>NPIF01002601.1_pt1 | contig 11776 bp, 13 predicted proteins | sample 8637461 | NCBI WGS metagenome assembly NPIF01 (sample SAMN07420641, study PRJNA396082) | bioreactor metagenome | isolation source: sample BR12 brine-fed electro-methanogenic bioreactor BR | place: Japan: Kochi | collected 2016-12-09
GCCCGAGCCGGGCGGCATCGACGAGCACGCCGTGGCCCGCTTCTACGAGCGCCACCGCGCCTGCATGTCCTGCCCCATCCGCTGCAGCAAGATCGCCCGCGTCACCGAGGGGCCGCTCAAGGGCAAGTTAACCGAGGGTCCGGAATATGAAACCGTCTGGTCCTTCGGCGCCCAATGCGGCAATGCCGACATTGCCACCGTCATCGAGGCCGAGCACCTGTGCGACGCCTACGGCCTGGATGCCGTGTCGGCGGGCAACGTCGTCGGCTTCCTGATCGAATGCGCCGAGCGCGGCCTGCTGCCGCCCGAGCAGGCCGGCGGCATCGAGCTGAAATGGGGCGACAGCGAAGCCATCCTCGCCGCCCTGCACCTGATCGGCACCTGCGAGGGCCCGGGCAGGCTGTGGAGCCAGGGCGTCAGGCGCATCGCCGAGACCATCCCCGGATCGGCCGGCTTCGCCGCCCACGTCAAGGGCATGGAATTACCGGCATATGATCCCCGCGCCAGCAAGGGCATGGCTTTGGCCTACGCGACCTCCGACCGCGGCGGCTGCCACCTGCGGGCCTGGCCCATCGCCTACGAGGTCATGCAGTCGGCCGGGCTCCAGACCACCGAGTTCAAGGCCGAGCGCGTGAAGTCGGAGCAGGACATGTTCTGCCTCGGCAACTGCAGCGGGCTCTGCCTGTTCGCCACCTTCGCCATGACCCTGGAGCAGATCACGCCGTTGTTCCACGCCGTCACCGGCTTCGACGAGTTCGCCTCGGCCGACTACCTGCTGGAGGCCGGCGAGCGGGTCAACAACCTGGTCCGCCTGTTCAACATCCGCGAGGGCCTGACCCGCGGCGACGACACCCTGCCCGAGAGGTTCCTTACCGAGCCGCTGAGCGGCGGGCCGCAGAAGGGCCGGATCGCCGAGCTCGAGCCCCTGCTGGTCAACTACTACAAGGCGCGCGGCTGGGATGCCGAAGGCATTCCCGCCCCGGCGCTGGTCTCGCGCCTCGGCCTCGACGGCGCGCTGCGCACCTGAATTCGTGAAGGAGAACAAGAAGATGTTTCGTCCCCAAGGCGTCTATCCGGCCATGCTGACCCCGTTCGACGCGGACGGCCGGATCAACGAAAGCGAATTGCGCCGCCTCACCGAATTCAGCATCGAGAAGGGCCTGCACGGCCTGTTCCCGGTAAGCTCGGTCGGCGAGGGCATCCACATGAGCTTCGAGGAGAAGTGCCGCTGCATGGACATCGTCGTCGACCAGGCCGCCGGCCGGGTGCCGGTGACGCCCGGCATCGTCGCCTCGGCGCCCGACGAATGCGCCCGCCTCGCCCACCACGCCGAGGACCTCGGCTGCCCGGCCGTCGTGGCGACGCCGCCCTACTACTACAAGCCCGGCCCGGCGATGGTCGAGCGCTTCTTCGAGACCATCCTCGAGAACAGCGACATCCCGATCATCCTCTACAACATCCCGCTGTTCGTGCAGCCGCTGGACTACGACACGGTCAAGCGCCTGTGCCGCTACGAGAAGGTCGTCGGCATGAAGGACTCGAGCGGCAGCATGGTCGACTTCCTGCACTTCAAGGACAAGATCAAGATCGCCGGCGAGGACATCAGCATGCTCTCCGGCCGCGAGGAAATGCTGCTGCCGACCCTGGTCATGGGCGGCCGCGGCTGCATGACCGCCTCTGCCGGCATCTTCCCCGAGATCATGGTCGGCATCTGGGACCACTACCACGCCGGCAACATGGACGAGGCCCGGCGCCTGCAGGAATCGCTGCTGGTGCTAATCCGCACCATGTTCGCGGTGCCGCTGCCGGTCGGCTTCAAGCTCGGCCTGGAGATCCGCGGTTTCGACATGGGGCCGCCGAAGCTGCCCCTGTCCCACGCCGACGCGTTCCAGGTCACCACCGTGCGCTCGCGCCTGAAGATGCTGATGGAGCCGGTGCTGGCCGAGTTCGGAGAAAGGATCGCCGCCTAGACCGCGATCAAGGAGCCCCATGACGGACAACCGCTACAACGTGCCCGCCCTCGGACGGGCCGCGGAAATTCTGGATTTCCTGTCGCTCCAGGACGCCGACTTCACGACCATCGTCGAGAATGTCGGTCTGCCCAAGAGCAGCGTCTATTCGTTGCTGCGCACCCTCGAAGAACTGGACTGGGTCCGCGCCCTGCCCGGCTCGCGCGGCTATGCGCTGGGCTTCAAGCTGTTCGAACTGGGCAACCTCGCGATCTCCAAGATCAACATCCGCGACCAGGCCATGGACCTGCTGCACGAGCTCTGCGAGCGGGAGTCGCTGACCTGCCATCTCGGCTGCCTCGACGGCAACGACGGAGTCTATCTCGCCAAGGTCGACCCCCGGTCCAGCGTCATGGTCGTTTCATGGGAAGGCAAGCGGGTGGCGCTGAAAACCTCGGCCATGGGCAAGGTCTACCTGGCCTGGCGGCCGCCGGCCGAGCGCAAGGTGCTGATCGAGGCGACGCCCTTCATCAAACGCACCGGCCGCACCATCACCGATCCCGCCGCCTTCGCCAGGCACCTCCAAACGGTGCGCGAACAGGGCTGGGCCCTCGACGACGAGGAGGACGTGGTCGGAATCCGCTGCGTCGCCGCGCCGGTGTTCAATCCGCACGGCGAGGTCACCTATTCGATCAGCATCTCGGGGCTGGCCACCGACATGCCGGACTCGCGCCTGCCCGGCCTCGCCGAGGCGGTCATCGACGCCGCCCGACGCCTCTCCGCCTCCATCGGCGCCCCCGGAGTTTAGGCGGCCCGACGTGGTTGCATAACGCCCTCTCCGGCCCCAAATGGCATCCCCGAGCGGCGGCATCGCCGCCGGCTCCGCCAACCATTTACCGGAGGTGCTCTTGAGCTACCACTTCACCCGCAGCATCGACCTTTCCTTCGACGACGCCATCGCCAAGGTGACCGAGGCCCTGGCCGCGGAAGGGTTCGGGGTGCTGACGACCATCGACGTCAAAGCGACCCTGAAGAAGAAGATCGATAAGGATTTCCGCCCCTACACGATTCTCGGGGCCTGCAACCCGAACTTCGCCTACCGGGCGCTCGGGCACGAGCCGAAGATCGGCACCATGCTGCCCTGCAACGTGGTGGTCGAGCAGAAGGACGACGGCACCGTCGAGGTTTCGGCGGTCGATCCGCTGGCCTCGATGCAGGCCATCGAAAATGTGGACCTCGCCGATGTCGCCGGCGAGGTCCGTAGCAAGCTCAAAGGGGTAATCGAGGGGCTGTAGGCCGCCTGCCGTCGAAAGCGGTGAAGGCGACCCGGGCGAGTACGGCTTCTTCGCGACGCTCGGCGTCGGGGTTCAACAGGTCCGTCGCCTCGAGAACGCGGCAGTACAGTTCCGCGTCTTCGCGCTCGTCGAAGATCCGCAGCATGAAGGTCCCGTCGAGGGTGACCATCCAGTGCTCGTGTGACTCGGTTACCGGCAAGACCCGGAGGCGGCTTTCAAGAATTTCGGTTGGATCGTACACGGGATGTACTCCTCTTGCGCCGGTCTCGGCCCAGGCCNNGCGGATTCGAAAGTAGCTATTCCTGACTGTCCCCGGCGAAGCCTTTCAAATCGTCAGGCCGGTCACACGCGGCCTTCCGGCTTCCCGCAGCAGGGCGGTTCGAAACCTCGATTCCATCTTCGCCGCTAAAGGTTAATGGAGGGTTACGCTGCAATCGTCCTCCGGCAAGTCCTCCTAAATTCCGGGACCGGCATCGGGACCGTGATGGTATTCTGACGGCCATGGGATCCTGTTTCGGGGTGGGGCATGTACGATCACATGAGGCAGCCGCGCCGATTGACCGGCATGGTGTTGGTGGCTCTTTCCATCGCCGCCTTTTTCTGGGCCGCGTCGCCGGCCCTGCTCCGGGTGGCGCCGGCCGGCCTCAAGTGCTGGCACCTCAACCTGTCCGAACAGCCCGGCCTTTATGCGGACGAAGACGACGTACTGGCACTCGCCAGTCTGCCGCTCTCGGACTTCGTCGCCCGGGTCACCAAGGGCCGCCGGATCGAGGTCGACGGGCCGGAATGGAAGGCCCTGTTCGACACCGTCCTGGGATCGGCCACCCAGTGGCGCGAGGATCTGCCCTCGGCGATCCGTCATCGCGTGGCCGACCGCGAGGCGGACCACGTCGCCGCCCTCTTCTTCCGCGCCGACGAACCGCCGTTCGCCGGATCGGATGCCGTGCCGGCGGCCGGCAATTACTTCTACCTGTACCTGAGCGGCCATCCGGAGACCGAGCCCCTCCAGGTCATGCATCTGCCGGAGGGCGCCACCGAAGGCGCGGTCAGGGGGTGCCGGTGGTACTACCGAAGCTTCACGGTTGCCGACGCCTTCGTCCATCCGTTCCGGGCCTACGCCGGCTGGCTGGCCTTGGGCGGTCTGCTTGTAATCGCCTGGAGCCGCCTGACACGGCTTGCCGCCACCCTCGCCGAGCGTCCGGCGTCGCGCAGACCCGGCGTCGTCAATCGGCGCAAGCGCACGGTGCGGATCGGCCTGGCCATCACTCTGCTTGCGGGCGGCGGGGTGTTCGGCATGATCGGCTGGGGCGGTCATATGGACCTGGCGCCGCCGCTGATCTTCGTCGGCGGGTTCGTCTTCCTTTCCGGCCTCCTGGTGACGGCCGGCCTGTGGCGCAGCGCCATCCGCCTGGATCGCCTGATCGCCGGCGACGGGCTGATCGCGAATTGGACCTACGCCCCCGCCGAGTGGCGGGAATGCGTCGAACTGGCGGTAGGTGTAGAAACCCGCGACAAGCGCGGCGTGCTCGGCCTGATCGGCGTCATCATGCTGGTCATCGGCGGCGGCTTCGTCGCCATCATGCAGGACCAGGCCAGCCTGATCGTGGTCGCCGTCCTGGCCGGGATATTCCTGCTGCTCACATTTCTGCTGGTGGTCCTGCCTCCGGCCCGACGCCGCAGGCTTCTCGCCCGCCCGGGGATCGCGCTTCTGGGCCGGGACGGCGCCTATTTCGCCGGCGAGATCCACGACTTCCGGCTCTTCCTCTCGCGCTTCGAGAACGCCGAAATCGGACGGGTCGGCGATCGTCTGGCGCTCGCCGTCTCGTATTCCTACCTGTCGCGTTACGGCCGACAGTACCAGACCGCCATCATTCCGGTGCCGCGGGCGCAGGAGGGCGACGCCGAGCGGGTCGCCGGCGAGATCGTCCGTCAGGCCCGGATGGACTGACCGCTTCAGTTCGAGCCATGGCCGATCAGCGCGGTCTCGGCCGGCAGTCGACGGTTCGGCTGTTCCACCGGTAGGGGCCGTAGTGACCGTTGAGATGATAGGCCGGCCAGACTTCGTAGCGCGCCCCCACCTCGCACGGCATCGACGCCGTGAACTCCATCGATCCCCTGGCCGGCAGTGACTGACCGCGGGCGGTGTGTCCGAAGTCGCACGGGACGTTCCCCTTGCGGCACCCGACGAAAACGCCGTTGCTGTCAAACGTCAGCACTTGCCGGGACAGGTTCTTGAATACGAACCGCACCGCGATCACTGCCGACGTGCCTTCGAGGCTGGCCCTGAACGATTGCCCCACCTGGATGCCGTCGCCCGACGGGTCCGCGGCCAGGGCCGAGCCCGACAACAGTGCAGCGATCGCCAAAGCGCCCGCTGCCAAGAAGCGATGCTTCATGGATCGATCCTCCTCCGATGTCCGAGGCCGTACGTCAGGGGCAGCTGTCGGCGCAGACCAAACCGCCGTCGCAATTGGTGAAATTGCCGCTGCAGGAAGTGTGATTGATGGAGGTCCACATCCAGCTGCCGTTCTTCATCTTGCATTCCGCGGTGATACGGGAGTCGCCCCAGGACACGTTGCGGCAGGTCCGCCACGCCGTTCCCCGCAGGGTGCATCGCAGGTTTCCGTTATCGTTGCTCACCGAACCGTCCTTGCACGGCCCGTACCAGATGGACGTCTGTTGCTTGCTTCCGTTCTTCTTCTTGCATGAACAGGACAGCTTGGCCCCGCTGTCCGAACATGACTCACAGGACTTGCTGTAGCTTCCGGTCGCACCGGCGACAACAGCTGTCGGCGTCAGAGCCGTCGCTATGGCGAATGCCATCGCAACGCATGTTGCCCTGAAACATCCACCCCACAACATTGTCGTTTCCTCCGCTGTTCTTCACGGTTATCAGACAATTATTGTGCGCCTTTGGCGATTATTGATAAAAGTGGAAATCAATAGTTCATTGGTAGTATGCGCCCGCCCATTCGATTAGAGCGATCCTGTTCCGCGGGAGACCTCGGAGTAGTATTACCCCTGACGCAAAGCCGACAGTCCCTCCCGGAGTGACGTCGCCAGCAGATGGCTGTCGCGGGAATACATCAGGGCGCGAAAGCCCTCTGCCATCCAGGTCCGGCCCATGGCGACGTCGTTGGCGAGAACACCGGCCGTCTTGTCGTGTTTGCGGCAGGCCTCGACGATCCGTTTTACCGCGGCGACGAACCTCGGGTGATCGAACTGGGCCGGAATGCCCAGGGAAACGGAAAGGTCGAAGTGCCCCAGCCAGGCGACGTCGACACCGGGTACGGAGACGATCTCCTCCACGTTCTCGACGCCCTCCTCCGTTTCGATCTGGGCGATGACCAGGGTGCGTTCGTTTTCGCAGGCCATTTTCTCGGCAACGTCGCCGCCCTCGTAGTCGTCATGGGCAAGACCGAATGCCGCCCCGCGCACGCCCGACGGTGGATAGCGGGTCCAGCTGACGAACTGCTCCGCCTCGGCGCGGGATCCCACCATGGGCATCATGATCCCCAGCGCCCCGCAGTCGAGCGCCGACGAAACGAAGTGGTAGGACATCGCCGGCACCCGGACGAAGGGCACGATCCGAAGGCCGCGGCACAGGGCGATCTGCGGCCTGATCGCATCGATGCCGAAGCCGCTGTGCTCCATGTCGTACATGACGAACTCGGCGCCGCAGGTTTCCAGGATCTGTGGCAGGCCCGGCGACAGGAACTCGAAGATCATGGTTCCGAAAACCGGTTCGCCCCGGCTCAACTTTTCCTTGATCGGATTTCCCCGCATCGCGTTTACCTCCTTCAGGTCGCTTCGCCGCAGCCGGCGTCACCAGCCGCCGCCGCCGCCTCCCCCGCCGCCGCCGCCGGAGAACCCGCCGCCGCCGCTGCCGCTGCTCGAACCCGGCGCCGTCGCCGAGGACGACAGGGCGCCCGCGAAGGCGCCGCTCAGCGATCCGGCGAAGGCCCGGCTGTTGTTCGGATTCCAGTTCCGCCCGTAGTACCAGCCCGGCCGGTAGTCGTCGCGCTCGGCCGCCGCGTCCACGCTGGCGGCGAACTGTTCGCTCCAGGCGTTCTCGACGTCGAGGGCCAGGGCGTAGGGCAGGTATTTCTCGTAGAGCTGCGGCGTCATCTTCGGCGGGTGCAGCATGTCGAGCCGAGGCTGCTCGGCCACCGTCAGGTAGAGCCGGAAGCCCTCGATGGCGTCCATGATCCGGCGTCCCGCCGCCGTCGGCGCCTGCATCAGGTGGATGAACAGGGCGTTCGATGCGACCAGCAGCACCAGCAGCCCGAACGACGGCAACGCCCCGATCTCGATCGCGGCTACCGCCGCGAACGCCAGGAAAACCAGGGGAAGGACCGTCATCACCGCCCCGGAAAAGAGAGCGCCGATCCGCCGGCTGAACGGTACCCCCGACGATACGGCGGTCTTCAGGTTCCGCCCTCCGGCATAACCGAAGGCAGCCGTCGCCATGGCCGCGAAGAGGCCCAAGACGAGCACCGCGCCGGTGTCGCCAAAAGCCGGTGCCGCGGCGGCCATCGCCATCAGGGTCACGACGCTCAGCGCCACCCCGGGCAGGACGTGCTTGCGATTATGGGCGAAGAAGGCCCGTCCGTATTCCCCCTTGAGGGCGTCCTTCAGCGCGTCGCGGGCGCCGCCGACGATGCTGTGGTTCTTGTTCTTCAGTTCCACCTCGGTGCGGGCACTGTGGAACAGCTTGCCGGCGACCTTCTTCTCGCCCGGCGACAGGCCGGCCTTGGATTCGGTCTTGCGCCGCAGGGTGAACTTCCGCTTCTCGGCATCGATGACGAGGTAGCCCTTGACCGCCATGTCGACGATGGCGGCGGCGAAGGCCTTGTCGTTGAATCTCATGTTCAGAACGTAGCGCACCGCCGCCGGCGACAGGCCCTTGGGCGGCTCGAACAGCGGGATGATGACGCCGCGCTCGGGATCGCGCCCAACCCGCTTCCATTGCATGTAATGGAGCGCCACCACCAGCAGCAGCCCGACGATGCCGGCCAGCACGCTGGCATGGTCGCCCAGCGTCATCCACAGGCGCTCGGATTCCGTCGGCTCGGCGACCAGCCCCTTGGGCCAGGCGACGGCGATGGTCAGATCCTCGCCAAATCGGAACACACGGGTGGTGCGGAAGCGGATGTTGCCGGCGTCGTCGTAGTCGACGGTAAAATCCTTGCCCTGCGCCCCCTGCCGCCCGGTGTAGGCAGCTTTCTGGAGAACCCGCCCCCCCGGCGGCAACACGACCACCGCCTCGATCCGGTCGCGCGGAAACGTCCAGTCGGAACCGGTGACGTTCCAGTACAGCTCGTCGTAGTCGGCGAAATAGCCGATCTGGCGGCCGGTCTTGTAGGTCAGGGTATAGGTGTACTCGCCCTTCCGCAGGAAGACGTCGGACTTGCCGATGTAGACCACCTTGCCGTTGGACGCGGATTCGATGTGGTAGGGCTCGGGTTGGCCGTCGCGCAGAACCTCGACCACCTCGAAGGGAACCCGCACGGTGCCGCCCCGGCTGTCCGAATAGAGGGTGGGAAAAGCGCGGAAGATGCCGCGCTTGATCTCACGCCCCTCGGCCCGCACCCGCAGGGTCTCGGTCACCGTCAGCGAGGAATCGGCCTTGATGACGATGCGGCTCTTGTAGTCGAGGATGGCCTCACTCGCCGCCGCCGGGGCGAGGGCGGCGAAGACCAGAAGTCCGGCCAGCGCCGCCGCCAGAACTCGACCGATCATGTGCCGCCGCCGGCGCCGAAGGAGACCTTGGGGACCGCCCGGTCGGCCGGGTCCTCCAGCTCGAAGAACTCGGCCTGACGGAACCCGAAGCGCGCCGCGACCAGGTTGGAGGGGAAGGATTCGACGGCGATGTTCATGTTGCGCACCGCGCCGTTGTAGTAGCGCCGGGCCAGTTGGATCTGGTCCTCGATCTCGGCCAGATTGTTCTGCAGGTCGATGAAGTTCTGACTGGCCTTGAGATCGGGGTAGTTCTCGGCCACCGCGAAAAGGCCGCCGATGGCGGCGCCGAGGCGGCTCTCGACGGCTCCCCGCGCCGCCGCGCCTTCCGCCGCTTCGCTCTGCGCCCGCAGTTCGGTCACTTCCTTGAGCACGCCGCGTTCGTGGCCCATGTAGCCCTTCACCGCCTCGACCAGATTGGGGATCAGGTTCGAGCGACGCTTGAGCTGCACGTCCATGCCGCTCCAGCCTTCCTCGACCATGTTGCGGAGCTTGACCAGCCGGTTGTAGAGAGCGACCACAATAAGCAGGATCAGCGCGATCCCGCCCAGCACGATTCCCAGCGTCATCATGAAGAATTCCCCCCGTTCCCGTTTCCGGAATTTCCTTGATGGTAGCGGCAAAGGCGCCGCAGCGGAAGCGTCGCCGTCAGACCTTCCAGGCCAGCGTGTCGGCCGGCGCCATGAGAAAGCCCTCCAGTTCGTCGTCCAGCCTGCACAGGGTGACCGAGGCCCCCGCCAGTTCCATCGAGGTCGCAAACCGGCCGATTACCGGCAGCGTGATCTCCACCTTCATGTCACCGAGCCGCCGCACCACCCGGCGGTACAGGATGAAAAGCTCCTCAGGCGGCGTCGCGCCGAGGCTGTTGACCAGGACCGATACCCGGTCCCCGGCCCCTAGCGGACGGTCGGCAAGCAGCGCGTCGAGAATGCCGTCGGCGATGTCGTCGGCGGATCCAAGCCGGGCGCGGCCGATCCCGCGCTCGCCATGGAGCCCGACTCCCATCTCCATCTCGTCGTCGGCATTCTCGAAGGTCGGCCGCTTGGCCTGTGGAACCCGGCACGGCGTCAACGCAACCCCCATCGAGCGGCAGGCATCGACAGCCTTGTCCGCAATCCGCGTGACGTCGGGCAGGTCGTGCCCGGCCGCCGCCGCCGCGCCGGCGATCTTGAAGACATAGGCCATGCCAGCCAGACCGCGGCGCGCCCCGGCCTCCTCGGGCCCGGCGCTGGCCACGTCGTCGGCGACCAGAACGGTCGTCGATTCGATGCCCTCGAGTTCCACCATCTCGCCGGCCATGTCGAAGTTCATGACGTCGCCGCCGTAGTTGCCGTAGACGCGCAGCACGCCCTTGCCGCCGTCGGCGGCCCGCATCGCCTCGGCCATCTCGTCGGCCGAGGGCGAGGCGAAGACGTCGCCGTGAGCAACGGCATCCAGCACACCCTCGCCAAGATAGCCGGCGAACAGGGGAAAGTGGCCCGAACCACCGCCCGAGACCAGCCCGACCTTGCCCGCCTGCGGGGCGCCCGGCCGCTTCAGCACCCGCGCGCCCGGCGCGATCGCCCGGCAGTACTGCGGGTGTGCGGCGCACAGGCCGTCGAGCATCTCGTCGACGTAGGAATAGGCGTCGTTGAGGATCTTCTTCATCGCCAGCCCTGTTCCCCCTGCACGGGACCGCAACCGCAAGGGCGCATCGATCCCGGCACCGGCCAGTTTATTGAAATCAGGCTGGCGGGGAAGCCCGGATATGCCGTTCAGGTTCCAACGGCGAAGGAAAATCCGGGGTTACTCCAGATTGGTATGGCGCTCCCGCATCTGTTCGGGCGTGATGCCCATGTGGTCGCGCAGCAGAAGCACCAGGTACTCGTAGAACAGATACTGCACCCCCTCGTACAGACTGCCCATGGGCAGGAACGAGGTCGGGCCGCTGGTATCGTCGGCCATGGTCTGGGCCGGCAGGACGACCGCGAGATCGGCGTTGGCCGGAACCTTGCCGGAAGGCTGCGCCGTGAAGCAGACGGTCCTGGCCCCGGCGCCGCGGGCGACTCCCATCAGCGCCTCGACGGTCGAGAAATGGCCGGGTCCGGCGCTGACCAGCAGCATGTCCCCCTTGCCGACCGGCGGGGTCGTCATGTCGCCGACGACATGGGCGTCCAGGCCCATGTGGAACAGGCGCATGGCCAGGGCTTTCATCATCAGCCCTTCGCGCCCGACACCGTACAGCACCACCCGCTTCGCACCGGCCAGCACCTCGATCAGGGCCTTCACCTGGGCCGGATCGATCCGTTCGATGACGGCGCTCAGCTCGGCCACAGCCTTGCTGTTCATGTCCTTGATTGTCATGGGCATCGCATCGCTCCTCCCGAAGCTCGAAACCTAAAGCCCGAACGCCGGCTTGAGGACGGCGAAGGTCCGGCGCATGTCGTCCATCACCTGTTCGTTGGTCCACTCGAAGGGGAAGAAGGCCTCCAGGAACACCGGCAGGTCCTCGAGGCCGGCCTCGTGCATCTCGGCCACCACGCGGGCCGGATCGACGATGCCGTCGTCATGGGTGAAGCCCCAATGGCGGTCGAGTTCACCGTCCGACTGCTGCAGCTGGACCTGCCCGATATGCGGCCCCAGCCCCTTGAGCCAGCTCAGGGTGTCGGCCGCCGCCGCGCCGTAGAGCGGCTCGTAGATCGCATGCCCCCAGTCGAAGCACCATTGGATGGGCACGTCGGTGCGGCCCGCGAGGTCGCGCTGCATCTGCTGCGCCCCCTCGATGGTCCAGGGGAACTCGCGCTCCAGCGGCGG
>NPIF01003864.1_pt1 | contig 11766 bp, 12 predicted proteins | sample 8637461 | NCBI WGS metagenome assembly NPIF01 (sample SAMN07420641, study PRJNA396082) | bioreactor metagenome | isolation source: sample BR12 brine-fed electro-methanogenic bioreactor BR | place: Japan: Kochi | collected 2016-12-09
CATGGCTATGATACGATCATCGGTGACCAGGGGATGAAGCTCTCCGGCGGGCAGCGGCAGCGGGTGGCGATCGCCCGGATCATCCTGCGGAACCCCGAGATCCTGCTGCTGGATGAGGCGACCAGTTCGCTTGATAACATCTCTGAGAAGCGGATCATCGAATCTGTCAAGCGGCTTTCAGAAAATATGACAGTGATCACGATAGCTCATCGCTTATCGACGATTCAGGATGCGCATGTGATTCATGTTCTGAAAGCAGGGAGAATTGTGGAGAGCGGAAGTCATCAGGAATTGTTGGAGCGGCAGGGGGAGTATTATCGGTTGTATCTGGGGCAGGAGAAGAAGGAGAATGAGTAAGAGATAGAGGGTGGGGAGTGATGGGAGATGTTCTTTGTGTGGAAGCTCACGGGGATACTGTATCTTATCAAAGCACATATCCCCTCTCTTTGATCATAATTTATGAGAGAGTGAAGCTGTCAGGGTATGATTCTGCATGGTTATGGTGCTTGTGACGGGTGTGTTACTTACATGGTAATAGAGAACTGGAGTTGGCTAATTATATGAAAACCCTCATCCTCGCCGGGGGGAGTGGCACCCGGCTCTTTCCACTCAGCCGCGAGCACAATCCAAAACAGTTCATCAAGCTCTTCAACGGGGAGTCGCTCTTCCAGAAGACGGTGAAACGGCAGCTGCTTCTCTCTGCTGCATCAGATATCACCATCATCACGAACCGCGATCACCAGTTCCTGATCCGCGATCAGCTCGCCGAGATCGGGTGCGACTGTCCGGTTCTCACCGAACCTGTGGGGAAGAATACGCTCCCTGCCATCTACTATGGGGTGAAGGTACTTGCTGAGAGTGGGACAGACGCAGGCGATAATCAGATCGCGGTCGTTTCTTCCGATCACCTGATCGAACCTGATGATGCATTTCTTGCTTCTTTCCGGGCGGCTGCCCGCCTGGCAGACCGGCATCTCGTCGTCTTCGGGGTGCGGCCGACATCTCCTCATACCGGGTACGGGTACATCCGGCCCGGATCGCCCCTTGGTGATGACGGGTATCTTGTCGATTCCTTTGTGGAGAAGCCGGACCATGAGACCGCAGAGGAGTACTGTGCCTCGGGATACCTCTGGAACAGCGGGATGTTCGTCTTCACCCCCTTCCTCTTCCTCTCCGAGGCAGAGAAGTATACCGGAGATATAGTCTCCGCGTTCTCCAGTCTTTCGGTTGAAGAGGCATATGCGAAGGTACCGAAGATCTCAATCGACTACGGCATCATGGAGAAGACAGATCGTGCTGCAGTTGTTCCCTTCTCATCCGGATGGAACGATCTCGGTACCTTCGATGCCCTCTATGACGCGTTCCCTAAGAATGGAGACGCAAATGCTGTCCGGGGCGAGCATATCGGGATCAACTCAGAACGGAACCTGATCATCGGCAACCGGCTGATCGCAACTGTCGGCGTCTCCGACCTCGCCATCATCGAGACGAAGGACGCGATCCTCGTTGCCGCACGCGACCAGGCGCAGCATGTCGGTGAGATCGCAAAAGAGCTGAAGGAGCAGGGGGACGAGCGTGCCCTCCATCACATGCAGGTTCACCGCCCCTGGGGATCCTATACGACGCTGGAAGACGGGGATGCCGAACATGCTCACGAAGGAAGTGGGGGTATCGGCGGTACAAACGACAGCAAAACCGAGGGGAAAGGCGACAGCGGCGGCACCTACAAGATCAAGCGTGTCTCGGTTCAGCCGGGCCGCCGCCTCTCGCTCCAGATGCACCATCACCGGAGCGAGCACTGGGTTGTCGTCAAGGGGACTGCTGAGGTGACGATCGGCACAGAGATTTTCCTCCTGAAGAACGGCGAATCCACCTATGTCCCTGCAGGCACGGTGCACCGGCTCGCCAATCCGGGGCTGCTCCCGCTTGAATTGATCGAGGTGCAGATTGGGGAATACACGGGTGAGGATGATATAGTCCGATTTGAGGATGATTTCGATAGGGTTTAAGGTTTATACGAATAAATCCTGTCTGAATATTTCAGTATCATAATGCTGGACAATCTATTCATGAAACAGATAACCGGAGCACTCTCATGACAAAGAAAGCATTTATCACCGGCATCACCGGCCAGGACGGCTCATACCTCGCAGAACTCCTTCTGCATAAAGGGTATGAAGTGCATGGGTTAATACGCCGTTCATCGACCTTTAATACGAGCAGAATCGACCCGATCTACGTGGATCCGCATGATCCCGATGCCCGCCTCTTCCTCCATTTTGGTGATCTTACCGACTCCGAGCAGATCTCAAATATCATCTATAATATCAGGCCCGATGAGGTCTATCATCTCGGCGCCCAGAGCCATGTCCGGGTGAGTTTTGATACACCCGAGTATACCGGCAATGTCACCGGCCTTGGTACCACCCGTCTCCTTGAGGTACTCCGCCGAAGTAATAACAATGTCCGGTTCTACCAGGCATCCTCAAGCGAGATGTTCGGATCAGCAAAACCCCCGCAGGGTGAGGATACACCACTCTGCCCACGGAGCCCCTATGCCTGCGCCAAAGTCTATGCGTACTGGATGGCGAAGAACTACCGGGAGGGGTACAATATGTTTGCCTGCAACGGGATCCTCTTTAACCATGAATCCCCCCGCCGTGGCGAGACTTTTGTTACAAGGAAGATCACCCGTGCGATTGCAAAAATCCTTGCTGGCAAAGAGCAGTACCTCTACCTCGGGAACCTTGATGCCCGCCGTGACTGGGGTTTTGCACCGGAATATGTCGAGTGCATGTGGCGGATGCTCCAGCAGGATCATGCAGACGATTATGTCGTCGGTACAGGCGAGACCCATTCGGTACATGAATTCCTCCATGAATCGTTTGCCTATGCCGGGCTGGATGTGGAGGAGCATGTCAGGATCGATCCCCGGTACTTCCGGCCGACCGAGGTCGAGGTGCTGATCGCCGATCCCAAAAAGAGCGAGACGAAACTCGGCTGGAAGCCGAAGGTGACGTTCCCGGCTCTTGTCCGGATCATGGTTGACTCCGATCTCCGGGCAGCCGGGCTTGATCCGATCGGGGAGGGTGATGAGATCATTCGGAAGGTCTTCCCTGAGAAGTGGTGGCGGGCTGACTGAGTTCGTATGAAGATTGCATGAAAGCGCCTTCAATCTGCTACTATGTGAGCGATTACGGGATGGGCCATGCAGCCCGTAGCATTGCGGTCATCCGGCGGATACTGGCTGAATGGCCGGATGCCAGGATTACTGTAAAGACTGATGGTCCATATGATTTTATGCACGCATCCCTGCCATCATGTACCCATAGCAGAACGATGAATGATATCGGTGTCGTGCTCGATACAGAACGACCGACTGTCAAGATCGAAGAGACAGCAGCCCTCTTCTCTGACTGGATCCGATCCTGGGATGCGTATATCCGGCAGGAGCAGGAGTTCTGCAGAACCGAGGGGATCGACTGCATCATCTCGGATATTGTCCCGCAGGCATTCCATGTTGCCAGCAGGCTTGGGATCCCCGGCATTGCGATATCAAACTTCAGCTGGCACTTTATCTTCAGATCTCTCTTTGGCGAAACTCCTGAAGTGAAAACACTCCAGGATGCTTATGCTCTTGCCGATAGTGCACTGATGCTCCCATTCCATGAGCCGATGGAGATCTTCCCGATACGGCAGGAGATCGGCCTCATCTCCCGTGCGGTGACGGTCTCGTCTGATCAGATCCGGGAGCGGCTTGGGATTGGCCCCGATGAACCGCTCATCTACCTCAGCACCGGGGGCCGCCTTCACCCGGCGGTCCGGAAGACTCTACAGGATGCCGCCGATGCCGGTGTCCGGGTGCTCGTCTCCTCACATGCTGCGAGCGGACTTCGCGGTGTCTGTGTAATCCCGGACGATGAGATGGAGACACAGAACTATCTGGCAGCCTGCAACCTGATCGTCACCAAATGCGGATACAGCACCATCTCCGAGGCGGTTGCCGCCGGAGTCCCGCTTCTCCTCTATAGAAGGGAAGGTTTTTCTGAAGATCCGGCCCTCATCTCGGCGGTGGCTGCCGGCGGGTATGGCCGGGAGATACCCTGGGATGACCTCTGTGCTGGTGCCTGGTGGCGGGAGTGTATCGGATCAGATAAATATGGATGGATGCAATCTAACGATAAAGAGACGTCCTCATCAGGGGTCCCTGCATCCGGTGCAGATGACGTCATCTCACTCCTGCACGTTCTCGTCGATTAGGTTATCTGAGAACAGGAGCTCAGAAACCAGGATGAAGAAGATAATGATGATGAGAGAATACGGTTCAGAGGATGCTGGTGGAACCAACAGATACTAGTGTGATTGTGGTTATGATTGGAGTGGTAAGATGACATTCTGGGATGATAAACAGATCCTCCTCACCGGTGGTGCCGGTTTCCTCGGCAGCTATGTTGTAGAGGAGCTTGGAAAACGCGGTGTTTCGAGGGATCAAATACAGATCCCCCGGAGCCGGGAGACCGATCTCCGGATATGGGAGAACTGTGTTGATACTGTTGCCGGGTGTGATATCGTCATCCACCTTGCCGCAAAAGTCGGGGGTATCGGCTTCAACCAGGAGAACCCTGCCACTCTCTTCTATGATAACGCTATGATGGGAATTCAGCTGATCGAAGCTGCACGGCAGGCAGGCGTCTCGAAGTTTGTCACCGTTGGTACAGTCTGTGCATACCCGAAGTTCACGCCCGTCCCATTCAGCGAGGATGATCTCTGGGACGGCTATCCCGAGGAGACGAATGCACCGTATGGACTCGCAAAGAAGATGCTCCTTGTGCAGTCCCAGGCATATCGGCAGCAGTATGGATTCAATGCGATCTATCTCCTGCCGGTGAACCTGTATGGACCCGGTGACAACTTCGATCCCGCAAGCTCGCACGTGATCCCGGCCCTCATCAGGAAGTTCGTTGAAGCAGAACAGGATGGACGCGACGAGGTCGATGTCTGGGGCACCGGGGCGGCATCCCGCGAGTTCATCTATGCAGCAGATGCCGCCCGCGGGATTGTGCTTGCAGCAGAACAGTACAACAAGCCTGACCCGGTGAACATCGGATCCGGAATGGAGATCTCTATCCGGGACCTTGTCGACCTGATCGTGGACGCAACCGGCTATTCCGGCCGTGTCGTCTGGGATGCAACCAAACCGGACGGCCAGCCCCGGCGATGCCTGGATACAAGCCGGGCGAAGCAGGAGTTTGGGTTTGCAGCGGAGATGGCGTTTCCGGAGGGGATCCGGAGGACGATTGAGTGGTACCGGGAGCAGGTGGCAACAAGAACCTAAGGTGATCGAAGATAAGATCTCGATAACAAAAAGGAATGATTTGTTCTGATGTTAATCCACTCAGATTTATTTGTTCAAGATGATCATTTATAATCGAGTTATCTTCAAAAATACGAGCAAAATTAGTCTTGCGATGGATAATTATTAGGACTAATTTAGCAAATTGATACTATCAATCATTCAATGTGTTATTATTTGATCTGATATGGAGTATAACCAATGTTTGACAACAAATCAATCCTCATCACCGGGGGCACCGGCTCCTTCGGCAAACAATTCACAAAGACCATCTTGGAGCGGTATGATCCAAAGAAAGTGATCATCTTCTCCCGTGACGAGCTGAAGCAGTTCGAGATGAGCCAGGTCTTCGACCAGAAATGCATGCGCTACTTCATCGGGGATGTCCGGGATCGTGACCGCCTGACTATGGCGATGCGGGGCGTGGATTATGTGATTCATGCGGCGGCACTGAAGCAGGTACCGGCCGCAGAGTATAATCCGATGGAGTGCATCAAGACAAATGTCTACGGTGCGGAGAATGTGATCCACGCGGCGCTTGCCAACAAGGTGCAGAAGGTGATCGCGCTCTCGACCGATAAGGCAGCAAATCCAATCAACCTCTATGGAGCAAGCAAGCTCGCCTCGGACAAGCTCTTTGTCGCGGCGAATAATATTGCAGGAACCGATCCTACTCGGTTCTCAGTGGTGCGATATGGCAATGTGGTCGGATCACGTGGATCGGTCGTACCGTTCTTCAAGCATCTCATCCAGAATGGCACCGACCACCTGCCGATCACCGACGAACGGATGACCCGGTTCTGGATCACGCTCCAGCAGGGGGTTGATTTTGTGCTAAAGGGCTTTGAGCGGATGCAGGGAGGGGAGCTCTTTGTCCCGAAGATTCCCTCGGTCAGGATCGTGGATCTTGCCACCGCAATGGCACCCGATATGCCCCAGTGGACTATTGGCATCCGACCCGGTGAGAAGCTCCATGAAATAATGTGCCCGGGTGATGATTCGCATCTCACGCTTGAGTTTGCTGATCATTATGTAATCCGGCCAACGATCCAGTACTCTTACAAGGTAGATTTTACGACAAACAAGATGGGAGAGACGGGCTGTCCGGTAAACCAGGACTTTGAATACAATTCCGGGAAGAATCCGCATTTCCTCACGATTGACGAGATCAAACATATCAACCACATCTCTGGGCTAGAATGATTCCCTACGGACGGCAGGATATCAGGCAGGAGGATATCGACGCGGTGGTCGAGGTCCTCAAGTCCGATCTCATCACCCAGGGCCCGGTTGTGCCCCGGTTTGAGGAGGCGGTTGCTGCCAAAGTTGGGGCCAGATATGGTGTAGCGGTGAATAGCGGTACTTCAGCACTTCATGTTGCGTGTCTTGCGCTTGGACTTGGGCCTGGGGATCGATTATGGACAAGCCCAATTACCTTTGTTGCTTCTGCGAATTGTGGACTTTATTGTGGCGCGGAAGTCGATTTTGTTGATATCGATCCTGTCACCTACAATCTCTCTCCTGATGCACTCGAGACGAAGCTTACTGATGCAGAAGAGAAAAGGTGTTTACCTGATATCGTGATACCTGTGCACCTCTGTGGGCAATCCTGTGAGATGGAACGGATTCATGAGTTATCACAAAGCTATGGTTTCAAGGTGATTGAAGACGCCTCACACGCACTTGGCGGGCGGTACCTAGATGATCCGGTCGGTTGTTGCAGATATAGTGACATCACGGTTTTCAGTTTCCACCCGGTAAAAATCATCACAACTGGCGAAGGAGGAATGGCGGTAACAAATGACGCTGCCCTTGCTGAAAAAATGCAGTTGCTCAGAAGCCATGGCATCACCCGTGATCCAGAACTGATGACCCATACATCCGAGGGTCCATGGTACTATCAGCAGATTGATCTTGGGTATAACTACCGGATGACAGATATTCAGGCTGCTCTTGGCATCTCTCAGTTGAATCGGCTTGATGAGTACGTGATCCGCCGCCATGAGATTGCCGAGCGTTATGATCGCCTGCTGTCGGATCTTCCGGTCACGGTTCCTTTCCAGCACCCCGATGCGTATTCAAGCTGGCATCTGTATGTGATTCGGCTACAGCCGGATGCGATGACCAAAACCCATCGTGAAGTTTTTGCATTTATGCGAGAGTCCGGGATCGGAGTCAACCTTCATTATATTCCGGTACATACTCAACCATGGTATGAAAGAATGGGGTTCAAGAAGGGTGATTATCCTGAGGCTGAACGATATTATGCAGAGGTGATCAGCCTCCCGATGTACCCGACAATGACCGAGGAGCAGCAGGATGGGGTTGTGGATGCACTTTGGAGGGCGGTGGCTGGATGAGGCTAGCAGTTATTCCAGCCCGTGGAGGCAGTAAACGGATTCCTCGAAAGAATATCAAGATGTTCTGCGGGAAGCCGATCATTGCTTGGTCAATTGAAGCGGCAATAGAGAGCAGATGTTTTGATAAGATCATCGTCTCAACGGATGATGAAGAGATAGCAGCTGTTGCCCGTCAATGGGGTGCTGAAGTGCCATTCATGCGCCCTAAAGAGCTATCGGATGATTATGTTGGGACCATCCCAGTAATCCGGCATGCTATTGAGTGGTTTGCTGAAAAGAGTATATCATTTAACCATGTCTGTTGTATTTATGCAACCGCTCCTTTTGTGACTGCTGCTGATATTCGAAATGGTCTTGAAGCCCTCAAGGAATCCGGGAGTGACTATGCATTTTCCGTCACGAGCTACCCTTTTCCGATACAACGTGCAATAAAAATCAAATCAGATGGCCGGATTGAGATGTTCCAACCCGAGCATTTCTCAACACGTTCACAGGATCTGGAAGAAGCATACCATGATGCGGGTCAGTTTTATTGGGGACGATCTGAAGCATGGATACAAGAGCTCCCTATCTTTTCAAAACATGCGGTGCCCGTTATGCTCCCGCGTCATCGGGTACAGGATATTGACACACCGGAAGACTGGATTCGAGCTGAGATGATGTTTCGATTATTAAAACAGGATTAGGGATTGTAATAATATGTATGTCGTCTTCCGTACCGATGCCTCCCATACAATAGGAACCGGCCATACCATCCGATGCCTTACCCTGGCAAAGGCATTGCGTGAGTCGGGGGCGCAGATCCTCTTTATCTGCCGGGAGCACGAGGGGGATCTCTGCAATCACATCGAAGAGCAGGGATTCGCGGTTCATCATCTTTCTTCTCCTCGGGAGGATTTTATTTCCGAATATGCGCCTGCCCATGCTGCCTGGCTGGGTGCCACCTGGCAGGAAGACGCAGATGCAACAGTAGCTGCAATCACATCGCTTCAGATAAAGCCGGACTGGCTGATCGTCGATCATTATGGGATTGATCAACGCTGGGAGGATGTTCTTCGTCCTTTGGTTGATCGCATCATGGTAATCGATGATCTTGCCGATCGGCATCATGACTGTGATCTTCTGCTCGATCAGAACCTTATTCTGGATATGGAGAGTCGGTATGGTGATCTTGTGCCAGATGACTGCACCCTACTCCTTGGCCCGGATTATGCACTCCTCCAGCCGATATATGCCGAACTTCATGATCGTATCCCGCCAAGGGAAGGATCCATCCGGCGCATACTCATCTCCTTTGGGGGTGCAGATTCAAACAACCTGACCGGACGAGCACTTGAAGCTTTTATCAGCCTGAACCGGCCGGACATTGAGGTGGCATTGAGTTGGTAGATGAAAATTTTAATAAACATTTTATACATTAAATGGGAAATTATCAAAAAATGAGGTGATTCTATGGATCAAGGATTAATAAAAAACTCACTTGGCTTTTGGGAAATTAAAAATAAACCAACAGGTGATACGCTTCATCAATATTATGCTGAAAAATATTATCAAGAGGCAAAAGGAGGTTATGAATTTGAATATACTTCTGAGGAATTGAATTACTTTCGAATAAAGCTGGAACAACGCTTGGCAGTGATACAACAGTATATTGGGAATGGTCAAGGAACGTTATTGGATGTTGGGTGCGGTGAGGGACACACTCTTGCGTACTTCAGAGATCTTGGGTGGTCTGTAAAGGGAATAGATTTCAGTTCAGCGGGTGTTCAATCTCAAAACCCTGATTGTATGAATCATTTGATTACTGGAGATATCTATCAACTCCTTTTAAAAGAAATATCAGCAAATCATTCTTATGATGTGATATGGTTGCAAAATGTGTTAGAACATGTTATTGATCCCATTGCACTTCTTCATTCTCTCCGAAAGATAATATCTTCGGATGGTCTTGCAGTCATTACTGTTCCAAATGATTGTTCCTCCACCCAAAATGCAGCACTTGAAAATGGACATATTGATAATAAATTCTGGATTGTTCCACCAGATCACTTAAATTATTTTAATTCAGATAGTCTCCGAAATACCGTTGAATCAACAGGTTGGAAATGTGAAGATTTACAAGCTGATTTTCCAATAGATTGGTTTTTATTTCATCCCGGATCTAATTATATAAGAGATAAGAGTGTGGGCAAATCTGCACATAAAGCAAGAGTTCAACTGGAAAACATGATTCATCAACACCCTATTGAAGATGTTATTAATTTCTGGTCAGCGTGCGGAAAAATTGGTGTTGGTAGAGATCTAACAGTTTTTCTCTCTCCACGACGAGGTGTTAAGTCATGAGTGATGATTATGGAATTAAATCTGGATCAGACAGGAACTATCAATTGAAAAGAGTAGAGCTTTCTCAATGTCTGCGCAACTCTCATATACCCGATAATGAATTATTAGGGAATTTGGGTTTGTATATTGAGAGAATGCACTTGTCAAGAATTATATTAATGCATGATCTTTATAAAAGAATCCTTCATGTTCCTGGTGTTATACTTGAATTTGGGGTGCGTTGGGGTCAAAACATTGTTCTATTTAATGCTTTTCGTGGTATGTATGAACCATACAACTACTCAAGAAAAGTTATTGGTTTTGACACCTTCAAAGGTTTCCCTGAAGTTACGATAGAGGATAATACTGGAATTAATACAGGAGTAAAGACAGGTGATTATGGCGTATCAGATGGTTGGAAAGAGGAACTCGAAGAATTATTAAACCATCATGATAAGCTCTCTCCTCTACCACATATTAAAAAATGGGAATTGGTCGAAGGGGATGCAGCAGTAACATTTTCTGACTATTTGGATAAACATCCAGAGTTGATTGTCTCTCTTGCATATTTTGATTTTGATATATACAAACCAACAAAACATTGTCTGAAAATGTTGATGCCCCACCTTACAAAAGGCTCCATTGTAGTATTTGATGAATTGAATTGCCCTGAATTTCCTGGTGAGACTGTTGCGGTTCAGGAGGTTCTTGGGGTAAATAATATAAAACTGGAAAGGGATCCAAACAACCCATTGGTATCTTGGTTTGAGGTTTTATAGTCATGGAAAGAACTTACCTGTGCTTGCCAAGAAAAACCATTAGCTCTGGTGATTACTCCTTAAGAGTTGTTCAGGATTCTGACATTGAAAACATTAGGTGTTGGCGAAATGAGCAAATGGACGTACTTCGTCAATCTGCGTTTATATCAGCCGATCAGCAAAGCCAATATTATATAACTCATGTATGGCCCGAAATGGCAACAATATATCCAAAACAAATACTTTTCAGCTACTTTTTCAAAGATATGCACATTGGATATGGCGGGTTAGTTCACATTGAGTGGGAACATCTTAGGGCTGAAATTTCGTTTGTCTTGGAACCATCTCTAACGAAAGATATAAGTATGTATAGTCAACTTTTCTCATCATTTCTCCTTTTGATTCAAGAGGTATCTTTTGATCTTCTAAATCTCGAAAGAATCTTCACTGAAACGTATTGTTTCAGAGATCATCATATTTCTACATTGGAGGCAAATCAATTTCAACGTGAAGGTGTCATGAAAAAACACGTTCGAATAAATGATAAGCCAATTGATTCAATTATACATGGTTGTTTGAAAGAGTATGTTAGATAAATTATGGTGGAATATACAATGGAAGGAAAACGTGTTTTTGTTAGCGGTGGTGCTGGGGTTATTGGCCAGGAGATGGTCAGAAAACTCATTGATAGAGGAGCAATAGTATTTGTTGGTGATATAAAGCCATGTCCGAATTCCTTTCCTCCTGCTGTCCGATATAGGCAGGGTGATCTTAATACCCTCACTCGAAGTGAACTAGAAATGTTTGCTCCAGAAATTTTCATTCATTTAGCAGCTACATTCGAACGTTCTACTGAAACTTATGAGTTCTGGGAAGAGAATTATATTCATAATATCAAATTAAGCCACCATCTTATGAGTATTGCAAAAGTTTTACCAAGCCTTAAAAAAGGGTAGTGTCCTAATTAACAATA
>NPIF01005076.1_pt2 | contig 11754 bp, 12 predicted proteins | sample 8637461 | NCBI WGS metagenome assembly NPIF01 (sample SAMN07420641, study PRJNA396082) | bioreactor metagenome | isolation source: sample BR12 brine-fed electro-methanogenic bioreactor BR | place: Japan: Kochi | collected 2016-12-09
CTGGGTCTTGCTCATGCCGCCGGCCGACACCGTGATCAGCCGGTCGGTCTTGACGTATTTGAGCGTCAGCATGGCCTCGTTGCGCCGCGCGAAGGTGACCATGCGGTCGCGCAGCAGGTCGCCGGTCTTCTCCCAGTGCACCTTGAAGACGCCCTGCTTGTAGTACTCGAACTGCTTGACCGCTGAATCGCGCGTGAAATCGGTGCGCAGGGTGGCGACCCGCTCCTTTTCCTCCAGTGCGGTGATCTTCTTGTTCTTGAGGTCCTGGTAAAGGGGCAGCTCGGCCAGGTAGCCGTCGAAGATCATGCTGTAGTAGCCGGCGCGGTCGAGCTCGATCTCGGCGTCGAACTTGACCGGAAGATAGCAGCTGCCCAGAAGCAGGGTTGCGGCGGTCAGGACCAGGAGTCTCTTCAGCACGGACATCTCATCGGCCTCGATGCACTGGATGCGATTCGTGCCATCATAACCGGGCTGCGGCGACGTGAAAACCGGGCCGCACCGGGACGCAAGCCTGTCGGCTGAATTTGGCGGCCGCTATTCGCCGGCCTTGGCATGCCGCCACAGGGCGTCCATCTCCTCGATCGTCGAGTCCTCGGGCCGCCTGCCGTCGTCGGCCAGCAGCTCCTCGATTCGGCGGAAGCGGCGCTCGAACTTGGCATTCCCATGCCGCAGCGCCTTTTCCGGATCGATGTGCAGCTTGCGGGCCAGGTTGACGCAGGCGAACAGCAGGTCGCCGATCTCGTCCTCGAGGCGCTCGGCCGGGGCGTCGCTCACCATCTCGGCCTCCACCTCGCCGACCTCCTCGCGGATCTTGTCGAGGACCTGGCCGGCGTTGTCCCAGTCGAAGCCGACGCGGGCGGCGCGGCGCTGCAGCTTGGCGGCGCGCGTGAGGGCGGGCAGGCCGACGATGACGCCGTCCAGCGTGCTCGGGCGGTTTTCCCCGTTCTGGGCCGCCTTGCGTTCGCGTTCCGCCGCCTTGTGGGTCTCCCAGGCCACGGTCTGGGTGGCGGACGACTTTTCCTCGCGCTCGCCGAAGACATGCGGGTGGCGGTCGATCATCTTGGTGCAAATGGCCTCGGCGACGTCCTCGAAGTCGAACAGGCCTTCCTCGCGAGCCATCTCGGCGTGAAAGACGACCTGCAGCAGCAGATCGCCCAGTTCGTCGCGCAGGGCGGCCATGTCGGACTGCTGGATGGCGTCGGCGACCTCGTAGGCCTCCTCGATGGTGTAGGGCGCGATGGACGCGAAATTCTGCTCGCAGTCCCACGGGCATCCGGTCTCGGGATCGCGCAGCCGGGTCATGATTTCGAGAAGGCGCTGGGTGTTCTTCAACGGCAACATCTGGCGGTCTGCCTCGCACGTGGGGTCGGTGGCCGGGAGTTTCGGCTTCGCGGCATCGGAAGCCGCGGCGAAGGTACCACAGGGATACGGGGGGATGGCCAGAGCGTTTTGGCGCGATGTCCCGTCATGCCCCTGTCGTGCTGCTGCCATCCTGTCGAATCGGTCTCCTGCAACGCTTTCGAAGGGGTAACAGCAGGAACTACCCAAAAGGTGTAACTCTAATTGAGTACAAATATAGCCACGATGACCCCCCCAGCCGACAAACAGAAAACATTAGATTGAATGTCGTAGGAACTCTTTGTGCTCAGGATTTGTGTGGCGGGATTTAGGCCTGTGGGAAACTTGACTGTTTTAGTCGCGGGCGGTGCGGGTTACATCGGTAGTCATGCGGTCATGGCTTTGACTCGTGCCGGTCATGAGGTCGTCGTTGTCGACAACCTTTCCACCGGGCACCGGGGTGCGGTGCCGGAGGGTGTCGAGCTCGTGGTCAGGGACATCGGCGACGAGGAGCGGGTTTCCGCGTTGCTGCGGAAACGCTCCATCGATGCGGTCATGCACTTCGCGGCGTCGATCAGCGTTCCGGAGTCGGTGACCGATCCGCTTCAGTACTACTCCAACAATGTCGAGAAGAGCTCTGCCTTCATCCGGGCTGTCGTCCGCGCCGGCGTGCCGCATTTCGTGTTCTCGTCGACGGCGGCGGTCTACGGTATCCAGAAGCAGATGCCGGTAACCGAGAAGGCGCCGACCGAGCCCTTCAATCCGTACGGCCGCACCAAGCTGATGATGGAATGGATGCTGCGCGACATCGCCGCGGCCACTGCGCTCGACTACGTCGTTCTGCGCTATTTCAACGTCGCCGGCGGGAGCCCCGAACATCGGACGGGGCCGGCGTCGTCCAATACGTCGAACCTCGTCCGCGTCGCCTGTCAGGCGGCGCTCGGCATGCGCAACGGGATCGATGTCTACGGCACCGACTATCCGACGCGGGACGGAACCTGCATCCGGGATTTCATCCATGTCAGCGACATCGCCGACGCTCACGTTGCGGCTCTCGAATATCTGGCCGATGGCGGTGACAGCCAGGTCCTGAACTGCGGCTACGGGAAGGGCTATACGGTCACGGAAATCCTCGATGCCGTCGACGAGGTTGTCGGGACGCCGATGCGGCGGCGTATCGCGGGGCGGCGTCTCGGCGATGTCGCCGAGATGGTCTCAGACGCATCGCGTCTTCGAAACTGCCTCAACTGGCTACCGCAGCATGACGACGTGGAAACCATCGTCACCTCGGCGCTGGCCTGGGAACAGCGGCTAGCCGACTGGTCCCAGCCCGCTGTCAGGCAGGCTGTCGGCGACTGAGGAAGTCAATCGCGTGTCGGTCTCCTCGACACGTCTCGGGGGGGGAGGGGGTCCCCGCATTCAGCTGAACAAACGCCGTTTGGCCGGGGCAAGATTTCCGGAAAGGGGAGGCGATGTTTGTAGGACAGATGGGAGCGGTTGATATGGCGCTGACGCCATCGGATTCGATCCGATCCGACAGACACCGCCAGCGGCCGCAGAAAGTCCTGTTCCTTATCGATCACCTGCATATGGGCGGAGCGGAACGCATGCTCGCCGCCGTCGCGCCGCGGGTTGTGGCGCGCGGGAATACGGTCCGCGTCTGTGTCCTCGACCGCGATCCGCATCCGGCCATGGCCGACGATCTGATTGCTGCCGGCGTTCCGGTGGATCGCGTTCCCTTCGGCCGGATCGTCGATCCTCCGCGGTGGCGGCAGCTCTACAAATACCTTGGCGAACAACGGCCTGATGTCGTGCATACCCAGCTCGAGATCGCGAATGTCGCAGGCCTCACGCTTTCGAAGCGGCTCGGTCTGCCGACGGTGAGTACCCTGCATACCATCGAGCCGCGTCAGGCGCCGAGCCGTTCGGAACTGCGCCGGCGTCTCGAACGCAGGATCCTCTCCCGCTGCGCCGATCGCGTCGTCTGCGTGTCGCAGGCCCTGTTGGACTTCTGCCGGAACGAACACGGCATGCCCGCCGATCGGCTGCGCCTCCTGCACAACGGCATCGATATCGGAGCCTTCCGCCCGTTGCTGGGGGAAGCGCGGAACCGCGTGCGCCGGTCGATGGGGCTGGCGCCCGACGCGCCCGTCTTCATCACCGTTGCCGTGCTGCGGCGGCCGAAGGGGATCGAATTCATGATCCGCGCCTTCGCATTGCTGTGCCGGCGCGATCCGGATGCCCGCTATCTGATCGTCGGCTCGGGTGACGACCGGGAACGGCTGGAGGCCCTTGCATGGGATCTCGGGGTTTCGGCACAGGTCATCTTCGCCGGGATGCGCGACGACATCCCGGAACTGGTGGCTGCGTCCGACGTCTTCGTCCTGCCGACCCTTACCGAGGCTCTGCCGACGGTACTGGCGGAAGCGGCGGCCAGCGGCACGCCCATCGTCGCGTCCGCCGTCGGCGGTGTANNGGTGTACCGGAAATGGTCGAGGACGGGGAAACGGGCCTGCTGGTGCCGCCCTCCGATTCCGAGGCCCTGGCCGAGGCGTGCGGGCGTCTGCTTGCCGACCCGGCATTACGCCAGCGTATGGGGAAGGCGGCGCGTGGTCTTGCCATGGACCGGTTCGATCTGGAACTGCACGCCGATCGTCTCTGCGGTCTCTATGACCGGGTGTTGGCCCAGGCGGAGAAACCGACGTGCGCGTAACCGTTGTCGAACCGATCGGTGTCGGCGGGCTGGCCCATTTCGCCTACCAGCTCTGTGACGGTTTGGCGGCCTGCGGCGCCGACGTGACCCTGGTGACCAGCGACGACTACGAACTCGGGTCCTTGCCGCACCGGTTCGCCCTGGAGCCCCGCATGCGGCTGTGGTCGACGGTCGATTCCGGCCGGGGGGCCGAGAAGACGTCCTGGCAACACAGGATCGCCCAGGTCAGGCACAAGCTGCGGCGCATCGGGCGGGGGTTCATCCTCTTGCGCGAATGGACGCGTCTGGTCCTCTACCTCCGCCGGACACGGCCGGACATCGTTCAGTTCGGAATGATCCATTTCCCGTTCCAGGCGGTGGTCCCGGCCTGGCTGCGGCTCAGTGGCCTCACGCTCACGCAGATCTGTCACGAGTTCGAACCGCGCGAGCAGCTTCATCCGTGGATGCGGCGGCTTCATCGCGCGGCCTCGCACTGGCTCTATACCCAGTTCTCGACCGTCTTCTTCCTCTCCGAACGGGTGCAGAAGGAGTTCGAGGGCTACTTCGGAGCCCGCTTCGGCAGTCACGTCACCATCCCGCACGGCAACGAGGACATCTTCAAGCTCTTGCGTGACCCGGATGCCGACGAGTTTGAACGGATGCCGACGCCGGGGCCCGTCGTTCTTTTCTTCGGGGGAATCCGTCCCAGCAAGGGGGTGCCGGACCTCATCGAGGCCCTCGCCTTGGTGCCGCGGGATCGCACCTTTCACGCCCTGGTCGTGGGGTATCCCTCGAAGCAGATGGACATACCGGCCCTGCGGTGCAGGATCACCGCGCTGGGCCTCGACAGGCGCGTGACCCTCGATCCGCGCTATGTCGGGGTGGGCGAGGTTGCCGGGCTGATGGAGAGAGCGGCCCTGGTCGTGCTGCCGTATCGTTCGGCGACCCAAAGCGGAATCGCGCATCTCGCCTTCAGCTTCGGCCGGCCCGTCGTGGCGACGTCGGTCGGCGGGTTGTCGGAGGTGGTCGAACACGAAGGAACGGGACTGCTGGTACCGCCCGAGGATCCGCAGGCCATGGCGGCGGCGATCGACCGGCTGATCACGGATGGCGAACTCCGGGTTCGCCTGGGAGAACGCGCCGCGCACCTGTCGAAGACGCGGTATGGGTGGACCCGGGTCGCCGGTCTGGTCCTGGACCAGTACCGCAGCATCGAGGAAGGCGGGTTGGAGCATGTCCGGGTTGGCTGAGCCAGGCGGCGTTCTGATGGTCTGCCTGTCGCGCAGTTTCGGCGGCGGGGAGATCCGGGTGCTCACCATGGCCCGCGGGCTGAGCAAGCGGCGCGGATGCACGGTGGCGACGCTGACCGATTCCCCGCTGGCCAAACGCCTGCGGGAGCAGGGCGGAACGGCGAGGGGCATCGGCCGCAGACGCGCCGATCCGGGACTGCTGCTGAGACTGATCCGTCTGATCCGGTCCAACGGATATGCGGTTGTCGATGCGCACAATCCGCAGTCCCATTTCTGGGGTGTCATCGCGGCCCGCCTGGCCGGCGTACGGCCGGTCTGCACGATGCATCAGGTGTCGGCCAAGGCGACCGGAGGATGGTGGAAGCCGGGCTTCTATACCTTCGTGGTTCGCCTGTCGGCTGCCCTGGGGGCGGAGTTCATCGCGGTCTCGCAGGAGATCGTCGATTGGCTCGGCGGCCTCGGGATTTCGCCGGACCGCATTCATTTCAGCGCCAACGGCCTGGCCGACGACTGGGTTCCCGAGCACGCGCCGACGGGTCTGCGCGCCGCTCTCGGATGGGAGGAGGCGAAGGTCGTCGGTATCGTCGGCCGTCTGGTGGCGGAGAAGGGACACGATAACCTGTTCGCGGCGCTGGAACGCCTCCGCAAGGACCATGCGGATGTCAGATGCCTGGTGGTGGGAGACGGGCCGGAAGGTCCCCGGCTGAGATCCGAGGCAACGCGGCTCGGTCTCGACGACATCGTGCATTTCGCCGGCTATCGCGAGGACATCGCGGCCGTCCTCGAGGAATGCGACGTCCTCTGCCTGCCTTCGCTTTCGGAAGGATTTCCGTATATCGCGATCGAGGCGGCCTGGCTCGGACGTCCGGCAGTGCTCAGCAAGGTCGGCGACATTCCGGCATTCTTCGAGGATGGCCGGACAGCGCGCCTGATCGAGCCGGACGACACCGATGACCTCGTTGTTGCGTTGAAGTGGATTCTCGACAACCCGGATGCGGCAAAGGCCTTGGGACAGGCCGCGAAGGACATGTCCCGCCGCCGGCTCAGTGCATCGCGGATGATCGAAGAGACCTTGGGCGTCTACGACGGTTGCCCAGGTCACCGAACCTCCTGATCTCGGGATACGGGAATGGCTCTATCAACCGTTCTTATCGTCTTGGCCGTTATCGGGCTGGCCGGCAGTTTTCTGGGCTCGTTCGGACACGTGATCGTTCTCGGCCTGCTGGCGCTGACCAGGAAAGGCCGCACCGTCCTGCCTTCCGGAGGCTTCGAGGGAAGCGTGACGGTTATCGTGCCGGTTCACCAGGAGGTGAAGGACCTGCGCCGGAAATGCCTGATACTTCTAGACGGGCCGTTTCCCTCCGATCGGGTGCAGCTTATCGTGGCGGCCGACGGACCGGTCGAGGGGCTGTCGGAGGCCCTGGCCGAACCCCTTGGTTCGAAAGTGGAATTGCTGCAGCTGCCCCGGTGCGGCAAAGCCGCGCTTCTGAGCGAGGCGGCTCGCCATGCCGCAAGCGAGATCATCGTTGTCTCCGACCGGGACGCGAAGGTCCGCAACGTGGATCTGGCGCGGTTGGTCGCGGTCTTCTCCGATCCTCTGATCGGCGGCGCCTGCGGCAACGTGGTCATCGATCGGGAGAAGGATGATTCGCAACGCGCGTACTGGAAAATCGAGAACGTGGCACGGCGATGGGAGAACCAGTGGCTCGGCAACCTGACGGCCAACAGCGGTGCCCTGACGGCGATCCGGCGGAAGTACTGGAAGGCGATCCCGGAGGAATGCTCCGACGACCTGTTCCTGGCGCTGACCGTTTTCCTGCAGGATGCCAGGTTTGTTTACGTCGAAGACGCACGCGCGAAGATCCCGCCGAGATCGCAGGGTGTGTGGGCGGCGGTGAGACGGCAGGCGCGGATCGTGACAGGCAGCATGTACACCCTGTGGCATTGCCGCGCCGCCCTCAATCCCTTCCGGAGCGGCGCGTTCGCGCTGGTTCTTCTGTTTCACAAGGTGTTTCGCCGGTTGGTTCCCTATTTCACGGTCCTGGCCGGACTTGCCTTGTTTGTTTGGTCCGTGGTGGAAGGGCATCACGGTCTGGCGCTGACCATCGCCGGTGCGGCCTTGGCCGGGGCCGTGCTGTTGCCGCTCGGCAGCCGCTACAGTCATGTTTTCCGCAAGATCCTGTGGTTGGGAGCCGTCCAGCTGGGAATGGCGATCGGCGTCGCACGCTTCCTGACCAATCGTCACGCAAAAACCTGGTGACGGGCCGCAGGTCCCCGGCGTCACGACCGGATCACGCCTTGTTCGTCACCGGGATTCGGATGATCCGTCGCAACGGAATTTCGGAACTGCCGACGTTCTCTTGTGGGTAGGGATCCTAATCCGAATTGCCTTGGGCGATGCTATCTCCGGTCGTTCCCAGAACGGGCGCTTTCCATTAGAGTGCGATGGTGACGAGGGCAATTCCTGGTTGGTCGGTGTTTCAATGGGCGGGCCAGGGCGGACGTACCCGACAGACGAAACAGAGTCATACATCCCGAACCACTGCAGGGTATGATCACTGACCATGTTTTTCAGACCGACTAGCCCCGGCAAATCGCTGCGATCGCGGCCGATCGCATCCCCTTTGCACACGGTGAAGGCCTCACCGAGATTGCGTCGAAAAGGCGCGGCGGTCCGTATCGGGAGCCTTCTCCTGACCGGGGCGCTGATGGCGTCCTGTATCGCGCAGGGTTCCCAGTCCGCGATGTCGAGTCCCCAGGTGCCCGAGGCCTCCGGGAAGGGAATCGCTCCGGCCGGTTCGCCGGGGGCTTCCATGGCGCCCAAAGATCCTTGCGCGAGGCCGTTCGGGCCGAACGCACCCTGGAACGTGCCGGTGGCGGGGCTGCCCAGGCATCCCGAATCCGAACGCTATGCCGGTCTCCTGTGGGAGGAGGCGCCGGAGCGGCCGGGCAATTTCAATCTCTCTTTCGAGGGCTATACCTATCCGGTCTATCAGGTCGACGAGGCCACGGGCCGGTTCCGTGTCCGCATCGAATGGCAGTCGTCGCTGCACGGTGGATTGATACCGTGGAATCCGAAGTGGCAGCCGGCGAAGGGCAGCGACGGTCAGGTCATCGTCCTGGATCCGAAGACGGGCCGCGAGTGGGACCTGTGGCAGGTCGAATTCAACGGCAAAACCGTGTTTGCGACCAACGGCAACCTGGTGCCCGGGAACTACTGGACCCGCGAGGTGGGATTTGTGCCGTCGCGGGGTGCCGGCATCCCCTATCTGGCGATGCTGGTTAGACCGACCTCGATCAAATGCGGCGAGATTCCCCATGCCCTGTCGATGCCGATCCGCAACACCGACGGCGGTGAATACTATGCGCCGGCGACCAAGATCGAACGTCAGGGCCGTGGCGATGGGATTCCGGAAGGCATGCGATTCGCCATCGACGTCACGGATGATGAAATCGAGTCCTGGCTCGGAACGTTGCCGCCGGAGGTGCCCCAGGAAACGCGCCGGTCGGCGCGGATCATCGCCCGCGCCCTGCGCGATNNCCGACACTTCGGGATCAGCCCATTTCCAGTTCGAGGATCGCGCCACGGCTGGAAACGAATGGAAACGCCTCGGTCTCGGCCAATTGGAGGTGGACGAGTTCCACGTCTATCCCCGCGACCTGCTTGACGGCTTGCTCACCAAAGAGCGCATCTACGCCTTTGTTCCGAGCGACGACTATCCGCGGGCGCTGCAGGCGCGAAAAGGAAACGAATTCACGTGGTGAGTGAGTTCTAGCGGCCCGAGTCGTTTCAAGCCTAGTCCGGCAAGGGAAGCCGGTCATGATCCATTTATGAGAGCCTCGATGCGTGCCGCGCCGATCAGTTTGACGGCCAGGCGCGGCAGATCGTCCCTGAGACTGATGTGAATGCGGCGGATCCGCATGGGTTGCCGGCGCACGGAAACATAGGTATCCGGACCGCTTATCGTCGAGAACGCCGCCGAGAAACCTTCCTCGGAAAGCATGCGTTCGTGTTCCTCTCCGAAATGGGCCGAGCCGCCGTGAGGGTAGGCGAAAGCATGCACCGGTTGTCCGGTCTCGTCTTTGAGGCGGGCCCTGGAATCGACCGCCTCCCGGCGGGCACGCTCCAGCGATACCTGGGAAAGGGGCGGGTGGTTGGCGGTATGCGCGCCGATGGTGAACCCGTTCGCGGCCATATGCCGTACCTCGTCCCAGGTCATGTAGACCCCGGCGAAGGTGTCGGGCGTGACCTGCACGTCGACCTGTTGCCCGAGCTGTCCGAGTGTCGCGCTCATGTCGTCCGCCGGAATACGGGAGGCGGCGGAACACCATTGCTGTGTCAGTTTGACACGGGAAGGGCGGTCGCCGAGCTCCTGCGGGCCCAGCAGCGGCAGATCGGCGCGGGCGCGGGTGGAATTCGCGATGCAGTAGGCCGCGTGATCCCACCAGAAGGGTTCCGTGCTGCCGATCTTCCCCGAGGTCACGAAAATAACGGCCTCGAGACCACGGGCCTTCAACGCGGGCAAGGCGGCGGTCAGGTTGTCGCGGTACCCGTCGTCGAAGGTAATCAACGCCGCGCGCGGCGGTAGATCGCCATCACCCCGCAGCCACGCCAGAAGAACGTCGAGCGAGATGACGTTGAACCAACGGCGAACCAGATCGAGGTGAGCCCCGAAGGTCTCGGGGGTCGCGCTGACATTGGAGACAAGGCCGCGAAAGTCGGCCGACGTCGGATCGGCGACACGATGGTAGGTGAGGGTGGTCAGCCGGTTGCGCCAGGCGCGGTTCGTGATCCCGAACGCGCCGCTCTCGTAGCCCATCCGGGCGACCAAGGGCTTCCATTTGAAGGCCGGAGACCGAGGCCGGTCACCCTGGCGCATCATGGGCCCTCATTGAAGGTTGCCTCATCGATGTTCCGTCCGGTTTCGAACAGAAGCTGGGCAAGCCGGAACTGTGCCTTGGGATCGTTCTGTTCCGCGGCTTTGCGCAACCATTCCAGGGCCTTTGCGCGATCCGGCTCGACGCCGATTCCGTCGGCGTAACGGATCGCGAGATCGTATTGTGCGCGAACATCACCGGAATTGGCGGCCTCGATCAGCCACTGGGTCGCCGCCATCGGGTCGGCACGGGTGCCAAGTCCCAGGTCGTACATTTCGGCGAGGGTTTTCTGGGCATAGACGTTGCCGGAGATGGCCGCTTGTTCCATCCAATGGCGCGCGTCTTCGGGTCTGGGGTTCGTTCCCTTGCCTTCCAGAAGACGGGTCGCGGGTTGGTACTGGGCATCGCCGTCGCCGCTATTGGCGGCCATCATCAGCCACAGGGTCGCCGCGGTCGGGTCGTTCGGGGCGCCGCGCCCCTGGTCGTACATCTCGNNGTACATCACGGCCAGTGTCTTCTGGGCGGTGACGTCACCGGATCTGGCCGCACGCTCCAGCCAGCGGAGTGCGGCAACGGGATTCGGTTTCGTTCCCTTGCCGGCCAACAGCCGTTCCGCGAGATCAATCTGCGCCCAGGTCTCTCCCTGTTTGGCCGCCCGATACCGCCATCGCGTTGCCTGGCGCTCATCGTGCGGCACTCCGACGCCCTTCTCGTAGCGGTTGGCCATCTCCACCTGCGCGTAGCGGTCTCCGATCTCGGCCGCCTTGAGGTACCATTTGGCGGCCTCGATCTGATCCACTTTGCCCATGCTGCCATTGGCATAGAATTCCCCGAGGGACGCATAGGCTTGGGTTATGCCGTTTTCCGCCGCTTTCTGCAGCCAGATCACTGCGCCATCAGGGTCCTTCGCGGTACCCGTTCCCTCGATTTTCCTTAGTCCATAGGCATACTGTGCCCAGCCGAGATCGGCTTCGGCAGCCCGGCGGAACAGCTCGGTTGCCTTGACGTCATCCTTGGAGATCTCTTTTCCCGAGGCATAGTGCTCGGCGAGTTCGTATTGGGCCCATTCGTTATCTTCGAAATTCGCCTGGTAGATGAGGGAGGTGAAATCAGTGGTTTGCTTGCATCCCGTGACCAGCGGCAGGGNNGCTAGGGTGATCCTGGGCAGGGAAAGGGGGCGCCTGATCGTATTCATGGTGACACCTCTCTTATCCGTATCGAGGTTGCCGTTGAGCGTGCCAAGGCGCATCACTGGACCTCGGCAGCAGCATTGGCCGCCGCGTCGGGTTCGGGCTCGGGCACATCTTCAAGCAGGAGTTCGGCGAGACGAAGTTGAGCCTGGGCGTTGCCTTCTTCCGCGGCTCCGCGCAAAAGCCCCATTGCTTTCTCACGATCCACGTCTACGCCCGTTCCGTCGATGTAGCGGAGCGCGAGATCGAACTGCGCGTTGACGTTGCCGGCCTTGGCGGCCTTGATGAGCCAATGGGTTGCCGCATCCGGGTCGGCCGGAAAAACACCGGGGCGTCCCTTGTCGAACAGGTCCACCAACGCCGTCTGGGCGTGAACGTTGCCGTTGTTGGCCGCGCGTTCCAGCCA
>NPIF01004538.1_pt1 | contig 11749 bp, 11 predicted proteins | sample 8637461 | NCBI WGS metagenome assembly NPIF01 (sample SAMN07420641, study PRJNA396082) | bioreactor metagenome | isolation source: sample BR12 brine-fed electro-methanogenic bioreactor BR | place: Japan: Kochi | collected 2016-12-09
CGATCAAAGAGAATCTGTGTGTCAATCGGTTTCGCTCTATTTTCGGCATCCTTAATGGCACCTGCAACTATATACTGAGCCGGATGACCGACGAAGGAGCCGACTTTGCGACAGTGCTCAAAGATGCGCAACAGCAGGGTTACGCCGAGGCCGATCCCACCTTTGATATCGAAGGCGTCGACACAGCTCATAAACTGGCCATTTTGATTAAACTCTGTTACGGCACTNNNNCAGCCAGATCTCTGCGGTGGATATCCAGTTTGCCCAGCAATTCGGTTATAAAATCAAACTGCTGGCGATTGGTAAGGAAGTAGCTGGTGAAATCGAGGCGCGGGTACATCCGACCATGATTCCCCAAAACGCTCCCCTGGCCGATGTCGACGGGGTGTTCAATGCGGTACGCCTGGTCGGAGATTTTGTCGGACCGGTGATGCTTTACGGCCAGGGCGCCGGGATGGATGCGACCGCCAGCGCCGTCATGGGGGATGCGATGGCTATTGCCCGTAACCTGCTCCACGGCGCCGTTGGCCGGACTCCGGCCATGGGATATTGCGCATCGACCATCGGCCACCTGCCGATCCGGGCCATGTCCGATATCGTCAGCCGCTATTATCTGCGTTTTACCACCATTGATCAGCCTGGTGTGGTGGCGCGCATCGCCAGTATTCTCGGTAATTATAAAATCGGCATTTCTTCCATGATTCAACCCGAGGAGTACGACGTCGATATGGTTCCGATTGTCATCATGACCCACGATGCCAAGGAAGCAGAGATTCGATCGGCCCTCGCGGAAATCGATGAACTTGATGTGGTTCTCAAACCGAGTCACTTCATTCGCATCGAAAATTCCATCGAATAGTTGTTTTTGAAACTAAGCAAAAAAGGCGCCCCGCAACGGGCGCCTTTTTTGTAGGGGTGATGCTTGTAATGGCTGGGCTGGGGATTGAAAACTCAAACCAGGCGTCCAGTCTGTCGCAGGGCCTCATACAGAACGATACCGGCCGCGGTGGAAAGATTAAGGCTGCGAACCTCGTCGTTGAAGATGGGAATCCGGATGCTCTGGTCAGCCTGAGCTGTCAGCAGGTCTTCGGGCAAGCCTTTGGTTTCCTTGCCGAAAACCAGAAAGTCGCCAGGCTGATAGCCGGCTTCGACATAGCTACGGGAAGCCTTTTTGGAGGTGTACGAGTAACGGGCTTTGGGAAATTCCCGTTGCAGGGCCTCCAGCGAGGGCCAATGGCGTATATCGATCACCGCCCAATAATCGAGACCGGCCCGTTTCAGGTACCGGTCATCCAAGGAAAAACCGAGCTTACCGACCAGGTGCAAAACGCTGTTGGTGGCCCCGCAGAGACGGGCGATATTGCCGGTGTTGGGGGGGATTTCCGGTTCGATCAAAACAATATGGAAAGGCGTTGACATGCAGAGATAGTCGTCTCCGCTGCTGCGGGCCGGAAAAGACGGACCCGCAGCAGTCGATAAAGGGTGGATTAAGCCTGGCTGGACTTAAGGGCCTGATCAAAATCGGCGAGGATATCTTCGATGTCCTCGATGCCGACGGAAACCCGGATGAAATCGGGGCTGACGCCCGCAGCCAACTGTTGTTCTTCGGACAGCTGTTGATGGGTCGTTGAGGCCGGGTGGATGACCAGGGTCTTGGCNNTTGGCGTCGCCGATATTGGCCAGATGACTGGCCAGCTTGACCCCGTCGATAAAACGAGCCCCGCGGGCTTTGCCCCCCTTGATGCCGAAGCCGAGAATAGCCCCTTGTCCTGCAGGGAGTAAGGTCTGGGCGCGCTGGTAGTCGGAATGGCTCGGCAGGCCCGGGTAATTGACCCAGGCCACATCCTGGTGATCTTCGAGAAACCGGGCCAGCTTCAGAGCGTTTTCACAATGACGGGGCATGCGCACATGCAGGGTTTCAAGACCCTGCAACAGCATAAAGGCGTTGAAGGGCGACAGGCAAGGGCCGAGATCGCGCAACAGGGTCACCCGCATTTTGGCGATAAAGGCTTGTCGTCCAAGGGCCTGGTGATAGATTAAACCGTGATAGCTCGGATCCGGGCTGCTGAATTCGGGAAACCGGCCGCTGGCCCAGTCGAAATTGCCACTGTCAACCACCGCGCCGCCGATGCTGGTGCCGTGTCCGCCGATGAATTTGGTCAGGGAATAGACCACAATATCCGCACCCTGATCGATGGGCCGGTATAAAAAGGGCGTTGCGACCGTATTGTCCACGATAAAGGGCAAGCCGTGATCGTGAGCCACCCGGGCCAGGGCCGGCAAATCGTCCACGTTGTTTTTCGGATTGCCGATGGTTTCGGTGTAGACCGCCTTGGTTCCATCGTCGATGGCGGAGGCCACCTGGGCCGGATCGGAACTGTCGACAAACTTGACCGAAATGCCCATGCGGGCCAGGGTGTGGCTGAAAAGGTTATAGGTCCCGCCGTACAGAGTGCTGGCTGAAACAATGTTATCACCGGCCCGGGCCAGATTCAGCACCGTCAGCAGGATGGCCGAGGTGCCCGAGGCGACGGCCAGGGCGCCAACGCCGCCATCCAGGGCGGCCAGACGCTTTTCCAGGACATCGGTGGTCGGATTCATCATTCGGGTGTAGATATTGCCCGGCTCCTCAAGGGCAAACAGACGGGCCGCATGTTCTGAAGAATCGAAGGTATAGGACGAAGTCTGGTAGATCGGTACCGCCCGGGAATTGGTAGCCGAATCCGGTTCGTGACCGGCATGCAAGGCCTGGGTACCGAGGCGATAAGAACTCTGGTTGGACATGGTGTTCTCCTTGGTCGCGAGAGAATAAAAGACAGGGTGTCAGCAAAAACAGGGAAATCATACCAGAACCTGGGGTTCAGGGGCAAAAAACTTGTCCGTTAAGGAGGGAAGTCATGGCTGGAATGGATAGCCTTTACCTGGAGACGGTGCTGGCCGAACTGCAACCGCTGTTGCCCGGTAGCCGCATCGATAAAATCTATCAAACGGCCGCCGCCGAACTGGTTTTCCATCTCTGGGGAAGGGGGCAGAGCCGACGTCTGTTGCTGTCTTGCGAGCCGGGTCGTTCCCGGCTGCATCTGGTGGAGGGGACCTACCCGAACCCTTCGACGCCGCCTCGTTTTTGTCAGTTGCTGCGGGCTCGGTTACGGGTCTTGGCGGGTATTGAGCAACCACCGGGAGCAGGGTTTGTGCGGCTGAATTTTTTAGGCAGCAACGCCAGCCGCTATCAGCTGTATCTGGAAATACACGGACGCTCGGGAAACCTGGTTCTGGTGGACGAAAATGGCCTGGTGGTCGATGCCCTGCACCGCCAATCGACGGACCAGAGCCGGCCTGCCTCCTTGGCCGGAACCCCCTATGTTATTCCGCCGTCTTCCGAAAGGATTTTGCTTGAAGACGCCTGGACAAGGGTGCCGGACGCCGCCGACGGGATAGATTTTGAAACCTGGCTGCGTCGTGAAGTGCAGCCCATGTCCCGGTGGCTGGCCCGTGAGCTTTCGCTCCAACTCGATGCTAATCGCAGCCCGAGCCGGATATTGAAAGATTTTATCGAACGCCGTCGCAACGGAGAGCACCGCTACGCGATTCTGGATCTGGACGGCCGTCCGCAACTTCTTTGTTATGCTCCCCATGCCCTGGAAGGAAAGGAGTTGGCCCACTTTACCTCGGTCTCGGCCGGAGCAGAAGCCTACTTCCGCGAGTTTGTTCTCACCCGGGATCGGTACGGCTCATCTAACGAGATGAATGCCCTGGTCCACAAAAACCTGAAAAAGCTGAGTCGACGACGGCAACGTATTCTGCAAGATGAACAGAAACTCGAGTTGGCTGAGGATCTTCGCCGTCAGGGGGAGTTGCTGTTGGCGAATCTGCACCGGCCAAGCCCCGGTGATCGCTCCGTCACGGTGGAAGATTATTATCGCGAGCCCCCCGCGCCGATCTGCATTCCCCTGGACCCCCGCCTGTCGCCGCAAAAGAACGCTGAAGGGTTGTTCCGAAACTATAAAAAGATCAAACGCAGCCGAGAACACATCGAACGGCGGTTGGCTGAAACGGATCAGGAAATTTTTTGGCTGGAAGGGGTCGCATTGGCTCTGGCCGAGGCCCGAGGAGGCGAAGAATTCCTGGTCATCCGGGCTGAGTTGGCAGAGCAGGGTTTACTGAGGATCAAAAAACTTCAGCGTCCGAAACGGGAAAGCAAAAAGATGGCCGGGATCCGGGAAACACTGAGCCCCGGAGGTTTCCGGTTGATCTGGGGGGTAAACAATCGCGCCAACGATTATGTCAGTAAAGTCCTGTGTCAGGCTGATGACTTATGGTTTCATGTTCATGACCAGCCCGGTTGCCATCTGGTTCTGAAGCGAGACAACCCGAGCCCGATTCCGGAACCGGATCAATGTTTCGCCGCAGCCATCGCCGCGGCTTATTCGCGGTCAAAAAACGACAGGAGTGTTTCGGTGATGGTCAGCGAAGGGCGCTGGGTAGCCAAGCCCAAGGGAGCCAGGCCGGGGCTAGTCACGGTGCGCCAGTTCAAAACCCTGCTGGTGACCCCGCGGCGGGAACCGGCGGATGAGTCCCCCGAGGAGTGAAGGCGGCCGCGGCTGAAGAAATACCAGAGGCGCAAAGTATCAGTCGTTGATACTTTCCCGCAGCCCCTTTCCTACTTTAAAAAAAGGCAGTTTCTTGGGTTTGACATCGATTGTTTCGCCCGTTTTTGGGTTGCGTCCGGTGTAGGCCTTGTAGTTTTTGACGGTCATGCTGCCAAAACCGCGAATTTCGATGCGCCCCCCATCGGCCAGAGTATCGGTCATGGCTTGAAAGATCATGTTGACGATTTCTTCAGCCTTTTTGTAGGTCAAATCCTTTTCAAAGGCCAATGCTTCAATAAGATCGGATTTGTTCATGGTGCCTCCAGAATAGCTCCTGAATGCCTTCAGGAACTCACTTTGGGTTCTGCATAAAGTCCTGAAATTGCACGTGTATAACTAACGATATCTGGCTCCTGGCGTGCTGTCAACAAAACCGGTCAATTTCTGCTGAAAATAGCCTCTGCTTTGAGGCCTGGGGTACGAGCCTTTCTGACAGGCATTGTCAACCAAGATATTGTATTAGGTTGACAAAACAGGGTGTCTCCTTATAATCGGAGCTTCTTGAAAAATTTTCCGAGGAGGGTTCTATGTCAATGCAGGAGCAACTTCGCACCTGGACCGAAAGAGTATTGTCCGGCGGTTCGCTTTCCGCCGCCGAGGCGTTGACTTTGCTGCGACTGGAAGGAGCGGATTTCGCCTATCTGCTGGCCGGCGCGCAGCGGATACGAGAACATTTTAAAGGCAAGAGTATCGCGCTTTGTTCGATCATTAACGCCAAATCTGGGCGATGTTCCGAAAACTGCGCGTTTTGTGCACAGTCGTCACACCACGCTGCTCAGAGCCCGATTTATCCCCTGAAGTCTTTGGAGGAGATTGTCGCCGGTGCCCGCCAGGCCGCAGCTCAGGGCTGCCACTGTTACGGTATCGTCAGCAGCGGCGCTCGTCTAGAATCCGGCCCCGAGATGGATCGTCTTCTGGAAGCCTTGCGGCAGATTTGCGCCACGACCAGGATTCGTCCTTCGGCCTCCCTCGGCTTGCTCGATCAGGCTGCCGCCGAAGCTCTGGCGGCGGCGGGCTGTGCGGTGTATCACCACAATCTGGAGACAGCGCGCTCCTTTTTCCCCCAAATCTGCACCACTCACGACTATCAACAGGACCTGGATACGGTTCGTCTGGCCAAACAGGCGGGGATGTCGGTATGTTGCGGCGGTTTGTTCGGCCTCGGCGAAAGTCTTGAGCAGCGGGTCGAGCTGGCCATGACTCTGCGGGAGTTGCCTGTCGATTCGGTGCCAATTAATTTTCTGGCCCCGGTAGCTGGTACCCCTCTGGCCGGTCAGGATCCTCTGGCGCCCATGGATTGCCTGCGCATTATCGCGCTGTTTCGTTATCTGCTCCCGGAGCGACAGATCAGCGTCTGCGGGGGCCGAGAACATAATCTGGGTGAATTTCAGTCGTGGATCTTTATGGCCGGGGCCAGCGGGATGATGGTGGGCAACTATCTGACCATGCGTGGCAGGGATCTGCAAGCCGATCTTAAAATGATTACTGACGCGGGTTTGACTTATGCTTCCTGTCATTGATTCGGGCGGTCGGGGAATTTTTGTCACCGGTACCGATACCGGTGTTGGTAAGAGCCTGGTTTCTGCGGCTCTGGCCCGGTTTCTGGTAGGAAAGGGGATTCGGGTCGGGGTGATGAAACCGGTGGAAAGCGGGGTCCCCGATCCACAGAGACTGGGTGCGGATGGGGAACTGCTGCGTTGGGCCGCCGGCTGTGAAGCGCCCGAGGCACTGATCAGCCCTTGTCGCCTGCGTCAACCGCTGGCGCCGTCTCTGGCGGCCCATCTGGCCGGAACCCCCATCGATATCGATGGTCTGGTGTCTGCTGCCAAACAGCTGCTGGATCGTTATGAGTTCGTCATTATTGAAGGGGCGGGTGGTCTGATGGTGCCGCTGCGCGAGACCTTTCTTATCGGTGATCTGGCCTGTCGCATCGGGTTGCCACTGCTGACCGTCTGTCGGCCTGATCTGGGTACCCTGAATCATACCCTGCTAACCCTGCATGCCGCCCGCTGCTGGGGACTGCGAGCGACCGGTCTGGTGGTCAACGGTATGCCGGCCATGCCCGGCCTGGCGGAACATCATGCGCCAGCCATGTTGGGTGCATTGGGCGCTGTGGACGTGTGGCAGGTTCTTCCTCGAATAGAGGGCGACGATCGCCAAAAAGTCGAGTTTCTGTCTCGGCAATTCAGCAACAGTTTGCTGGAAAAAATAACTTAAAACTTGGTAAATCAGGTAATTAAGTATTAAAAGTTCAACCCATGAGGGAGGTATTTCGGTGGACTATCAAGACATCGTGCGTTACGACCGACAGCATGTCTGGCATCCCTGTACCCAGGAAAAAGACCACGAACTTCAGCCGCCGATCCCCATTGAACGGGGTGAGGGGGTCTATCTGATCGACAAGGCCGGGCGTCGCTATATCGACGGCGTTTCTTCCTGGTGGGTCAACCTGTTCGGTCATAATCATCCCCGCCTCAATCGGGCCCTGGCCGAGCAGACGGGGCGTATCGCTCACCACATCTTTGCCGGTTTCACCCATGAACCGGCCGTGGAATTGGCCCGACGTCTCTCCGCTTTGACCCCTGGTAATCTGAGCCGAGTGTTTTTTTCCGATAATGGCTCGGCGGCCGTCGAAGTGGCGCTGAAAATGAGTTTTCAGTATTGGCAGCAGTGTGGCAAGTCGTCCAAAACCCGTTTTGTCTCTCTCACCGGGGCCTATCACGGCGAAACCGTGGGGGCCCTGTCGGTGGGGGGCTGTGAGCTCTATCGCGAGGTCTATCGACCGATGCTTCTCGAAACCTTTCAGGCGCAGGGGCCGGATTGTTTTCGTTGTCCCTACGGTTTGCGACGGGAAACTTGCGACGCTCCCTGTTTTGAGCATCTGGAAAAGCTGGTGACCGAACATCAGCAGGAAATCGCCGCAGTGATTATCGAGCCTCTGATTCAGTGTGCCGCGGGCATGCGCTTTTATCCCCCGGTTTATCTGCGCAAGTTACGCGAGCTGTGTGATGCTTGTCAGGTGCACTACATCGCCGACGAAATCGCCGTTGGCTTCGGCCGCACCGGCAAGTTGTTTGCCAACGAACACGCCGGAGTGGCACCCGATCTGCTGTGTTTGTCCAAGGGGATTACCGGCGGTTATCTGCCTCTTTCCGTAACCCTGGCTACCGAGGAGATCTATCAGGCTTTTTATGATGACTATCAGACCCTCAAAGCCTTTCTCCATTCCCATTCCTATACCGGCAATCCCCTGGCCTGTGCCCTGGCCGTGGAAGTCCTGAACATCTTTGAAGAGGAACAGATTCTGGCCAAGCTGACGCCGAAAACGGCTCTGCTGGATCGTTACGCGGCCCGGTTCGAAGCCTTGCCGCAGGTTGGAGAATTTCGACGTTGCGGTCTGGTCGCCGCGGTGGAGATGGTGGCCGATCAGGCCAGTCGTACTCCGTATCCCTGGCAGGAGCGACGGGGTTCTCAGGTCTATCAGCGAGCTTNNCTGCGTCCTCTGGGTAACGTGGTCTATTTCATGCCGCCTTTAACCATTGAAGAACCGATTTTGGAAACCTTGCTGGAGATTGCCCTGCAGACCGTTGAAGAGGTGACTTCCAGCTGATGCGCATTTTTTTGAAAGGATGTTGCTTTCGCAAAAATTGGTGGTGGGACGCTGGACAAGAGATTCTAGATCAGGTTAAGTGGTAGCAGTGACGAGGAGCAAAAGAGAGGCTTTATGGCTCAGCCGCAGAACCTGTTAAGACCGAACGATGCGCTGTTGGTGGTGGATGTGCAGCAGGATTTTTGTCCCGGGGGGGCTTTGCCTATCGCTAGGGGGGACGAGGTGGTGGCTGTGCTCAATCCCTGGATTGCCGCTGCCTCTAAGCAGGGTCTGCCGGTGTTTTTGAGCCGTGACTGGCATCCCGCGAGCCATCCCAGTTTTACCGCCAACGGCGGTCGCTGGCCGGTCCATTGTCAACAGGATACGGCCGGGGCCTCCTTCCATAAAGATCTGTTTATCCCCGAGGGGGCCGAGGTGGTTACCAAAGGCACCCGTTTCGATCAGGATCAGAACTCTGCTTTTGACCAGACGGGCCTGGCGGATAAACTGCACCGGGACGGGGTTCGCCGGCTATGGATCGGCGGTCTGGCCCTCGATGTATGCGTGCTTGCCACGGTCCTCGATGGCCGCCGGGCAGGATTTGAAATCCGGGTGTTGGTGGCCGGTTGTCGGCCCGTGACTGTAGAAGGCGGTCGCGAGGCCCTGACCAGAATGAGAAAGGCCGGCGCAGTGCTGGTGGAGGAGTAGAGCGATTCCCCGGATAAGGGGTCACAAAACCGGCAATGGCCGTTCACTCTCGTGAACGGCCATTGCCGGTTTTATTTCTCGTGCAGGGCTTTATCCGTCGAGCAGGTCGGTGATGGCCGCGGCCATGCCGGTATAGCTGGACGGAGTCATTGCCAGCAGCCGCTGTTTGTCCTCAGCCGCCAGCTCCAGCCCTTCGACAAAGGTGCGGATGGTATCGCGATCGATGGTCTGACCACGGGTCAGTTCCTTGAGTTTTTCGTAGGGTTTTTCGATGCCGGCCTTGCGCATCACGGTCTGAATCGGTTCCGCAAGCACTTCCCAGGCCTGATCCAGGTCGGCGGCCAGTTTATGCTCATTGAGTTTGAGTTTGCCCAAGCCCTTAAGGGTCGAGCGGTAGGCGATCATACTGTAACCGAAGCCGACTCCCATGTTACGCAGTACCGTCGAGTCGGTCAGATCCCGCTGCAGACGCGAGATCGGCAATTTGGCTGACAGGTGGTTGAAAATGGCGTTAGCCAGCCCACAGTTCCCCTCCGAGTTCTCGAAATCGATGGGGTTGACCTTGTGCGGCATGGTCGAGGAGCCGATTTCTCCGGCCACGGTCTTCTGGCCGAAATAGGCCATCGAGATGTAGGTCCAGAGGTCCCGGTTCAGGTCGGTCAGGATGGTGTTCCACCGCGCCAGGGCGTCGAACAGTTCGGCCATATAGTCGTGAGGTTCGATCTGAGTGGTGAACATGTTCTGGCTCAGTCCCAGCTCGGTTTCGATGACGCCTTTAGCCAGGGCCGGCCAGTCCACCTGGGGATAAGCCGACAGGTGGGCATTGAAATTACCCACGGCGCCATTCAGCTTGCCGAGAATCTCCACCTGGGCAATGGTACGGCTTTGCTTCTGCAACCGCGCCGCAAATACCGCCAACTCTTTGCCGATGGTGGTCGGCGAGGCGGTCTGGCCATGGGTGCGGGCCAGCATCGGGATATCTTTAAGCTCGCTGGCCAGTTTTTTCAGATGGCCGATGATCTCTCCCTGCAGAGGAGTCAGCGCCGCCAACCCGTCTTTCAGCATCAGGGCATGGGAGAGGTTGTTGATGTCCTCCGAGGTGCAGGCAAAGTGCAGAAACTCAGACAGCTCTTCCAGCGAGGTCCCGGCGATCTTCTCCTTCAGATAATATTCCACCGCTTTCACATCGTGGTTGGTTACTCCCTCGATTTTCTTGACCTTCTCCGCTTCTTCGGGGGTAAAGTCGGCCACGATGTTCCGCAAGACTCTATCCTCTTCGGCGGTGACCGCCCGGCATTCGGCAATTCCCGGTTCGGCACACAGGGCCAGCAGCCACAACACTTCTACTTTTATCCGGTTGCGCAACAGCGCATATTCGGAAAAACACTCGGTCAGCTCCGTGACTTTCGATGCATAACGCCCGTCCAGCGGGCTGATAGCCGTAATCATGGCAATCTCCTTCAGGTTGAATTAATCGTGCACTATAGACGGATAGATCTATTTCTGCAAGGTTCTAGGGGGCTGATTCCAGTCGGTTTGGCTGGTATTGTTTGTTTGAAAACAACGATCGGTGCTTTCGCGCACATGAGATGGCTTTTCGGCACAATAGAAACTGTTGTACTATTTATTGATGGCGTCGCAAAAAGTGCGCCCTACGGCGTTACGGCGTTTTATCAGGACCTCGACATACCACATGTATGCCTTCGCCCCTGAAAAAACACCAAGCCTTGAAGGGCGAAATTTTTGCTTAGCCATCTTATGAGTTTTTGCAAAAGTACTATTTATGGGTTGATCTCGACAGGGGTTATCGGTTTTTTCGCATGCGGTTTAATCAGGAGTTTCCCCGCCGATGACCAGGAACCGGAAAATGATTCAGAGCTCTGATGTGAATGAGCTCGGCCAGGGCGGGCTGAGAGAGATGTTGACCTTGGCCCTGCCGATGGTTATCTCCCACGGCTGCGAAACGGTGCTGGTTTTTACCGACCGGCTGTTTCTGTCGTGGCTCGGTCCGGTACCCATGAGCGCCGCCATGGCCGGTGGTCTGACCGCTTTTATGATGATGACCTTCTTCATCGGCCTTACCGGTTATGCCACGGCCCTGGTGGCCCAGTATCTGGGAGCGGGGCAAAAAGACCGTTGCGCCCTGGTCCTGACTCAGGCGGTGTTGCTGGCGCTGCTGGCAAGCCCGCTGATTTTGGCAGCCCGTCCCCTGGCCCACGGTCTTTTCCAGCTCATGGACCTGTCGGCGGAACAGATTGCCCAGCAGCAGATCTATTTGGATATTCTGCTCTACGGATCGGTTCTGGTTCTATTGCGAACCTGTCTGAGCAGTTTTTTTTCCGGAATCGGCCAGACCCGGGTGGTGATGTTCGCCGCCATGACCGCCATGCTGGTCAATGTCGGCGCCAACTACATTCTGATTTTCGGCAAGCTCGGTCTGCCGGCTCTCGGTATACGTGGCGCGGCCTACGGAACCTTGTTTGGCAGCTGGTGCGGCCTTCTGGTACTGCTGGGAGCTTACCTGAGGCGCAGCAACCGCAGCGAATATGCGGTACGGGCGGCTCTGCATTTCGACCGCGCGGTGATGGCCAAACTTCTCCGCTACGGCTCGCCGGCAGGAGTGGAGATGTTTCTCAACCTGCTGGCCTTTACCTCTATGATCCTGCTCTTCCACGGGGATGGCCTGGTAACGGCAACGGCGGTCACCATTGTCTTCAATTGGGATATGGTGTCCTTCGTACCTCTGCTCGGTATCCAGATCGGGGTGGTCAGCCTGGTCGGTCGTTATATGGGGGCCGGCCGG
>NPIF01000945.1_pt1 | contig 11733 bp, 11 predicted proteins | sample 8637461 | NCBI WGS metagenome assembly NPIF01 (sample SAMN07420641, study PRJNA396082) | bioreactor metagenome | isolation source: sample BR12 brine-fed electro-methanogenic bioreactor BR | place: Japan: Kochi | collected 2016-12-09
AATAGAAGCCGCCATGATCACCAAGCCGATAACGCGGCGATAGTCCAGCGGAATGGGCTCAACGCCTCCCAATCCGAGGGTGTCTGCGACCAATCCAAAGGCGAACTGCCCCAACATGGTAGCTGCCAGACCTGCGGTCACACCTGCCCTGGAGATGGAGAAGGAAACGCCCATGATGATGGTGATCCCAAGCGCACCCGACACCAGCATGATGGTGCAAGCCTGCCGTGAGACCTGCTTGGTGTCGACGCCAAAGACATAGAACAAGATCAGGATCAAACCGCCCGCCAGGACACCGCCCAGGAAATTGGTCCACAAACCAGTTTTGAGGGAACCGATCATGTTCTCGGAACGGCCGCTCAAGAAGGATTGCACGCCGATCGCGATACCGGTCATGATTGCACTCACCCCACCAACAATAGCTGCACTTTTCATGGAAATTCCTCTCGTCGCTTGATTTTGAGCAATGATAGCATACAACTGCCGTTCGCGGATCGATCATTCCTACCTTGGGAGCGGGAGTAAAATTATGGTGCCATGAAAAGAATAAGAACTGTCGAGCCCCCGCGAGGGCTGCTACGCCTCCTGTACCGCATGCCGATCGCTTTCTACCGAGCAGGATTGGGGTGGATGCTGGGCAAGCGTTTTGTATTCCTGACCCACACCGGGCGCCGATCAGGCAAAGCACGTCAGACGGTGCTGGAGATCATCCGCCGTGATATCGAGGATCAAACCTTGTATGTCGTATCCGCGTTTGGAGATAAAGCAGACTGGTACCAGAACATTCTGGCTCAGCCAGAAGTGCATATCCAGGTGGGAAAACAGAAGGCACAAGCTATTGCAGATCCTCTCCCGATCGAAGATGCAGTGCAAGAGATGCAGCGATATTATCAGGCTCATCCACGCCTGCTGACAATGCTGGTGCGGGTCGTGGGATATGAGATCAGAAATGAAAATGATGTGCAGGAGCTGGCAGAGCATATTCCAGTAATTGCGATCCGAGTACAAAAACTTGTCGCAATAAAGGGGTTCCGTGGCAGGAACCCCTTCCTATGAAAATGGGTTTACATTTAGGGGACAACTAATTCATTTTCACGTCAAACAACTACAATTCTGAAATCGCAACAGATATTTTGCCATGCGTAATTCTGACATGGCGATCATGAGTGTATCCTGCGCATGCACTAACAATATCGAGAAAGGAATACTCTCTCCTCTAGCTTCATCGATCAGCAGTTGGGTCTGGCACTTATGCGCCAAACATAACTGGTGATTGGCATCCTCGAAATATTGCTTGCATTCTTCCATCTGGCTGTCATGCGCTGCATCCAAAGCCTTTGAGACCAGTGCTCGGACGTTTCCCGCATGAATGATCACCTGCGTTGCGATCTCGATCAATTCTTGTTTCACTTGAGTTACCTCAATAGTTTTTTGTGGTTCGCTCATAAGCGATCCTATTCTTCCGCTGCCTCTTTAGCAATCAAGTTCTTCTCGTAGGCTTTGAAGAATGGATACCACACTGCAGCATCAATCGCCAAAATGACAAAAACCAAGACCACACCACGCCAATCTTGATTTGTAAGAAAAGCTATCACAGGGCTAGGAAGCCATGAAGGTGTCATTGCAAATGGTTTGGTCACCAATCCGCTGCTCATCGCCAGGTAGACAATGGTAGGATTTATCAAACCACCATTTAGAATGAAAGGTATGGAAAGAATAGGGTTGAAAGCGATCGGTAAACCAAAGATGAGCGGCTCATTGATATTGAGCAAGCTAGGGAAAAGAGCAACACGTGATAAGGATCGCATCGTCTTGGACTTTGATTTTAGCATCCATAGATTCAATGCTAGAGTTGCACCACTTCCGCCGATCACGACCCACGCCTGACCTGTTTGCAAGGTAGCAATATGGATCGGCTCCAATCCCTGCTGAACAAGCGCCGCATTCTCCGCGAGATTCGCAAACCAGATGGGGAACATTACACCAAATGTGATTGCAGGATTAATACCGATAACAAACAGGAACATGAACAGGACTTCCAACAAAATGAACACAATATACGTGTCAGATGCTTTGGTAAGCGGTACAACCAATAAACTTATCAATTCATACAGATCAACATTGGCAACGTTCACCAGCAACCAGCAGGATATAATCACAACAATCCCAGGAATGATCGGTTCAAACCATTTGCGCACAAAATCAGGCAGCGAGGGAGAACTGAAGGTCCATTTCTTATGAATGAATAATCCCATGGTCTCTGCTGTAAATATCGCGACCAGGATAGCCATAAAAATGGACTGTCCACCCAAACGATAGAACAAAAAACTGAGTTGAACGCCAAATCCTTCCCCCGCAAGGGTTGGTTTTTGCAATAAGAGGAATGAGCTGACAGCGATCAATCCGCTGGTCACTGCATCAATCTTAAGCCGTTCAGCCAGGGAGTGAGCAATGGTAAATGAAAGGAACAATCCCATCAATCCAAAAGTCAAATTATACATCGTCTTCAGCAGATCGACGACCTGTGACTCAAGGCCAAGCGCACCGGATATATTAGTGATGATCTGCAACAACGCTCCCACCAGAACGATCGGCATATATTTATAAAAACCACTCAGGATGGCGGAAATCCATCTTGTTTGTACGATCTTATTTGCCGCGGGGGCAAATTTTTCATTCATGAATTTCATAAATTTATTCATTTCTTCTCCAAATGTTTTTTGAATGATTGTGTAAAACCAATTCTTATTTACTTTCTTTTGTCTCGTCCTCCTTCCTCACATGATCGATATTAAGTATTCAATTACCTGCAATCCATCCATCCTGCCGTATAGTAGCGGAGGGATTGCACCACAAATCTTCTTGTTCTTTTCACAAATCGTATTCACAGATTCAACGGCATAACTAACCTGGGGTGCCAGTAGTACGACATCCACTTCTTCAATGATCTCCTCCAGGGAATTGACCGGTTCGGCCGATATCTCAAAATCCAACCCTTTCTCTTTGGTAGCTTTTTTCATCTGTTGAACCATGAATGATGTGGAAATTCCGCCGGCGCATAACAGAACGATCTTTTTCATGCTATTCTCCAATCCGTAGAACTCAAGCCTTTAATGGATCCATACCATTTCTCAGTTTTTCGATGACGGGTAAAAATTGAGGAAGATACGCTTCATTTACCAGCAATAATTCATCCAGAGCTCCTTTTGCCTGCATAAAAGAAGGAACCAGAGGATTTGTCATCAGCGCCTCGAGGGCTGTACGATAAGAACCTGTCATTGCTGCTTCGATGGTCAGCATTTCATAGGCTTTCACAGATTTCACGAAAGAGATTGCATGAGGTGCGAGTTCATCCATTGGCAGCGCATACACACCGGTGCGATTAACCAAACATGGCACTTCGGTGATCACATCGCGATCCAAGGTGGAAATGGAACCACGATTGGGAACATCTACCACCTGGATGTTGTTACGGTTGTTGGCGATCCCATCAATAAGACGTAAACCCGCCTCACCATATCCATGCCCACCTCGTGTTAGACGCATGATCTGAAAACCATCATAGTTATTCTCTTTGTAGAGACGCATGGTCTTCTTTTCAAGCAATCGCACCATATCCGCCCGAGTGGTCACACCCTCACGATCTTTTTCGTTGAACACATTCGGAAATTTTTGTATGAGCATGTGTAATGCTTTTGGCCAATTAACCTCCCCCTTATTGCGCAATTGTTGCGTGCATTCTGGCGTTAGGTAATAAAATCGAGCATAGTGAGCCGCACTAACGAGCCATCCTGGAGATAAAGCTTCGATTTCCTCTGGCATGAAATCGAGGGCGGGTATATTTCTACGAATCCATTCATTGAGAAGTGGTGCAGTCTCATCAGTAACGTCCTTACCATGAACATAGACTTTCGACCAATGTAAATGGTTCAGACCAACTGTCTTAATAAAAACATCCTCATCTGAAACTTGATGAACTTTCAATACTGCCTCTCGCAGGACTGTGGGGCCATTGCATAATCCTGCCGCTTTGATTTGACTGTGGCGATAGACAGCCTCTGTCAGGATACCCGCAGGATTGGCAAGATTTATCAACCAGCAATCAGGGGATGCGAATTTCTCGATAGCATGCGCAATCTCGAGTATGGCGGGGATCTGGCGCATTGCCATGACCATACCACCGGGGCCATTTGTCTCCTGTCCGATCAGACCATGTTTGAAAGGGATAGATTCGTCCATAACACGTGCAGCTGATCCACCCACTCGAAAACAGGTTACAACAAAATCCGATTTGGCTACCGCTTTGTTAAGATCGGTCGTTAAGATCACGTCGGTATTCAGTCCTGCTTCGGCAATCATTTGAGCAGCAAAACCACCCGCCGCCTGCAGGCGTTCCTCGTCAATATCCATTAACACCCATTCCTTGACGGGTAATTCATCCTTGCGAGAGATGATCATCTCTGCTATATCTGGGATATAAGAACTTCCCCCACCAATCATAGTAATACGCAATGCTTCTGTCATGTTTTTTCCTTATCTATTTCTTTTCTAGTCGGGCAATGGTTTCCGCGAAATTGGGTAAATATTGTTTTTGCTGGATCAGCAAGTCATTCAAAGCAGCCTTTGCCTGGTTATATGAGACCACCAATGGGTTTGCCATCAATGCTTCAAGGGCAGCGTGGTAATTACCGTTGATTGCTGCATCGATGGTCAATTTTTCATAGGTTTTGGCGGAGCGCACAAATGCCAATGCATGTGGCGGCAATTCTTCAACAACCATCGGGAAGATACCTGCTTTGTTGACCATCGAAGTGGTGGTAGCAACCGCATATTCTTCGAGTCCATGGATCGTCCCGCGATGAGGAACATCAGGATGATGGACCTCATATTTGTCATTCCAAATGGCACTTGCCAAAGAAAGCCCTGCTTCTGCATATCCACGCCCACCGCGTGAGTTGCGTGTGAGCTCATATCCCGCCAGATCTTCTTTCTCGTATAGTTCAAGGGTCTTTTGTTCAAGAGCTCGCACGAGATGGGCACGCGTGGGTAGTTCACTCACATCTATCCCGTCAAGCAAAGCACCAAGTCGTTGCCTTATATAGCCCAGCATGGTTGGCCAGCGTTCTTTCGAGTGTGCCAGATCCTCCACTGCTTCGGGCAATTCATAGTAGAAGCGTAAATAGGGGCCAACGGGGATCCAGCCGATGAAATCTTGAATTTCAAGATTAGGTGATTCTTCGCGCATGGGTGGAAGATTCTCTGCATACCAACAATCCAGTCGCTGCATCGCTTCCTGGGTTACATCCTCCCCCTTTAGAAAGACCTTCATCCAGATAAGATGATTTAGCCCAATGATCTTGCAGAAGATATCCTTAGGATTCTCGACATTAAATACCCGAGACATTGCTTCCACCATCACGGTTGGTCCATTGCATAGACCAGCAAATTTAATATCACTATGACGATTCAATGCTTCCACTAACATTCCTGATGGATTGGATAGATTAATCAGCCAGGCGTTCGGATGTGCTTTTTCCTTAACTGCATCCGCGATCTCGAGGATGGCTGGAATATTACGTAAACCCATCATCATACCCCCTGGTGCGGTGGTCTCCTGCCCCAGCAATAAACCATGTTTCGGTGGAATACTCTCATCCAGGATACGACACTGCGAACCTCCAACGCGGATCGTAGTGAACACAAAGTTAGCATCCTGGACAGCAGATAGTAGATCGTCACTTACGATCACTTTTATATTGACACCAGCGCCTTCAAGCATCTTTTGGCAAACTCGTGCTACGATCTCACAACGAGATCTATCCACATCCATCATGACCCATTCATCAACAGGGAAATCCTGCTTTCTGCGGATGAGAATATCGGCAAAATCTGGTGAATAAGTACTTCCCCCACCTATTTGAGTGATACGCATCTTTTTTGTCATTGAAAATTTCCTTTTTGGTGTTTATAATGTACCTGCTATTGTGTGTAAGTGCTCACTAACATCTTATTCCAAAAACTGGATTTGTCAAGGTCGGTAAAACAAATAGTGCTAGAATTGGTGTAAGCACTTACTAACAACTTACTTGAAAAGAGAATTTGGATGACAAGTACAAAGAAAAACAATCACGAGAAGATTATCGAATCCGCTACTAAATCGTTTGTACACAACGGATACACCCGCTCCACAACTCGTCAAATAGCCGAGGATGCAGGGGTAACAGAGATCACTTTATTCCGACATTTCGGTTCTAAAGAAAAGTTATTCGAATGTGTGATCGATCGTTTCTACCAATCCATCCCCGACTTGACCACCCTGTTTTCAGAACAACTTTCAGGAAGTATCGACGAAGACCTGGTAACGATCAGCAAAATACTTTTATCTATCTTGGTAGAAAGAAGAGAGGGATTGATCATGGCTTTGAACGAAGCCAATCATTTTTCAAATGCAAAAGAGATTTTCATCAAGATACCTACTAAGCTACATTCATATCTTCAAGCATATTTCCAAGAAAAAATTGAGGAGGAGACCTTCCTTCCCAACGATCCTATAATGCTTTCCCGAATCTTTTGGGGATTGATCCTTTCATATACGATCACCATGCCAATAGCAGAAAATGCTGGACAAACAAACGATGAAAGTGACAAATTCATTAGGAGTTTCACTAACATCTTTTTGGATGGCATCCGCATGAAATGATCCGATCTTCACAATGAATAATCTTTAGAATTCTTGTGTAAACGGATTTCTTTAAGTGGGTTCAGAATTTTCAAACCGCTGGTAGCGCGGGTTCACCCTGCGGATCATGCGGAAAGCGAAGGGAGTGAAACCAAAAGAAGGCCAGTAGGAATTGGCTTCGAGATTGGTGGTGCGCCAATCAGTATACACATGTGTGAATCCCCGCTGGCGGGTGATCTCGAGCACGTGCGTGAATAGCGCCCTGCCGATCCCACGTCCCCGGAAATCAGGATGGACCGCCGCCACGGAAAAATGCGCCGATTCTTGGGAAGCAAGATAGTGGGCCGCGCCCATCTCCTCAGCAGAGACCACCATGAAAGCTGTCATCTCGTCCTCGTAGAAAGCAAGCCAGGTGATGGTTTCTTCCTCTTCCGCCAATTCAGCGTATCCCTCGCGGATGGCCGCCAGATGTTCCGCCGGCACCGGCGCCCAGACTGGCGCGCGGTTGAGGCGCGCAGCGATCCAATGGGCATTGTCCTTTAGCTGTTGCGCGTCCGTTGGCTGCACCGCCCGCATGGTGAAACCCGCTGGGAGCGGTGGAACTTCACGCTGCAATGTGAGATCAGCGAGGGCATATGCCTGCTGCTGCCCGAAACTGAGCGATGCGCACACACGCTGCCAGGCTTCCAGCGCCGGGCAGAAGAGATAGTGGTTCATAATACCCGCACTCACCCATTTCTCCCCCAATGCGGCATAGAGCGCAGGCAATGCATGCTGTATATCCCCATCCGGCAGTGCTACACCGCCGAACGGCACCCAGCCATACTCACCAAAGAAGGGGTTCGTATCGCTGTATCCGACCATATACCCACACAGTTTTTCATTGTCGAAGAGTGTCACACCCTGACAGGTCTCTTTTTGCATCAACGCTGCGAGGAATTCACGGGCAACACTCTCGTCTGCAACGCGTTCGGGAAGCAATGGATAGGCGCTTCGCAGGGATGCAGATTGTGCAGCGAGGATCTGCGCAGCGGGAGCGATATGTTCATTCGTGAATGGAACGATCTGGTAAGTTTGTTTGGGCATATCTTGATTTTACTTTGGATTTTCTGGATCACATCCTGCAAAGGTTCAACTCAGACTAGCCTGTCTGAATATGCATGCGGAAGTAATCCTCCACCTGTGCCCGTTTCAAGAGATGCCGAATGATAGGGCTGGCATGTTCGAAGTAAGTGATCTTGTCGACCGATTCGGGGTGCACCAGTGTGTACCGTTCCGCTCGCCAGATGAGCACGGCTTCTTGCGCCGCCAGGACATTTCGATACCAGTCAACCTGGCTGCCATAGGTGAGGGCAAAGAAAAAAACATCACCCACGCGCCGAACAACGACCGGGGTGTGGTAGATGTTTCCGCTGGTGCGCCCGGTGTGCTGCAGAAGCGCAATGGGACTGTAACGCTTGCCAGCGAAGAGCATCATGAAGCGATTGGTGAAGCGTTTGTTGAAATAACGGATGGCGTTGGGGATAGGCATACGATCGTTCTTTTTTTAGATTATAGGCGAAAGTCATAGCCAAATGGAAATTAGCAATTGAACTTCGTAAGGCATAAAAAAAGCGCCCAAGGGCGCTTTAGAAGGTAGCGGGGGTAGGATTCGAACCTACGACCTCCAGGTTATGAGCCTGACGAGCTGCCACTGCTCTACCCCGCAACGTGAGTGACTAGTTTACCATGAGCGTATATAGAAGTCAAGTTGGTGAATTTCAATGCATATCAAGCAATTAATAAACAATGAAGTTTGTCAATTCCTCAAGAGTGATATCATGGATGTAGGCATTCAACTGGAAGCCGCGCAGCACAGCGCTTACCTCCGCTTCCCGGTTGGGCACCTCGCGCAGACTTTCCTCGATCTCGGATATCTCACCATCGCCAAAATAATCGCCATAGATGTTGATGGTCTTGATGATGCCTTTTTCCACGCACATATAGATGTTAAGCGTGCCGCCTGTGAAGCGGCGCGTTTTCTTGATGTCATACTGCGGCGAGCGGCCAAAGTTCCACTCCCAGGTGGCGTATTTCGTATCCCGCAGGGCTTTGATGGCAGCGATATCCTGCTCGGTGAGATGGTATTCTTCAATCCCGTGCTTCTTCACCAGGTCGGCAGCGAACTGCTGCTTGAAGGATGCAATGCTGACCTCGGGGTGTTTATCGCTAATATTGGTGACCCGGCTGCGGACCGACTTGATGCCCTTGGATTCGATCTTATCACTGCTCACCTGGAGCGCCCGCGATATGACTTCCAGGTCTGAATCGAAGAGCAGGGTTCCGTGATGCAGCAAGCGCTTGCGTTTGATGGACTGCGCGGTCCCGGATATCTTCTTGCCATCCAGTACCAAGTCATTGCGTCCGGTGAACTCAACCTTCACCCCCATCTCTCCCAGGGATTCCACGATGGGCATAGAGAGGTCGCGGAAATTGAAGAGCGTATCATGCGCGTTGAGAACGAAGGAGAAGTTCAAGTTGCCCAGATCGTGGTAGACCGCCCCACCCCCGGTCAGGCGGCGCACCACCTGGATACCCTTCTCGCGCACAAAATCCTGATTGATCTCCTCGATGGTGTTCTGGTGGCACCCCACCACGATGGCGTTCTTGTTCTGCCACAAAAGCACGAACTCTTCCTGCATATCCAACTGCAGCAGGACATACTCTTCCACAGCCAGGTTATAAAATGCGTCGGTCTCGTTCCATTGGATCAATTTCATGGGCTACCCTTAATATCCGTTTTTTCCAGCCTTAAATAATAACGTAATTATCTTCTTCGTATATGGGAAAATGATTAATGTTGTATTTATTGCATATCACTGGATCTTCAGTTTGGATACCTCGTCTTTGGATCGCATCAATTCTTCGATGAAGATCACATCCAATTCGTTGAAACGGTAGTTCTCCATATAGATGAGCACGTCCTTATACTTGCGCTTGGCGTCAACACAGCGCCGCTGGACAAGGTTATAGCGGTCCAATAATTTTTGAGGAATGGGAGAAACCCAAATATATGTCAGAGGAACATCGCTCAATAGATCGAACTGGCTGCCGCGTTCGTAGACAAAGATGCGTTTATCGATCAGGTCAGACAATTCCATCTTCTTGACCTCGGTCAATGGCAGAGAGGGAACGTATGGGTCCCCGTGAGCGATCTCGATGTAATTGCTCAGGTCAGAAAATGTGATCTCTTCCTTTTCCGCAAGCGGGTGGGATGCGGACATCAGCGCCAGGTACTCGAATTCCCAGATGATCTCGTAACGCATGCCCTTGCTTTTGAGCGTATTGACGAAATATTTATCAAAAGTGGATTGGTAGCGGATGATCCCCAGGTTGAAGTTCCCTTCCACGATATTTTTGATGGCACGCATGGAGTTGGTCTCTTTGTAATTGAATTCGATCTCGCGGGACAGGTCAATATTAGCGACAAATTTTGTGAAGGCATCGGTGATATAGCTGGCACGGGGTGTTGAGATATTGAATTCTGCCCGCCCCTGGCGATCGTGCTTGTAGAGCGATTCCACCTCATCCAGTTGATCCAATATGCTTTTGGCATACGCCAGAAATTCCTCACCGCGTTGGGTGGGGATGATGCCAGATGGGGTCCGCTTGAAAATGGTGATCCCCAGACTGTCTTCCAATTCTTTGATGGCGCGGCTGAGGTTGGGCTGTCCGGTAAACAAGTTATCGGCAGCTTTGGTCATGGAGCCGGTCTTTTCGACCTCAACCGCATATTTTAGATGAAGGAATTTCATATGCTACTCATTCTTTCTACAGAAAGTATATTCTACTCAATAACGCTGAAGTAAAGGTTTACACATTTTTAACACAATGCCCGCTTTTGGTTGCGGTGTTTTGTGCACTCCAACTCAGTACGCTGTACTTCCTTTTCTGAGAGTACCGACTTCTTAAAGCACTGTCAAGCTAGGTGGTGTCTATTTGAGTACACTGATGGCTTCATGGATCGTCTTCTCATAGGCTTGCATGCCATAACGGTCCACCTCGCTGCGATCCTTTTTTCCATGGGTCAGACAGCCTGCGCCGCCGATACAGCCACCCACACATGCCATCCCTTCCACAAAATTATTGGGCAGTGCATCTTTGGACGCACGCAGCAGCGCTTTCCGGCATTCCTGGATACCGTCACAGGAGATAGGATCAAAGTCAAAATCTTTCAGACCCTGTTCCTCCAGGCTTTCTTTAACAGCAGCCGCCAGGCCACCGCTGCGCGCAAAAATGCGCCCGTAGTAAGATGCGTTATCAAGTACATCTTCCTCCAAAGAAGTGATGTCAATATCGCGGCTATCGATCAATGCCTGCAATTCTTCAAAGGTGAGCACACTGTCGATGTACGGTTTCACTTCGGGTTTCTGGAATTCCATCTTTTTGGCCGTGCAGGGTCCAATGAAAACCACTTTCGCTCCCGGTGTCGTCTGTTTGATGTAGTGCGCGATGGTGGCCATCGGAGAGAGATTGTGGGAGATCTTCTCAACCAGGGTTGGGAAATGTTTATGAATATAATCCACAAATGCCGGGCAGCAGGAACTGGTAAGGAAACCTTTTTCAACAAGTTCTCGGGCTTCTGCATCCGCCACCATATCCGCCCCCAGGGCAGCTTCGACCACATGGTAGAAACCAAGCTGTTTGATGCCACTGATGACCTGCCCCAATTTGGCATAACTGAATTGGGAGGAAATAGAAGGCGCTACGACCGCATATAGTTTATATTGAGTATTGTCGCGACTGTTCTTGATCAGATCCACAACATCCAGAATGAAGGATTTGTCCATGATAGCGCCAAAGGGACATTGATAAACACAAGCACCGCAAGCAATGCACTTGTTGTTATCGATTGAGACGGCTTTATCCACATTCATGCTGATGGCATCTACCGAACATGCCATCTCACATGGTCGCTCATTGTTTTTAATGGCATTGTAAGGGCAGACCGTGGCGCATTGTCCACATTCGACGCATTTATTCTTGTCAATGTGCGCTTTTTGAAGGTGATCAAA
>NPIF01002852.1_pt1 | contig 11721 bp, 9 predicted proteins | sample 8637461 | NCBI WGS metagenome assembly NPIF01 (sample SAMN07420641, study PRJNA396082) | bioreactor metagenome | isolation source: sample BR12 brine-fed electro-methanogenic bioreactor BR | place: Japan: Kochi | collected 2016-12-09
GCCCCCGCCCACGGGGCGACGCGTTTTCGTGTTCTGGCTGCCCCTCGTCGCCACCTGGCTGATGATGGCGACGGAGGGGCCGCTGATCGCCGCGATCATCGCGCGGCTCGATCAGCCCAAGGAGAACCTCGCCGCCTATGGGGTGGCGTATGCGATCGGGCTTCTGCTCGAGGCGCCGGTGATCATGATGCTCAGCGCCGCGACGGCGTTGGTCGCGGGAGCGCGCTCCTATCGCGCGCTGCGGCGCTTCGCCCACTGGCTCAACGTCGCGATCACGTCGGGGCTGCTCCTGCTGCTGATCCCGCCCGTTTACGAGCTGTTGATCCGCGGGGTGNNTCCCCGACGCGGTGGCCGACCTGGGGTACGTCGCGGTGGCGTTGCTGCTGCCCTGGCCTGCGGCGATCGGCGTGCGGCGCTTCTATCAGGGCGTGATGATCCGTCACGGGCGCACGCGGCGCGTGGCCTACGGCACGGTGCTCCGGCTGGTGACGATGGCGAGCACCGCGCTGCTCCTCTCTCGCGTCGAGGGCATGCACGGTGCGTGGGTTGGCTGCGCCGCGCTCTCGGCTGGCGTCATCGCCGAGGCTCTGGCCAGCCGCGTGATGGCGGCTCCGGTGATCCGCGGACTGGTTTCCGGGGAGATCGACACCGACGATCCGGCGCAGCCGCTCAGCACCGTGTCCATCGCGCGTTTCTACTACCCGCTCGTGCTGATGACCCTGCTCTCGATGGGCATCCAGCCGATGGTCTCGTTCTTCCTGGCGCGTAGCATCGATGCCATCGATTCACTCGCCGTGATGCCCGTCGTGCTCGCGTTGGTGTTCGTGTTCCGCGCTCTGGGGCTGGCATATCAGGAAGTCGGGATCGCGCTGATCGGCGAGCAGGGCGAGGGCTACCGCCCGTTGCGGCGCTTCGCGATCACGCTCGGCGTCGTGGCCGGGGGAGGGCTGGTGCTGGTGGGCGCAACGCCGCTGGCCAGCGTGTGGTTCGGGACGATCTCCGGACTGTCCCCCGAGCTCGCCTTCTTCGCCGTCCTGCCGACACAGGTCCTCGCGTTGATGCCCGCCCTGACCGTGTGGCTCTCGTTCCAGCGCGCGATGCTCGTCGTCGTGCGCAACACGATGCCGATCACCTGGGCCACGGGCCTCGAGGTGCTCGGTGCGCTCGCCGGGCTGTGGGTGGGCGTGGTGTGGCTCGGCGTCTCGGGCGCGCTGGCTGGCGCGGCGGCGTTGATGCTGGGACGTGTGCTCGCAGTCGGGTACCTGTTGCGGCCGGCGCACGCGGCACGACGGAAGGTGGTGCGGTAGGGCAGGGGCTTGACCCCTGCCGGGCGGTGCAAAGCACCGCTTCGTGCGTCCTTGGAACAGCTTTGATCCGGTATGCCTTGTCGCGCTTCGCGCGACCCGGCAAGGGCAAGCCCCTGCCCTACGGCGGGTGCGGTGGGGCCCTGTTTCGTGTCTTCGTGCACGTGGGACAGTCGACTTCGTTCTGGGCTCATTGTCAGCCGAGCCGCCACGAAGTCGACCGTCCCGGTCGATGCGCCGGTCGATGCGTCGGTCGATGCGCCGGTTGATTCGCCGGTCGAGCTACTCGAAGACCTCTCTGTACAGCTCTTCGTTGAAGCCTACCAGGAGCTTCTTTCCGACGACGATGGTCGGGGCGCGGAGGTTTCCCGTGGCTCCGAGCATCTTGGTGACGACCTCTTCGGTGGCTTCGCCTCCGGTGTAGGTGTCGAGCTTCTTTCCCTTGGCAATGAAGACCTTCTTGGCGACGCCGAGCAGCTCGCGGGCGCGCTCTTCACCCAGCTTGCGGCTGGCCGGGATCTTCTCCTTCACCTCGATGCCTAGTTCGTCCAACAAACTGTCGGATCGCTTGCACGAGGTTCACCCCGCGCGGTGGTAGTACCAGTCGATGCGCCCTGCCATCTCGGCCTCCGTGGTTGGTGTCGCGCGCCGGGTGGCGCGTCGCGGGATTCTACCCCGGTGTCTGCAACATCGGGCGTGGCTGAACGCGCATCGCCATCCGCGACCCCGCTCGCGATACGATAGCGCCATGAGAGATCCGCCCACGGGCCCGCGCGATTTCGGCACCACACACTGGAGCCTCGTCCTGGCCGCGAAGCCCGACGACGCGAGCCGCACCCGCGCGCAGCGCGCGCTTGGCGAGCTCTGCCAGAGCTACTGGTACCCGCTCTACACCTTCGTGCGCTCGCGGCGCTACGACGCGGAGGAGGCCAAGGACCTCACCCAGGCCTTCTTCACGCGGGTTCTCGAGACGGGGGGCTTTGCGACGGTGGACCCGGAGCGCGGGCGCTTCCGCTCCTACCTCCTTGGGGCGATGAAACACTTCCTCGCCAACGAGTGGAAGCGGGAGCGGGCGGCGAAGCGGGGCGGCGGGGCCGCCGTCCTCGACATGGACGCGCTCGATCCGGAGGCGCGCTACGCGCTCGCAGCGGCGCCCGCGGCGGACCCCGATGCGCGCTTCGAGCGCGAGTGGGCGGAGGCGATCCTCGCCCAGGCGCTCGAGCGCTTGCGGGCGGAGTCCGAGGCGAAGGGGCGCGGGCCGCTCTTCGAGGCGCTCAAGCCGAGCCTCGTCGGGGAGGCGCCGGATCGGCGCATCGTGGAGGAGGAGTTGGGCCTCTCCGACGGTGCGCTGAAGGTCGCCGTCCACCGGCTGCGGAAGCGCTATCGCGAGTGTGTGCGTGCGGTGATCGCCGAGACTCTCGCCGATCCGGACGACATCGACGCGGAGATGCGGCACCTCGTGACCGCGCTGCGGCAAGAAAACGCGTGATGGGCTGTAACCACGGCGCGCTTTTCCTTCAGGAAAGGGTGAGAGCCCACCAGGAGGTCGCGCCATGCCGCCAGGAAGCCATCCCATGAGCCAAGCGAGCCCGGCTCACTGCCCCCGCTGCGACGCGCCCCTGTCGGCGAGCGCCGAGGGCGGGCTCTGTCCGGCGTGTTTGATGTCGCGGGCGCTGGCGGGCGCCGATGACGAGACGCTGACGGCGATGGGTGACGAGGGGCGCCCGCCACAACCCTGGGCCGAGTTTCCGCGGGAGCTCGGGGAGTACCGGCTGCTCGGGCTGCTCGGTACCGGCGGCATGGGCACGGTGTACGAGGCGGAGCACGTGAGCACCGGGCGGCGCGTGGCGCTCAAGATGCTCGGCCAGCGCCTCGACTCGCCGGAGATGCGCCAGCGCTTCCTGCGCGAGGGGCGCCTCGCCGCGAAGGTCAGCCACCCCAACAGCCTCTTCGTGTTCGGCTCGGAGGAGATCGACGGCGCGCCGGTGATCACGATGGAGATCGCCGGCCGCGGCACGCTGAAGGACCGCCTCTCGGAGCGTGGTCCGCTCGCGGTGGGGGCGGCGGTGGATGCCGTGCTCGACGTGATCGCGGGCCTCGAGGCGGCGAGCGCGCTCGGGGTGCTGCACCGCGACGTCAAACCCAGCAACTGCTTCGTGGGGCCCGACGGCGCGATCAAGGTGGGCGACTACGGACTCTCAGTGTCGACGCTCGCGAAGGACGACTCCTACGTGACGGCGAGCGGCGTCGTCATGGGCACGCCGGCCTACGCCGCGCCCGAGCAACTGCGCGGCGATGCGCTCGACATGCGCGCGGACATCTACTCCGTGGGCGCCACGCTCTACACCCTACTCACGGGCAAGGCGCCGTTCGAGGGCAAGAACGCCGTCCAGGTGGTGGCCAACGCGGTGAACCAGCCGCCCGCGCCGATGGGCGAGCATCGTCCCGACGTGCCGGCCGCGCTCGAGCGCGTCGTGGTGCGCTGCCTCGCGAAGGAGCCCGACGGCCGCTTCCAAGACTACGCCACGCTGCGCGAGGCGCTGCTCGCCTTCAGCTCGCGCGAGCCCGAGCCGGCCTCGCTCACTCTGCGCGCGTCGGCGGGGTGGATCGACTACCTGCTGGCCTTCCTCGTGCCCTACGTGCCGCTGATGCTGCTCGCCGGCAACGACACCTTCCACCTCGGCTTCCTGATGGAGCGCACGCTCTTCTCGGCGCGTTATTACTTGGCGTTCGTCGGGTGCGGGCTGCTCTACTTCACGATCGCGGAGGGCCTTTGGGGCGGGGGACTCGGCAAACGCCTCAAGGGTCTCGAGGTCGTGCGCCCGAGCGGCCGGCGCCCTGGGCTCCTGCGCGCGCTGATCAGGATCGCGGTGCCGATTCTATCGATCGAGATCGTCCGGCTNNNNCCGGCTGCCGCTGCTTCTTTGGGGATTCACCTCGACGCGCATCGATGACGTGACGGGCTTCGAGATCGCGCTCTACGTGGGCTCGGCGGCGCTGCTGCCGTGGATTCCAGTGGGACTGAGCATGCTCGCGCGCCGCGCGACGGGCTTTGCCACGCCTTGGGATCTGCTCAGCGGCACGCGGGTCGTCGTGCGGCCGCGTGTCGTGGCGCGGGCGGTGGTCGAGCCGGTGCCGGCGTCGTTTGCCGAGGGCGAGCCGGCCGACTCGCTTGGCCCCTACGCCATCGTGCGTGAGCTTGCGGCTGGGCAGTGGCTCGTGGCGATCGATCCTGTGTTGCGGCGCCCGGTGTGGTTGATGAAGCGCGAGGCGGGCAAGGGGCCGTCGCCCGCACGCTGCCGTGTGGCGCGCCCAGGCCGCCCGCGCTGGCTGCAGGCGATAACGACGCCAGACGGCGTATGGGACGCGTTCGAGGCGAGCGCCGGTGCGCCCCTCGTCGACTTGGTGCGCGGTGGCCGGCGCCTTCCTTGGGCGCGGCTTCGGCACTGGCTGCACGACTTGGCGTCCGAGCTGTGGTCCGCGGATGCGGATGGGAGTCTTCCCGAGGGGCTCGCGCTCGAGCACGTGTGGATCAGCGCGCAAGGGCGCGCGGTGCTTCTCGATGCGCCCTGGCCGGGTAGCGGGGCGCCCGCGGAAGTGCTGCCCGTCGGCGAGCTTCCCGGGCAACAGCGTTTCCTCAGCGAGGTGTCGGCGCATGTGGAAGGGACGAGCCTCCCGCGTCACGCGCGTCCCGTGCTGCGCAACCTCGGCAGCGGCACCTTCGAGAAGCTGAGCTTCCTCGCCGGGACGCTTCAAGGGTTGCTCGATCGCCCCGCCGCAGTGAGCCGCGGAGTTCGTGCCGGCGCGCTTTTCCTGATGCCGTTCTACGTCTGGACGATGCTGGTGGTCGGCGCGCATCGCGGCGCGGAGTGGCTGCCCGCCACGATCGGCAGCTCGCTGCTCTCCTTCCTCGTTGCGACGACGCTCGCCGTGTTGGCTGGCGATGCGCTCGTGCAGCTCGTTCTCATTCCTTTCCGGGCGAGCAGCGGGCATTCGTTGTTCCGGATGGCGGTGGTCGATGCGGCCGGTGAGCTCGCCACCCGGCGACGCTTGCTCGGGCGCTGGGCCGTGTCGTGGCTGCCGCTCCTCCTTCCGCTCGCGGGCGCGTTCCTGGCGGTTGGGGCGGCGGATGCCGGCTTCTGGGTCGCCGCTGCCGCGTGGTCTGGAGTGTGGCTCGGGGCTGTCCTCGGCGGGGTTCTGTGGGAACCGCATCGTGGGCTTCACGACCGCCTGGCAGGCACCTGGGTGGTGCGCCTCTAGTCCGCTGAACCTCAGCTCTGCCTTCCGTCACCGATCTCTGTTCACTCTTTTCTAGGGAGAGCCGCGATGACGCTCGCTCCACACGCCACCATGCCGCGCCGCCACGACCTCGACGCCCTCCGCGCCTTCGCCATGCTGCTCGGCGTCGTGCTTCACGGAGCGTTGTCCTTTCTGCCGCTTCCATGGCCTGTGCAAGACAGCCAGCAGCACGAGCAGCTCGGGTGGGGAGTTGCGGCCGTGCACGGGTTCCGGATGCCCGTCTTCTTCGTGATGAGCGGCTTCTTCACGGCGATGCTCTGGCGCCGGCGCGGCTTGCGTGCGCTTCTTGGGCAGCGCGCGCGGCGCATCGGGCTGCCGCTGCTCCTCGGCGTTCTTACTGTTGTGCCGGCTGTGAACGGGATCTCGCGCGTCGCCATCGTCACCGGTCTCGAAGTAGGGCGGGGGGAGGAGGCAGCGGCGGCCGGGGATGGGGAAGCCGCGGAGCGCGCGCCCGGCTTCACGGCGCTCTCGATTGCGGCCGCCCTTGGGCAGGACGACGAAGTGGCGGCGCTTCTCGAAGGCGGCGCCGATGTCAACGCGCGCAACGCCGACGGCTCGAGTGCGCTCACCGTGGCGGCCGTGTTCGATCGGGCTGCGATCATGCGCCGCTTGATCGACGCCGGCGCCGCGCTCGAGGTGCGCAACGACGATGGCTCCACGCCGGTCCACGCGGCCGCCTTCTTCGGGCGCTCCGAGGCGGTGCGGCTACTCGTCGAGGCGGGTGCGGACATCGAGGCCACGAACCGCTACGGCCAGACAGCGCTCTCGGTGACGGCGACGGACTGGGCGACCACGGCGCAGATCGCCGCTCTCGCTCGGGTGGAGGTGGAGCGCGCCGAGCTGGAGGCGGGGCGCGCGCGTGTGGCGGAGCTGCTGCGGCAGGGGATGACGGGGGAGGCGGATGAGGGCATGGCCGCTGCGAGCGGCGGACTTCTCCACACGTTGATGGCGCGGCCCGTCGTGCACCACCTGTGGTTCCTGTCCTTCCTCTGCTGGCTCGTCGCGGGCTTCGCCGTCTACGCGTGGGTTGCCGAGCGTTTCGGCTGGAGGGGGCTGCCCCGCGTGCTGATGCTCTCTCCGCTGAGGATGCTGTGGCTGATCCCGCTGACGGCGGTGCCGCAGTTCTTCATGGGGCAGCAGGGGCCGGTGTTCGGCGCGGACACCTCCGCGGGGGTCTTGCCGATGCCCCACGTGCTGGCGTTCTACGCGCTCTTCTTCGGCTTCGGCGCTCTCTACTACGACAGTCGCGACGAGGGCGGGCGTGTCGGCCGCTGGTTTTGGCTCTCGATTCCGGTGGGGCTTCTGGTGCTGCTTCCGGTCGGCTTGGGGTTGGCGTTCGCGCCGGTTGAAGCGGACAGTGCCGGCGGCGGTGTGGTGCGTGTCCTCTCCGCGCTCGTACAGGCGAGCTATGCCTGGGTGATGGTCTTCGGCTTGATGGGCCTGTTTCGCGTGCTGTGCTCGCGCTCGCTCCCCTCGATTCGCTACCTGGCCGACGCCTCGTACTGGATCTACATCGTCCACTTGCCGTTGATCATTGGCGCCCAGATGCTCGTGCGGGACTGGCCGCTGCCCGCGCTCGTCAAGCTCGGCTTGGTGGTGGCGGCGGTGACGGGGGTGACGGTGGCGCTCTACCAAGGGGTGGTGCGCCACACGTGGCTCGGCCGTCTCCTGAACGGGCCGCGCGCCCGCAAGAGCCGCCTCGCACCAGCGCTCGAGATTCGTGATAACGATTCTTAACGCTTTGTCGCTTCGTCGACATCTCCTCACCGCGCGCTCGGTCGACGGTCCGAAGCGGCGTGTGCAGGCTCGGTAAGTTGTGGTCTGCGTGACTCTTGCAGTTCGCGGGCGCGTCGGTCGGCCTCGAATGCGTAAGGGAAGGTCACCTTTCACAGCGCCTTGGCCATGAAAGGCGGGGTTGCATCGCCGCTCCGGAAAAGCGATGGTGCGCGACGGCTTCAAGCGTGACCCCTCGTCAGGACGCCTCTTTGGCTCCGGAGACGGGGGCGCTTGAGCGTCGAGGGACGCGACGATCCGCACCGCTTCAGGCGGCTCGCGGGTGAGCGGGAGAACAGGGCCGGCAGGTGCGCGGCAGGGGTCGGGATACACAGAATGCGGACGATCAAGCTGGACTGCCGGGAGACCGGCGGTGCGCTCGAATACGCCATGCGAACGGGCGGTAGTGCCTCTGGGACTCGCGTCTTCGTCAAGGCGAGCGAGCCCCTGGCTCTGAACGACAGCGGCTATCCGCTGGCCCTGCTCACGTCGATGCTCCGCCGCCGCAAGGTGGAGTACGCGCAGCCCTGCTCCCGCACCCTTCTCGAGAACGGACGCGCCATCGCCGGGTACCTACAGGAGTGGTTCCCGCGCTTCGCGGCCCCCCAGCTCGTGGGCTACACGCTCCGGGACTCCGCTCCGAAAACGGCGACTGGGCGGGTGGGGGCGTTCTTCACGGGCGGCGTCGACTCGTTCTACACCTTCCTCGAGAAGAAAGACGAGATCACGGACCTCATCTACGTCCACGGCTTCGACATCAAACTGGACAACACGGAGCTGCGGGAGCGAGTCTCGAGCGAGATCCGGGCGATCGCGGAGCACTACGGCAAGAAGCTCATCGAAATGGAGAGCAACCTCAAGCGTACTCTGACCCGCGATCTGAGCCTCCACTGGCGCTACTCGCACGGCGTCGCCCTGGCCACCGCGCTACACGCCCTGAGCCACCGCCTCGACAAGATCTACATCGCCTCGTCCCACACATACCCCGATGTCGTGAAGTGGGGCTCGCACCCCCACATCGACGCGCTTTGGTCTTCTGACGCCATCGAGGTCGTCCATCACGGCTACCACACGGGACGGCTCGAGAAGATTCGCGCCATCGCAGAGCACCGGTTCGCAATGCAACGACTCCGTGTCTGCTTCGAAAACCGAGGCAACGCGTACAACTGCGGCGACTGCGAGAAGTGCCTGCGCACCCTCACGGCGATGCGCGTCGTCGGCTGCATCGACCAGGCCGAATCCTTCGCGGGCGCCTACCACGTCGACAAGCTGAGAAGCGTCGACCGCTTCCACCCCGACCTGTTCCAGTATTACGACCTGCTCGCCAGCGCTACCGACGAGAGCAGGGACCCGGAACTCGCGCGCGCACTGCGCGAGATCTCCCAGCCGCCGTCGAGTCTCGAGAAGCTGGTCCACAGGATCAAGACGAGCCGGCAGGGGAAGAGGGTGAAGAGACTGGTGCGGGCTTTCTCCGGGTAGGCTGCACGGGCTCAGCTTGGAAGTGACGCGAACCGGGCGCCCGCCGCCATGAGCCGGCCGAGGGCATGGTGACCGGGACGGTCGACCTCAACCGAGCAGTCAGGGAACGTCGTCGCAAGAGGTCGACCGTCCCATCGCGCACCGCACCACCGATCGTGTGCTTGCAGAGTCCGGGACGCAGAGACCGGGACGGTCGACCTCCTTGCGCACAACGCGAGAGAGATCCTCTCGAGGTCGACTGTCCCACGCTCCTGCCCGGGATCGCGGGGTGCTTCGACAATTCTTGACGATTCGTGACCAAGGTGATTCGTGCCCTACGTCGCTCTCATGTGCGAGGGGCGCCGCGGCGCGCGCGGGCCAGGTAAGTTGAGGAACGGATGAACCTTGTGTGATCCGGCCTCCCATCCCGGTTCTCCGTCAACGCTGCGCACTCAACTTCACAGAGGTCTCGGCGAGTGATGGGCAGAGTTGCCGGGCGCTCTCGCGCGAGCGAAGGTGCGCGGCGGCAACGAGCGCGACCGCACTCTTGGACGACCGCGACGGCACCCGCTGGTGCCATCCGCGGCCCGGAGCAAGGGGCGCTCCAGCCGCATGGGACGAAACGCAGCGTGTGGCGCGAAGTGGCTCTCGGGTGCCTGGAGAACGGTTCCGGGGAGTTACGCGTCACGGGATGGGATACACAGCATGCGGGCGATCAAGATGGACTGCCGCGAGAGCCGCGGCGGGCTCGAGTACGTCATTCGAGGAGGGATCCGAGCTTCCGGGATCCGGGCCTATGTCAAGGCGACCGAACCTCTGGCTCTGAACGACAGCGGCTACCCGCTGGCCCTGATCACGTCGATGATTCGCAAGCGCCAGGTGGAGTACACGCAGCCCTGCTCCCGGACCCTGCTCGAAAACGGCAGGGTCATCGCCGGGCAGCTCCAGGAGTGGTTCCCGCACTTCGTTGCGCCGCAGCTCCTTGGCCACACTGTTCGTGAGCCTGCGCCGAAGAGCACGGCCCGTCGCGTGGGGGCCTTCTTCACCGGAGGCGTCGACTCGTTCTACACCTTCCTCGAGAACAAGGACGAGATCACGGACCTCGTCTATGTCCACGGCTTCGACATCAAGCTCGAGAATACGGCGCTACGAGAGAAGGTCTCGCGCGAGATCCGGGAGATCGCCGAGCACTTCGGCAAGAACCTCGTCGAGGTGGAGAGCAACCTGAAGCAGGCCCTGACCCGCAGCTTGCACTTCCACTGGCGCTATTCGCACGGTATCGCTCTGGCCGTGGTCCTGCACGCTCTCAGCGGTTGTCTCGACAAGATCTTCGTCGCCTCGTCCCACACCTATCCGGATATCTCGAAGTGGGGCTCCCATCCCCTCATCGACCCTCTGTGGTCCTCGGAGGACATCGAGGTCGTCCATCACGGGTACCACACCGAGAGGCTCGACAAGGTCCGTGCGATTGCAGAGCATCCGTACGCGACCAAGCGGCTCCGCGTCTGCTTCGAGAACCGCGGCAACAAGTACAACTGCGGGGACTGCGAGAAGTGCCTGCGCACGCTTACGGCGATGCGGATCGCGGGCTGCATCGACCAGGCCGATTCCTTCGCCGGCGTCTACGACGTCGGGAAGCTCGAGAGTATCAACTGCTTCCATGCGGACTCGCAGGAGTTCTACGGCCCGCTCGCTCAGGCCGTCGACGAGAGCAAGGACCCGGAGCTCGCGCGTGTGCTGCGCGAGATCATGCAACCGCCGTCGGGCTTCAGGAAGATCGTTCACATGCTCAAGACGAGTCGGCGGGCGAAGAGGGTGGGGCAGCTCGTTCGAGTCGTGTGGGGCTAGATGAGCTTCGAGCTCGACGTTCACTGGCATCCGGGGCGAGGGTGTGGACGCGTCGGAGGTGGCGACCCAACGCTTTGGAACCGAACGCTCGTGTTGCAGAATCAGAGGCGTGCACGGGAACCCCTTGAGCAGTGTGAGGATGAGGGGGTGGTGAGTGTTCGAGAAGGCAGGGGTGCGGCCCGCGTGGTGCGTGCTGGCGTGGGTTGTCGTGGCTATTCTCGTGAGCTGCAGCGACGAGCGGATGACCGTCGATGAGCAGTTCGCGGCGGAGTTCGAGAGAAAACGGGCCGAGTGGTGTCGGTGGGAACGGGGCGGGCACCACGTAGCGTTCGATGCGGAGACATGGCGGGCAAGCGATACCGCGGCGCGGGCGCCCATGGTCCGGGATCTTGTCTGCAGCGAGGTCCTGATCGGACTCGATCGGGAGCGCGTCGTGGAGCTCCTCGGAGAGCCGGACGATGAGGACGACCTGTTCCTGCACTACTTCGTGCGTCGCTCTCCTCCGGCCTTGCGGTACGAGGGGCCCCCGCCACCGCCTCCGAAGAAACTCGTGGAAGATCTCTGGGATGTTCGCGTCCGATTCTGGGGCCCGGGTGAGCCCGTGTGTCATGTGGACCCAAGGTGGCGCGCCGAAGTGGGGCCAGCCTGGCTCGAGCGCAGTGCGCAGAGAGTCGAACGGGACGAAGGCACGGTCAGTCCCGAAAGCTGAGCGACGCAGCAAACACTCAGGCTCCTCGGTGCCCTCGCAGCCCGATAAGAAACTCCCATCGCGCGAGGAACCGAGCTTCCTACGGCCATCACATCGGTAGAAACCCCTCGTATTCCCAATACGACTCGATTCTCCCGATGCACTGACCTCGAAATCACGGCCCCTCGCATCGAAGGGAGTTCTAGGGCGGAATGCTAGCGGGGCTCTCCATCGTCCTCGATTGCGCGCGAACGACGACCGCTGATTACGGGTACCGAACCGGGCACGCGACGGCTTCGACCTCAGATTCGGCAGTCGTCTCTGTAGGCCACCGCGACATCCGGGCGCCCG
>NPIF01002179.1_pt1 | contig 11702 bp, 14 predicted proteins | sample 8637461 | NCBI WGS metagenome assembly NPIF01 (sample SAMN07420641, study PRJNA396082) | bioreactor metagenome | isolation source: sample BR12 brine-fed electro-methanogenic bioreactor BR | place: Japan: Kochi | collected 2016-12-09
GTCTCTGTTTAAAATATTTAATATAAAAATGACATTGAGGGATATTCCTCTTTGTAATTGTAAAATTAGTCGCCAAAACTAAAAAAAATCCAGCTCGAGGACGCCGGACAGCGTCCTCGAGAATATTTTTTATTTGATACGATAAAATTTTTCAATGTTTTATTTTTTTATAAGCTAATGTACCTATGTACATGTGTTCATTTAATTTTCCCCCCGATCGAGACATGTTTGCTTCATATGCAGTAAGCAGGGGAAGCGAACATGACCGAGCTAATATTCTTCGACCCACATGCTGTCACCTTCGATGAAGGATACTCAAACAGTACCAGGGTAGCCTATGGCTCCGATTGGCGCGGTTTCGTTTCCTGGTGCGGGAAGACTTCCCACACCGCCCTTCCCGCCTCTCCTGAGGCCGTGGCGGCCTTCGTAGAGGCTCGGGCTAGGATACGGAAGCCAGCGACCGTTATTCGCCACGTGACCTGCATTGCTGTCGTGCATCGAGATCGCAAACTCCAGGACCCGACAAAAGACCGCGACGTTACCATCGCACTGAAGCGGATGTATCGAAAATACGGTCGCCGTCAGCGCCAGGCGCTTGCTGTCAATTTGGACCTCCGGAACCGAATGCTGAATGCCGCCGAGGAAGGGCTGGTTGGATTGCGCGATCGAGCGTTGCTTGCTGTGGCCTACGACATGGGTTGTCGACGCTCAGAGCTGGTCGCGATTTTGGTGGACGACATCGAGCGCGTCGACGACGGGTCGGCGACGATCCTGCTTCGTCGCTCGAAGACCGACCAGGATGGCGCCGGACACATCCGCTACGTGGCGCCGGATACCGTTGCCATGATCGACGCGTGGCTCGATCATTCCGGCATTGAGGACGGGCTGCTTTTCCGATCGGTAGATCGCCATGGGAACGTCGGTGAGAAGCTGGCATCCTCGGAGGTTGGGCGGATCTGGAAAAAGCTGGCCGCGGCGGCCGGCGCAGGCACAGAACAGATCCGAGGGATCTCCGGTCATTCGACACGCGTCGGGATGGCTCAGGACATGGCCGCTAACGGAATCGACCTGGTTTCTATCATGCAGGCCGGCGGCTGGAAATCTCCCAACATGGTGGCTCGATACATCGAAAGGATGGCTGCGCGCAAAGGCGCGGCCGCTCAGCTGGCACGCACGCAAGGACGGGTTCCGAGGGCGGCTGCACAAGCCAAGCCAAACGTGTCACACATCTAAGCAAGAGCGAAACCGAGCAGGGCCCCGCCGACAATGACCATCGCCAGGCCAACCAGCCATTTTCTATCAGGGCCATGCTTCGCGCGCAGATCCGCAAGATGTTTTTCCCGATCGACCGAATCGCTCGAGGACAACTTCTCGAGCGCCGCGATCTCGGCTTCAGGGATTGCGCCAGCCGGCACGGCCAATTCCTCGAGGGTCTTCTTTAGATCAGCAATCATGCAGCATCCATTGGGCAACCCCTTCGGAAACGTCGCCTTTCCGGCGAAAACAACAATGTTTTCCACGGGAACGGCGCCCTTCACGGCACCTATGATCGCCTGTGTGTGTTTGTAATTCTGCCGGATGGGGTTCTGGAACACGCTTTTCGTTTTTCCTAGAAACTGGGTCCACTTCTTTCCCTGATCCGAAGCGTAGATCTTCCCGGCCATGTTTTTCGTTTCGATCGAAACCAGTTTTCCTGGGATTGCCGCAACGTGGTCAACCTGCGTCCACGAATCCGGTTCACCGGTCGGGAGAAGTAGATCGTGCGCAGCACGAACGCCCTCCCGTTTCAATGCTTCCGACACCAACTTCTCGCCAATTCCTCCTTTGAAGAGGGCACCTAAAGCCCGCTTCAGCCCCATCAGGATCAAGGCAAAACCGCAGAATCCTAAGATCCCAGAGAATGCAACATGTGTGATATGCTGGAGCGCATCCGTCATCATTTTTATCCTCTCTGCGCCTGCTTGTTAGCCCATACCGGTTAATTTTTGTCAGCCAAATACCGATATATTCTTGCCTATAGCGCTGTCGCTTCTGAATTTTGATCGAAATAAATCGGCCGGGAATGCAGGACACTGCACAGAGCACGCATACCCGAATATGGACGACACGACGTGATGCGCGATAAGACTTCTTATTGACCGCATCATGCGGCGGCATCCATCTTTTTTGTCCATAATTCACGGCAAGGACCCATATCATTTTTGCTGGTTATCACGATTTTGCGGGGGATACCGTGGCCGACAAACAAGCGAAAATACGATCGGATGCTGAGAAGATTCGCTCCCGGATCAAGGATCTCAGGGGCAAAATCGAGATCGAGGAGGCGCGCCTTCGTGTCGTTCAGGCTCGATGCTCGCATCCAAACCAGTACGAATACTCTGCCATGGGTGATATGGGCTGGAAATGCCCGGACTGCGGCCGCGCGACCTGATCGAAGGATACGACTGGATCATGAGAACGGTTGACCTGTCGACGCCCCAGCTGCCGATAGACCTCCGTCGGCCAAGGCTGGCGTAAAGTCACAAACGGCAGGATTCGTATCGGCGCCATTATCTGGCCGGGGCCGGCCTCGATCAGCATGGGGTCACCCCAGTCGCAGTAATATCCGGATATCCAGACTTGTCGAGATGCTGGGCGCCACACTAGGCTCCGGACTCATAACCAGTAGCAGAGGGTAGCGACGAGGCAGACGGCGGCGAGGAAGTTGTGGGCGAGGCGGTCATATCGGGTTGCAATTCTGCGGAAGTCCTTGAGGCGGCCGAACATGCGCTCGATGGCGTTGCGGTTGCGGTAAAGGAAGGGCGAGAAGCAGTTCTTCCAGCGCCGGTTGGCCTTGGGCGGGATATTCGGCGCGGCGCCCTTGCTCTCGATTTTGCGACGGACGGCGTCGCTGTCATATCCTTTGTCGCCATGCAGGATTGCGGCCGTGGACATCCGTTCGAGCAGGGTATCGGCGGCAGTGCAATCGGCGACCTGGCCGCCGGTCAGCAGGAAGCCGATCGGGCGGCAGAAGCGATCGGTCAGGGCGTGGATCTTGGTGGTCCGCCCGCCGCGAGAGCGGCCGATGGCTTGCGTGAGTTCCCCCCTTTACCGCCCGAGGCGCAACGATGAGCCTTGACCGCCGAGGAGTCGATCAGCACCTCCGCCGGCGGACCGCCCGCCGATGCCACCGCATGGAAGATGTCCTCCCAAATGCCTTTGGCCGCCCAGCGCACGAAGCGATTGTAAAGCGTCTTGCGGGGGCCGTAGACGGCAGGCGCGTCAACCCAGCGACACCCGGACTTCAGCACATGAACGATGCCGCTGATGACCCGCCGGTCGTCGACCCTGGGCTTGCCTCGCGTATCGGTTGGAAGATGCGGCTCAAGCCGCGCGAATTGGCCGTCGTTCAACCAGAAACAGTCTCGATCCATCATCGGTCTCCCTTCGGAGACCTTGAATCACAAAACGCTTCGATTGTGAATCCCGTTTATGGGTCCGGAGCCTAACCCTACGCCAGGGCCTGATCGGCAATGAGCGCGACGGCAATGAAGGAGACGCTCGCAATGACAAAACGAGCCGCTTGGATTGAAGAAACTGTCATGGCGCACCCTCCGGCTGCTGGGAAATGTCTGGCACGGGGAATGAGGTTGTAGACGTTTGACGATTGATCCCACTTTTGCGAAGCAGCTTCCGCTGCCCTTCGTCCGCATTATCCTGCATGAACTTGATAATTTTTTGGGAAACGTCGCGGGCGTTGGCATCCTCGTTCGTGAGCAAAAAATCGACCGCATCGAAAAATGCGGCCTCCAACGGCTTGTTAGCGGAGTTGATGCTGGCAGCGGCGTAATCGATGACCCTGTCGACATTTTCTTTATCTTCAAGGATAGCGTTATGAAACGACATCATGTTCGCACCAGCCTTTTGTTGGGATGCGTCATCAGACGCCTCACCAACAAAAATCAGGAGAGCCTCTGCGATAGAACCGATGACAGTTCTTTTAGTAGGCGCTTGGATGGGCGAATTCTCGATGATGGATTTTTGTTGGAGCTTGAAAACAACCCGGGCGCCAAGCGCTATAAAAAAGCCCACTGCAGCAACGCCGTAGGACTTGGAAGCGATGCCGCCAACTACAAGGAGAACGCCCGATCCCGACCAGGCTAGATCTATTGCGCGACTTCCGGCGAGCTTTGCCTGCACTTCGTCGACTCGCGAATTGACGTATAGAAAACCAAGGACGAATACGACAAAGGCGACGATGAGAGCGCCGTAAAGCGCGAGATCTCCGATCTGGGTTTCACAACGGCGATCAAGACAGTAGTCAATAAACTGCTGCAGCCCTGGCCATCGCCCCGACCATTTGGTCTTCAAGTATGCGAGAACTGCGGCATATCCGACAAGGCCGGCACCAGGAGCGCTTGCCACAGAATAGAAAAGTGCGAGAACGGGTTTCCCCTTGTCTCCGTTCATATTTCCCCCATCGTTGCAGTCTTTTTGAAAGATGGATTTTGGAGGTAAAGCTCGCGGTTATGAACCTATCAAAACTGATAGGCACACGGGCCGACACACGGACCAAATCTCCGTGGGGGAGATCAGGCCCGTCACAAGTATGCGAACTACGGCAAGGATCAATTCCGTGACATAGTTTGCAACGTCGCAGAATGGGAGAACGTCTACAACGAGAGATTCAACGGCAAGCTCCGTGACGAGTTGCTCAACGGCGAAATCTTCTACACCCTGACGGAGGCACAAGTGCTCATCGAACGATGGCGACCCCCCCCCAACTAATTCACTCGCCTCACACTGGCATCGCCACAGCGCTATGATATTTATCCTGTGCGACGCACCAATTCTATACCTGGTTCAGGTCAGTCCATTCTGACATCCGTTTTCCCGATTTGCCTTCCTTCTGGATCGCAACGCACCATCGCTTTTTTCGGGTTCTTCTTTATTGTCTTGCATCGATCTCTCTTGAAATCGCACGTTTTGACGCCGAACGCATACTTACCCTCCATCAGGTAAGTGACAGACATTTGCCGGCCGTTCCACCGGGCCATCACCGTGATCTCATTGCCACGGACTTGATATTTTGCGTTGGTTACCGCTCTATCCTTCTTCGCCAAATTGTAAACATGCATTCGATCTTCTAAAAATTCAAACACTTCGTCATTCGAACATTTTCCACTATTGGTCTCTTCGCCCCAAAATCCTCCGATCAACAAGTTCCTTCCCTGTTCAAATTTAATCGTCTCCATCAACCTATGCCGGTCCAAGCCATCAGCGACCGCTGGCACGCTAGAGCCCACGAATTCATTCCCGCCAAAACACGCTGCGGACCACACCAGCGTCATCAGAAAAAGCATGAAAGTCTTAATCATTTTCCCCTCCCCCAAAAAAATTTAATTCATTTAAGTTGCTACCTGAGTCCCAGATATCCGTAATCGAATTTCATGCCTGGCCCGGCAATACTTATGGAGTTCAGGCGCCCCGTTTTTCCGCCCCGTCGCGATGCGACCACGATGGAGTATTATCCTGCTTAGGTCCGGTCGCTCATCCTGTCAATTATATTTCCCTTCCTGAGTGGCGAGAACGGATCGCCCTTCCACTCTTCTCCAAAAACGGCATTGGTGGCGAGGACATCATCCAGTTGTACTGATCGTCAGCACAGCAGGTATCCCTATGAACTTCCGCCTTTTTTATCGGGCATTCCTTGTCAACCGCTTAGGGTGATTTTCTCCCTTCCCGTTCGAAGGACTGACGTTGCCTACAGGCTGAGCTCCTCTATTCGTGGTCGGCACTGCGGCTGCCGCAAGTTTAGGCCGGTGCCTCGTCTCCGCCATTTTGGCTCCTAGAAATTGGCGGAAGCGTCAATGCTATCCGTTCCGGCAGATGCTCTAGTCACTCGACGAGCGTCGCAAACCACTTCCATCGATATTTATCGTCGAATGCGTAGCCTGTGATTGATATTCTCACTCGAACATTTCCGAATCTCCGACCGTTACCTTAAAATCTTGGCTGGCACGGCTGGCACCCTCGCGATCCAGATCCGTCCAGCCACAAAGAGGCATCTCAACCTCGGCCGCGTCATTGATAACTAGCGCAACGGCTACAGCGACGACACCGAACACGCCGCCAAACATGATCCCGATCCATTTGAGAAATCGTTTCACGTCTCCCTCCCCTATGCCGCCGCAAGGGATGTTTGGAGCTAGTCCATTTCCATGAGTTTGCGGACGTCGGCATCACTAGCCGCGACACCGAGGATAATCACATTGTCCAAGACGCCGGCTGCATAGCCGCCATTGTTCCAATGCTTCATGAAATACATCGGAGCGCGAGCGCTGTCGTTCCAACCGGAGCGTCCACGAACCGATCCAAAAGCAACGCCATCCTTGAAAGTATAAAGCCGATCCCCTCGCAGCACGATCGCCCAATGGTGCCAGCGGTCGTCGTTCAAATCATCGTGACGGACGATCACCTCGTTTTTCCGTCTGTTGAAACGTCGCACGCTGATCCCGAATTCCGATGCAACATTGCCCCCCTGGTCGGAAAACGAAATGTCGTCCCATGGAGCGTGGTCGAGGCTCTTGATGTAGATCGTCGCGTTGCCATTGGACGGACGATTGTCCGCAGGCGACCGAAGCCAAAAAGCGATCGTAAACTCCCGCGGGAACTTGAAGGGCGGAAGTTCCAAATAGTCACCCCTACCGTCGAATAAAAGCGCGCGATCGGGCCTGCCCATGCGATCCGGCACGAAGCGCGCTCCGTGTATCCTAGCATGGCGTTCGTTTCCGCTTTGATCATTGCCGTCGCCGTCTAAGGAGAGCGACACAATCGTTTCGGGCAGAGTTTGGGGCCGCGGCGCCGGAGTTGCCTGGCGCGGTGGGTTTGGCAACGGCGCCGGCCTGGTCATCGTCGTTTGGGTGTTGTCGATTGCCCGCAGCCGGGCCCGTGCGAACGGCACGAAGGGGCTGGTCGGGAACGTCTCGAGAAACGTCCGAAAGTCCACCGAACTGGAACTGTCTTTGATCTGTCCCCATACGACTTCGTCGACACCTCCGGTCCTATTGGCTGTGTTCACCTGCGCCGTGGTCGATCCCGGCAGCCGAAACACGAAATCGCCCTTGTTGAATTGGTCGGAGAGCAGTTTCCCATACTTCGGAGTTTGCGCGTTGTGGCTCAGGTTGGCGATCTCGTAGGTCAGGTGTTCGCCAATCTCGGTCCCGGTCAGATATCCATCACCGTTCCCATCCGCCCTCCTGCGCCCCTCGAGGGCTTCAATGAATATCCGCGCGAAGCGTCCGTCGTCCGAGACCTCCTGGCCGGCGTCGCCGGAAGAGAGGAACTGGCGCACTGGTTCCGTCGTCACGCGGGTGATCGCCGGCGGCGTGCGCGACCTCGCGACATTGAAGATCGTTCCTGCGAAGCATGAATCGAACACCGCGAAAACATGTTTGGATTCCGCGTATCTCGAGAATTTGCCGAAATCGCGGAGGGATATGGCCGAAGAGAGAAAGGCGACCTTATCCGAGGGTGATGCGCCGTCCGCCGGGATCAGGAACCCCTCCCCATTCATAGTGTGCCCGTGGCCTGCGAACCAGACGAACAGGCGAGATTGAGGATCCTGTCCCTTGCGGATAAAGAAATCGCGCAACGCTCTCGAGAGATCCGCGGCGCCGAGGTCAGTCGCCACCGTCACGTCGAAGCCGTGCGCCTCGAGAATTTGCGCGACGCCCCGGGCGTCGGAAACGGCGTGCGAAAGTCGTGGCCAGGAACGATCCTGGTAACGATCGATCCCGATCACCAGCGCATAACTCGATCCGTAAAGTTGGACCTCACCGGCATCAGGCGCTCCGGCTACTTCGCTGGCCTTCAGCTGGACGGTGACNNATCCTATCCCCACCAAAACCGTCGCGGCCATAATGGCCACAACCGCGGTGCCGACGACTTTCATGGTGCCCCCCAGTAAACGCCCCATTGAGCCGAGTGTGGCAAAAGCCCCCATCCGCATCAAGTATTATGGGAGAACCAGCGGGACTCTCATCTCGGAAGACCGATAATGGCACTTATCGAACGGCAGATCTGCACTCCTTTCTCAAGACCTGCGAGTAAACCGCCACCTAACTTTTGGCGTAATACCAAAACATTCGGCTCGAGTCCGGCCTAGCGGAGAGCCCCCCAAAGCCAATCGAAATCATCTCGAGCTACCATCACTCAAGGCCAACGGAATGCCGTCGGGATCGTCTACTATCCAACCTCGCGGATGCCACCTTGTCGACACCGACCATGTACGAAGGCTTTCTCAACGAAATTTCAACCGTTGCAGTCCTGCGATTACTCTCCCAATAGGCAAACACCGTTTTTCATACCGCAAATTTACAATCTGCCGTCTCCGGCTCAACCTAACAAAAACAATAGGTCCGTCGGCCCCTTAGTGTTTGCCATATTTTCGATAAACCGAGTTGTTTTCTAAGAAAAGATTTGCTGCTAGGATTTGTAGCCACGTACGACGCGATTTTTCGATCTCGACTGATATTGAAGGGAATTTTTATGGTTTTTCCTCGTCGCCTCACACCTTCATGCATACTCTCCGGTCTCCTGCTCGCATCTGCGATCGATACCGCAAGCGCATATGAAGAATGTCATATCCCTGACATCTTCATTACCAACGCAAGAGGTGAGCAAACAAACTTGGGCGGGGTTGCCGGAAAGCTTATCCATCAAGGACAGATTGAAAACATCCTGGATCGCAAGGCCAACCCCATCTGGTTCTGCTTTTCCACAGAGACCCGCCAACGCATCAATGTCAGCCTCAACCTGCCGTATCGGCGCCAGCTACGCGATGTAGTGCCCGATATACGGTTGTTTGATGAACACAAGAAGGAGGTGTTCAGTACTTCGAGTGACATGGGTCAGGGAGGAGATAGCCGCTCTGCCGCTTCGTTGTTTGACACGGATCCTATGAGCGATAGTCACGAAGGAATCAGAGCCGGTCGCTACTTCTTGAGAATATCGTTCGACGGTGCGAACTATGGCCTCAAGCAAATGGTTGTGGATCCGGGAGGGTACCTGTCCGCGGGCCAATTTGGACACTACAAAGGTTGTCCGGGCGCCCCTCAGGGGCATCCTGTTGACACGACACGCCGGGCGGTGGCTCAAGCCTCCAACTGGAAGAGCCTCGATTACCTCAAGAAAGAGGTTCCACTGGAAAACTTATCAAAACAAATGTACTACACTGGAACAGATGGTAACGCACAAGTCAAGGGTTACAAGTTCGCGTCATGGAATACGTTAGGTCGCAACGACAAAGAGCATATACTTAAAGGGCTTACAGACATATATAACGTTATGATATTGAATCTTCCGTGTGAAAAGATCGGCGATTATTTCATATGGCCCCGAGTGTCTGCATGGAATAAGAAGTTTCCACCAACCGCGACGCCGCTGGAAAAGGCGTTTTCAATCACCGAGCGCCTTGATCCTAAATCAGGGAAATGGCGAAGAACATATTTTGTAGAGGCCATTGTTATTAGATCCGATGGATCACTAATGGGGAAGTTCAAGGTTCTTCAAGAGCCAACTTTCATTCGGGTTTGGCGTGACGGATTTGCCATGGATCGTAAAATCGAATTCCGAATTCCTCCAAAGTAGCGGTTCACAACAGCAAGAGACCGTCTACAGTTGGTTCTCCAAGGAAACGTTTCCGCATACCGCCGTCAGCATTGAAATCCGCACCTGCGCTGCCAATTCTGAAATTGGCAGGACAAAACCGCGCTTTTAGTGCCGTCCCACAACTTACCCGCTTGCGCCCGTGAGGAATGACCATGCCCGACGATCCCGCCCAAATAGCATCCTACCTTGCGCAAGAGCACAGCCTCGAAAAGGCTATTCGCGTGGCGACCGAGGGAATCCTGGCTGCGCAAGACAGCAGGGATTTCTACAATTTGAGCATTTGGCGCGAGGTGCGCCGCATCCTGCGTGAACGGGAATAGACCGGCCCAAAATATTCTCTCGCCGACGCCGACGTAAAGGTCACTCGCAGGAGTCCATTTCAGCGACTTGTCGCATCGGAAATCCAAAGGCCCGAGTTGGTCCATGCTAATCGTCAGACATCATGCAAGTTTTAACCGCTGGCGTCTATTACGCCGTCGCTGCCATGGTTTGCATCGCGCTCCTCTCTCCTGTTTTTCTCGTTGCGGTCATCCCGAAAACGGCCTGCATCTCCGTCGGGACGGAAAAGCGCTTTTGGAACAACGAAAATTTTCATTCGATGTATCGAGAATCCAGAAAACAACATAGCAACCAACCTTTCCTGGCTTCCTTACTGCGTAGGATATGTCACACGCTATAAAATAGCGCCGTTCGGAAAATGGCCGGCGATAAGTCTTGTTATCGGCCGCTGGCAAGAAGCGGCACTACCCGATACGAGATACACACATCGTAGCGTGCTCCTTCTTAAACCCCCATATCGATATTGAGGCTGTTACTTCATTTGGAATCTCATGCGGGGCCAAGGAATGTCCTTAATTTTTCACGGAACGCGGGTTGGATCTTCATCTGCGGGGAAAATCGATCCAACTCAATTTCTGGACAAAGAAGGCAACCTGATTCTGAAGCCGTCCCGAAATTTCGAGGCTCGCCAGATTGGTGTTTCATTCACCGACGATTTCGAATCAGCTCGTGACTATGCTGCCAGGATGAAAGGCCAAGGCCCGTGCGGCTTTGATTTCGGTGGGAATATTGTATTCGCCATATCGAGTTCCGCGCCGGCGCTGACTAACCGAGAAACCGAAACTTTCGATGAGCTTTTCATCCCGTCCGACAAGAACCTGGTAATTTCTCCGAATCACTGGAAAGTTCTTCCTGTGAACATGCTCGAAAGCGCCGTCGTCGAGCGATACCAAGAACTGGCACATCAGCATCTGGGATTCGATCATTTCGATCGTCAAAATCCGGCCGACCTTTTTTCTGTTCCTACGTCAAGCGTCAAGCGCTGGCTAAAGCTGTGCATTGAGCCGGAGAGCAATGACCGCGATTTGGCATCGGCCGTTGATGTTTTCGGTAGCGCTGGGCCGATCCGTCACGCGATTGGTAGTCGCGCCCCCGTCTTAAATGCCGAGTGCCGATCGGTCGTCCAGCGAGCCGGCGATGCGTGCCTAAATGAATTTGGTCCAGATTGGGAAGACGGCGGGTCACAAGACGACTTTGATGAGCGGCATGCCCAGGCCAGGGTCGAAATGTTGCTCGAATGGATGGATGAGCAAGGCGCCTCCACTTCTGGACTACAGAAAAAACAAGATACCATCGCCAATTATATCCACTATTGGAACCGCATCTCCGCGCCGCGGTCCAATGCATCCGATGGGGCTTTTTTTGCCCAATTCCCTGCGGAAAACCAGATCGATCTTGCTCAGCCCGAAGTGCTTGATGCCCGCCTACGGAAAATCTCTGACAAGGCCGAGGATGGAACAATCACGCCTGTGGCTCGAACGATTCTCGAGACGTCGATCATTCTCGATGCCGGCTTGGCAGCTGGTAAAATCTCAAATTCAGACGCGGCAAAGATGTGGATGGCATATCTGAATCCCAAGTCATCTCGTTTGAACCGGTCCTCACATGAGAGCATTAAAAATGACATGGCGCGCGCCGCTCTGTGCATCAAGGAGATGTCCCGGCTCGATCTTTCGTCCGGTCTGCCTGGTCATCGAGAAATTTTTGAATGG
>NPIF01013242.1_pt1 | contig 11696 bp, 8 predicted proteins | sample 8637461 | NCBI WGS metagenome assembly NPIF01 (sample SAMN07420641, study PRJNA396082) | bioreactor metagenome | isolation source: sample BR12 brine-fed electro-methanogenic bioreactor BR | place: Japan: Kochi | collected 2016-12-09
CTGAATCGATTGCTCAGGCGACCAGTCAACTGCGTCCTGCATCGAGCTGGCACGCGCGCTTCGGCGCTTGCGTGGGAACACGTTCACTTTGAACCAGGAGGACCGGGTTGGAACGGATTGAAGGATTAGAGTCCCCATTCCGGCTCGCGTTCCATCCTCTTCTCGATTTCAATTCTCTTTCGCGGCTGGTTTTCTGGCCGCGATTCCCCCACGAGTTAGCGAGAGCTCTATTCGACAAAGGCCTTGCGCCCCAGCCGTCGTCGCGCTACGATGGACCGTGTGCCACCATGCACGGAAAGGCAGGTCTGATCATGACCATCAAGACGCGCAAGTTGGTCATTGTCGTGCCCGTAGCTGTTATCCTGCTGCTTGCTAACTTCCTAGTCTTGGCTGAGTGGCTGGACGGCGTCGGCGTGATCGATTGGGCTCAGGACGTAAGCGCCGAATACGTCACGGGAACGGCGATCGCGGTCATCGCGGCGTTGTTGATAATGCTGCCCCCAGCTCCACTAGGTCGGGGAGCGGTGTATTCGCGTGCTCCATCGTGTCCGGTGTGCGACGAGGGGCTTCGGCCCGGGGGGCGATATTGCCCGGCGTGTGGAAGCCGCGTGTGATTCTCTTCCTTCTGGCGTTCGAGACATAGGCGCCGGTTGGTGACGACCGTTAGCGCTGACTCTCGTCAGAACTCGGACGAACTGCCCTCGATAGCCGGTCTACCGGAGGACCTCCAGGAGTTCTGCAATGACCGCTACGTCGTCTTCACTCTCAGGGGCAAGTTCAATCGGTTCGAAGTCGGGGTTGATCGGCTTCAGCAGAATCCTCAGATGACGCCACGTACCATCATCCTCGGTGGTCTTCTCGCTCGCGTACCTCTTGACCGTGTATCCTTCGCCTGTCTCTGGATCACGCGAGTCCCTGAGCTGAACAAGCACGGTCTTGCCGTTTCGCGTACCTTCAACTGGCCCTCGGAACAGACAATAAGAGCCATCGGGGATTGCGGGCTCCATCGATCTGCCACGCACTTGCGCCACGAACATCCCTTCAGCAAGCTGTCGGTGCGTGTTGATCTCCACCCATTCGCAATCATCGTATAGCGTTCGGTCCGGCTCACTGAAAGCGCCGGCCGCGACATTGAGAGGCAGCAAGGGAACGCAGGTAACGTTTCTTTCCTCGACGTTCGGGTGAACGACCCGGAATGGCGGGCGGGTTGGCTCTTCATCGGCCCGGGTCCCTCTCTCGAACCAGCTTCCNNCAACGAATCCTGAAGGTAGCCAGCAAGCCGCCGGAAATGGCGCACCATCTTCGCCTCGTCATCCAGATCACTCCGGGCAATCTCGATGACCTCGTAGCCGTTGTTTCGCAGCCACGTCCGAATCTCGCGGTCCTTCTCCGCGGTTGCGGCGTTTCCGTGAATGTGCCCGCTCAGCCCGTCGAGATAGATGCATACCCCCTCATCCTCCTCGTGATGGTCGGCGCGGTAGATGACGTCGGGTGTCGTCGTGCCGATTGTTCGATCGAGCGTAAGCTGCTCGCCACGGATACCCTCGGGAAAGCCGGCTTCCTGTAGCAGGAACCGCAGCTTGCGTTCTGCTTCATTGACAGGGTGGGTCCCCTCGCTCGGCTCCTCAGAAGGCTGCCTTGGCGGTATGTCGTGCGACCTCTTCAGCCGTGTGCCCCATGCGTCGATTCGGCTAAACGCTTCGCGACGATCAAGATACTTGTGGTAGTAGGAATTGCGGAACGTCTGGAGGCAATCGACACACGACGAGTCACATGCAGCCGGGCAGCTTGTGAGGACGTCGCGAGCTACGGCGACGACTTCGTCAAACCGTCCACAGATCTGTTCTAGTAGCCCTGATCCGCCGGGCATGGGATCCCACAGAACGGCGTCTACCTCTTCTCGCTCAACATGACCGATCACGAGGACCTGCAGATCCTCAAGGTGCATATCGAGAACGCGTGTTGCCGCAATACGGAGCACTTCGCAGACGGTGTAAGCGACAATGTGATCCTCGCACGCCGGCAGGGACAACGCATCCGCCGTGATGTCCGCAAAGAACCCAACGGGCGTGATCTTCCGTCCGCAGCGCTCTTCGTGGTCAGTCTCAAAGTGGTCCCGCTGGCGGTCTGAAGACAAGGGCGAGACACTCTGGCCGCACACCGTGCAAACGGGATAGCCAAACCGCTGCCAACGGTCGATAGCGCTGGTCGAGCCCACGTTCACCAGGCGAAGCCGGACGCCGCGCCGGATGTGGAGAGCCTGCTCACCCCATTTGTAGGCAACCCCACCGTTGTGCTGGTCCTGCTCGCGCCCAAACACGGAGACTGCCATCTGAAACCGCACTTCCTCTTCGTCCGAGATGTGCGACATGTGAACGAGATCCACATCACACACGGACAAAGCCGGAATAACGGTCGCGCCGACCGAGGATGAAGAAGCAGCAAGATTGGTCTCCTTGATGGCCTGTCGTTCGAAAGAGACCTCGAAGTTCGGCATCTCATACCGCTCTTCATCGGCTTCCCTGTGGAATCGCCGCGCAACGAACCGATTGCTGTTGGCGTAGATCAAATTCCCAGGGACATACTCGCGGAGCGCGACGCTCGGAGGCCGCGGCAGGTTGAACTCCATCGCTCCGGTTCGCCAGAAGGGAATCTCTGCCGTTCCAAGAACGGAGCCGGACTCCAAGCCGTATCCTGGCAAGAAGCCCTCAGCTGCAAGCACGCCGAATGTGTTTACGTCATCGTAGCCCTCAGCCTCACGTCTGCGGCGACGATCTGTACCCTTCAGACGCTTGATCATGCGGTCGCACCGCTTGAAGTGGGCGTCGTCTTCGGGTTCAAGCGTCCCTTCTGTGTCGCGAATCGCGTTCAGCCGTTTAATCTGCGATATCGCCCAGTTCAGACGTTTGCGGAGTCGGTGCAGGACATCGGCAAGCCGATCCGCCATGTTTACCACGTGTGATTGCAGCTCCTCACGCGTAGTGACGCTGNNCGTCGTGATCCGGCCATCCTTGACGAAACACGCCCTCGACGTGCGGAATGATGTCGGGCAGGTACCGCTGAATCAGCGTCTTGAGGGGCGTAATCTCAAACGGCTTTTCCCGCACCGTGCCTGCTTCGAATAGATATGCACCGATCCGATGCGGGAGCATCTCGCGCAGCGTGTCCTCGACGTCAGTGCGCTCGGTCTCAGGGCTATTCGAGTCACGGGCAATCTGATGCAGTTGAGTGATCACCGCAGCGTGCACGTGCTTCGCGACCATGAGGTCGTTGTGCAAGTTGAAAGCGGGCGGATCGACGCGTCCCCCGAGCATCTTCAGTGGATCACCGAAATAGGCGCGGTCGTGACTTACCGGCCGGCAGTACGTGAAGTCAACCGCCATTCGATGGCGACGGCCTGCACGCCCAGCTCGCTGCCAGTAGTTCGCTGGCAGTGGCGGCACGTTGCGCATGAGGATGGCATCCAGCTTCCCGATATCGACGCCCAGCTCCAGTGTTGGCGTGCAAACCAGCACGTTCACCGCGTCCGAGCTGCCCTTGAACAGATTCTCGATCCGCTCCCGCTCGTCATGGGGCACCATTGCGGTGTGCTCCTCGGGGCGGAGCATCGAGTAACCCTCGTCGAGCAGCTGAAGGTCGTAGTTCTCCGGATCCTCGGCAACGAACTCCAATTCCCCATCGCATCGCCAGGCCGGACACGACTGATGCGGCGTGCGACGCGTGAAGCGGCGACGGCAGCTATTGCACCGCCAGGCTCCATGATTCTCGCTCAGCCGGATGCGGTCGGCGTTGATCTGATATACGCCGCTGATGTTCGGAAGCGGCCGTCCACGACTGCCCTTCAAGCGAACAGGGATGAGCAGCTTCTTATCCTTGAGGAAACCGAAAAGCGTCGTCAGGAACTCCTCTGCATGGTCTGCGGGTACCCCCCATTTCTTCGCGATCTGCCGCACCGTGGTATCGCCGCGCTCGCTCAGCCACTGGGTGACGAGTTCCGGCTTTTCGTCGTCGGAGCGCCGGAGCTTAGTCCCAACCGGGCTTCCGAGCTGGGGCAGGTACCCCTGCTGGACCTCGAGGTCACCATCCATCCAGTACTTCGAAAAGATCTCCCGCTCCGGGTCGTACAGGGCCCGCCGGCGACGCAGATAATCGAGCAGGCTGGCGATACCGTCGCGCAGATCTTCTGCTGGCAGCCCGAGGATTGCAGCGTTGTCCTGGATGAACTTGGCGGAAGCGTCGAGCCCCTCATACTCGATCTTCATCCGTCCCCACGGTTCGAGACCGATTGACTGGCGGCCTGACTGCGTGATCTCGCGTAGCACCTGGATCCGGAGGAACTTCCGACGCTCTTGCTCGTGCCGTCCCCCTGAGCCCTCCCGGCGAACCACCTCCCACACCTCCGGAATGAGCGCCCGTGACAACGACTCGTCCGCGTCGAGCACCTCGTCGAGGTGAATGGCCACGTCGCCGATTGATCTGGCCCCACCCTTGATTGCGTCGGCCATCAGCGCCCGCAGACGGAATCTACGGGCATGGTCCTTCATCCAACCAGCCTGAAACGCAGCATCCTGCCGGTTGTCGCAGAAGGTCAGAAGGCGCGGGCGCTCGGAATGGTGGAGCATGTCCTGCGCCAAGACGTGGACGTCGGCCACGTTCGTGGCTCGGACCGGACGGGCGGGTTCTCGATAACGACTGCCGATTCGCCGGCCGTTGCTGCCACAGGACAGGCAGCTGGTTAGATAGCCCGGGTTGTCCTTCTTCTGTCGGATCGCGTGAAGGACTACAGGCTCGCCGGCCGCGCTACAATGTAGACACCGCCCGAACACCTCCGGATGGCCAGCCCCACAGTGCCGGCAGAAGTACACGGCCGCCGTTCGTGCGTGTTCGGCGATGTCCTCGTCGTCAGAGTCGCCGACAATCCGATCTGTGAGCACGACGCGCTTGCCGCCGTGGGCTTCCTCAAGCCTTTCCCAGAAGAAGCTACCGCCGGATGCCTCACCACCACCCGGCTCCTTGCCAGTGAATTCGAAGTCCTTGAGGAAAGTCACGAAATAGTGCTGCCCGCAAGTCGTGCAGGTTGTCAGCGGGAAATGGGCATGCTCGCCGTCGCCAGACGCCTCGATCTCATCCTCGGCGGCCAGCCAGAGCCGAGGTCGTGCGTCGCCGTTCGCAAAACTCGCTACGGCCCCACTAATCCCCCGGATGAACGCATGCACTACCGGCCGCAATAGAGGACGCTCGTCGATCCTGGCTGCTGCCCCCAGTGTAAGCCAGCAGAGAAGCTCTTCCTCAGGGACCGTGCGGCCGATCTTCTCAGACAGGTCGTCGACAACGCCGCGTAACGCGCGTGGCTGACGCAGTGACTCGTTGATCTGAAACAGAAGCTCGTTCGCCGAAAGCGCGGCATGCAGCGCTCGCCCCCATTCACCCGATGGCAGATCGCCGCCTGATAGCTTTCGATACGCCGCGCGAACCGCCGAATCGGGATCATCCGGCTGATCGACGGCTTTCGCGCATTCACTAAGAAGAGCTCCGGGGGACTCAGCAGGAGCAGGCGGGACGGTTCTTGTCTCAGCCCAGACCTCCGCCTCGTACGTCTCGCCGACAGTATCCACCTCGTCCCTCGATACGCCGAAGAACCGCGAGGCGAAATCCCGTGCGGCATCGGGATTCGAAGCGTCCACGATAGTCGCCGATGTCGCTACGCACACCGTGTCTTGAGCATCGCGACCGCAAAACTGCCGCAGCCTCCGAATCAGGCACGCCGTTTCCGCGCCCTGCGCGCCGGTAAACGTGTGCGCCTCATCAAATACCAGGTAGTCCAACCGGGCGTTGGTGAACAGCTCGACGTCTGTTTGTCGCGTCAGCAACAACTCCAGCTGCTTCACGTTCGTGAGCAGTATGCGCGGCTGGCAGCCGGCCGTCCGCATCATTTGGCGGGAGCACACCTCCTCCGGCGGATACACCGTCTCGCTACGCTTCTCTGCCCGCACCTGCTCAAGCCTGGCCTCGTAGTCGGCCCGCGACGACCCTGCGGGCAACCGGATGCCGGCTACGTCGGACTCGTTCTCCGGTGTCTTGCCAACGTACATGCCAAAGGGGATGCCGGTCCCGGCCAACAGGCCGCGTAGCCGCCCAAGCTGGTCTTCTGCCAGCGCGTTCATGGGATACACGACTACCGCACAGATGCCAGGGGCTGCGTTCTCGTCCTTAAGCTCCAGGCACTTGCTGATGATGGGATAAAGAAAGCACTCTGACTTGCCCGAGCCCGTACCGGTCGAGATGAGCGTTGTTTTGCCGGCGTGAATGGCCCGGATGGCCTGCTCCTGATGGCCATACACGTGCGTAATGGCAGCCGGCACGCGTTGCCGCATATGCGGATGAAAGAGGCCCTCCGCGGCCAGAGCATCTACCGTCGCCCCGCGTCGAAATGAGCGGGACAGACTGATGTAAGGCCCCTTGAGCAGCGGGCTATCCCGCGTGTCATCGAGCGACAGCAACTTGCGCATCTGCTGGTGAAGGTGCTCATCGGCAAACGGGTAGGCGGTCAGCTGGTACTTCAGGAAACTCCCAACGACGCGCTCGGTGAAGATGATGGGCATGATGGCCATATCGCTAGCTCATCTAAGACTGCCCGGGTTTTTTACTTGCTGCTTTGCGTCCATCTTCCGTGACACGCCATCGCATCACGTTGGGGGCCTCGACGAATCCCTCCGCGAGCATCGGCTTCTTCGCTCGACCGATCATGACTTTCCATCGTGGGCGGTCGCCTGACATCATTGCCTGATCGCCCGGTTGTAGCCAGTCAGGGAACAGCTCTGCGAACTTGTCCTCAATCTCAGATCGAGTTCCTTCACCCCCAATCGCGGCCAACGCCTTCAGGATTGGCTGGTAGTATTCCCACAGCGCGTGCTGCTGGTTCTTGGTTGCCTTGACCTTCCCGCCACCGCCTCCGCGAATCGCCCCCAATCGCTTTTGCATCGCCTTTACTTCAGTCAGGTAGGCTTGGACGGCCTGCGCCTGAGACATAACCTGCTGAGCGCCCGCGTAGTTGCCGCGCTGCATCAGCTTGGCTGCCCGGCGATTGACCTCTTTGAGCGAAAGGTCAATCTCCCGGATCAGCGCTTTGTAGGCCTTTCGGATTTGCGGTCCACGCGGCAGGTTCATGAGTGCCTATCCTTTCACAGAAGCGTCCTTTGGTGTGATCATCTCTTGGAGATCCAGCCCTTTGCTCAGGATCCGAATGTCCGAGGGTGACTTGCCCGTTTCGAACACCTTCTCCCAATAATCGAGGTTCTGCTTCGGACCGAACACCGTCGTGCTGAGGTTCTTGTCGATCCAACAGGGCAGGCGTGACAGGCTCTCAAGGAAGTTCTTGATGCGGTCCCACAACTCGTCCGGCAGCCGTGTCTGAAGCAGACGATCGTCATGGATCAGCTTGGCTGTGTACGCGAAGTAGTTGGTGATCACCAGCCGGACCCATCGCAGCACATTGGCCAGCACCTCCTCGCGTGCGATGCGCCACGCCCGCATGTGGCCTTCGGGAATGGACTCACCCTGTGCAATGCGCGTCTCGATCCGGCGGCCACCGATCTCGGGGTCCCACCGATTCACGAAGAACACCTCGGCGAAGAGACTCATCAATCGCACAAGCTGTTCCCGCTCCAGCATGCGTGGATTCGCGCCCTGCTCCATGCCTTCGTCGATTGGGCTATCAAGCGCCTTCTTGAAGAGAAACTCCTTGAAGAACGAACGCTCGACTGAGTTGTACGACAGCGGCCTCTCGGCGCTCTTGCCNNTAATTCAACGAACTCCAGCAGCTTGTTGCTGCCATCGTGGGTAACCGCGTCCCGTTGCGCGTCGATGATGTATCGCTCCATCTCGCGCCGTTCGCCGCGGAAGAAACGCACCAGGTCCTGCTCCGAGAAGGAGTAGTCGTCTTCCTGTAGCCCGCGCATCGAGCGGTACTGGTTGATCCGTTCCAAGTAGAGAGTGCTGCCGAGATGACGCATCACCGCCGTGTCGAACGCCACCTGTCGCAGCTTTCCGCCGGCGTTAGTGTTCGCCTGGAGAAGGACGTTTGTGTCCGGCTCAACGAATACGCGCACGGGTAGGGCCCGGACGCCGAGCAAGATCTGGGCCGCCGCCTTATGCTGCCCGTCGAACACTTTCAACGGCCCCGCTCCGTCCTGTTCCGGCGCCCACCAGCCGAGTGCGACGTGCAACTGCGGTCGCTTCTCGATGAATTCCTCGATCAGGCCGCGGATGTTCGCTCCGATGCTTCGCGGGTTGATCCGATCATCGTGGTGCAGGTACTCCAACGGGATGACGGCGAAGAAGGTCTCCATCCCACTCAGTTTGTCCTGCAATAGATGTGCGGTTCGGATCTCGTTATCACCGACGTCGGCGAGGGCGTACTCGACCTTGTCCCCGTTTCTCCGAAGACGAAGAAGTTCCTTGGCGCCGCCGTGCCGAGCCAGTACGTCCCCCAGGTTGGCCCCCCGGCGACCGGCCGCCTTCGCCTCTTCCTGAAGCCGGTCGAATTCCGCCAGTCGCCGCGCAACCTCGAGGTTCGAANNATTACAGGAGGCGTGTGTCAACGCGAAATTGTTCTCAGCATCCAAGCCCTCCTCCGCGAGTGGGTCGATGTGATCAATGTCGAGCTGCCCCTTGTGGAGGACGAGATCGAGCGGCTTGTCGCAGATGAAGCACCGGCCGTTCTGGCGGTCATTTAGCCGCTGCTGCAGTTTTTCCCGTTGCTCCTCCGTGAGGCTAGATAGGTACTGTGACTTCGCCATAGATCACCTGGCCACTTTCTTCTTAGATACCCGCTTCTTGGCCTTCTTGCGGGCCTTTTTCGCTGCCTTCTTTTTGCCGCTCTTCGCGAAGCGGCCAAGCATGGCCTTTATGTTCTCCAACAGATCGTCGTAGAAGATGATGTCGATGTTCTTTAGGCTGTCGTTCAAGACGCGGAAGTCCTCTTGCATCTTCTCTGACTTGAGCTGCGCCCGCATGCCTGCGATGATGAAGCCGCGCGGGCGAACAATCTTGATCTGTTGACCGAATTCGCGCCGCAACTTGTCCGCCAAGTCAAGGCAGTGACGCGTCGTCATATCGATGTAGTTCTCGACCTGCGAGATTGCCTTGCACACCTCAACCGTCCAGTAGTAGTTGTTCCGGCTCTTGTCGTGCTGCAGAATGGTCGTCTGCGGCTTCTTGATCTCGTAGATGTCAAGATAGCCGTAGGGGTCCACAAGCATGAAGTCTGGATATTTACCGTCGAGATCGACGCTCTGCTTCTCAACCACGGCGGCATAGCTGTGAAGCAGAATCAGGATGTGCTGCCGGAGCAATCTTTGCCAAGTGCCCTCGGTGCTCTTCGTCTTCAGTTTGCGCTCGTATTCTTCAACGACCTTCCCAAGGTGGACCGTCTGGATTGCGCCAAGCCCGTCCTTTGAGAATGCAATGTTCTTGGTCGACCTAAGCGAGTAATCCATGCTCTTGACGAACTCGGGGATGAACTCCTCGACCGCTCTCCGGTCGCTCGGCGACAAAGCGTCGATTAGGTCTGGCGTACTCAGAATGCGCGCCATCGTACCAGGCACGTAGCTCGTGAACTCTTTGCTGGCCCCCTTGAATACCTTCGGAAACGTGTTCTGGAGGAACGCGTCGACAAGCTCGCGCAGCTCCTGGTTTCGCTCTTGCCGAAGGCCCCTGTATCCGTTGTTTACGGTGCGCAGGTCAGCGTGATTCAGCGTGACCTTTGTAGTCTTCTGGTTCTTTCGGATGGATGACTCTCGATCCCCGGCAATGCAAACGCGGAGCCTATTGCCGTACTTGTTGCTCAGCCGGTCCAGGAGAATCGATCCGGAGGCGGTCAGACCGCGTCCGTCAGAGTATAAGCCCGACGGAAGTGACTCGACGCCCCGAAGTTCGACTTCCTGCAACCACTTTCGCTGCCAGCTATCCGCGTTGATCCGGTAGACCCCCTTCTTGCGCACCGGTTCAATGCGGTAGATAACAGTCCCGTCGTCTCGCTTCTTTTCTTGGACGCGCTTAGCCATTCTTCGTCACTACACCTTACTATCCGGATGGGCCTCTGCGCTCGCTCGCCAGCCTGCCAAGACGAGGTCAGCAAGAACATCGTAAGCGACATAGCCGTGGCCATAGCGGAGATTCGTCACAAACGCGTACTGTTCGACGAGCTGCCGGTAGATCGGTCGCAGTTCTTCGGGGAGTCGGTTTTCTGCCGCCTGAGATTTCGGGCTTTCGAGCCCCATCACGCACCTCTCTCCCTGCTGCGGAACAAGGGCATGTCCGTTGTGTCGAAGAGCATGCCCTCCGAGGCAGTCTGTTGCTGCTCAGTTTCTTCTTCCTGGTTGTACTCATCTCCGTTGCCATCTATCTTGGCCAGGAGGCGCCTGTAGCCTTTATCGCCGAGCAGGTTACGGGCGTGAAGGTGGCACTCAGCCCAAGACTCCTCGAAGATCTGGGCGAGTTGCCAGTCGTAAAAGCGCGGGCCAAGACAGGAGCGGACGGGTTGAGGTTGGCGCGCACGGTCGTCGTGGCCAAGGCCGTAATCAGCCAAACGGAGAGTCTCGGGCAACGTCCAGCCCTCGCCATCGTTTTGGCTGCAAAACGCCTCGAGACCCGCCAGGATATCATCACCGCTCACACCGATCTTCTGCTGGAGGTCGTAAAAAGCGACGAGCGACAGAACGGTCAGGCGGTGCTCAGGATGCTTGTCCTTGTCGACGCGCCAGAAGCCCTTGGCGAGAAGGGTGTTCGCGCTACTGCTGTCCCTGAGGCGATCGCGCGGCCAATCGCATTGGTGCATTATGTGATTCAGAGCATTTGTATCGAGACCGTACGCCACTGCAGCAAACGCGTCGATGACCGCATGGAGCCGATGTCGTGCGGCTTCGGTGAGTCCCCAGCTTTCACGCCACGATCGCCCGAATGAGCCGCGCTGTGCAAGCCAGTATGGAGCGAAAGACGTTATGCCTCCCCCGAGCATAATGCCGTACTTGCGCATCTCAGCAAGGAGCGGACCATCTTTCGGAACTGGAGTCTCCTCAGCAATGAAGTAGTTGATCGATGTAGCCCCCTGACGAATACGCTCACACCAATCGTAAGAAAGGGAATTGAGGGCTGCTTGTAGTGCCTCGGAGGGCAGCTGCCCCCGCAGGACCGGGACTTTGTTGCCGCACGGCAGGTCGGCGACTAAGCAGCATATCATTGTCCGCGTGTCAGTAGTACGCGCGATGTCGCGGAAGCCAACTCGCAACCCACGAGCGTGATCGCCGTCACCGCAATATGCTGTCTTGGCCAGGAGAAACTGCGGACAGTATCGCTTCCTCGTCCAGGGGATCGGTTGCCATTTTGCATTCAGTCCCGTGCCTGAAAGCCACTCGGCTTTCGATGGGTCAAACGCGCCGACCATGACGCCCTGATAGAACGGCAGCGCGATTGCCGGGCCGCGGACTTCGATCTCCTCCTTCTTGCCGTCGTCGCTCTCCACCTTGATCTTCAACGGCCTACCGTTCGCGTCGGTGAATGTGACGACCGGGATCTCGTCATCGCGGATCCACGCGTCGGCGTCGCGGGAGAGGGTGATGCCGGCGGGGATGTCGGCGCGAGGGATCGGCAAGGTGTCGTACGGTGGCTGGGCGCAGCGGACCTGCCAGTCGGTCTTG
>NPIF01003696.1_pt1 | contig 11690 bp, 9 predicted proteins | sample 8637461 | NCBI WGS metagenome assembly NPIF01 (sample SAMN07420641, study PRJNA396082) | bioreactor metagenome | isolation source: sample BR12 brine-fed electro-methanogenic bioreactor BR | place: Japan: Kochi | collected 2016-12-09
TTCGCGCGACCCGGAAAGGGGCATGCCCTTTCCCTACGAGTTGGGCGGACCTTGCGGGCACCCGCCGTGGGGGCGGGCCCACAGCCACATGCTCATCCGGATGGAATTACCCCGTGCCGGTGTCCCGTTCACGCCCGTCACCCTACCGCTTGCCCCCTTCGTTCGACCCGCGGGGCGAACGACCCTCTGAGACCTCAGCTCGTCTCATAGAGTGACGATCGGGTGCACTGCCTGGGAGGACGGAATATGTCGCACGTTCGGACGGTGTCGGTTCTCGGGATCGTGATCTCTGTCTGTTTCGGCGTACTCGCCACCGGGCCCGTCGTCCCATTCGACGCGGAGCGCTGGGATCTCTCGCAGGCCACCGTGGCGGAACACTTGGGGCGGCAGGCCCTCTCGGGGCGCGCCGTCCTCGCGGGCGAGGTTCTCGAAGACGGCGTGATCACGGTCGATGTGGCCGTGAGCGGTGAGCGCTCCTACCCCGGTTTGATGTTCCGGATCAACGGACGCGAGTCCCACGAGTCCGTCTACGTCCGCCCTCACATCACCGGCGTCTTCGGCAACGCAGCGCAGTACGCCCCCGTCTTCTACGGCACGGGCTGCTGGCAGCTCTACCACGGCCCCGGTCTCACGGCGGGGGTCGAGCTTCCACCCAACGAGTGGGTCACGCTGAGGCTCGAGCTGAAAGGCAAGCGCGCCCGCCTCTTCGTCGGCGACGACCCGAAGCCGGTCTTGAACATCCCATCGCTCGCCACCGGGGTCTCCGCGGGAGGCATCGGGCTCTCCGGACCCCGCAACGCGAGCGCCTTCTTCTCCAACTTCCGCTACGAGAAGCGGACCGAGCTCCCAGATTGGCCGATGCCCGCGGCCTACCCCCCGCCGGGTGTCCTCCGGAACTGGCAGGTGTCGCCCGCGCTCAGCTTGGCCGAGGTCGATCTCGAGGCGCCCCCCGCCTCTCAGCTACCGGCGGACGCTCGTTGGACCAGCGTCGAGGCCGAAGCGAGCGGACTCGTGAATCTCTCGCGGCTCGTCCCGCGCCGGCAGCGAGGGCCCGCCCTGGTAGCGGCCCGCACGACCCTCCACGCCGAGACAGCCCAAACGCTGAAGCTCGGCTTCGGCTACTCGGACGCCATCGCGCTCTTCCTCGACGGGCGCCCCGTCTTTAGTGGCGATCGCAGCTACCGCAAACGCGGCGTGATGTTCCAGGGCGTGGTCACGACCGACGACGTGGTGCACTTGACGCTCGAACCCGGGGAGCACGAGCTCTCCTTCTGGATCGTCGAGAGCTTCGGAGGCTGGGGCTTCGTCTTCCGCGATGCCGACGCGACCTACGAGCACCCCGAGCTCACCCGGACTCATCGCTCCGGCAAGGACTTCTTCTCGCCGGAGTCCGTGCTCTACGACGCGCAACGCCAGCGCTACTACGTCTCCGAGTACGACTACTTCGACCGCGGCGCCGCGAGCGGCGGTGGACGCATCTCGATCCTCGGCCCCGGCCTGGAGCTGGCGACCGCTGGCTGGGTCAAGGGGCTGAATCACCCGACGGGCATGGCGATCGTCGACGGCCAGCTCTACGTCGTCGAGCGCACGGGGCTCGCCGTGATCGACATCGAATCGGCAGAGATCGTCGAGCGCATCGCGATCGAAGGCGCGGTCTTCCCCAACGACATCGCCCTCGGCCCCGAGGGAGAACTCTACGTCTCGGACTCCTCCCGCGGCGCCGTGTTCCGCGGGAAGGACGGGGCGTGGGAGCTCTGGCTGAGCGCGGCGGAGATTGGCTATCCCAACGCCATCTGGGCCGCAGGAAACGAGTTCGTCGTCGGCGACTGCCTCGGATACCGCTTGCTGAGCGTCGACATCCCGACCAAGGCCATCACCGAGGTCGCGCCCCTCCCGAAAGGCGTCGTCGACGGTCTGCGCCTCGACGAGCACGGCAACTACCTCGTCTCCCACTTCGAAGGCAGGGTCTACCGCATCGCGCGCGACGGCCAGAGCGAGCTCCTGCTCGATCTCAGCGCCGACATGAACAACACCTGCGACTTCGAGTATCGGCCCGAAGAGCGACTGCTCATCATCCCGGCGCTGACTGGTGACCGGGTCGCCGCGTACCGATTCGCAGCCGACGCCAAGGTCCCGAGCGGCCCGTAACCGTCACGAGCCCCCCGACGAAAAAGAAAGGCGGCGCGCCCCGAAGGACGCGCCGCCTGTTCATGTGTAACGAGAGCCGGCTCAGGCGCCGTACTGCTTGATCGCCTTGTCCAGCTTCGGCAGCACCGCGAGGAGGAACAGGACGATGAGCGCCGAGATTCCCGCGAGTACGAGGAAGAAGGAGACCGGCGACAGCTTGTGCTGGATGCCGCCGAAGAAGCCGGAGAAGTTGTTACCGAACGCGGTGGCGAGGAACCAGCCACCCATCGTCAGACCGACGAGGCGCTTCGGCGTCAGCTTCGTGACGAGCGAGAGGCCCATCGGAGAGAGGCACAGCTCACCGATGGTCACGATCGCGTAGAAGCCCATCAGCCAGAAGGCCGAGACCTTGACCGCGCCGCCATCGGACACATAACCGGCGAGCGCCATCAAGAGCAGTGAAGCCGTGGTCAGCACCATGCCGTAAAGGATCTTCTTCGCGGTCGAGATGCCGGTACCCCGGCGGATCATCCAGCCGAAGAAGAAGACGATGATCGGCGTGAAGAACACGATGAACAGCGCGTTCGCCGACTGGTAGATCTCCGGGTTGACGGTCTGCAGGTACTTGCCTGGGGGCAGCAGCTCGGGCTCGTGGTCGTAGCGTTCGCGATACGTGTCGTAGATCGCCGCGTGCGCGGCTTCGTCGATGACGAACAGCCCAATGTCTTCGCCATCGATCTGCCTCACGAAGGCGACGCGGCGAATCTTCTCGGCACCGTCCGGAATCGAGACTTCGACGATGGGAGCACCGTGGCTGTCGGTACTCTCCTTGACCTCGACGACCCCGGTCGCGTAGACGTTCGCGCCTCGGGTGGCCCAGCCCTCCTTGGCGTCCTCCGGCGCTTCGCGGACCTCGATGCCCTCGAGCGCGCCGAGAGTCGCGACGGCCGCTTCGTCGAGGCGCTGCTGGCCGTACATGCGGGCAACCTTGGCATCCTCGGCCACGAGCAGGCTGCGCGGATCGGGGCGCGGGACGTCCTCATCCGCGTTGGCGTAATAGGCCGGCAGACCTTCCTGCTTCATGATCGCCGGCATCCAGTGCTCGCGCGCCGTGTTGTCACGCGCCCACTGCGTCATCGCCGAGCCGTTGAGGTGCAGCACCATGAAGAAAGCGCCGCCAGCGACGTAGATCGGCAGCAGCGCGAGTAGGCCAGCCTTCTCCTTTGGCCGCGCTTTCAGCCCCAGGCGGACGAAGAAGACGAGCACCGGCAGCATGCCGATGAGGAAACCGCAGACCGCCGGGCGGACGAGCTCGAACTCGAAGAAGCGCGCCAACGAGTAGCCAATGATCCCGAACACGAAAGCCGGCGCCAGGATCTTGAGCAGGATCTCGCCGAAGGAGGTGTCATCCGGATCCCGCTCCGGGGTGCGATCCGCACCCTCGAGAGCGCGCCAGTTCAGAAGCAGGATGATCGTGCTGATCACGATCCCGATTCCGGCGGCGCGGAAGGTCCAGAGCCAGCCGAGCTCGTTGCGCACCGAGGCTGCGAGGATGTTCGCGACGAAGGCCCCGATGTTGATGCCCATGTAGAAGATGTTGAAACCGGCGTCGCGCTTGGCGTCACCCGGCTCGTAGAGGTTCCCGACCATCACCGAGATGTTCGGCTTGAAGAAGCCGTTACCGATGATCAGGCACAGGATGCCGACACCGAAGTAGGTGAAGCCCTGGATCCCCATCAGGAACAGCCCGACAGCCATCAGGCAGCCGCCGAGGAAGACCGCCCGGCGATAGCCGAGGAAGCGGTCGGCAATCAGTCCGCCAAGGAACGGGGTGAAGTACACGAAGGCCAGATACAGGCCGTAGATCTCGTTGCCCTGCTCCGCCGGGAGCCCGAGGCCCCCGCGCTCGACGTCGGTCGCGTAGAGCAGCAGGATGCCGACCATCGTGTAGAAGGCCAGCCGTTCCCACATCTCCGTGAAGAAGAGCGGGAAGAGTCCTTTCGGGTGTCCAAAAGCCATCGATGACTTCCTTTGGCGCCTCGTGGGCGACGGGAGGGGGTGCACAAGCCGCTCATGGTGCCGGAATCGGGCTGCTGGGGCAATCCCCTCCTCGCTGACAGCCGACCGGTCGGCTCCTGGCCGCGACCGCTCGCGCACGGTTCGCCAGTGAGCCCCTGGGGCGAAAGGCCCCCCCTCGCCTACGCTCTCGGCGTGACCACCCGGAGGGGAACTTGGAATGTTGCGATTTGCTTCGCTATTGTCCGCATTTGTCCTGATCGCCTCGCTGACGGCGTGCTCCTCGCCGTGTTGCGACGAGAGTTGCGGCCCGAGGCAGGGCGCGTGGCTCGGTGAGACGCCCCCGGCGGAAGGCGAGGTCGCCCTCTTCGCCCGGGGATTCGTCAGCGGAGGTTTCGCCACGCGCGATCTCGTCATGAGCCCCGCGGGCGACGAGATCGTCTTCGGCGCATATCTCGGCCGCTACGCCGTCTCGACGATGCTCTCGACGCGCCTCGTCGACGGCGCTTGGACCGAGCCCGAGGTGCTGCCCTTCGCGGCCGATCCGCGCCACATGACGATCGAGCCGGCCTTCTCCCCCGACGGGAAGCGCCTCTACTTCCTCTCCAATCGGCCGCGGCCCGGAAAGGACGAGGACGACCGCAACCAGGACATCTGGTTCGCCGAACGCGGTCCGGAAGGCTGGGGCGAGGCCCAGCACCTCGGAGCCCCGGTCAACTCGGAGGATCCGGAGTTCTTCCCGTCGCTGACGGAAGGCGGCACGCTCTACTTCACGCGTAACGCGGGCGGGCGCCGCCAGCCGAGCGCGATCTATCGCGCGCGCCCCGAAGCAGGCGGGTTCGCCGAGCCCGAGCGTCTGCCCGACACCGTCAACGTCCCCCAGGGCGTCTTCAACGCGTTCATCGCGCCCGACGAGTCCTACATCCTGCTCTCGGTGGCCGGCCGGCCCGACAGCCTAGGCGGCGGCGACTACTACGTGAGCTTCCGCAGCGACGACGACCGCTGGAGCGTGCTGCAACCCCTCCCTGCCCCGGTCAACAGCGACGGGCCGCAGGAGTGGTCCCCGTGGGTCAGCGCCGACGAGGAGTACCTCTTCTTCATGTCGGACCGCCACGACCCGTGGCCGGAGCGCATCGACCGCGCCTGGCTGGAGACCATGCACAACCGTCCGGGACACGGGCAGCCGAGCATCTACTGGACCCGCGCGGCGTTCCTCGAAGAGCTGCGTGCCCAAGCGGAGTTCCCGGAGTAGAACCCCGCTACCGAACCGCCCTGGAGGTGTGATGCCGTCGATCCGAGTGCGCCCTCGAAGCGAAGACAGCTCCCTGGTCGAGCACCTCGAGAGCGAAGCGCAGGTCACGGTCGTCACACCGCCGGAATACGGCGGACCGGGCGGCGCCTTCTCGGCCACCGACCTGCTCGCCGCCGCGCTGGGCGCGTGTGTGGCGAGCAGCGTCGGGGCGCTGCTCGCCCGGGACGACATCCCCACAGGCTCGTTCGAGGTGCGGGTCGGGAAACGACTCGGCCAGGCCCCGAAACGAGTCAAAGCCCTCCACGTCACGATTGCGCTCGACGCCGAGCTCGACCCGCTGTCCCGCACGCGCGTGTTACGTGCCGCCAGCACATGCCCCGTTGGGCGCAGCCTCTCACCCGAGCTCGAGCTTCACGTCGAGCTCTCTGAACGCAGCACCATCCCCTCGCAGGACTCGAAGCCGTAGCTCGCGTAGAGCCCGTGGGCATCCTTCGTCGCGAGGCGGAGCTGCGGCACACGGGCGTCGGGATGTGCAAGGACACACTCGAGCAGGAAGCGGCCGAGCCCCCGGCCGCGGCACGCGGGATCGATCAGCACGTCCGCGAGCCAGGCGTAGGTGACGCCGTCTCCGACGAGACGCGCGAAGCCCACCTGCCGGCCCCGCTCCTCGAGCACGAAGGGCGTGGAGCGGGCGAGCGAGCGTTCGATCGCCTTGGCGCTTCGCTCGCTCGCCCAGTAGGTCTGGCGCAGCTCGCGAACGAGCCAGGTCAGGTCGACCCCTGTCGGGTCGTCCGTGACCGTCAGCTCACCGCGGGTCCAGCGCACGGCCCGGCCTCCCGGCGAAGATCGTCACCGCGCTTCCGCTGAGCACGACGCGCTCACCCTCGAGGCGCACGCCGAGCCATCCTCCACGCGGTGAAGCCTGGTGCGCGCGCAGCTCCATCTTGCCGAGGCGCTCCGCCCAGAACGGGGCGAGCACGCAGTGCGCGGAGCCGGTGACCGGGTCCTCGTCGATCCCGACCGCCGGGCCGAAGAAGCGCGAGACGATGTCGTGTTTCCCGTCGTCGCCCTCGGCGGTGACGATCAACCCGCGGCGTTCCCAGCGCGCGAGAGCCGCGAGGTCGGGAGCGAGCGCGCGGACCGTGGCGGCGTCGGCAACACGCGCGAGCGCGTCGTCCCGGCTCTGCCCGAACTCGAGCGCGTCGGTGCCGAGGATCGCTGCGAGCTCATCGGGGATCGGAGCCGACGTCACCGGCAGCGCCGGGAAGTCGAGCTCGATCTCCTCCCCGCGGCGGCGCGCGACGAGCGGACCGCTCCGTGAGAGGAAGTGCGCGGGCTCGGCATGTGCGAGGCGTCCGCTCTCCCACAGCACGTGCGCGGTCGCGAGCGTTGCGTGCCCGCAGAGGTCGACCTCGAGCGCCGGGGTGAACCAACGCAGGCGAAGGGCATCCCCCTCCGGCCAGACGAAGGCGGTCTCGGAGAGGTTCATCTCCGCGGCGAAGGCCGCGAGGAAGGTCTCCTCGCGCGGGCCGTCGAGGAAGAGCACGGCCGCGGGGTTGCCGCGGAAGGGCTCCGCGGTGAACGCGTCGACTTGATAAAGCGTGGCTTTCATCAGCAAGCCTCCTCGAGCGGCGTCGGGCGCTTCCCGCCGCCAGAGCGGAGCAAACGATCGAGCGCGCGGCGCAACCGGACGACGCCGAGCTCGAGGCGCTCCGGCGGCACCGTCGCGAAACAGAGCCGGAGTGTATTCTCCCCGCCCCCTCCGGGGTGGAAAGGCGCGCCGGGGACGAACGCCACCCCCTCTTGAACCGCGTGTGCGAGCAGGGCCCGCGCGTCGAGCTCCTGCGGGAGCTCGCCCCAGGTGAACAGGCCGCCTCGCGGCTTCGTGAAGCGGACGAGGGAGCCGAGCTCGCTCTCGAGCGCCGCGAGAAGCACGCTGGCGCGCTCCGAGCACGTTGCGCGCAACTTCGCGAGCCGACCTTCGTGATCGAAGCGCTCGAGGTACACCGCCACCTGATACTGCGCGAGCGTCGAGCTGTGAAGGTCGGCGCCTTGCTTGACGAGCACGAGCGGGCGAAGCAGCTCGGGTCGCGCCCCGACCCAGCCGAGGCGCAGGCCCGGAGCGAGCACCTTCGAGAAACTGCCGAGCTGAATCACTGCAGCCTCGGGGTCGAGGGCGGCCAGCGGGCTCGGGGGCGGCGCGTCGAAGTAGAGGTCGCGGTAAGGGGTGTCCTCGATGACCAGCGCGCCGTGTCGGCGCGCGAGCTCGAGGAGCGCGCGGCGCCGCGGCACCGACCAAGTCCGGCCCGAAGGGTTCTGGAACTCGGGGATGACGTAGATCGCGCGGACGTCCCCGCGCCCGAGCCGCGCGGCGAGCGCGTCCGGCAGCATGCCCTCGTCGTCGGTCGGCACGGACTCGATGCGGGGCTCGAGCACGCGGAACGCGGAGAGCGCGCCGATGTAGGTCGGGCTCTCGCACAAGAGCACGTCGCCGGGATCGAGGTAGGACTTCGCGATCAGGTCGAGGCCCTGCTGGCTCCCCGTCGTCACGAGGATGTGCGCGGCCTCGACCCGCACGCGCCACGCGCGCCGCAAGCGGGTGGCGAGGGTCTCGCGCAGGACGCCGACGCCTTCGCTCGGCGAGTACTGCAGCGCCGCCTCGCCGTGGACACCGAGCGCCTCGCGCGTCGCCGCGCTGAGCTCGGTCACGGGCAGGTGCTCGGCGAGCGGCAGACCACCCGCGAGCGAGATCATGTCCGGCTTCTCGGTCAGCTTGAGCATCTCGCGGATCTCCGAGGACTGCAGCCCCTCCATCCGCTTCGCAAGACGTGGAAGCATGGTGGTCTCCTTCCGCGCGATCCCTCGCGCGGCGATTCGAGCGATCCCCAGAAGAACCGCTAGACGATTGGCATGCCGCCCTGGAGTGACACGGGCTCGCTCCTTGGCGCTTGGCGCGCTTTACGCACGGCACGGCCCAGCCGGGTAACGCCTTCGGTGATGCGCACCTCGTCGACGACGGAGAAGCTCAGGCGCATCGTCGTGCTCCCCGGATCCTCCGGGAAGCAGTGCCAGCCGGGAAGGAACGAGACGCCCTGCTCGGCGGCGTACTCGAGCAGAGCGCGGCGGTCAACGCGATCCGGCACCCGGCACCACAGATAGAAGCCGCCCTCGGGGGCGCTCCATCGCAGCTCGATGCCACTCAAGGCCGAGAGCGCGTCAATCAGACAGGCGCGTCGCTGGCGATACACCGCGCGCACGTGCTCCCGGTGCGGGGCGAGGCGCTCGTTCTCGAGGAAAGCGGCGAGGACGTTCTGGCCAACCGTCGAGGCGTGGAGATCGGTCGCCGCCCGGATGCTGGTGATGCTCAGGACGACCTCGCGCGGAGCGACCATCCAGCCGATGCGGAGCCCCGGGAAGAGGATCTTCGAGAAAGTGCTGAGGTAGACGACGATTCCGTGCCGGTCGAGCGCCTTGAGCGGCGCAGGCGGCTCGCCGTCGAGCGCGAGCTCCGAGTAGGGGTCGTCTTCGATCACCGGCACCTGGTGGCGCCACGCGAGCTCGAGCAGGTGGCGCCGCCGCGCGTCGCTCATCACCGCGCCGCAGGGGTTCTGGTAGGTCGGCAAGGTATAGATCGCTCGCGGGCGCTGGCGTTCGAGCACGCGCGCGAGGATGTCGGTGCGCATGCCCTGCTCGTCGACGGGAATGCCGACGATGCGCGCGCCGAGTCCACGCAGGAGCTGCAGCGCGCCGAAGTAGGTCGGCGCCTCGACGATCACCGTGTCCCCGGGCTGGATCATTCGCCGGAAGAGCAGGTCGAGGCCCTGCTGGCTCCCCGAGAGCACGAGGGTCTCGTCCGCCGTGCAGGCGACACCGCGCTGAGCCATCAGCCCGACGAGCGCTTCGCGCAGGCGCGGCAGCCCCTCGACGGGGCTCTCGGCGAGCAGCGCCTCGCGCTCCCGCTCGGCCACGCCGTCGACGAGGGCGCGGAACTCCGTCACCGGCAGGACATCGCGTCCGGGGAGTCCGACCCCGAAGGACACGATGTCTCTGTGCTGGTTCATCGCGAGCATGTCTTCGATCAGCGAGGAGGGCTCCCCAAGCCACGCGCCGCGGAGCGCGGCACGCCACGCGAAGCGATCCGGCATCGACGGCTGCCACGCCTCGCGCGGGAGGATCTCGGTGCCGCGGCCCACCGTGGCATCGACGTAGCCCTCCTCTTTGAGGACGCGGTAGGCGTGGAGGACCGTGCTCCGATTGACGCCGAGCTCGCCGGCGAGCAGGCGCTCTGCGGGGAGCAGCGTCCCCGGCAAGAGCACTCCGGAGGTGATCGCGTCCCGTAGCTGCTCGGTGAGCTGGACGTAGAGTGGCGACGGCGCGTCACGCTCGAGCTTCAGCGGAATCATGAGACCTCCATCGGTCCATTGCTACCATTCATCGAGAGCGTACGAGCCTTTGGCGTGGCCCACAACGGTCCAATCAAAGTCTCCGGCAATCCAATCGAGACGACTCATCGACAGATTCGCCTTTTCCTCGCCGCGCGACGAGCAGCACGCCCAGAGCGATGAGGAGCGCGGCGGGCGCCAAGCCGGCGAGCGGGGCTTCGCCGAGAACGAGGATGGCGACCGGCACCCCGGTCGCTGCCGCCACCGAGCCGAGCAGGCTGAGGAAGACGGGCCCACCGCGCTCCTGAAGCACGAAGAAGAGTCGGAACTGCGCCGCGAACGCGAAGGCCTGGAGAGCGATGAGCAAGGCAGGGACGAGACGGTCGGTCGGGACGCTCAGAGGGAAGAGGCCGATCGCGCCGAGACCGACGAGCGACACGCCGGCGACGGCGAGCATGCCCGGCGCGAGCTCGGCCGGGCGGGCCCCCGGAGGCCAGGCGACGGTGCGGTAGAGATTCCCGGCCGCGAGGAACACGGGCGCGAGGAGCGTCCCGAGGATCCAACCGTGCGACGCGCCGGGCGCCTCGAGCCCCCGGGCGGCGAGCAGGATCGCCCCGCCAAGCGCGCTCGCAACACCAAGCGCCCTCACTACCCGGAAGCCCTCGAGGCGCATCGCGAGGGCGCCGACGTAGGTCAGGAGCGGCGGGAATGCGATGGCGAGCGCCACCAGGCTCGCCCCGACCCTGGGCACCGCGGCGAAGAACACGAGGTTGGGGAGGACGAGGGTCAGCGCTGCCGAGACGACGAGGTACCGAGCGCGTCCCCGGGAGAGCCCCACTCCCCGGCATGCACCGAGCAGGATCGCGCCGCCGAGTACTGACCACGCGAGGAAGGCCAGCGGGTCGAGCGAGTGGGCGGCCGCCACCTTCGCGAAGTTGGCGGATAGCCCGAGCAGTGTCCCCGCGCCGAGCAGGCATGCGAGCGGAACGAGCCAGGTCGGCTGTGCGCGGCGCTGCGCGGCGTTCGTGGCAAGGCGGGATGGCATCTCGGTCATCGAAGCCTCCTGGGAGCCGGGCGCGTCGTCAGCGCAAGGGGAGAGCGAGCGGCCGGAAGGGCGCTGCGGAAGCCCCCCGGAACTTGAGCGAGGCCGCGATGAACGCGAACTCGTAGACCCGATCCTGGGCGAGCTCTTCGAGGTCGACGACCTCGATGATCGGGACTCCCGCCTGCGCGAGCAAATAGGTGTGCACCGGCACCCAGGTCGGCGAGCCGTCGGCGACCGGGAAGTGCTCGAGGCTGAGGTTGTCTCCGCCAATCGCGAGCGCCGCGTGCTTCTCGGCGAGCCAGCGCGCGGCGGGTAGCGTCAACCCCGGCTGATCGTGCACGTAGGCCTCGTCGTCGGGCCACGCATTCATGCGGCCGCCGCGGATCAACACGACGTCACCTTCCGCGAGCTCGATCTTCTGGCGCGCGAGGGCCGCCTCGAGGTCCTCGACGGTGATTCCGTAGGAAGCCGGGAGAACCTCGACGCCCTTGAGCCCCGCGACGTCGATCAACACGCCACGCGCGATGATCGGTGGGATCGTCTCGGCGCCCGTCTTCTTCCAGCCGCGGTCACCGAGATGCTCGTCCGCGTGGAAACCGTTGTAGATCCGGCCCCCGAGCTTGAAGTGGTTGAGCGCGTCGATGTGCGTGCCCATGTGGGTGTAGAAGGACACGGCGTCGCCCGTGTAAGAGACGAGCGCGTTCTGCTCCGCGCCGACGCTGGCCGGATCGTCGACCGCGGTGCCGCGCGGCGTGTGCGTGAGATAGAACTGGTATCGCGGGTCGCCGAGCAGATGCCAGCTCGGCATCCCCACGAAGTACTCGACGCCGAGGTCGTAGACCTTGCCGCCGCGGATGCGCTTCAAGAC
>NPIF01005942.1_pt1 | contig 11690 bp, 13 predicted proteins | sample 8637461 | NCBI WGS metagenome assembly NPIF01 (sample SAMN07420641, study PRJNA396082) | bioreactor metagenome | isolation source: sample BR12 brine-fed electro-methanogenic bioreactor BR | place: Japan: Kochi | collected 2016-12-09
TGTGTTAGTACCTTGTCACCGGCTTGGCCGATGTGGATTGCCTTGGGGGTGGCGGTGTCTGTTTGGAGGCGGGCGGCGTCCGCGGCATGTTGCCGTCGGTGTCCTCGTCGGTGACGATGCCGAGCATGGCCGATAGCGCGTACCGCTTGGCGTAGGTAATCGCACCGCCCACGCCCTGAGCGCTCGGCTTCTCCACGGGGATTTGAACGGTGTCCTCGTACCACTCGCCTGACTTATCAGCGAGCCGCGTCGTCACCTCGATCGCCCCGTCGACGTACCGACCCGGCGACTGCAATACCGCCAAGCCGTGCTTCGAGAGAATCGGCCGGATGGTGGTCCAGATGGCCGCGAGACTGGCGTACCGACTGTGGAAGTACGGATTGGTCGAATCGAACTGAACGCACGGCATGTCGGCCTGCGCTGCCACCAGCGACTTGGTGATTTTGTCTGTACTTTCGCTCGTCCTGAACATTGCGTATCACCTGTTGAGGATTGCAAGGAAGTCATCGCAGATGCCGTTTACGAGTTCACTGCATGCGACCACGGCCGCTTCAGCGATTTCGACAGGGATGTCGCCGAAGTGAGCGGACTGAAGTAGTGCTGTGTTCCTGCGGTAATGCCGGATGGAATCAACAACCTGCCCAATCCGTGTCTCCGCCATGATGATGCCGACGATTGCCTGCTCGGCGTCGGCGCTCTGCCAATCGCGCGATGCTTCGGCGATTCGTTCGGCGGCTCGCCGCACCCCGATAGGGATGTTGTCCGTGCCCATCACATACCTGCCTCTCTGAGCGCCGCATCCGCCTCGTAATGCGACGGCGGCAACGGGACGACCTCTCTGTTGCGATTGGGGTGTTGAACGCGATAGTGGGCGACGTCGGCCGCGGCCAATGCCTCGAAGAACTCGTCGAGCCACTCAAGTCGCGTGTAGAGCCGATGGCCGATTCGAACGTGCTTCAGACGGACGATTTCGCCGTTACGAGCCTTCAGCCCGTATCGACACCACGTCCAGACTGTGACGTAGCTGGGATGCCCCGGGACGTGGTCTGGGACTTCGGCCAACCGGATGTAGCCGTCCATGTCCTTCGCCATCGTCAATACCTCCTCGCCATGGGCTTGGGTGCAGGTGGCGGAGGGGGAGGCAATTCGACAGGACGACGAACCGCGGCATCAGCACGATTCTCGGCGGCCACGGCGGATCGCCTCCAGCGGTCGGCCAAAGCGGGATTGACCTCGCGGCAAGCGTCGGCCATGCCGCGACATCGCCTGGCCCACGAGCGATCGGTCCAGCCGCTCGGCGTCGGATACGTGTCTTTGGATGGGGTTGTCGTTGCCATTACTCACGCCTTCCACAACGTTGCGATCTGATCGCGTGCGTCGTGGACGCGGAGTGTGCGGTGTAACTCTGCGGTGTAACGAAGTTACTCCCGAGGCGATCGTGCAACTATCGCCCAAGGCAAGAGTTGCGACGCAAAAAAAGTCTGGAGATTCGCGATTGTGTAACGGTGTTACAGGTTTGTAACACATTTGCTGGAGGGCTCACGGCGGCGACCAAGAGTGCTTCACACTAAGGCGACGGAGCAGCAACGATAGCAGTCGTACGCCCAACGCGTCACAAGTGTATCGATGCTACATCCATCGTGAGGGGGCAATCGCCGTTGTCATTGGGTGAATGGACTGGGCGTTCCCATTCGGTATGGCCATGGCGTCTATGTGGAGAACTGGGCGTGGAGGGCAATTAACCCGATGGGCGTGAAGGCACCGATCGCAGAACCGAATACGACTGAGATCATGCAAGACGCGGATATGCGATTGCTGTCAACCGCGACCATCGCTGAATGGGCAATCTCAACGATCGGCCCCTGGGCGCTGATTCCATAACCATAGGAGGCAATCGGCCTTGCAGGATGCGACCTTTCCCTGCTCAGCAGTTGCGCGGTTTTGCGTTCCTCGGTGCCGAATCGGGCATTTGAATTACAACGTGATGAGCGTCAGGCTGATCAATCGGCGCGCTATGCAGGCAGGGCCAGAGGTGGTTCGTCACATCGCCACTGGCCCGACTCAATCATGCGATCTTATCATGCTTGCTCCCAGATCCTACATTAACGGCGATGTTGCGACCGTGTGAAAGGAATGCGAGATACGAGATAATCTTGCCAGGCGGCCAGGAGCAGCTACAGCGATTCAAACGCGCTGCCGGCCGCTGCCACCACACGCGTCGCACGTTCCGATGGTAACTCCGATCACGTTCAGCTCTTTACCCGTGCCCGCGCATCGGGCGCATTGGACGATCTTCCGCCGTGGCCGATTCCCGTGGCAAATGGTGATCGTGGTGTCGCGGCTGTGTGCGTACGTTCCATCTGCTTTCACGCCACAGCCTGGACAGCAATACGGCTCAGCCTTGGACGTGAATTCGCAGCCACAAAACTGACACGTAAAGGTCGTAGACATGCTAGTCGCTCCCTTTATTTCGGGCAGATGCTGGGCCCAATGTCACGTCTTCCGATCCCGATAGCATACCTGGCAAAGCAAGGGCAGGACAGCGTGACGCGCTTCCAAAACCGGCCGTGACGGCCCCTGCTCGCCGGGGAGGGCGTGGATCTCATCGCCGCATCCGGCGGAACACACTTGCTTGACAGATACGTAGCCGCCGGGCCGCGCGCAAACTGACAATCGCCTGACAGACGAACGCTCGAGGTGCTTGGACTGAGCCCATTGTCAGCTCACGGCCAGCCCCGGTCCCCGGGAATGTCTGTGACCCGATTTCCCAAAGGAACGTCGCCCGGGAACGCTGCCGAGCCTCCTGATCTTTATCATACCCATTTCGAGCATCCGCATGCAAGATCAGCCCGTGTGCGCCGCATGACAGCGGCAATCGAGGCTCGCAACTCGTCTGTAGGCAAGCCGGTGCAGGGCCTCATGCCGTCCCCGGCGCAGACCGCCATCGCGACGCGCAATGTTCGGTCCGGTCTTGGGAGCGCTTGGAGCCCTCAGCCAACAGCCGCCCGTGGTAAACAGAACCGCAGTCGTTCGTCCGGCCCCGGATGGCGGCGAACAACTCACGCGGCACCGCCACCTCTGCCATCTGGAACATCACGTACCGGGCATGGCGGACGTCCTTCGCACCGATCTTGATCAGCTTCTCCCGCAGCGTGGTCAGCGTCCAGTGCTGAACGCTGCGGGGCAAGGCCAGCCGCCGCAGGAAGTTGCCCAGGTTGTACGCCAGCGCGAAGAGCCGCAACCGGACCTGGTAGTCCACGGAGTCGTGGCAGCTTAGCCGCGTCCACTTCATCGTTCTTACCCTCCTTGATCCACTGCTCGGCCGTGCCACGCCCGTTGTAGAATCGCACGACCCGATCCGCCGAGCGCCACAAGTTCGTGACGATGAAGCCCACCCGGGGAAACAGCTCGCCCGCATGCCACTCGATCTTCACAACCACGCGCCGGGGTGTGTTCCAACTGGCGGCCTGGTATAGGAAGTTGTGATACCAGATGATCGGCAGGTTCGGCGGCCGCCCCACCGGACGGGTCAGGAACGGCTCGATCTCCCGCTCCTGCACCGCATTGGCCGGTAGACGGATGGCGTACAGATAGCCCTCATCCTCCAGGTATTTGTACAGCTCCGGTGGGGCGAATGCCGCGTCGCCACGAAAGAAACGCCGAACATCCCGATCGCGGTAGCGAGCGACAATCGGCTCCAGCACCGAACGCCAATCATCGGCGCTAGCGACGTTGCCATTGCGGAGCAACGCTCGCTCCATCTCGCCAAACTGGTTGAAGCAGAACAGCGGATGATAGCACGTGCGGCCGAAGTGCCCGTTGTATGCCGAACCTTCCTGCTTACCATAGGTCTCGCTGACCGGGCTATCCAGGTCGAGGATGATCTCGCGTATGGGCTTGCGGTCGTGAACCGCATCAATTCAGCGCCCGGACAGATTCATGAGCGCCGCCAGGTGCGTCGCCTGCGTCAGCAAGTCGGTCTCGAAACGACTCATCTGACTGGTGGAAGCCGCATGCCTCTGCTTTGCCCGGCCGTTGACTACGTGTCGCATGGCTGGTTCGACCGCGAGCCGCTCGGCGTCGTTGGTGTCCTCGTAACAGGCGAGCCGGCTGAAGATCGACTGCCGAAGCTGCGCCGTCGGGGTGTGCTGACGGTTGTTGCCGGTGCGCTGATCCTTCAACAGGTCGTCTCCCATGGCCGTCAACCCGAGGGCGTCATCGAGGTCGCGATAGGCCACCAATCCAGCGTCGCTGGTGACCCGTGGACCGCAAAACGCGAGCTTCAGGCCGCCGTCGAACCCGACCCGCAACGTTTCGTTGCGTCTTTCACCCATTGGGTTCTCCGCCCATTCCAAGCCGTGATGCCGCAAACACCGTGATTTACAGGCCCAAACGCATGTCTACTACTCTACACTACAGACATCATCTGGAAAATCCGGGCTTATTCGTCATTCTTGTCACCAGCGCGTCGACGCTCGAACATCCATGTGCGTAGCGAAGCGGGATCTACGCGCCGCTGTGGCCCCTCACCGTCGTGTCGGATCTTGCCCGACTTGCAATCGCGACTGATGTAGACTTTCGCCTTATCGACCGTCCACCCATAGACGATCTCCTCTTCGACAACGAGCTTCGCAGCGTCAGTCACCGTCAACCATGGTTCGACTTCCGCGGCCGGGGCGAGATAAATCAGTACATCCAGCGTCGTACGTCCCTGCGATCTCAAGAATTGCGCGGTCGCGGATGGTATGAGAAGCAGATGGCCCTCGGAATCAGTGAGCTGCTCGTATTGGGTTTGCGCGCTGGTTGGCGGTATGATGTTCCCAGACATCTCAGCCTCCTTGCTAGGTTGAGTGTTCAGGCCTCGTCAGATGTTGCAACCATCCGGCGGGGCCGCTCTTGTGAATTCTCACGTGACGTACTGATCCGGAACATTGTGTACTTCATGGAACCCCCGACCATTGGGTGCTCTGATACGTGCCGCGTTGGAGCGGCGTACCTTCCAGTTGTACACGCTAGGCTTGCTCATTGTTCCAGTTCCTTAACCGATTTTTTGAATGATCCCAATGATCTTCTCTCGATCACGGTCGGCATAAACCGCGTCTGTGATTTGGGCGCTCGAATGACCGAGGATCAGCTGCGCCGCCTCCAAGCCGAACTCGCGGCGCAGTGCGGTGGCCGCGTTGTGGCGAAGCTGATGAGGATGCCAACGATGTGACTTGCGCCACGCTGTGATTCTCTCACGGTCATCCGCAGTCAACCGTTTGGAGTATTTGCGGTACGATTCGTCTTCGCGTTTGGCGAGCCCGTCAGGCAACGGAAAGGCGCGATCGCAGGCTCGCACGATCGCCCGGCGGTATGTGTCAGTCGTATAGTGGTCCCGTGGACGACGCACTCCGTCCGGCGGGGGCATAGAGCGATTGTGAGCTGCAAGCCACTCCTGCGCCGCCTCGGCGGGATTGAAGAGATACGCGTCCGGCAAACGGTCCATGAATGGCTTGATCACGGCTTGTGCCCGGGCGCCGAAGTACAGAGTCCGCGACTTGCCGTGATGGGCCGTCTTGTGCCGCTCTATGTTGGCGACCCACATCTGCGGCACATCGTCAGTCACGATGTCGCGGCGGCGAAGTGCGAGGATCTCGCCAGCCCGGGCGCCCGTGAGAAGCTGCAACTCGACCACGGCTCGAACCTGTCGCCCGAGGTGTGGCAAGGTGGCCGCCAAAGCGTCATCGGGTACCGGCCGGACCGGGGCACCCTCGGGGGCGGTAGTCCTGCCCAGCAGGAGCGGCTCAACAGTTCGTAGAGCGTCATAGACCGTCACCGGTAACAGCTCATGAGAAACCGCCCACCGGAAGATCTGGCGAACAATGGTGATCTGGTCGTTGACGTACTTGCGGGTCCATCCCTTCTTGACCATGGCGGCGCGCAGCGTTCGCAGCGCCTTCGGCCCGAATGCCGCAGCAGCCTCGCTGCCGTACATCGCCCGCAGCTCACGGATCACGGATTCGATGTTCAGTACGTGCGAGCGCGAGTAGATGTCCCTGTGGGCACGCCAAAACTCGTAGCCGATCTGCGCCACGGTGGGACCATTGGGATCGCGCAGGAAGGCCGTAGAGCCGGGTAGACGGCCGCCTGCCGCGTCGAAATCGGCAAGAATCCGTCTGTATCGCTCCCGGCTCTCTTGCGAGCCGTACCGGCCAAGGTTGTACGTTCTTCGCCTCTTCGTAGCCGCGTCGTAGAGCTGCACGACTGCTCGCACATTGCCATGGATGATCGCGCGCCGATACGCCGGCGGTTTGCGCGTGCGCATTGCACTTCCTCCGTTTGTGCACTCCATGGAGTGCACAAATTCGGCCCTCCGCAAGAGCGGTAGCGATGGGCCTTCAGTTGTAAGTGGTTTTCAAGCCACGACCTGTGCGAATGGGCGATGCAGGGCTCGAACCTGCGACCTCACGGGTGTGATGGCCATTTTGGGCCTGAAAACCGGGTTCGGAGTGTAATAAACGCGGTTTTCGCCGTCAAGCATTAAGCTGATTTATCTGGGTTTATGAGCTTTGTGAGCGCCGGGAGTGTAGAAGTCGGGCAGCGGCGATGCTGCACCGAACGCCGCCAATGGCAACCACGCAGCAATAAGCACGGCGGTGCACAACGTATCATGTTCCGAGCCGCCTATCATCGCACACCACCTCTTTCTCGCCCGTGCAACACGATAACAACGAGAGCCACCCATCATGCCGCTTTAAGGCATCAAGAAGCGGCAGAGCACAAAGAAAAATCCATGTTACTTGGATATGTTTTGTCTTGGGATCGTATACTGAAACGGAGGCCATCAAACACATTCTTGGAGCGATCTCATGTCAAAACGCATTTGTCCGAAGTGTAATGGGAAAGGAAAGCTCAAGGGCACACAGAAAGGCAGGGATGTTGCGGCCGGTCTATCGCTCGTGACATTTGGCTTGTCTGCCTTGCTCTGGAGCATGGCTCGGAGCTGTACAAACTGCAATGGTAGTGGCTACATCGACGACGATGACGACGACAACAAGCGTGGATGGTAGCGTCCAAGGGCGATGCAAGGCCAGTCTGGCCACTTGATGGACACGCGATACCATGCCAGTAGTTTCCGCTTCATCCGTGCAAATCAGCTATCGCCTGGGGCCGACCAAGGTACCCGACGCGGCTTCGATTTCAGTCTGCGGCCTGGCCAGCCGTCTGGCTTGGGATCGCACAGAATCCGATGCGGGATATCAAGGATTCTTTCAACCAGACAGTGCTTCGATCCGATGAAAGAAAAAGAGCCCCGTCGTTCGCAGATTAGGTCGGGGCATCACAAAGAAAGGGGTGTGGCAAGACACCCATGGGTGTGCCAGCGAACGACCGGGCTGGATGCAATATAGCACTTCATCTGGCAGGCAACAAGCCCAATCGCATTTAGATTCTGCTATCAGTCGGCAGACATCACTTGCAACGAATTCACAACCTGCCCTCGCCGCGAAAGCGGCGTCGTAGCATGCAAGCCAACAGGGAACGTCTCTACGCCTGCCGCGCGTCGGTGAACCCTCCAACTCAACTGGGAAGACGGTGAGACGATTGTTGTCGATGTCGAAGGTAACCTTGGCAGGTACCTTACGTGGTTATCTCGGTCCCGGCGCGGATTTCTTCCAGAATCGACGTCAATAGGTCAACCTCGGCCGCCGGCGTACTAATCGTGACGATAAGTGAATAGCGCGTCCGTTTGCCGACGAAGCCTAGGTGCTTCCGTTCACGCCACCACCCTGTTACTGGAAATACTGCGAAATGACCGCACTCCGCTACGTCAGCACCTGGTGCAGTCCAAGAGTCTCGATGGATTGATCCGCGTGCCCGGAGACGCGAACCGATCTCCCAATCGATGGGATCCGCCGTTGAAGGCCGCCCTTCGTCCTCAGCCCATTCCTCGGTGCTGATTCGCTGCCGGAAAGATGATTCACTCTCCGCTGGTCCACGGAGTGCAAACCTTAGGCCGTGCGATGCGTACCGAAACTTCTTTCCCCATCCGCGACCTGCAGGACTGGGCTCCACAAAATACGAAAGCGTTGCCCGCACGGTCACAAGCTGCTCATGCAACTGTGCCAATACTTCGCGGGGCCACGGGAGCGAGTGCAGCGCGAACTGATTCGTCCTCACTCGTGCCCCATCTAGCCGGTATGGTTGTATCTGGCCTTGATGAACCAGAGAAACATGATTCTCTACAGTGTACCTAGCTCGATCAAGATTTGGGACGCCATAACCGAAGCATCGCAGACGACGTCGAATATCGTCTTGATTGTCGCCGGGGATCTGGCGAATCATCTCCGGTGTCCAATCGGCCGAGTGTACCAGCAAACCGCGAATCGATTCCGGCCACAACTGGGGATAATCCGCAGCCAGCATGGCAGCATAGCGAGCAGCCTGGGCTGTCGCTGCGCTAGTATCGCTCATCCATGTCAATGTGCGCCCAGTAGGATCCATCGTGGTGGTGAGTAGTGAGAGATCGTCGCACCCGTCAATTTGGCCGGTCGACGATCGCATGTAATTGCCGCCTTCCATCACGATATCCGGCTTAAGCGGCCATTCCTGGTATTCCCATCCACATGACGTCCGGCTCGTCGGACAAAGCCCTCCTTGCCGAGCCACTGGCACATTACCCGAGAACTGCGGCGACTGAATTCGGACCTTATTCGTGAAAGCACCGACAGTCACAGCATTCCAGCTTTGACCAGGATCCTCGATGCGACCTGTACTGGTATTGGTGTCAAAGTAGGTATATCCGTTTTCGAGCACGCCGCCTATGTTACCTGCTGAGATAACATAGAGTCGCCGCACATCATCAAGATAGCCCGAAGCATGTTCATCAATCGCGGCCGACCACGACGAAGGCCTACCTTGATCTCTCCCCAGATCATTTGCAGTCGCAGCCAGACAAGTCACGCGACTGCGCGTTGGCGCTCTTTGTTCCGCAAATGCCACAGCTTGCTGAGTCAACGCACCCCATTGCTCTGGCGGGTGCTGATGTCCTCGGCGAAAAATGCGAACTGACTCGATGCGATGACTAGCGTTGAATCGTTCATTACCATACAGGTGCTCCCCCAGATCATCCCCAAAAATAGCTAGGCCAGCCATCTCAGTGCCATGCCGCTCTTGCTCATCTGCCCCACCCCATTCCGGGCTAATCGCCTGTATGTCTGCGTCGCGAACAAACGGTCGAATAAGCGGATGAGAGGCATGCACACCGTAATCAAGGATACACACAGCCGGAGCGCCATCTGGCGGAGATTGTATTCTGCTCGCCAAATCTTCAACGAACTCTCGCTGCTCAGTCGGCGACAGATTCAAAAAATCAGTTGGTGGTTCCTTCGCCCGACGCAACTCAGCCAGTCGGTCAAGCACGGGCAAGAAAACACCTATCCATTGTTGCCTAGAGCCATGCACGAGGAATACAATTCGTTCAGGGAAGCGGATGACGTTTCGACTGAAATGAAAATCAGCATTACCTATGACTGCTACAAAAGAACTGAATGCAGCATCAGGTGATTCTCCCGGCGCGATTCGTACCCAGACCTCCCACCAAATCTCTTCATCTTCTGTCGTAGGGAAGAGCTCGGCATCATCAGTCCAGAAAGAACGAAGGACTGGAAAGCGAATCCCTTCAATAACCGCCACTAGGTCTTCATTCTTCGGGCGGGACGCACTAGCCGCAGTTCTCGGCGTCGTGTTCTCGCTCTTGTAGCGTTCGATTTTGCTCACGAAGTTACGAAGCTTGCCATCTCGGATGCAAACCGTAGCGTAAAGCCGATTGCCATCTCTCCTCACTGACCGAAGCTCGATGTGAGATCGTAGATCCTCAAGGCTCTCCACCTTCAACAGGTAGTCTTCTTTACCCTCGATCTCCAGGCAAAGATCCTCTACGACGTGTCCACTCTCAGATGCTACAGCCTGCGCTGCCCGGCGCGCCTGATCGATATCGTCCAAGAGCTTATCTGCATGGGTGCAACGATCTCGCGGCGGGAATCGGAATTCGCCCCCACCCGAAGACGGCCGCGTATAAGGTAACATTCTTCCCGACTGAGCAATGAGGACATGAGGATGTCGTGGCATGGAGCAGTTCCTTTTAGACGACTACACCCCCTGTGTTGGCTTTCGGCGATGATGAAGTGCCCGACTCAGATCTGCCGTTTTGACCGACGCCCGCTCGGCGAGGACGGCGTCTTTGGCCGCGTCCTCACACGCCTTGACGATGTCGGCATGTGTCATTCCGATGGCTGCTGCCACCACTGCGCGCAAGGCAAGCCGCTCAGTTTTGAAACTACTAAGGCGGTTCTTGATCAGCCGTTTTATCATCACAGGCGAGGGTAGTCCGTAGCGAAGCGTATCGTCAAAACGGCGAAACAAAGCGGCATCGAGTGCACCCTCCAAGTTGCTGGCAGCTATGAGGATGCTCATCGACTGATCTTGCTCCAAAAAGATCAAGAAGGAATTGAGAACCCGCCTGATCTCTCCGACATCTGCCCCACTATGACGATGGGCCCCAATGGCATCGAATTCGTCGAACAGGTACACACCGCGTGTCTGCAGCATTGAGTCGAAAACCAAACGGAGCTTGGCCGCGGTTTCGCCCATGAACTTTGTGATCAGCGTATGGAACTGAACCGTCAACAGCGGTAGATGCAACTCGCCAGCGAGCGCTGCCGCAGTCATGGATTTTCCCGACCCAGGTGGCCCGAGCAGGAGTAGTTTCCGCCTGGGAGCTAAGCCATGGTGACTGAGCCGTTCCGCGTGACGGTATTCCGTAGTCACTCGCCTGAGGCGGTGTTCAAGAGCCTCATCCAACACCATGTCTGCGAATCTCGTCTTCGGAAAAGCGGCAGCGACAAGCCCGCTCAACTCGCCGGTAGGCTGTGCTATCGAAATGGACTGATTGCGAGCACCATGGTCAAGCTGCTTGCGTCGTGCTTCATCGATTAGTTTGCGAAGCTCTTCAGCAAGCTTGTCCTTCCCAGCGCGCGAGGCGTGCGCCGCTATTTGGGCGGCTACGGAAAGAAATCGCTCGGAATTGCTTTCCGTGTAGCTTTCAATCAGCGCTTTGAGTTGTTGTGCTGTCGCCACCGGTGTCCTCTCGACTCTCTCGCCACAGACGATTGTACAGAGAATCAGGAGCTAATGACAGAAAGTGACCGCCAGTGGGGTCGGCGATTCGGCATCCCTAGCTGCTTTCGACGGCACATCATCGATCGCCGAGCCCTTCGGCTCGCGCCCAATCAAGCCAGAATCACCGCATGGTCTTACCACCGCGAAATCACTAATCACAGCCTTCGCTGACTCAAGTACGGTCGTCCCGCAGCCTCGCCCCGCAATCGCTCCTCGGACATGGTTTCATCGTCAAATGCTGTCGTTTCCCAGTAAAAAGAAATCCCTCGTGAGTCACATTGATTCCGGAGGCTTCGCACCCACTCGACCTCCATCGGCCTTGCACCCGGTCCGACTTCTCTCATGACAACCACCCAGTCGAGATTGGATGCGGTCGCGTCGGGCGGCAGCCGCACCGCCTCCACCAGCGGCTGGAGCGAGAGATGCCGATAGGCTGCCGGCGTATCGCGCAGGAACGGCCAGCGGGCGTCGAGGTGCTTCTGGGTACCGGCCGACAGGCCGATGCGCAGATTGGGCATCGGCGCGACAAG
>NPIF01000641.1_pt1 | contig 11677 bp, 10 predicted proteins | sample 8637461 | NCBI WGS metagenome assembly NPIF01 (sample SAMN07420641, study PRJNA396082) | bioreactor metagenome | isolation source: sample BR12 brine-fed electro-methanogenic bioreactor BR | place: Japan: Kochi | collected 2016-12-09
CGACTTCTACTCTCGCGTCCCGATTCTTCTCCGCGAGAAGTCGCCAGTCCCCGCCTGACACGCGTTGGGACTCCAGCGATCGTGAACCCAAAAGAGAGAGGCTCCTGCCAGGGTCCTCTGGACCCTGGCAGGAGCCTCTATTCTTTTCGGTCTCGCTTGCTAGCGGCCCCCGGCGTCGTCAGGCACCGGAGGCGCGGGAGCGCCCCGCCTCGTCTTCCTCCGCGGCGGACTGCTGCTTCTTCTCACGAGCTTCCGCGGCCTTCTGGTAGTAGCCGCGGCGGTAGTGGTAGTAGCGGTAGTAGCTGCCGCCACGCTCCTCGCTGACCTCGCCGTTGAGCACGACGCCGAGCATGCGCGCGTGGACCTTGCGCAGCCCTTCCATCGCTTCGCGGACCGCGTCCTTCTGCGTGGCCATCGCGCGGGCGACGAAGATCGCTCCCTCGACACACGGCACGATGTTGAAGCAGTCCGCGAAGACGAGCACCGGCGGGGTGTCGATGATCACGTAGTCGTAGCCGTGGTCTTCGGACAGCTCGCGGGCGAGCTCCTGGATGCGGCCACGGTCGAGCAGCGTTCCGGGATCCGGCGGGCACGGACCGCCCGGGATCAGGTCGAGACCCTTGAAGGGCGTCTCGGCGATGACCTCCTGGACCGGCCTCGACGTCGCGAGCACGTTCGTCAGGCCCTTGTCCTTCGGGGCCTTGAACACGCGGTGGAGGCGCGGGTGGCGCAGGTCGGCGTCGATGAGCACGACCTTCGCGCCGAACGACGCGAGCGTGCGGCCGAGGTTCGCGGCGATGGTGCTCTTCCCCTCGCCCGGCAGCGCGGAGGTGACGAGCAGGGTCTTCGGCGGGTGCTCCGTCTGCGAGAGCAGCAGCGCGGAGCGCAGCGCGCGGAACGCCTCCTCGACGTCGTGGTTGCGCTGGGCCATCACCGGAGTGGCCGCCGGGCGCTTCGCCTTCTTCGAGAACGCGAGGCGCGGCTTCGACGGACCCTCGAGGCGCGGGATGCTGCCGAGCAGCGGCAGCCCCGACAGATCGGCCAGGTGCTGTCCGCCGCGGACCTTGTTGTCGAGCGCCTCGGCGAGGAAGGCCGCGCCGATGCCGAGGAAACCTCCGAAGATGGCACCGAGCAGCAGGTTCAGCTTCGTGCGCGGGACCGCGGGGCTCTCGGGAGCCTCCGCCGTGCCGACGATGACGACCTGACGGCGCAGGACCTCGTGGAGGTCGCTCGCCAGGCTGACTTCCTCGCGCCGCGCGAGCAGGCGGTTGAGCTGCGCCTCCTTCTGCTCGTACTCGCGGCGCTTGCCCTCGACACCGATCGACTCGGACTGCTGGCGGTTCGCCGCCTGACGCTCGTTCGAGTAGAGCGCATGGAAGCGGGACGCCTCCTGGCGCGCGACGGCGAGCTCCGCCTCGGCCGAAGCGAGCGACTCGTCGTAGAGCTGCTGCTCCATCTGCGAGAGGTTCTGGCGGGTCTCGAGCAGCGCGGCGCGCAGCTCCTTGAGCCGTGGCCAGTCCTCGCCGACCTTGCCCTCGAGCTCGGCCATCTCGCGCTGCAGGTTCGAGATCTGCTCGCGGTAGCGCTGGATCTGCGGGTTGGCGCGCACCTCGTCGATCGCGCGTGGCACGGAGGAGAGGTAAGCGTTGAGCCGCGCCTCGGCCTGGGCCTGGCGCGCCTTGGCCTGGGTCAGGTTCTCGTCGAGGCTCTGGAGGCGCGTGCGCCCCATCTCGGTCTCGCTCGTCGAGAGCGCGGTCTGCTGCTCGTCGCTGAGCGCAGCGAGCTCCCGCTCGACCTGCGCGAGCTCCGCCGAGGTCGTCTCGATCGACTCCTGCACGAACTCCGACGCGCGCTTGCGCGGCGCCAGGCCGATTTCCTCGACGAAGTAATCCTGGTAGGCGTGGACGACGGCGTTGACGACCTTCGCGGCCAGGTCCGGGTCCTTGTCGCGGAAGGAGACCTTCACCACCGCCGAGTACTCGATCTGCTCGAGCTTGAGCCCCGAGCGGATCCAGTTGGCGATGTCCTTGTCGTCCGGAGGCTCCACGCCTTCGGCGGCATCTTCGGGGTTGTTGAAGCGCGCCATCAGGTCGGCGCGGAGCGGGTAGTCGTCACGGTCGAGCGCGCGGAGGAGCACCTCGGGGTCGCGCACGAGGATGTACTGGGTCTGATAGAAGCGCTGGATCTCGTACTCGTTCCAGGCCATCGGCATCACGTCCTGACCCTCGAGCGCCTTGGGCATCGAGCGTTCGATCAGGACACGGGCAGACGCCTCGTACAGCGGAGTCCGCAGCAGCGTCACAGCGCCGGTGATGATGAAGACCTCGACGGCAATGGCCAACACGAGCCAACGGCGCTGCCACAGCAGGCGCCAGACCGCGTTGAGACTCCACTCCTCGTCGACCCGGCGGCCGCCCGCGGCGGAGGCCTGGGACTCATTCATGCGCATATCTCCCGGAGCGTGCGCGGTCCGCGGAAAAGACCGTCCGTGGGAACATAATCCATGACCGGCCACACGGGCAATCCCAAGCAGCGATAAACAGCCGAAAACACCGCCACTTTTCGGACTCTTTCAGGCGCCGAGGCTCGTCTTGAGCGCGTGGAGCTCGCGCCGAGGCGTGATCAGGAGCCCCGCGGGACCCGCCACGACGGCGAGCGCTTCGCCCCCCGCGAGCTGCACCGGCTCGGGCAGCGGGGTGTCCTCGACGCGCAACACGAAGCTCCCCGGCGCGGCCGAGGACGGGCACGGGAGCTCGGCGATCGGCCCGGCGTCTCCACGCCGCGCGAGCGCGAGCACCGCCTCCCATCCGCCGATGTCGCTCCACCCCGCGTCGAGCGGCACGGCCCGCAATCCCGAAGCCCGCTCGAGCAGCTCGTAGTCGATCGAGCGGCGCGGCGTGCGCTCCCAGGCCTGCTCGTCGCCGTCGTCGTAGGCGGCGACGGCCTCGGCGAGCCGGGGCGCGCGCATCTCGAGTGCCCCCCAGAACGCGTCCGCCCGCCAGACGAAGATGCCGGCATTCCAGAGCGCCCGGCCTCCCGCGAGCAAGGTCTCCGCCCGCTCGCGCGGCGGCTTCTCGACGAAGCCGGCGAGCAAGGCGCCGCGCCCCGGGTAGGCCTTCTCGTCGAGCACGAGGTAACCGAACTCGCTCGACGCCTCGCTCGGCTGCACGCCCAGCAGCACGAGCGAGCCGGCCTCCGCCAGCCGCCCCGCCACTTCGAGCGCCTCCCGGAACGCCTCCTCGTCCTCGACGCGGTGATCCGCGGGGAGCACGGCGACGACGGCCTGCGGCGTCTCGCGCACCACGCGGTGCATCGCGAGCGCGACGGCGGGTCCGGTGTCGCGGGCGGAGGGCTCGACGGAGAGCTGCGCGGCGTCGAGGGCGTCCTCGGCCGCGAGGAGCTGCTGCCCGAGCTCTGCCCTCGCCTGCACCGCGATGCGATCACGCGGCACGAGCGGCTCGAGACGGGCGAGGGTCGCGCCGAGCAGGCTCCGCCCGCCCCCGCCGAGCGGGAGCAGCGGCTTCGGACGCTGGGCCGAGGTCCAAGGCCACAGGCGGCGTCCGCCACCCCCAGCGAGGACCACGGCGCGTTCGATCATCGGGTGAGCCAGTCGACCGTCCGGCGCAGGCCCTCGTCGAGCTCGACCTCGACCTTGTAGCCGAGCAGGCGCTCGGCCTTGCCGATGTCGGCGAGCGAGTGTTTGATGTCGCCGGCGCGCGGCGGCCCGTGCTCCGCCTTGATCGAGGTGCCGAGCACGGTGTTGATGCGACGGACGAGCTCGAGCAGCGAGATGCGCTCACCACACGCGACGTTGTAGGCCTCGCCGCACGCTTCCTCGGGCGCTTCGGCCGCGAGCAGGTTCATCTGCACGACGTTGTCGATGTAGGTGAAGTCGCGCGTCGTCTCGCCGTCGCCGAAGATCGTCGGCGCCTTCCCGGCCGCGATCGCGGTGACGAAGAGCGGGATCACGGCCGAGTACTCCGAGCCCGGATCCTGGCGCGGGCCGAAGACGTTGAAGTAGCGCAGGCCGATCGTCTGCAGGCCGTACAGGCGCGTGAACACCCGCAGGTAGGTCTCACCGGCGAGCTTGTCGACGCCGTAGGGCGAGAGCGGCTCGGAGGGCATCGTCTCGACCTTGGGCAAGGTCGGCGACTCGCCGTAGAGCGACGACGAAGACGCGGCGACGAAGCGCTTGACCCCGGCGTCACGCGCCGAAACGAGCAGGTTGAGCGTGCCGTCCTGGTTGACGGAGTGCGAGGTCAGCGGATCCTGCACCGAGCGCGCCACCGAGGGGATCGCAGCCTGGTGCAGCACCGCGTCGCAGCCGTCCACGGCGCGCTTGACGACCTCGAGGTCGCGGATGTCGGCCTCGAGCAGCTCGAAGCGGCCGCCGCCGGCCTCGGCCCAAGCGTCGACCTCGGCGAGGTTCTCGCGGCGCCCGGTCGCGAAGTTGTCGATGACCCGCACCTCGTCGCCCCGCCGCAGGCAGGCTTCCACGAGATTGGAGCCGATGAAACCCCCGCCACCAGTGATCAGAATACGCACGTTGCTCTCTCCGCCGTCTCGGTCGTTCGGCCGCTGCCCGTTCGTCAGCGACCGACCGCCGCGTAGTTGAAGCCGCGCTTCTCGAGGTCGTCACGCTCGTAGACATTGCGCATGTCGACGAGCAGCGGCTGCGCCATCAGACCCTTCAATCGTTCGAGGTTCAAGTTGCGGAACTGGTTCCACTCGGTGACGAGAGCCGCGGCATCCGCCCCCTCGCACGCCTGGTATTCGTCGTCGGCGAGCTCGCCCGCGAAACCCGCGGCCTGCGCCGTCTCGCGCGCCACCGGGTCGTAGGCGCGCACGTTGGCGCCGCGCTCGGCGAGTTCTGCCGCGATCTTGAGCGCCGGCGACTCGCGCACGTCGTCGGTGTTCGGCTTGAAGGCGAGCCCGAGCAAAGCGATCGTCTTGCCCGCGAGCGTGCCGCCGAGCATCTCCTCGAGCTTGGCGACCATGCGCGCGATGCGCTGCTCGTTGACGTCGACCGCCGCCTGGACGATCTGGAACGGCTCGCCGTTCTCCTCGGCCGTCCTCAGGATCGCCATCGTGTCCTTCGGGAAACACGAGCCGCCGAAGCCGGGGCCGGGGTGCAGGAACTTGCCCCCGATCCGCCGGTCGAGGCCCATCCCCCGCGCGATCTCGTGCACGTCCGCGCCGACCTTCTCGCAGAGATTCGCGATCTCGTTGATGTAGGAGATCTTGACCGCCAGGAAAGCGTTCGAGGCGTACTTGATCAGCTCGGAGCTGCGGCGCCGCGTCTGCACGATCGGCGTCTCGATCAGGTAGAGCGGGCGGTAGAGGTCGGTGAGGATCGCCTCCGCCTGCTCGTCCTCGGTGCCGATCACGACCCGGTTGGGCCGCATGAAGTCCTCGATCGCCGCGCCCTCGCGCAAGAACTCCGGGTTGCTCGCGACGCTGAACGGATGTTTGCCCTCCGAGCGCTCGCGGATCAGCGCTTCGACGCGATCCCCGGTACCCACGGGCACGGTCGACTTGAGGACGATGACCTTGTAGCTCTCGAGCACCTCGGCGATGGAGCCCGCGACCTCGAGTACGGAGCCGAGGTCGGCCCGCCCGTGCGGGTCCTGCGGCGTACCGACGCAGACGAAGACGACGAGGTTGTCGCGCACCGCCTTCGCGAGATCCGTCGTGAAGTTCAGGCGCCCCGCCGCGACGTTGCGCTTGACCAGATCCTCGAGCCCCGGCTCGTAGATCGGGATCTCGCCGCGCTCGAGCGCTTCGATCTTCCGCGCGTCCGCGTCGACGCAGGTCACGTGGGTGCCGAACTCGGCGAAACACGCCCCGCTGACGAGGCCGACGTATCCGGTTCCCACGATCGCGATGTTCATCGAGTGACGATCCTCAGCTCTTCGTGCGGTACCAGGCGACGAATCGCCGCAGCCCTTCGGCGACCCCGACCGACGGCGCGTAACCCAGCTCCGTCTTCGCGCGGCTGACGTCCGCGAAGGTCACGGGCACGTCTCCGGGCTGGAGCGGGTGGCGCTCGATCTTCGGCTCCTTGCCGAGCGCCTCGCCGATGCCGCGGATGAGCTCGGCCAGCGTGGTCGTCTCGGACTCGCCGAGATTGTAAACCCGGCACCCCTTGGCACGGTCGATCGCCGCGAGAGTGCCGGCCACGATGTCGTCGATGTAGGTGTAGTCCCGCCGCGAGTCGCCGTCGCCGAACATCGGCACACTCTCGCCGGCGTCGATCAGTTTCGCGAACTGGTGGATCGCCATCTCGGGGCGCTGGCGCGGGCCGTACACGGTGAAATAGCGCAGCCCGATCGTGTCCATGCCGTAGAGATGGTGGAAGGTGTGGGCGATGACCTCGGTCGCCTTCTTCGTCGCCGCGTAGGGCGAGACCGGCTCGTCAACCGGGTCGTCCTCGGCGAAGGGCACCTTCTCGTTGCCGCCGTAGACGCTCGACGAGGACGCGTACACGAAGCGCCTCACCCCGGCCTGCCGCGCCGCCTCGAGGAGCACGGTCGTGCCGCGCACGTTGACGTCGGCGTAGAGCTCCGGCTGCTCGAGCGAGGGGCGGACCCCTGCGCGCGCCGCGAGGTGCAGGATCGTGTCGATCCCCTCCTCCGCGAGCACGGAGCTCACGAGGCCGGCGTCGCGGATGTCGCCGCGCACGAGACGGAAACGCGGCTCGCTCGCGAGGTGCGCGAGGTTGCCCTCCTTGATCACCGGGTCGTAGAACTCGTCGAAACAGTCGAGCGCGACGACACGGTCGCCGCGCTCGATCAGACGGTCCACGCAGTGCGAGCCGATGAAGCCCGCACCGCCGGTCACCAAGACTCTCATCGCACCCTCAAAGCTTGATCACGTGCTCGGCCTTCGTGCCGCGCTCCTTCGTCGCGTTGCGCGTGTCGAAGACGAGCTTCGCGTGCTTCTGGACGAAGTCGTAGTCGACGTCCGAGTGATCGGTGACGACGAGGACGAGGTCCTGCGCCGCCAGGGTCTCCGCATCGAGCGCCGCCGCCGGCACCGACTCGCCGCCGAGCTCGTAGGCCGGTACGTACGGGTCGTAGAAGCTCAGCTCCGCGCCGCGCTCGCGCAGCAGGAGCATCACGTCGGCCGCGGGCGACTCGCGCGTGTCGGCACAGTCGCGCTTGTAGGCGACGCCGAGCACGAGGATCTTCGAACCCTTGACCGAGCGCGTGTGCTCGTTGAGCAGGCGCGCGACCATCTCGACGACGTGCTCGGGCATGCCGCGGTTGATCTCGGACGCGAGGTCGATGAAGCGGGTGAAGTAGTTGAGCGAGCGCAGCTTCCAGCTCAGGTAGTGCGGGTCGATCGGGATGCAGTGCCCGCCGAGTCCCGGCCCCGGGTAGAAGGGCATGAAGCCGAAGGGCTTGGTCGCGGCCGCGTCGATGATCTCCCAGACGTCGAGGCCGAGGCGGTCGCAGATCAGCGCCATCTCGTTGACCAAGCCGATGTTGATCAGCCGGAAGGTGTTCTCGAGCAGCTTGACCATCTCGGCGGCGCGCGCCGACGAGACGATGTGCACGTTCGGGATCGCGCCGGTGTAGAGCGCCTTCGCGGTCTCGCGGCAGCCCTCGGTCGTCCCGCCGACGACCTTCGGCGTGTTCTCCGTCTTGTAGGTCGGGTTGCTCGGGTCGACGCGCTCGGGCGAGAACGCGAGGAAGAAGTCACGGCCGACCTGGCGGCCGCCCTCCTCGAGCATCGGGAGGATGACCTCCTCGGTCGTCCCGGGGTAGGTCGTCGACTCGAGCACGACGAGCTGGCCGGGGCGCAGGCGCGATTTGATCTGCTCGACCGAGGACACGACGTAGGAGATGTCCGGATCGAGGGTCTTGCGCAGCGGGGTCGGCACGCAGATCAGGATCGCGTCCATCTCCGCGAGGCCGTCGAAGTCCGTCGACGCGCGGAGGCGCCCGGCGTCGAGCTGGGTCTTGACCTGGTCGTCCGTCAGGTCGCCGATGTAGGTCTTGCCCGCGTGGATCATCGCGATCTTCTCGGGATCCACGTCGAAGCCATCAACCGTAAAGCCCGCGCGGGCAAAGACTTCCGCCAAAGGAAGCCCGACGTAGCCGAGGCCGACCACGCCGATGCGGGCGCTTCTGTCCTCGATCTTCGCGAGCAGGGCTTGCTTGACCTTCGTGTCGACGTCGTGCTGCGTCATCGCGCTCCCTCCGTACGCTCCATGCCGTCAGCGCCGATCGGCAGACGGCTCCCCGGCGCCTCCCGCGCTTCCTTGCGCAAAGGGAGTCGAATATTCCGCCTCGGCGGGTGTCGGGCCAGCGTCAATCCCAGCACGATCGTCGCCAGCCTTCTCCTCGGCCGCGGCCTTCGCCTTCTCTTTCTCGCCCTTGCGGTGGTATCGGCGGATCAACCAGCTCGCGATCTTGCTCTTCTGAACGCCGGTGATCGTCTCCTGCACGTCCTCGTAGAGCGAGGCGTCGTTGACGAGCAAACCGATCGTGCCCTCACCTTCGTCAATTTTTCGCGTGATCGACGCGAGGTTGGCCATCGTCTGGTCGAGGTTGCCCGCGACGCGCCGCCCGAGCTCCTCGTCCTTGAGCAGCGCCCCGGCGAGGCCCTCTCCCGACTCGAGGCTCTGGGCGACCGCGCGCAGCGTCTCGCCGAGCTTCTTGAGATCGGCGGCGAGGGTCTCCCCTTCGCTGCCGACCGAGAGGCGTCCGATCAGCCCCTCGCCGCGCTCGATGCGCTCGGCGACGGTCGCGAGGCTCGAGGTCGCGCGGGTCAGGTCGGTGACCACCTTGTCGGCGAACTCGTCGTCGACGGCGACGCGCCCGGCGAGCCCGTGCCCCGCGTTGATGCGGGCGACGAGGTCGCGCAGCGACTCGAGCGCCGACTGAATCGTCTCGAGCCCCTCCTGCCCGAACTCCGGGTCGACGATCGCCTTGCCGAGCAGGCCCTCACCGCGGCGGATCGCGCCGAAGACCTCGCTGATGTCGTCGGTGACCTGCTCGAGGGTCGCGGCGATGTTCTTACCCTTCTCGATCATCCCCTCGTCGATCTGCGGCGGGATGAACTCGCCGTCACCGAGCTGCGAGCGCAGCGGGTCGCCCGGGCTGAGGTCGATCGACTTCTCGTTCGCGACGAACTGCAGGATGTGCAGCGACGCGCTCGTGCCCTCGCGCACGCGCTGCGCGTAGGCCTTGTCGACCGTCATGAAGACTTCGATGCCCTCGGAGCTCGGGTCGGTGGGCAGCACGATGCGCTGCACGCTCCCGACGCGCACGCCGGCCATCGTCACCGGCGAGCCGACCCGCAGGCCGGACGCGTCGGGGAAGTTCGTGTTGTAGGTGACCTTCGGAACGAAGAGCCGCGTCTCCTCGCCGACGACGAGGATTCCGATCATGAAGATGGCGAGACCGCCCACGACGACGATGCCGACGGTCAGCCCACGCGCCCATCCCTTACGCGCCATTGTTCACCTCCAGGGTGCGGCCTTCGATGAAGGCGGAGAGCACCGGGTCACTCGTGCTGCGAGCCTCCTCGACGGTGCCGAGGAAGCGGATCTTGCCCTGATGAAGGAAGGCCACGCGGTCGCCCACCCTGAACGCCGACTGGATGTCGTGGGTGACGACGACGGAGGTGACCTCCAGGCGCTCCTGCATCGAGCGGATCAGGTCGTTGATGCGGTTCGCCGTCACCGGGTCGAGCCCGGTCGTCGGCTCGTCGTAGAGGATCCCGGCCGGGCGCACGGCGATCGCGCGGGCGAGCGCGACGCGCTTTTGCATCCCGCCCGAGAGCGACGCCGGCATCTGCAATGCCACCTGCGGAGCGAGGTCGACGTAGCCGAGCACCTCGGGGATGCGCTCTCCGATCTCCTCCTCGGACCACTCGGCCTCGCGCAGCGGGAACGCGATGTTGTCGAAGACGTTCATCGAGTCGAAGAGCGCGCCCGACTGGAAGAGGAAGCCGATCTTGCGCCGCACGTCGAGGAGGGCGTCCTCGTCGCGCGACTGCACCTCCGCGCCCTCGACGAGCACGCGGCCGCTGTCGGGGCGCGTCAGCCCGATGATGTGACGCAGGCACACGGACTTGCCCGTCCCCGAGCCGCCGAGGATCACCATCGTCTCGCCGGGGAAGATGTTGAGCGACAGACCCTGGAGCACCTGCTTCGGCCCGTAGGCCTTGTGCAGCTCCTCGAGGCAGATGAAGGCCTCGCGCCCCTTCGCGTCGACGCAGGAGCTCTCCGCGTTCCGCGCGGTGTCCAGGCTCACCACGTGCCACCTCCGAAGGTGATCTGCAGGACGAGGAAGGCCTTCGCGAGGAAGAAGTTGCTCGTGAAGATCGCGACGGAGGCCGCGACGACCGTGTTCGTCGTCGCCTGGCCGACGCCGGTCGCGCCGCCCCTCGCCTTGAGCCCGTTGTAACAGGCGATCACGGCGATGAAGAACGCGAAGAAGAAGGTCTTGCCCGTGCCGGACAGGAGATCGCCGAGGTAGAGGAACTCCTTGACCTTCGAGAAGTAGTAGCCCGGGGTCTGCCCGATCTCCGCGACCGCGACGTAGAGGCCGCCGAGGATCCCGAGCAGGTTCCCGATCATCGTCAACACCGGGATCATGATCATCAGCGCGATCAAACGTGGCAGCACGAGCTTCTTGACCGGGCTCGCGCCGAGCGCGCGCAGCGCGTCGACCTGCTCGGTCACCGTCATCGAGCCGAGCTCCGCCGTGATCCCGGCGCCGACACGCGCCGCGAACATCACCGCGGTGAGCACGGGACCGAGCTCCTTGATGATTGTGATCGACACGAAGGAGCCGACGTAGAGCTTCGCGCCGTAGGCCGCGAGTGTGTAGCTGACCTGCAGCGCCATCACCGCGCCGGTGAAGATCGTCGTCAAGCCGACGAGGGGCAGCGAGCGGACGCCGAGCTTGAACATCTGCTCGGCGACCAGCGCGCCCTCGAAGGGCCGCCTGAAGAGCTGACGCGTCGAGTCCCAGGTCAGGAGCGCGATGTCGCCGATCGCTGTCAGCAGGCGTGTCAGGAAAGACATGGTGTCCACATCCGGGAAACAGGAGCGCTCACGGCGTCGGGCTCTCCGCGCGTCGGAAGGCCGCGACGAGACTGCCGGCGGCGCTCCGTAGCAGCGCGAGGTGCACGATGGCCAACACGCCGTCCACCAGGGCGAGCGCCTTGAAGCTCGGGTCCCCACGACCGAGCACGGCACCGCCGAGGAAGAGGGCAAAGCCGCCGAATCGAAGCAGGGTGGCGACGGCGGCGATCGGGGCGAGCCGCTTGGGCTCACGCCAGATCATCAGATACATGGCGCCGAGGGCGACGAGAAACAAGCCGTTGAGGTCGAGGTAGATCGGCGGTGTCGGCAGCGTCACGCGCAGGAGCGGCGCGGCGGGCTCGGCGGCGATGAGGATCGCGGTCCCGAAGACGGCATCGACGACGCCTCCCACGAGAAAGGAGATTCCCACCCAGCGCCAGCGCCGGGCCGCGGCGGCCCGGTCGGCGTCGTCTCTGAGCCCGTCCATGCCGGACACGATACCGGAGATCATCCGCGCTTCCACCCCCCCCGCCTCAGCTTTCTGTCACGTTTCGTCTCACAGAGCCGCTTCGGCCGCAATGCTCCCTGCCGCTCGGCGTCCTGGCAGTGTCCCGATCCGGGAGATCATTGCCGCTG
>NPIF01004013.1_pt4 | contig 11653 bp, 6 predicted proteins | sample 8637461 | NCBI WGS metagenome assembly NPIF01 (sample SAMN07420641, study PRJNA396082) | bioreactor metagenome | isolation source: sample BR12 brine-fed electro-methanogenic bioreactor BR | place: Japan: Kochi | collected 2016-12-09
GTGGCGCACGATCCGCTCTTTGTATGGGGGCCGATCGAGGGACCGGCGGCCGCGGGAGACACCTTCAGTACGGATGTGCCGGCGGGCCTGCTCGCCCCGGGCGTCACGTCGACGCATTCGTTCGACTTCCAGTCGGTCATCGGACTTGGCGGCAACATGTTCTACGCCGCTGACCAATACGGCAACGAATACGGCTCCGCGAGTTTCACGGCGGAGTTGTTCTTCAAGTCCACGGGTGATACAGGCGGCGTCGAGACGCTGCTGTGGGCCAAGGAAGGTCACGCGGGCAGCCACATCCAGCTGAACACGCCGGTCACCGGCCCCGGTGGTATCGAGTTCTGGGGCTGGAATGGAAACGGCTTCGACGGCGTCTCGTTGAGCACGGCCCAGAGACCGCAGGGCTTCAACGACGGATTGTGGCATTACGTCGCGGCTCGATACGACGCGACGAGTAATCTCATGAGCCTCCTTGTTTACAGCGAGGACGGCGACGTCAATCTCGAAGCCCGCACCATCACCGATGACCTGATTCTCAGCGGCGGCAACAATAACATCATCGTCGGCCGCCAGGAAGGCGAAACCAATCGCTTCGCGGGGCTGATCGACGAGGTACGGCTCTCGACTGAGGCCCTGGAAGACAGTGCCCTGATCGGTATTCCGGAACCGGCCTCGTTGATGCTCCTCGGCGTTGGTGTGTGCGTGCTCGGCACGCGACGACGAACGCGTGCTTGAATTAGCGGAATTCGACGGAAGAGCGGGCGGCGCAACCAAGTGCATCCGTCCGCTGTTTCCGTTTCATTCGCAGCGCCATAGGGGGTGGCGGCGGCCTCAATCGGAAGTGCGGAAAAATTGGCTCAATGGCGGGGGGAGACATAAACGATGAACAATCGCATCAAACTCCTGGTGTTTACAGTTGCCTTTGTCATGCTGGCAAGCGGCGGCGCCTCTGCCCAGACTGTCATCTCGCGATGGAACATGGCCCCGGCACCCGGCTTGCCGGATCCGATCGCCTTCACGCAGCCCGTAACGCTTGACGTTCGCACGGCGGTGGGAGAAGGCGTCGATTTTGGCAATTCGCTGCTACCCGCCCCCGAAGACCATCTTTGGACATTCAATGGTCTCACTGACGGCGGAACCATTGCCCAGGTGTTCAGTTCGGATGTGCCGCCGACCGGCATGTTCGCGAACGGAAACGACGGGGGCTCGTTCTCCTTCAACGCCAGCGCCTTTGCAGGCGTCGACGGAGCACTTTTCTACCCCGTTGATCAGTACGGCAGTGAATTCCCCTTCACGGACGCCTTTACCCTCGAACTGTTCTTCAAGACCAACGGCGACCAGAGCGGCTCCGGCAACATGCAGTTGATCCGCCAGTCGGAGGGTTTCTTCAGGTACGCACTGATTGTCAATGAGGGCGGACCCGGCAACGTACGCTTCGCCATCAACGACGGCGTCGGGCAGATTCCGCTCGTCGACATCAACAGTGTGAGCTGTGAGAACTACGCCGACGGAACGTGGCATTACGTGCTGGCGACTTATGACCCGAGCGTCGGCGTCAACGGTGAACTCTCGCTCACGATTGTGAACGAGAACGGTGACACCCAGATTGCCACGACGGCAATCGATCCCGCTTTCGCAGGACTGCCGCCAGGTCCAAACGAGCCCAACATGTTTATTGGGCGGCACGACTACCCTGTCGGTGCCGACCCCCGCACCTTTCTCGGCCTGATTGATGAAGTCCAGATCACGGACGGCATCGTTGCGGCGGGCGATCAACTGGGTGTCATCGGATCCGCTCCGCTGCCCGATCCACCCCCCGCGGACACGGTGCTGGCACGGTGGNNNCACACTGGATTCGCGGACTGCCGCGGGCGAAGGCGCGAATCAGGGGTCGACCTGCGAGCCGGCTGAAGACGATCACTTGTGGAGCTTCAACGGGCTCACAAACGGCGGAACACAATCGCAGCTGTTCAGCGCCGACGTACCGCCGACCTCGATGTTCATCAATGGCAATACCGGTGGGACGCAATCCTACAACGCCAGTGCATTGGCGGGCGTGGACGGCGCCTTGTTCTATCCGGTCAACGAATACGGCACCGAGTTTGCTTTCACCGATGCGTTTTCGGTCGAACTGTTCTTCAAGACCATCGGAGACCAGAGCGCGGTAGGCGAAATGCAGCTAGTGCTCCAGTCTGAGGGTTTCTTCCGGTATGCAGTGGTTCTCAACGAAGGAGGAGAGGGCAATGTCCGGTTTGCCATCAATGATGGCCTGGGCGTGCTTCCCCTTGTCGATATCAGATCGGTAAGCTGCCGCAACTTCGCCGACGGCGAGTGGCACTATGTTCTCGCGACGTACGATCCTTCTGCCGGCACCCTCGGTGAGCTTTCGTTGACCCTGTCGAACGAAGACGGCACTTCGCATGTTGCCACGGTTGATATCGGCGCGGTCTTCCCCGGCTTTGCCGGCCTGCCGAGCGGCGTGGATTCCAACATGTTCATCGGCCGCAATACGTTCAGTACGCTTGATGATCCGAGGACTTTCCTGGGGGTGATCGATGAAGTGCAGATCAGCAGCGGGATCGTGGACGCCGGCGATCGGCTCGGTGCCATTGGCTCCGCCCCCACGCCCGACCCACCTCCCGCCGAGACGATTCTGGCTCATTGGAACATGACGCCGGCGCCCGGGCTTCCGGATCCGGTTGATGGCGCTAACCCCTTGACGCTTGACGTCCGCGCGGCGGCGGGCGAAGGCGTCAATCAGGGCATCTCCTGCGAACCGGCCGAGGATGATCACCTGTGGATGTTCAACGGCCTGCTGAACGGAGGTACCCTGTCTCAGTTGTTCAGCGCGGATGTTCCGCCGATTGCGATGTTCGCGAACGGGAACGACGGCGGCTCGGATTCCTACAACGCCAGCGCCATCGCCGGCGTGGACGGTGCCCTCTTCTATCCTGTCGGCGATTACGGCACGGAGTTCGCATTCACGGACGCCTTCTCCGTCGAGTTGTTCTTCAAGACCTTCGGGGACCAGAGCGGCTCGGGCATCATGCAACTGCTGCTGCAGTCCGAGGGCTTCTTCCGCTACACGCTGGTCCTGAACGAGGCGGCCCCGGGCGCCGTGAGGTTCGCGATCAATGACGGAGTCGGCGTCATACCGCTGGCAGATCTGAGTTCTCGCAATTATGCGGACGGCGAGTGGCATTACGTGCTGGCGACCTATGATCCGGCCGTCGGCGCGAGCGGCACACTGACACTGACAGTCGCCAACGAGGACGGGAGTGCAGACACGACCACTGTCGACATTGCAGCCTCCTTCCCGGGATTCGCGGGGCTGCCGGCCGGCGTGGACGCCAACCTGTTCGTGGGCCGCGGCACGTTCGACACCCTCGTCGATCCAAGAACGCTGATCGGGTTGATCGATGAGATCCAGATCAGCAGTGGAATCGTGTCCGAGACTGATCGGCTCGGCGCTCTGCCGGGCTCATTGCTAGGCGACATGGACTGCGACGGCGATCTCGACATCGACGACGTCCCGGCCTTTGTCCTGGCGCTGACGGACCCGGTGGAGTACGGCATCCAGTACCCCGGTTGCGATATCAACAACGGGGACGTCGTGAACACCGGCGATGGCGTAGACGGCCGGGACATCAGCGGATTCGTCGCGTTGTTGCTCGGACCCTGACACCGGCGCCAAGGAAGCTACTGGACCGCGCGCAGGCAGTGGGAAGCGTGAGTAGAAGAGAGGCAAGATAACAGAAGCAGCGGGACGTCGGTGATAGACGTGCCGCTGCTGTTTTTCTCGCCTGGTGTTAGAATCGGACGGCAGTCCGCCATCCGGCGTAATCGATTCCGAGGCCGGTCCTGTCTTGTTGGTGAACAAGGAGTAGTTGGCATGTCCGATAAGGGTATCCGGCGGTGCAGCGTGATAGTCGTCCTGTTGACCATGTCCGCCCTGGCTTGTCAGGAGAGCGTCGACACGCCCACAAGCAGGAATGCTGCAAATGACGATCTGGCGAACCGCCCGGCCATCGGCGTTTCGCTTCTTACTTCCACCAATCCATTCTTCGTCGAGATGGAAATGACGATGAAGCGGGCAGGATTCGACCTGGGCTATCGCGTCGATGTCGCATACGCGGATCTGGATCCCGAGACCCAGGCACGGCAGGTGAACGAATTCATCAAGCAGGGTGTCAAGGCCATCGTTCTGTCGCCGGTCGATTCGAAGGCGATCAGCCCTGCCATCAAGAAGGCGAATGAAGCGGGTATCCCGGTCTTCACCGCCGACATCGCCGTCCTGGACGACACCGTCGAGGTAGTCTCGCACGTGGCGACCGACAACTACCGCGGAGGTCAACTTGCGGCGCAGGCCATGGCGGAAGCGCTGAGCAAAGGCGGCAAAGTCGCCATCATCGATCACCCGGAAGTCGAGTCCGCGATGTTGCGGACAAGAGGATTCGAGACCCGATTGCGGGAACTCCGCGCGGAGCAGGGCCTAGATTTCTCGGTGGTCGCCAAGGTCGTCGGCAAAGGTGATCGCGATCTTTCATACGTGGTAACCAAGAAGCTGCTGGAAGAAGAGCCCGAACTCGATGGGATCTTCGCGATCAACGATCCATCCGCCCTCGGTGCTGTCAAGGCGCTGGAAGAGGCAGGAAGGCTGGATGACGTTGTGGTCATCGGCTTCGACGCCCAGGGAGAGGCCCTGGAGGCGCTGGTGGCCGAGAAGATCTACGCGGACGTGCTGCAGCTTCCGAAGAAGATCGGCAGCCTGGTGGTGCAGTCGGTCGATGAGCACAGGGCGGGCAAACCGGTGCCGCCCGAGCGCCTCATCCCGCCGACGTTAATCAAGAAGCCTGTGGTCGAGGAAGTCGCGCCTGCGACCGCCGCTGCTACGACGCAGCCTTGAACCTGCTCAGAAGCGGCAGGATCTGATGCGTCCGATTCGTTGGGGGTTCAATCCGGCGGTTGTTGGAAAGCGACCGCTGCCTCTGCAAGGAGTGAGATATATGCGGGCCTCCCTGTTTGGTATTGTGCTGATTGCCGCGCTTGGGGGATTGCTGTTCGGCTTCGACACAGCTGTTATCTCGGGGACTGACAATGCCCTGACGGAGGTCTTTGACCTGACCCCCAATTGGCTGGGCTTCACGAAAGCCAGCGCCCTGATCGGCACGATCTTCGGCGCCATGCTGGCCGGCTGGCCCTCGGATCGGTTCGGCCGACGATCGACGCTTCTGCTCATCGCAGTGCTCTACGCCGTCTCCGCGGTCGGCAGCGCCCTGGCCTGGGATTGGTACTCGTTCCTGATCTTCCGATTCCTTGGCGGTCTGGGCGTCGGCGGCGCCTCGGTCGTCTCGCCCATGTACATCGCCGAGATATCCCCGGCACGCGTTCGAGGGCGAATGGTCGCCATCACGCAGTTCAACATCGTGTTGGGAATCCTCCTCGCGTTCCTCTCCAACTACCTTGTTGCCCAAGCGGAACTTGGCGACACCGAGTGGCGATGGATGTTCGGCGTCGAGACTTTCCCGGCGGTGGCTTTCTTCTTTCTGCTGTTCCTGACTCCGCGAAGCCCGCGCTGGCTGGTCGCCAAACGGCGAGAAGACGAAGCCCGTCGCGTTCTCAGCAAACTTGGCACCGACACGGGCCGCGTGGACGATGAGATTGGCGAGATACGCCGTTCACTCGATGTGGAGCATCACTCCCTGAGCGAACCGTTCTTTCGGCGGCAATACATCAAGCCGATTCTGCTTGTCGTCGCCATTGCGGCGTTTAACCAGCTCTCCGGCATTAACGCCATTCTCTACTATGCACCGGCCATCTTTGAAAGCGCCGGCTTCGGCGAAAATGCCGGCCTGCTGAACTCTGTCGGCCTGGGGGCGATGAACCTGCTATTCACGGTGGCGGCCATGCTGGTCATCGATCATTTCGGCCGTCGCCGCCTGATGCTGGTCGGTTCGATCGGCTACATCCTTAGCCTGGGCGCCATCGCCGTCACTTTCTATACACAAAGCTCCGTGGCAGCGAACGAGGCGGGCGAGATGGTACGTACGTTCTCCGGCACCGGCGGCTGGGTCGTCTTCATCGGCCTCCTCGTGTTCATCGCCGCTCATGCCTTTGGCCAAGGTTCGGTCATCTGGGTCTTTATCAGCGAGATTTTCCCGAACCGGATTCGTGCTCGCGGCCAGGCGCTCGGGAGTTTCACACACTGGGTCATGGCGGCCGCGATTTCATGGACGTTTCCCATGTTCGCCGCGCAATCAGGCGGCCACACATTCGCCTTCTACGGTGCGATGATGGTCCTTCAGTTGCTGTGGGTCATTTTCCTGATGCCCGAGACGAAGGGTGTGCCGCTTGAGCAGATCCAGAAGAAACTCGGTATCGATTGATACAATAGGGGGAGATGAGCATGCCACGAGTCCATCAGGAAGACCATCGCCCTTCAGCAGTGGCGATCGGGACGTGTTTGCTGCCTGCATTGCTCTTAATCCTGACCGGCTGCGCCCAATCGGTGCTCGCAGATGGACCCTATGGTGAGTACGCAGAGCCCTACCGGCCGGGCTACCATTTTTCGCCCGCGCGATTCTGGATGAACGAGCCCAACGGGCCCATCTACTACGATGGCCAGTACCACGTCTTCTACCAGCACAATCCGTACAACAGCCAGTGGGGCAACATGAGTTGGGGCCACGCGGTCAGCACGGATCTGGTGCATTGGACCCATCGGCCGGTTGCATTACCGGGCGAAGACGGCGTCATGTGCTTTTCCGGCACGGCCGTGTACGACTCCGCCAACTCTTCGGGGTTGGGCACGGGCGGCGGCGGGCCGCTGGTGGCGGTGTACACAGGCTGGAATGTCTTTACGACTCGGCAGGACCAACGCCTGGCTTTCAGCAATGACGGTGGTCTGACTTGGACCAAGTATGCGGGCAATCCCGTGCTGGACATCGGCAGCAACGAGTTCCGCGATCCCAAGGTCTTCTGGCACGCGCCTACGTCCAAGTGGGTCATGGTGATCACTCATGGCGGACAGAAGAAGGCTACGTTCTGGCAGTCCAGCAACCTTAAGAACTGGATTTATATGAGCGAATTCACCGGCGCGGGCATGCCTGCCGATATCGGCGGCTGGGAAGTGCCGGACATGTTCGAACTGCCCGTTGACGGCAACCCCGGCAGCAAGAAGTGGGTGCTCGTTATCACCCCCAGCGCCGGATCGCCCGCCGGCGGCAACGGCGTGATGTACTTCGTCGGTCAGTTCAACGGCACGAGTTTCACGAGCGACAATCCGCCCACGACCGTCCTGTGGGCAGACTATGGCCGCGACTTCGACGGCGTGCTCTCGTGGGAAAACATCCCGACCGCCGACGGCAGGCGGATATGGTCGGGCATCATGAACAGCTACGGCACGGCCGTGCCGACCACGTCGTGGCGGGGCAATCTGTCGATTCCGAGGGAAGTGACGCTGTCGCAGCTTCCCCAGGGAATCCGGATGATCCAGCAGCCCATTGTCGAACTGCAGCAACTTCGCGGCACACCGACCGTGCTCTCCAATGTGCTGGTCACGCCGACATCCGATCCTCTCGACCCGCTCAACATCACGGGCGACATGCTCGAGATCATCGCGGTGATGGATCCGATCACGGCCGGGACGTTCGGAATCAGCGTACGCGAAGGCACGGGCGAGGAAACACGCATCGGCTACAACCTGGCGTCCGCCCGGATGTTCGTTGATCGCACATTGTCGGGCGGCACCGATTTCAATCCCGATTTCGGTGGTGTTCACAACGCGCCATTGGCCCTTGATGGAGGCATCGTCAAGCTGCACATGTTTGTCGATCGCGGATCGGTCGAAGTGTTCGGCAACGACGGCAAGGCCGTGATCTCGGATATGATCTTCCCCGACGCCGCGAGCCTGGGCGTCTCGGCGTTTGCGACGGGCGGCAATGTCGACCTGATTTCCCTGGAGGTCTATCCGCTGCAGGCAACCTGGACGCCGGGACCGCCGCCGGAGATGAGCACAGACGTGGTCGCGCGTTGGAGCATGGATCCGCTGCCGCATGCCGGTAACAACCAGAATCCCGTGATTGTTGACTCGCGCACGCTCACCGCCGAAGGGGATCAGGTGGTCATGGCCTACCCCTACTTCGAACTCTGTGCGGCGATAGACAACCTGTGGCTATACAGCGGGCTCCCGGGCGGAGCGCTCGCCACCAGTACCGACGTGCCGCCGGCGACAATGTTCGTCAACGGCCATGACGGAGGCGATTACTCATACAACGCGGGCGCGTTCGCGAGCACGGACGGCGTGCTCTACTGCCCGGTCGATCAGTATGGTGACGAATTCTCCTTCGACGGCTCCTTCTACATAGAGATCTTCTTCAAGACCAACGGGAATCAGAGCAGCGCCGGATACATGCAGCTGCTGCTGCAGGGAGAGACGGGATTCCGCTACGGCATTATCGTCAACGAGGGCGGAGCCGGAAACGTCCGCTTTGCCGTCAACGACGGCGCCGGCCACATCCCGATCGTGGATATCAATGACGTAAGCGGCAGGAACTACGCGGACGGCCAGTGGCACTACCTCCTCGCCGAGTACGATGCAGATGCCGGCTTCAACGGTGAACTCCGGCTGACGTTGAGCAACGAAGACAACTCCTACGATACCGCGACACACTCGATCAGCGGCGCGTTTCACGGCTTGCCGGGCGGAAGCGACGGAAACCTGCTCATCGGCCGGGAGGATTCCGATCTCGGCGGCGGCAGCAACGGGAGCCCGCGGACGTTTCGGGGTCTGATTGACGAGGTTCAGATTTCGAAGGGTCTGGTAAACTCGCTGAATCGGCTGGGGGCCGTGCCGATCCTGACGACACCCGGCGATATGAACTGCGACAACGTCGTAAATGCGTGGGATATCGAGTTGTTCGCACGGGCGATCACGGATCCGGGCGCATACACGGCCCAATACCCGGGATGCAACCGCTGGAATGCTGATGTTAACGGCGATGAGGTATTGGACTCCCTCGATGCAGAACCCTTCGTTGCAATACTCCTCGGTTCATGAGCGTTTCCCCGGCTTCGCTTCGCCATTGCACCTGAGCCCCCGCATTCGCGGCGGACAAGCACCGGTACTTCGTCGCGCACATGAACTGAAGTCATGACTGCCGGGCCTTACATCCGCTGGAGGATCACGATGAGCATTCGTTCGCTTCTGTTTTGTGCATGCCTGCTGACAACCTCCCTGGTACCGGCTGCGGCGCAGGAGACGGCGTCCATCATGAAGGACGCGGTCGCAGTCTGGCACATGAAGAGCGCTGATGACGGCGCCGGGGCAAACAGCAGGCTCGAACCCATCGGCGACAAGACGGCCTTCGGTGTCAAGCTGGATCGTGAGGACGCGACGGCATCGCTGCAGCGCGGCGGCGATGGTTATGCGGCGAGGTTTTCAAACGGTGCGCTGCTGGTCGGGCAGGGAGCGAACGGCGAGATCAACCTGAAGGGCAAGGAGTTGACGATCCTGCTTCGCTTGAAGAGTGAGGGCGACAGCTGGGACGTCACCCTGTTCTCCAAGCACGGCGGGCACGAACGGCTGCAGTACAACATCTTCTGTTTCGGGATGCCTGACGGCGCACTCGACCTCGGCTTCGAGATCGGAACGACCGAGGGCTTTGTCAAGGCGCCGGCGATCATCCCGGCGGACCGCATGAAAGGGTGGCACGACATTGTCGCGCGTTTCGACGGCAGTCGCGCGGAACTCTACTTCGACGGCGAGGCCTGCGCTTCGGTCCCCCTGTCCGGACTACTCCGGCCGGGCAGCGATTCGCCCCTCATCATCGGCGGAGAATCCGGCGGTGACGGCGTCGCGCGGCGGTTTACCGGCATGATCGATCACGCGGTACTGTGGAATCGCGCGCTGACGGCGGATGAAATCGCGCAGGTCAGCGGGCGGCAGACGCAGCCACTCTACCAGGAGCCCTATCGCCCGCAGGTGCATTTCTCGCCGGAGCGCAACTGGATCAACGATCCCAACGGGCTGGTTTTCCATGACGGGGAGTACCATCTCTTCTACCAGTACAACCCTTTCGGCAACCAGTGGGGACACATGAGTTGGGGGCACGCCGTCAGCCGCGATCTGATGCACTGGAAGCACCTCCCCGTGGCGTTGCCCGAAGAAGACGGCATCATGATCTTCTCCGGCTCGGCCGTCAGCGACGACAACAACACATCGGGATTCGGCAAGGATGGTGCGACGCCGCTGGTCGCGATCTACAGCGGCCACGACACCCATCTTCTGCGCCAGACGCAGAACCTCGCCTTCAGCTTGGACAAGGGCCGGACTTGGACGAAGTACGAGGGTAATCCGGTCATCGATCTCGACGCCGAACACTTCCGCGATCCGAAGGTCTTCTGGCACCAGCCGGACAAGCGGTGGGTGATGGTGGTTTCGCTTGCCGACAAAAAGAAGGTGCAGTTCTACGGTTCGGCCGACCTCAAGCAGTGGGAACACCTGAGCGACTTCGGACCGGCCGGTGCGCCGAACGTCCCCAACTGGGAGTGCCCGGACCTCTTCGAGCTGCCCGTCGATGGCAACGAGGATGCCACGCGATGGGTGCTGCAGGTGGACGTCGGCGACAACGCGCCTGCCGGCGGTTCCGGCGGGCAGTATTTCGTCGGCGAATTCGACGGCAGGACTTTCCGCAACGACAACGCGTCCGACACCATCTTGTGGGTCGATCACGGCGCCGATTTTTACGCGGTTCAGTCTTTCAGCGGCATCCCCTCAGGCGACGGCCGGACGCTCTGGCTGGCGTGGATGAGCAACTGGCGGTACGCGAGCGCGATTCCGACGTATCCTTGGCGCGGCTCCATGACGCTGCCCCGCGAGGTGGGCCTCACGCGGACCGCGGAGGGCGTTCGACTGGTGCAGCAACCGGCTCGCGAAATCGAAAAACTCCGGGGCAAGCCCGTCGTTAAGCTCGGTGGTGTCGAGATCAAGCCGGGCACCGATCCGCTGGACGAGCGCGACGTAGAGGGCCGAGTGCTGGACATCGAGGCCGACTTCGCCCCCGGAAAAGCAACGCGGTTCGGCATTCGGGTTCGCGAGGGCAAGGGGGCATGCACGATCATTGGCTACGACGTGCGGCTCCGCGAGATGTTTGTCGACCGCCGCAAGTCAGGGCGGGTCGATTTCCACCCGGACTTCGCGGGATTCCACTCGGCTCCGCTGCCGCTGGGCAAGAACGGCCGAGTCAGCTTACGCGTTATCGTGGACGATAGCAGCGTTGCGGTCTTCGGCAACGACGGCCGGGCGGTCATCACGGACCGAATTTTCCCCGACGCCTCGCAGACGGGCGTTTCGCTCTTCGCGGAAGAAGGAGCGGCGAGATTGGATTCGATCTCGATTTGTCCGCTTGAGAGCATCTGGCGGTCTGCAACTGCTCAATCCCAAGACCCGCGGCGCGTTGTCCGCGATAGCCGATTGTGACAGGTCGATTGCGGCAGATGATTGGGTGAAGGCGGGAACGCGTCAGCGGTCGCGAATGTCGCCGACAATGACCTGCTGACGGACGTCATCGAAAACGGTCATGAGCTCGCACGACGGCGTCTCTATTAGCAGCAGGAAGCCGCCGTGGTGCTTTCGCTGAGCATTGAAGATGCGGAC
>NPIF01006895.1_pt1 | contig 11647 bp, 6 predicted proteins | sample 8637461 | NCBI WGS metagenome assembly NPIF01 (sample SAMN07420641, study PRJNA396082) | bioreactor metagenome | isolation source: sample BR12 brine-fed electro-methanogenic bioreactor BR | place: Japan: Kochi | collected 2016-12-09
CGCCCCGTTCGTAACGACGCCCCGAGGGAGCGTCGCTACGTGAGGCGCGTGTCGAATCCGTAGCGACGCCCCCGTGGGGCGTCGTCAACAGAGTCTCGTGTGGCCGCAGTAGATGCCAGGCGCGCGTGTCGCGGGAGGACGCTCGATGAACGACGCCCGAGCTGGAGTGCAGGCACCCGGCCAGAACCGGTTTCGAAACAGGTGAGCCCAGCGCTAGACCCTGGCCGTTTCCCCTCCGCCGACTTGATCCACGCCCCGCTCGGTGTTAGAACCGTGGCTGGTTCCGTTAGGGGTGCTCTACGGCGATCCGTGCCGGGAGCTGAGAAAAAACCCTCCGAACCTGATCTGGTTCATACCAGCGAAGGGAAACGGATTCGGTCTGGACTTCGTTTCGCGAGGCCGACGCCCGCGACAACACTTCAGAACGCTCTGTTTCTCTTGAGGCCAAGGAGCCGGAACCCTCCTTGTGTCCTCGGGAGACACCATCATGTCCGATCATCGCACTATGGCGCGGGCGCGGCGCTGGCCGCACCGCCTCCTGACCCTCACTCTCATCGCGCTTCTCTTCGCCGTCGCGCCGGTCCTCGCCGAGGACACAAAAAGCAAGGACGCGAAGAAGGAAGAGACCAGAAAGTCCGAGCTCGTCGAAGACGTGACCGTCACCGCGACGCGCGCCGACGAGACGAAGCCGGCGACCTTCACCAACCTCTCCCGCGAGCAGATCGAGGAGCTCTACTACGCGCAGGAGGTGCCGATCCTCCTCGCGAACACTCCCTCGGTCTACGCCTACTCGGAGCCGGGCAACGACATCGGTTACGCGTACCTGCGCGTGCGCGGCTTCGACCAGCGCCGCATCGCGGTCACGATCAACGGCGTGCCGCTCAACGACGCCGAGAGCCACAATGTGTTCTGGGTCGACCTGCCGAACTTCCCCGGTTTCGTCGAGGACATCCAGGTCCAGCGCGGCGCGGGCACGAGCATGCTCTCCGGTAACCCGACCGGCGGCGTGCTCAACTTCGAGACCCAGCGTCTGACGCCCGGCGAGCGCTTCGGCTACGAGCTCGGCTTCGGCTCGTACGGGACGAGCAAGATCGCGGCGTCCTGGGTCTCCGACACGATCGGTGACGATTGGGTCCTCGGAGTGCAGCTCTCGCGCATCGGCACCGACGGCTATCGCGACGACACCTGGGTGCGCATGGGCTCCGCCTTCATCACCGCGCAGCGGATCCGCGAGGACAGCCTGCTGCGCATCAACGTCTACGGCGGGCTCGAGGAGAGCCACCTCGCGTACTACGCGGCCTCCCGTGAAGAAGTGCAGCAGAACCCCCGCATCAACCCGCTCAGCGGCGGGCCGACGGACCTCGACCACTTCTTCCAGCCGCACTTCGAAGTGATCCACGAGTGGAAGCCGAGCGACAAGCTCGAGATCGCGAACACCTTCTACGCGTTCCTCGGTGACGGCTACTACGACCAGTACAGCGACTCGAAGAGCTTCTCCTCCGTGCGCCTGCCCGACTGGGACGTCGATGGCGACGGCACCGTCGACAGCCGCGGCGAGATCTTCCGCAAGCGCCAGGTCGAGGAGTGGGACTACGGCTGGAACCCGCGCGTGACGCTCGACCACGGCAGCGGCAGCTTCTCCGTCGGTGCGAACCTGCGTTTCCACACCGCCGATCACTGGGGCGAGGCGTGGGGCGACGTCGCGCCGGGTACGCCGAGTGACTACCGCTACTACGACTACCACGTGGACAAGGAGATGCTGACCTTCTACGTGCAGGAGGAGTGGCACCCGACGGATCGTCTCGACGTCGTCGCTGGCCTGCAGTACGTCGACGTGTCGTGGGACCTCGGCGACGACGAGGTCACCGGCTACCGCTACGACATCGGCTATGACTGGTTCGCGCCGCGCCTCGCGTTCGGCTACCAGATCGCGCCGCGTTGGCACGGGATGGTCTCGGTGGCGCAGTCGCGCCGCGAGCCCACCGTCTCGAGCCTGTTCAACCTGCAGGACACCGACTCGGTGCCGGCCTTCGGCGTCATCGGCGAAGACGGAACGCTGAGCCAGCCTCTCGTGCGCGAGGAGCGCCTGACCGACTACGAGTTCGGCCTCGAGTACCGGTCGGCGCCGTTCGGCATCAAGCTCACGCTCTTCGACATGAAGTTCAAGGACGAGCACGTCGCGCTCGGTCAGCTCAACGACCTCGGCGAGCCGATCACCGCGAACGCCCCGCGCACCGTGCACCGCGGCGTCGAGCTCGAGTGGCGGGCGGCGCTCGCGCCGCGCTGGGAGTTGCTCGGCAACGCGTCGGTGATCGACGCGGAGCACAAGGAGTTCTCGGTCTTCGCGTGGGACGACGATCTCGGCGAGCTCGTCGAGGTCGACTACGCCGGCAACGCGGTCGCGCAGTCGCCGGAGCGCCTCGCGCGCATGGCGCTGGTCTACAAGCCGGACTGGGGACGTGTCGAGTTCGGCGGCTTCCACGTCGGGCGGATCTACCTCGACAATACCGAGACGCGCTCGCTCTCGATCGAGCCCTACGAGGTCTTCCACCTCGACGCGCGTTGGGACGGTCCGTTCGGGATGGACAAGGCGTTCTCCCTGCGCGGGCGCATCATCAACCTGTTCGACGAGAGCTACGAGACCTCGGGCTACACCTGGGGCCCGTACGCCTACGTCTTCCCCGGCGCGGAGCGGCACTTCTACCTCAGCCTCGGCTACCGGCCCCGCTGACGCCGTGCCGGAGCGGCTCCATGCGCTCGATCTCGCGCTGATCGGGCTCTACCTCGTCCTCCTGCTCGCTCTCGCCTACTTCCGGCGGGGGCGGGAGGAGGGTGAGGGGAGCCGCGAGTTCCTGCTCGCCGGGCGCGCGCTGACGCTGCCCGCGTTCGTCGCCACGCTCGTCAGTACCTGGTACGGCGGCGTGCTCGGCGTCGGCGAGTACTCCTACCGCTACGGCCTGTCGAACTGGCTCGCCCTCGGCGGGCCGTACTACGTCGCGGGGCTGCTCTTCGCGTTCGTGCTCGCGCGGCGGGTGCTCGCGAGCCAGCTCGTCACCGTGCCCCAGCGGCTGCTGCGCGACCACGGGCCGGCGGTCGCGCTCTTCGGCGCGATCCTCGTCTTCGTCAACTCACTCCCAGCGGCCTACCTGCTGATGCTCGGCACCTTGACGCATCGCGGGCTCGGCATCGGCCTCGGCGTGGGGATCGTCGCGGCCGCGGTGTTCTGCGCGGCGTGTGTTTTCGGCCGCGGCTTCCGCGCGGTCGTGCGCAACAACGCGCTGCAGTTCGTGCTGATGTACGCGGGCTTCTTCATCCTCCTGCCGCTCGCGCTCTCGAAGATCGGGGGCTTCGGCGCCTTGGCGGATCTGCCCGCGTCGCACCTGAGCTGGGATGGCGGGCTCGGGTTGCAGGCGGTGGCGGTGTGGTACGTGATCGCGCTGCAAACGCTCGTCGAGCCGTCGTTCTACCAGCGTTGCTACGCGGCGCGCTCGCCGAGTGTCGCGCGGCGCGGGATCCTCTGGTCGGTGGGCTTCTGGGTGCTCTTCGACGCGTTGACGACGAGCACGGGCATGGTCGCGCGCGTCTTGCTCCCCGAGCTCGACAACCCCGTCGAAGCCTATCCCGCGCTTGCCGACGCCGTGTTGCCGCCCGTGCTGCGCGGCCTGTTCTACGTCGGGATGATCGCGACGGTGATGTCCACCGTGGAGTCCTTCCTCTTCGTTGCGGCCACGACGCTCGGCTTCGACCTGCCCGCGCTCTGGCGGCGCTTCCGCGGGCTCCCCGAGCAGCCGTCGCGACGCTGGGCGACGCGCGTCGGCCTCGTCATCGCCACGATCGCGAGCGTCGCGCTCGCGTTGCTCAGCGACTCCGTCGTCACCCTGTGGAAGGCGATCGGCTCGGTGATCACGCCGGCAATGCTGCTCCCGCTCCTCGGAGGCTTCGTGCCCCGGCTGCGGGCTTCGTCGCACGCGACGCTGGCCTCGATGCTCCTGTCGACGGGCGTCGCGCTCGGGTGGATGGTGCCCTCGTGGCTCGGCGCGGAGGGGAATCCGCTCGGTATCGAACCGATCTTTCCGGCGCTTGCGCTCTCGATCCTGATCCACTTGCCCGCGTGGCTTGCGGGCGGCGCCAAGACGACCCCCACCCCCGACGGCGACTGAACTTCGTTGCGCCCTTGGACTTCCGGCCGATACACTGAGGCGGGAGTGATCGGTTGGGCACCCGCGCGTGGGGAGCGCGTGCGCCTGAGGCTGCTGTTCATCGCGCTCGACGACGCGACCGTCGTCGAGCTCTCTCACTCGCTCGTCGGTGCGGGGCACGCCGTCGTCGAAGGCCGTGTCTCGAGCGCCGAGGAGCTCGCGCTCGTCGAACCCGCACATTGGGATCTCGCTCTCGGAGAGCAGCGCTGCGGCGCGCTCGGCATCGCGGGCATCGTCGCCGGCCTGCGCCGCGGCGAGCGGGAGCTCCCCTTCGTGCTCGTCGCGCGGGACGCGAGCGGTGCGCTCGCGCGGGAGGCTTTCCTCGCTGGCGCGCGCGACGCGTTGAGCTGGCCAAACGACGAGCCACGGCTCGCCGGCGCGGTGCAGCGGGAGATCAGCTCGGCGCGGCGTGACCTCGCGCTGCACCTCGCAGAAGACTCGCGGCGTGGGAGCGACCTCGGCTACAGACACCTCTTCGAGGCGGCGAGCGACGCGATCCTCCTGCTCGAGGGGCGGCGGATCGTCGACTGCAACCCGCGTGCGCTCGAAGTGTTCGCTCGTCGCAAAGACGCACTCGTCGGCGCATCCATCGAGATGCTCTCGCCCACGCTCCAGCGGGATGGCACATCGAGCAGCGAAGCCGCGGACCGCGTCGGCAGAATGCTGATCGAAGAGGGCGCGTCGCTGTTCGAATGGCGCCACTCCCGGCCGGACGGGACGGTCTTCGACGTCGAGGTGTGTGTGGGCGCGGCGCCGTCGGCGCGGCCGCATACGTGGGTCGCGATCGTGCGCGACGTGACCGAAGCGCGGGCGCACGAGTCCCTGACGCGTCAGTCCCGCGCCCTCGAGGCGGCGCAGCGGCTCGCCGGCAGTGTCGCGCACGACTACAACAACCTCCTGGTCGCGATCTTCGGGCACCTGGAGTTGGCGATGGACGGCCTCGAGCCGGGATCATCGCTCGAAGAGGAGGTCCGAGGTGCACACGGCGCGGCGGAGAGCGTGGCCGCGCTCACGCGCAAGCTGCAACTCCTGGGGCGTCGACCTCCGGTCGCGAACGAGCTCGTCGATCTCCGTGCGGTGATCGACGAGGCGCTGCCGGCTCTTCGCGCGCAACTCGACTCCGCCGTGCGTCTCGTGCACGAAGTGTCGCGGGAGGGCGAGTTCCTCGTCGTCGGGGACCGGCAGCAGCTCGGGAGTGTCGTCTCGATCCTCGTCCGGCACGCGGGGCTCGAGCTCGGTGGGGGAGGCTGCGTTCGCGTCGTGCTCGCGAGGGAGCAGCTCCCGGCGCCGGCGCTGAGGCTGAGCGTGCGGGACGACGGGCCCGGGCTGGACGCCGCAAGCCTCGAGCGGATCTTCGAACCCTACGCACTCCCCTCTCAACGCGCGGCAGGCACGGGACTCGAGCTCGCGCTCGCCCACCAGATCGTCTCCCAGCACGAGGGGACGATCCATGCGGAGAGCGAGCCGGGGCAGGGGAGCGCGTTGCACGTCCTCCTTCCGGCGGCGAAGGGCGCTGAGCTGCGTCCGGCGGCTCCGTTGACGAAGGAGTCGCGCTCCCCAGGGGTGGAGACCATCCTCCTCGCCGAGGATGATGAGCTCGTGCGCTCGCTGACGGCGAGAGCGCTCGAACGCGAGGGTTACCACGTGCTCGCGGCGCAGGACGGCGCCGAGGCGATCGAGATTTACAACGCGCGAGGCCACGAGGTCGACGCCGCGGTTCTCGACATCGTCATGCCGCGCGCGAGTGGCCTCGACGTCTACGAGACGATCGCGCGGCAGCGGCCAGACTTCGCGGCGCTCTTCGCCAGCGGTTACAACGAGGAGCACGAGCGCATTGCGGCGCTCGAGTCGCCCGCGGTGCGCTACCTGCAGAAGCCGTATCGCATGACGGAGCTCCTCGGCGCGTTGAGGCAGGTGCTCGAGGCGAGGCGTGAAGAAGCAGAGCGTTAGGACTCTCGAGAGAGGATGGGGGGCTGGGGCCATGCGTCACTGTGCCCTGGCGGCTCAGCTATCTCCGCTCGTTCCGGCCCGCTTGTTGTCATCGGCAATTGGGGCGATTGCGGGCACTTTCTGTTGCTTAGTCTAGGCAAGGGCGGTACTGCCCTAGAGAAGTCACTGCAGAGAAGGCCGGGGGAGCCGACGGCAGCGGAGACTCTGGATGGATCAGACGAGTTGAGGAACAAGCCTCGAAGATTACGCTCGGCAGCCGGTGCCTGCCGGGTAAGCACTGAGAGTCTTTGAGGCGAACAGAAAGGGGGGGGCATGAAGTCGCGGTGGATCGTCTCCTGCGCTCTGTGCTGCGCTATCGTTTGCGGCTACGCCTCAGCGGGGGCGCCACAGTGGCAACTCCTGCACGACGGCGATCCGCTCCAGGGCGTCGCATCGCAGATGGTGCATTTCGAGGCGGGTGACGAGTTGCTGCTCAGGGTCGGGGACGGATATCTCGCTCCTCGGTTCTGGCGACTCGAAGAGGGAGACTGGGCTCGGCACCTTGTTCCGACGGCAGAGCTCCCGGCCACCGTGAACCACCCGGTGATGGCGTACGACTCGCGACGAGAACGGGTCGTGCTATTCGGTGGCACGGCTCGTGCCGGCGTCTCGAACGAGACCTGGGAGTACGACGGCACGCGCTGGGTCGAACGAGACGATGTCGGGGCGCCCCCGGCCAGGGTCTTCGCCGCGATGGCGTTCGATCGCCAAAGAGGAGTGATCGTCCTCTTCGGAGGCTCAGGGGCGAATGGTCTTCTTGACGATCTGTGGGAGTACGACGGCACAAGCTGGGCGGAGATCGTTCCGACGGGGCTGGCGCCTTCACCGCGAATGAAACATGGCATGGCGTACGACGCGCTCCGGCAGGTGGTCGTGATGGCGTTCGGTGAGACGCAGCAACTGCCGGCACTGAACGAGACCTGGGAGTACGACGGAGCCCAGTGGACCAAGGCTCCTCCGCAGCTTGGGACCAGCCCTCGCAGCGATGCAGCGGTGGAATACGACCCAGTTCGCGAGAGGGTGTACACCTTCGGCGGGGTGAACGCGGGACCGGAGACCCGCTTCTGGGACGGGATTGCATGGCAGCTCGTGACGGTTTCGGAGGCTCCTCCCGCTCGCTTCGGCGCCTCGATGGCATTCGACACCAGGCAGGGTCGGCTCGTTCTCTTCGGCGGTGAGGACGGAAGCAGCACCTTCTCCGATACATGGGCCTTCGATGGGGCGAGCTGGACCGAGATTGCGCCGGAAGACCTTCCAAGGGGCAGGCGCGACGCGGCCATGACGTTCGACCGAGGCGTGGGGCGCGCGATTCTCCACGGAGGTTGGTCCTGCTGTCGGCCTGCGTACTACCAGGACACGTGGGAGTGGGACGGCAGCACCTGGCTGGACGTTACTGAAGAGATTCTGCCTGGCCTTCGGGAGAGTCACTCCCTGGCCTACGATCCGGAGGCGGAGCGCAGCGTTCTATTCGGTGGATGGAAGAACGACGCGGACGCCTGCGTCTCGGAGACTTGGCTCTACGATGCGGATCGTCACGAGTGGACCGAGGACCCAGGGTCGGCGCCGTCATCGCGCTGCGCTCACAGAATGGTCCGCAGCAGTGCGCACGGCGGAGGCCTCGTCTTCGGGGGCCATACGACGCTCGGTTGGAAGATGAACGACACGTGGCTCCATGCGGAAGGCGATTGGACGGAACTCACACCGAGCAACCCTCCCCCGGCTCGCAGCAACTTCGCGATGGCGAGCAACGTCTGGGATGGCACCGTGGTCGTCTATGGCGGCCAGCCGCGCGAAGGCGAGATGCTGAGCGATACATGGGTGCTCGACGGGCTCGTGTGGCGAAGGGTGGATGAAGGGGGGCCTGGCGCACGTGCGGAATCCGTCTTGGTCTTCGATGAGAAACGAGGCAGAAGCGTTCTCGTTGGTGGCGGGTACAGGGACACTCACGACGAGCTCACCTGGGAGTTTGACGGTACTAGCTGGCTTGCTGTGGACACCGTCTACACACCTGACATGCATCGCTACGAGGCGACTGCCGTCTGGGACCCGAAGCGGGAGGTCGTGCTGTTGACAGGGGGGAGAAGCTGGGGACTGCAGGGCGCGTACAACGACGTCTGGGCCTACGGCTGGGACTCCGACGGAGACCTTCGGGTCGACGGCTACGACAACTGCCCCGACATGGCGAACGCGAACCAAGACAATGGCGACGGGGATCCAGCAGGCGATGTCTGCGACTGCGCGCCAGGCGACCCAGGAGCCACCGAGCTTCCCTTCGAGGTCACTGCCCTTCTTGTACAGGGCGACACATCGACGAGGCTGGACTGGGCGAGCCTGGCGGGACAAGCAGGATCAGAAGTGCGCTACGACGTCGTGGGTGGTCGCTTGACGGCGCCGTCGTCCGACCCGTTCGCCGATGCCGAGTGTCTTGCCAGCTCCCTGTGGGAGACGACCTACCTGGACCAGAGACCGGCTCCCTCGCCTGGTAGCAGCTACTGGTATCTTCCGCGAGCGAAGAACGTGTGTGGCGTGGGTACGTTTGGTTCGGGGCGGGCGGCGCTGGAAGGTGCAGCGGTCTGTCCGGAGTGAGCGAAGGGCCTCGCGCTTCTTTCTCTCAGGGCACCCTTGTCCAGAGTCTACCTCGGTATGCGATTCGCACTCGCTCCGGCGGCTGTGCGTCAACACCCCATCCACGGATCCACGCTCGCTCGCGTCGACCATCGCCGTAGGGCCAGGGTTCATCCCTGGCCGGGCGGTGCGAAGCACCGCAACGCGTTTCCTTGAAACACTCTCGGCTGTCTGCGCTTTGTCGCGCTCCACCACGGCGAAGTTCGCGATGCGGACGAAGCCGGGCGACCCGGCAAGGGGCAAGCCCTTTCCTACGACCGTGTCGGCCATTCTGGTGCGTAAGATGCAAGAAGGCCGGGCCCCAGGGCCCGGCCTTCGTTCACTCGTCTTGGTGCGCGTGGGTCAGTTCTTGCCCCAGTTCAGCCAGTCGACGTACTCGTGGATCGCGTTGGCCGCCTTGCGGCCCGCGCCCGCGGCGAGGATGACGGTGGCTGCGCCGGTGACGATGTCGCCGCCGGCGAAGACGGCGCGCTTGCTCGTGCGGCCGGTCTCTTCGCTCGCGACGATGTTGCCCCACTTGTTCGTCGAGAGGTCGGGCATCGACTTCGTCAGCATCGGGTTCGAGCTGTTGCCGATGGCGACGACGGCGGTGTCGATCTCGGTGATGAACTCGCTGCCCTCGATCGGCACCGGGCGGCGGCGGCCGGAGGCATCGGGCTCGCCGAGCTCCATGCGCAGGCACTTGAGCGCCTTGAGGTTGCCGTTGCCGTCACCGATCAGCTCGACCGGGCTGGTCAGGAACTGGAAGTCCAGGCCCTCCTGGTCGGCGTGGTGGATCTCCTCGAGGCGGGCCGGCATCTGCTCCCGCGCGCGGCGGTAGAACAGATAGGTGTGGTCGGCGCCGAGGCGGATCGCGGTACGCGCGGAGTCCATCGCGACGTTGCCGCCGCCGAAGACGGCGACGCGCTTGCCGAGGCGGATCGGCGTGTCGGCCTTCGGGAACTCGTAGGCCTTCATCAGGTTCGCGCGGGTGAGGTACTCGTTGGCGGAGTAGACGCCGTTGAGGTTCTCGCCCGGGATGTTGAGGAACATCGGCAGGCCGGCACCGGCGCCGATGAAGACCGCCTCGTAGCCGTCCTCGAGCAGCTCGTCGACGGTGATCGACGGGCCGACGACGACGTTGCACTTGATCTCGACGCCGAGGGACTCGAGGTAGTCGAGCTCACGCTGCACGATCGCCTTCGGCAGACGGAACTCCGGGATGCCGTAGACGAGCACGCCGCCTGCCTTGTGCAGCGCCTCGAACACGGTGACCTTGTAGCCCTTGAGCGCGAGGTCGGCGGCGACGGTCAGGCCGGCGGGGCCGGAGCCGACGACGGCGACCTTGTGGCCGTTGGTCTCCGCGAGCTCGGGCTTGTAGCCGTCGGGGTTCGCGGCCTCGTAGTCGGCGGCGAAACGCTCGAGGTTGCCGATCGCGACCGGCTCACCCTTCTTGCCGACGACGCAGAGCGACTCGCACTGCTCTTCCTGCGGGCAGACGCGGCCGCAGATCGCGGGCAGGGCGTTCTTCTTCTTGATGTGACGGGCGGCTTCGTGGAACTTGCCGTCCTTGATCAGGCCGATGAATCCGGGGATGTCGATCTCGACCGGGCAGCCGTCCATGCACTTGGGCTTCTTGCACATCAGGCAGCGCTCAGCCTCGAGCTGGGCCTCTTCCGGCGAATAGCCGTGGGGCACCTCGAGGAAGTTCGCGCGACGCTCGTTCGGGTCCTGCTCCCGCATCGGGACCTTGGTCTTGCGCTTCTCAGCCATGTCAAAGCTCCCTGTACGTCGTGGTGACGCGGGCTAGTCGTTGTCCTTCTGGGAGAGGCCGAGACGGCACTGGTGCTGCCAGCGGTCCATCGACTCCTTCTCCTGGATCTTGTACATGCTCTGGCGCGACATCAGCAGGTCGAAGTCGACCTTGTGGCCGTCGAACTCCGGACCGTCGACGCAGGTGAAGAAGGTCTCACCGCCGACGTCGACGCGGCAGCCGCCGCACATGCCCGTGCCGTCGATCATCACCGAGTTGAGGCTGACGATCGTCTTCACGCCGAAGGGCTCGGTGGTCTTGGCCACGAACTTCATCATGATCGGCGGGCCGATCGCGAGCACGACGTCGACGTCGGGGTTCTGCTCGAGCACTTCCTTGAGCGGTTCGGTGACGAGCGCCTTGCGGCCGTAGGAGCCGTCGTCCGTGCAGACGATGAACTCGTCGGAGATCGCCTTCATCTTGTCTTCGTAGATGAGGAGATCCTGGGTGCGCGCGCCGATGATGTTGATCGCGTGCGCGCCGTTCTGCTGGTAGCCGCGCGCGATCGGGTACACCGGCGCGATGCCGATGCCGCCACCGACGGTCACGACCTTCTTGTGGCCCTCGATCTCGCTGGCGTGGCCGAACGGACCGACGACGGCGTAGAGCGCGTCGCCGACCTCGAGCTGGCCGAGCGCGGCGGTCGACTTGCCGACCTCCTGGAACACGATCTCGACGGTNNATGCCGCGCTCGCGGTCGAAGTCCGCGATCGTCAGCGGCACGCGCTCGCCGACCTCGTGGGTCATCACGATCAGGAACTGACCCGGCTGGCAACGCCGCGCGACGAGCGGGGCGTAGAGGTCGAAGATCTTGATGTCGTCAGTGACGACCTGCTTGCTGAGAATCTCGTAATCCTTCATCGGATGTCCCTCAGGCCTGCAGCCGCTCGCGGGCCTCTTCGGCCTCGCGGCGGACGATGAACGCCCTGTCCCACTCGGTGTCGTCATGCTGGCCGAGGGCCTGCTCGACGCGGGTACGGGCACGGGTAAGAGCGTCGCCATCGAGCAGCTTCGCGGCGGCGCGCTTGCCCGGGCCGCGCAC
>NPIF01012113.1_pt1 | contig 11645 bp, 13 predicted proteins | sample 8637461 | NCBI WGS metagenome assembly NPIF01 (sample SAMN07420641, study PRJNA396082) | bioreactor metagenome | isolation source: sample BR12 brine-fed electro-methanogenic bioreactor BR | place: Japan: Kochi | collected 2016-12-09
CGAGCTCGTCCTGCCCGTGGTGCTGCAGGAAATCGTGCCGGTCGGCCTGAGGGGACTGATGATCATCGCTCTTCTTGCCGCCGCCATGTCGACCTACAGCAGCGTCATGAACGCCGGCGCGTCCTACTTCGTCAAGGATATCTACCAGGCCTTCCTGCGAAAAAAAGCCGGGCAGACCGAACTGGTCCTCGCCGGCGTACTCGCCACCGTCGGATTCGTCTTCGTCGGAATCCTCATGGTGTTCAGGCTGCCGCGCGTCAATGAACTCTGGGGATTCCTCAACATGGGCCTCGGCGTGGGACTGCTCATGCCGAACTTCCTGCGGTGGTACTGGTGGCGATTCAACGGGTACGGATACGCCGCGGGCGTAGGAGCCGGGATGGCCGCCGCGGTCTTTCAGAATCTCGTTTTCCCCGACACGCCCGAGTACGTCACGTTCTCGACGATTGCAGCGATCTCACTCGCCTCCATGGTCATCGTGTCACTTCTCACGCCGCCCACGCCGGATGAGACGCTCCGGGAGTTCTACCTGAGGACGCGGCCGTTTGGTTTCTGGGAAGGCGTGCGCCGCAAGATCGATCGAGAGTTGATCCTGTCAATCCGCCGCGAAAATCGGCGGGATATTTTCTCGCTGGTCATGGCGGTGCCGTGGCAACTCGCGATGTTCCTGCTGCCGATGACGGTTGTTCTCAGGCGATGGGATTACGCCGCCGGGCTTGCGATCGCGCTGGCGGCACTCAGCCTCGGCCTCTGGCGCAACTGGTCGGTGGAGGATGCGGAGGCTCGAAGGGCGAATTGAACTCGCGGCGCCCGTCAGTCCTTCATCCCGGTTACGGCAAGCACAAACGGCGACGGGCCCGCACCCTCCGAACGCAGCACCAGTTCCCTGATCGGCCTGTCTTTCTCGGGCATGGTCCAGACCAGCGCACGCAGTGCGACGCGGTCGCCGGAACGTGTTTTGCCGACCCATACGACCGGCGAATCCGGCGAACCGGAGAGATCCGTAACCGCGTGGATATTGTCGCCATAGACTAGGTCAACGACGGACCTGCCGCCATCCGCGAACACGACTTCGTATTGACCGACTTTGCCTCCCGGAGCGCCCGGAAAATTCGTCGCATGGAGAATCGCCAGCTGCCCGGTTGGTGAGCCTTCAAGACCAAGTCGAACCTCCGACGGCAGGTTCAGATCACTCGCGAGTTTTCCGTGCAGCGCGATGACGGACGGCACGGCTTTGTCCGCCAGCCTGAACCGCACGCCGCTCATCCAGACGTCGCCTTNNCACGGCCGACAGATCATGCTCGGCGCCTTGCCCGAACCATCCCGCCGCGTCTTTCGCCATCCGGTCGTAGTTGAACGCCTTCGTCAGATCCGCAACCCAGCCCCGCGCATTGCGCGGCTTGATCGAACTGAGCTTCATCAGTTTAAGGAAACGCCAGTGCGCCGTCGCCGCGTCAGGCTCGGGCGGACGATCAGCATTCCATGCAGCGTCGGCGGCGAGGACGTACGCACCGTACTGGTGCATCTCCCTGCCGAACGACTCCTCATCGAGTGAATAACCCGCCCACGTTGTCTGGAGCAATCCGAGCGACCCGGCGTCGTGTGCCGCCTTGGCGAAATTCACGATGTTGAGCGGGCGGTACCAGGTGGAGGCGACAGCCTCGTGTCCGTCCTCTTGAAACACGCGCAGGCTGGCGAACTTCTCGGGCGCCGCGCCGGCATAGTGCCAGTCGGTGATGAGAATGTCGTTCGGAAGTTGTTCCCGCATCTCGCGGGCGGATTCAATCGACTTGGCATTGCAGGCGTCCGGCGATTCTCCCGAGGCGAGCAGCATGTCGCCCCACATCATCATCCGCACGTTTCGCTCGGCAAACCAGCGGTGAAGGCGCAGGGTGTCCTGCATGAACAACTCCTCGACCGTGTACTTCTTGCTCTCCTCTCGAAACGGGACGCGGCCGCGATCGGTGAACTCGTCGTGCCCGATGTGGACGAACCTCGGCTTGAACAGTTTGAGGGTCTCCTCGAGGATCGGGTAGAGGAACTCGTACGTGCGCGGATTCGTCACGCTGTATGCCCACTTTGCTTCCGGATCCTCGCAGATGTCGAGATGATGGCCGGTCTCGAAGATCCACTGGCAATGACCCAGCGTGTTAATCAGCGGTGTCACCTCGATCGCCTCGCGGCGGCACGCCCCCAGGATACGCTTCACCTCGTCCTTGGGCATGCCGTAGGCCGGGTGGTGAATTTCGGGATGCGACTCCCACTCGACGTACTCGGCCTCGAGCACGAGATGGTTCATCTTCAACGCACCAAGCACGTCGTGTATGAGTTTCAGATGCAGTTCCGGACCGCGCCCGCCGGTGAAGAGGTGAACGCCGCGAAACCGGAGAGTCGGCCAGTCCTCGATGTCCGCGGCCCGCACACGCAGCGTCCCATCCTCGTCCATCCGGCAGAGTTGGCGGAGCGTTCTGACGGCATGAAGCGATCCGCGTTCGTCGACCGCCGACAGGCGAATCATCCCCGGTGCGAATCTGATCGCGTACCCCTCGTCCCGCCTCCCTGCAACCTGATCATCGATCTCGAAGACGATCTCCTTGATCTGTCCCGGCTTTGCCGATGCGGTCTTCGAGGAACTCGCACCCATTTGCATCAGCGCCTCGCGTAGCGCGGCCGCCGCCTGCGGCGCCGCCTGCGCTCTGATCGCAACCGCGGCGAGATCCGGGAGGACAACTTCCTCCTCCTTCCACGTCACTTTCTTCGGTCGCGGCAGCAGAACGGGCTCGCCGTCGGGACGCGTCGTCTGCACCAGCCCCATCGGCGTGACCGGCGCGTCGGCGCGCTTTCGGCGCTCCACCGCTGCCTCATCTCTTGCCGGCGGGAAAGTGTAGACAACGCGATACACCGCCGGTTCGCCTTTGCTCATGCGGGAGCCTAGATCACCAAACCAGAAATAGGGATCGCCCGGGTCCGCCCACTTTGAAGCGCGATAGTCCGTGATCGTCAGCGGCCGATCCGATGTGACCTCTATGCGAATCGGGCCCACCCGCGAGTCCACTTCGAACGACTTGAAACCGACCGCAAGCCTGGCGTCGCCGCTGCCCTCCGGTTGCGGCGATATGGGCACGCGCCTGACGGGTGACTCGTCCCCGGCACTCCCCCCCCGCACACGGTACTCCCGCCCCATCAACAGCGTGGCATCCAGCGCGGCCATTCTCCACTGGATCAGCGCTTCGCCGTCCCGCAGGAAATGCCCTCTGAATTCCTGCACCAGCTTCGTACCGTCGGCGGATAGCGTAAGCGTCTCTTCTCCGACGAACGCATTCTGACCGCGATGCGTAATCTCCAACTTCTGACCGTCCTTGTCCCGCTCCAGCCGGGCATCGGCGATCGCTTCGGTCGTCGGTCCGACGTAGAAGTGCGGCGTCCACGGAGGCGTCGTGACCACCAGTTCGCTGTGGCGGCTGAACGGCATGCCGTCGATGTCGATCCGCATGCCGTTGCGTTTCGGTTCGACGCTGACACGAACGCGGCCGCCCTCAAGCACATGCCGCGGTGCGTCCTCTTCCGCGCGGACCGGCCCTTCGCCGACGGCGAGCAGAAATACGCCCGCAAGAACGAACCGTCGTACGGTCATTTTCAACATGTCTTCCTTCCTGTCCGGCTTGTGTGGCGGCAGCCTCGCACCCACGGTGTCGCGCCGGGCCGTCGTCATCGTTCCAGACACTGCCGCACCCCTGACAACAGTCTATGCCAGTCAAACGCCGGCCCGGGATCGACCTTGTCTTCCGTGATGTGATAGTGGCCGATCAGCCCGCTGAACTCCGCGAGTTCCTCCGGCGATAGCGCGTCCATTCGAATGTGCCCGTCTGTCGTGCGAGGTGCATCCGGCCGAATGCGCGGCAGAACACGACACAACGTCGCCGTAAGTCGAATCAGCGATTCGTACTGGGCATTCGTCAGGTCGTACTGCCACAACTCGCGGTTGTGGATCACTCCTCGGATCGGTTGAGGCCGCGCAGGCACAGCGACAAACCCCTGTGTGCGAATCCCTGTCCGTCCGTCCGCCAGAGGCGGGAGGAATATCGCGGCGCCTGATGCATCCGTTTCATACCATTCAGCCGCGCACGATCCTCGTACGCGCCCATGTTGGCGATCTCGATGCCGATACTGCGATCGTTCGCCGGGCCCGCGTGCCATGCCCGTTCCTTGACATCCAGCGTCTGGTAGATCGTACCGTCAACGTCGAGCATGAAGTGGACGCTCAGTCCCCGCAGATCATGCAGCACTTTGAAGCATCGTCTGGACGTGCCGCAGACATCGTAGTGATAGACGAACAGATCGACGTGTTCGCGCAGGAGCGGCAGCGTCCAGCCATCGCTGCGGACTTGCGCCGCTGTATCTTCCGGAAGATGCCGTCTGAAACTGCCGTACCGCGCAGGCGGTGTGCCGTGCTCAGCCCCTTCCCAGAGCAGCCGGTCGGGATCGAACCTGCATTCCACGCGGTAGGCGTCGTATCCGCCGGGATCGAGCCAAGTGATGACCGGCGCGCCGGTGTGATAGAGGCGACCGCAGACGACGATTTCATCGCCATTGCGCACCAGCGGATCGCCCGGCCGCGGCCCGCCGCAGCCTGCAAGTGCCGCGTGCATCAGCAGGACAAATAGCATTTGTTTCGAGAGATACACGCCTCGAGCCTCCGCGCGATCGTGATCCATTCACGCTCGCAGCGATTCTCTTGCGGATCTGGGGATCATGCAAGGGACTGCGCCCGCCGACACGATGCACGTTCATGTCAGATATTCAAGGCTGGTTCCGAGGTTCCCTGAACCGGTTTTTCCCGCGCGCAAGTCGGCGTTGCATAGCCGCAGGCGCACCGGGCATCGAGGCCCGCCGCATCGTCCGCCCGGAGTTGGGCTATTGACCGGTCTGCGGCGACGGGGCAATCCAGGAGGCCGCGTACTCGCTGATCCACGGGATGTTCATGAAGTAGTCGAGGTGGTCGCCATGATTGCCTAACTCCGACATCTCCGGCGTCCACTCGACTTGAATCAGCTTCTCGTGGACGGTGCTGAAGCCCGAGATCGCCGCCGCCGCCTCGAAACTGCCGTCGACCGTGCCCAGCCATTGCAGCAGCAGCGAACCCCAGCCAGCCTCTCGCGGTGACCAGTAGACAATCACCCGGTCGCGGACGTTTTCGAGCATCGGCAACAGGTCGTAGTCTGGCGAAACACCAACGCTCAGCAGCAGAACCCGATCAACCGCGGTGCCCTCGGGCATGTGCTCCGCCACCACGATGGCCGCCATTCCCCCGCCGGAGAAGCCCAGCAGGGTGACGGGCGCGCCCGGGTGAGCCTGCTGGTATGCCGCCAGCCGCTCCGCCTCTTCCGCGGCCCATGCGGGGAACTTCTCCCAGAATTCCTCACGGGCGTAACAGGACTCCATGGGCGGCGACCACTTGCTGATCTCGATGGCCTGATCGACGCCGCCTTCCCGGAGGCCGGTGTAGAGACCGATCATTTCGGAAGTGCTGTTGAAGTCGCCGGGGTACATGACCACGAGGCCGCGGTCCAGTTCCTCAGCCGTCAGCGCGGGCGGTATCCAGACTTCACACCCTGTCGGCAACAACAGGACCGAGAGCAACATGACGAAGCAGGCGTGCCAACGAGCGGACCGATGCATGATGCCACCCTGACGCCCGGCGTATCGCCTCGTTCCAGCAAATCGCATCGAGGAAGGGTTCAAGTCGCGACTCCATCCCGGTCATCGGATCGTTTTCGCCGAGAACGCAGGATAGCGACCTGCTCGCATCTCTGCCAGAAGCACGCGGTTTCGGCGTTGGCCTTGTTCTTCGTCGGTCTGCGCGGAACTCTGTGCCTTGATGACGCGCTGGTGCTCGCCGAACTCCTCATTCGCCGCGTCCATCGGCGAGTGGATGCAGCCTTCGCGGTTCAAAGGGGCGCCGTCTCGCACGGTGCGCTCGAAGTGCCGGGCGCGCTCACGGGCCAGTTGACGATTCGGTGTATGCAGCGATCGGCGGAAGACCCGACCCTGGTGCGGGAACTTGGCCCACCAGAATCGGCCGCGTTTGTAGATGGATGCCAAGGGCGTCTCCTCGTGTCTTCCCCAGAGGGGGAAAAAGGGGAGAAACCCCAGGGCCCGGGCCGGGCACAAAAACGGGCACAATCCCGATTTTGGCCGATTAAAAAAGGGGTCACGAATCATCGTAACCCCTTGGCTTGCAAGAACTAGCGGGGGTAGGACTCGAACCTGCGACCTCCGGGTTATGAGGCGATTGGCTCGGAATCCCTAAGCTCGCGTCAACGCGATAGTTACAGGCACAGCATAGACTTAGACTCCCTTTTGTCAATCACCATTTTCACCATGAACGCCATGCTCTCAACCAAATCGTGGCAGAATCGTGGCAGTGTCCGACATAGAAGCTCGCAGTGTCGCCCTTTCAAGGAGATTAGAATGACTGCTTGCATGTGCCATCCGCGAGCAGGAGCAGGGATACAACTGCCTTGGGCAGGTCGGTTCAGCTGTTGCGGGATCTGAGGCAGCGACCGAGAACGCTGGACGCAGCTGTCGACGCAACAGAATCGCTTCGAAAGCCCGTCGAGTCGCCCGCATCGCGCGACTTCGTCTCCTGATTCAAGTCACTCGCGATGAAGAACAAGGCACCATCCGGCCGCTCCTGCTCCATGTACCCTGGCGGCAATTGCCTCTCGGTCATCTCCAGGGCCTCAACCAGCGAGACCTTGGGCGGCATGGGTGACGACCGAGACTGCACACAGCCATACATGCGAAGGTCGATCAACGCCTCGACGCTCTCCATATGCCGTGCGTGTGATTCGTATTGCTCATAAGACACGGGCGTGAGTTGCTCGTCGGCCAGAGGCTGCCGTTTGCTGCCGTTATGAAACTGAACGACCGGGTTGGTACCGCCGACGACGACGTACCCGAAACCGGAGTAGTTAGAGCGGACGCACTGACCATAGAGAAATCGCACACGTCGCCTCCCTCCCGATTGTAATCAGTCAATCAGACGATCGACGAATTTCGCGTTACGTGTCAGGCACGCGTGTTTTGAGAGGCGGATGGATCGTCGCCCGACAGCTTAATATGAACGCAGGTTGAAGAGTGCAGCGCCTGGGGGGATCCCGAAGGTCGGTTGAAAAGTGCGGCGCCCTGGCTGACCGGCCGGGTGGCGGCGACTATGATGGGCTCAGATGGAGTCACGCGCAGCCTGGACGGGATGTAGGCCGCGGTTTGCGGCCAGAGTGTTCGAGGCCTCACGCGATGTTGGGGGGAATTGAGCTAGTCGCCGGCCAGCTCCAGATCCCAGCCCAGTGACCAGAAGCGCGGCCCGGTCTGGCGCATCCATTGCTGGTCATCGACCGCTTCCAGCTCCTTGGGGTACGCGTCACGGCCGCCCGTATCAAGAAACACACCCACCGAAGGCATCGCATCGCGGAAGCTCTGGAACGCCGGATACGGCACGCTGCTTCCGAAGCAGAGGATCTTCGGCTCGCTCAGGTNNCCTTTACCAGCGTGTACTTATCGTTGCCAGCCCGCTCCCAGAAGACCGCGATGCTGTTCAGATCACAGTGACCAGCGGTCGTGACCTTCACGTGGTATTGGTCATCACCGTCGGCATCGATGAACGTGGCGATCGATCCATCTCGCCCGATCGCTCCCCAACGCTCGAGCGAATCGGGACGCACGTTGTATTGATCATTCCCCGCGAGATCGACGAAGCTCCCCAGAGCAAAGTGTGCTCCTGACCCCAGGCAGTAGTGCGTGGAGCGGTATACATCGTTGCCGGCCCGATCCTCGAAGATCCCGAAGCCCCACCAGTAGCCGCTGCCGAGGCTGAAGATGCTCGTGTGGTACCGGTCGTCGCCAGCCCCTTCGAGCAGAATTCCGATGCCCCCGGCGAGACTGTGGCCGTCGCCGAAGTCGGCGCGTCGTCCGTAACCCGATCCCAACGTCATCGAGACCGTTTTTCCGCCCCACACCTTCGATGGGTTGCCGTCGTCGGCCGCGTGGTATGCGTCGTTGCCTTTTACATCCATGAGCAGTCCCACCCCGAGCGTGCCGCCGTAACCCTGCGACATGGTCGCACAGCGATACTCATCGTCGCCCTCGAGATCGGCCAACACTCCCACGCCGGCGTACGCTGCGCCCTGGGCCCAGCCCTTCTGAACGTAGTAACGATCCGCGCCGGCGAAGTCCATCAGGATGCCCGTGCCGTAAAAGCCGCAACCAAGGCCAGCCTCGGCCGCGCGATAGGTGTCGTTGCCCGCCAGGTCGAGCAGCGCACCCAGTCCCAGGAAACCACAGCCGACGTTNNCAACCTGGTCGCCGCCATCGTAGGTGTCGTCACCGCTCAGGTCGATCACGATACCGACTGGCGCGGCGAGGCTCATCGGCGTGGCGATCAACCCGCCATAGTGATCATCGCCCCCCAGATCCAACACGAACAGGTTGCCACCCGGGTGATGGTCCGGACCGGCTCCAGCGATGCGGACCGTGCCCAGCGTTGTGTGCAGTACGACAGGCGCGAATACACTTATCGCCCCCTCCTCCGCGGCCCGTCGGTATTCTCTCAGGGCCGCCTCGACGTGCCTGAAGAACAACGCGGCACCGAAAGCCGCGTACGAAGTGTCCAGTTCTGTAAGCGCCGCGTATGCGGCGCGATCGGGGACGGCTCCGGTATCATCATTCGAATCGTCACGAAAAGGCGCTGCAAGAAACGCGAACAGTTCGTCACGGCTCGGGGCAAAACCGATTGGCGAGGCGCGGTTCAGCGCCCTCGAATTGTGTGCCGTCACCAGGTACGGGCGTGCTTCGGCCGCGGCGACAAAGACGCGCACGACGAGCCGCTGCACGGCCTCTCCGGCGGCCTGCAGCGATTCGCGGTCCGCCGGAGTCAGTTCCGATTCCGGCCAAGCGTAGCAGCGCGGCGCATAGTCATACGCCAGGACGGCTTCCAAAGCGGCCATTGGCGTGGCGTCTTTGGGAATCCACGCGACTCCCCAGTCGTTGGCTGCGGGTACGGCCCACTCACGCCCGGCCTTCGCATCGAGTTGATGCCAGCAGGTGTGCGACAGGTGGGCGGGGCTATCCGGTGTGGTCAAGAACGAACTCGTCAACTGGCCAGCGTACATCGGAACGGAGCGCGCCTCGCGAAAGCAGTTTTCCACAACGCGCAAGCGGAAAGGAGAAGCCGGGAAGCCTCTCATCTGCGCGTTCGTAAAACCGACCGGACGGTCCGCGAAGCCAGTTCTGTCGGCGACCGGGAGCCAGACGTCGTCCGGCGGCCAGAGGGAACTCCGCTCACAGACTCCGCCACGCTCGAAACCGGGACCGTCGACGGCCTGTGCATGGACTGGGGCCGCGTGGAGACCGCCAAGAAAGATGATGGCAAACAGCGGACTGCCGTTCGCCATGCATGACTGGATACGGTGGCGCATGATGCTCCTCGCGGTCAAGACAGTCGTCAGGAAGGTTGAAGCAGGGCTGGCCGGTCAGCGCGACGGAAACAGCCCGACCGATGGCAAAATGAGACCGCTTATCCTGCGATGTCTGATGTTGCACAGGTGGCGCAGGAGGCGATTGCCGTCCCGCGCCACCGGCTGTCTCTCGGAGTTAACCGCGTGCGCGCGTGTAGAGTCTGCGCCAGCCGCGATTCGTGTGCCCGCAGTTACTTCCTTACCCTCTTCCTTCTCCGTCCGAGAACCGCAGCGCCTCCGAGGCCCAGCAGCATCAACGCCGTTGGCTCCGGAACGTACGTGATCTCGATCTTGGGCCACCTCACCGAGCTTAGTTGATCAGCGCCATAACACCTGTACCCCTTGTCGAGTGTCAATTGCGGGCCGTCATACTTGTAGCCCACTGCAACCCAGCCCTGAGAAATCGCATCCTGAAGATGATCCAGGCCGACGCCGTTCAACGGGATTGACATTGGTCCGAAGTTGCCGCCGGAGCCGCTGAGAACCATGCCGCTCGCGGTGGCGCCATAGAGCGTCTCCGCGTCCGCCGCCATCGGGTCGATCGCGAGCGCGGTCACGACCATCGGAGCGCCGCCGCCGTCGAGCGCGTACGCCCACAGGCTCACACTTGCTGACTCGATGATGGCATCATCGGGCAGCCCGTCCAGCGAGAAACGGGCCCAGCCGTTAATGGTGATGTTCTCCTTCGGGTTCACGTTGTTGATGTAGTCGAACTTCCAGGTTACATCGCCCGTGGTCTTCGAGTAATCGTGCGTCGTCGGGCCCACGAGCGGATCTACCATGTGGTCGCTGACAGAGCCCGAGGAATTGCTTGCGTACGGAATCGCGGTATAAATGTCGCCTCGCGCGACGGTCAGCGGGAGCATCGCCACGATGCTCATCACGATCGTCGGCATCCATCTGGTGTACTTTGGCATTGGGATTTCCTTTCTCACGGTGTATCGCTACTTACGATCATTCCATTTTGTCTTAGTGCCTCCTCCTTAATCAATACGTGTCCTCCCTCCTCTCTACTGTGGACATTGCCCTCAGGACCACGACTCTGTTTTGTGGGTATTGCCCATAGCCAGACAGCTCACCCTGACATGTGACAGTTCTGTGCTTCGTCTTCTGTTTGTCGACCTCACGAATCGCTCAGACTCGGTACTGTCAAGAATCTCGTTTGCGGATGTCGCCTTCGCGTGCGACGCAACCGACGACGCCCGACGTCGTGACGCCCCGAGTCCACTCCTGGCGCGGCATCAGCGGAACTGCCACATCATTCGTCGGGAACGTGCCTGCGCAGATGATGTTCACCCGCGTCTCTCCAGCGGCGCCGCGCGACTTTACTCCACCGTCCTGGCACTCCAAGTTGGCCCACAAGCCCGCATAGGGATCGCCGCCGAACCATACGTTGCATTCCCAGGGGTAGTAATAACCGAACAGATCTTCAGTGAAGCCAACTTCTGCCTGGCCCGCCATGACCCAACAGGCTTCGTTTGTGCTGAACGTCGCTGCCATCCACACCGTGTCGGAGATCGTCACCGGGGGATCGAGCGGATCGACAGACAGCGTGTATACGTACCCGTCATCCGGGATACCGTTGAAGGTGAACGTCGTGCCGGGAATCGCTACTCCACCTGCGCCGGGGCACGCATCGTAGAGCGTTACGGTCACGTCGAAGACACCACCGCCATTGCCGTACACGCGGAGATCGTAGTAGACGAGTTCCCGTCCACCGTCACCTGCAAGCGTCAGGTCATCGGCGATCTGCTGACCAGCCCCCGACGCCAGCACCTGGGTCATCGGATCGACCGTATTGTGATACTCACCCGGAGGGCTAGCCGCACCGGTGAAGTATTGCTGGAAACCCGCGAAATCAAGAAGGTCGACATCGTTGTCAAGGTCGAAGTCGACGCACGCGCAGCCTGCCCCCGGGGCGATTTCAGGTCCCTGCATACACCTTTCAAAGTTGTATAAGTCGTCCATGTCCACATCGGAATCGCCGTCGCAGTCGCCGGCGACGCACGGATTCGGATCGCAGTCGGTGCCGTCGCCATAAAAGGTGCCAGCAGCCGCCAGGCAGTCGGTCTCGGTCTCGATCGTGCAGGTGCCGCCCGCGGTGCAGCAGGCGCCCGGCGCGCTATACGC
>NPIF01000053.1_pt1 | contig 11630 bp, 12 predicted proteins | sample 8637461 | NCBI WGS metagenome assembly NPIF01 (sample SAMN07420641, study PRJNA396082) | bioreactor metagenome | isolation source: sample BR12 brine-fed electro-methanogenic bioreactor BR | place: Japan: Kochi | collected 2016-12-09
ATGGCACCGACTACGTCGGGTTTGTCAACCACCCCCTCTGTTTCGAGATGAATCTGAATAAGATACTTTGTCGTATCTGGTGAATACATGTAAACGCACCTCCATCGATCATGCAATTATGTCTGCGCTTGATCATAGGCATTATGTCATAAGGATTTGCGATTACTTAAAGTAACCCATGGTGGAAATGCCGTTTCAGAACGTCAGGCGATCCTGGCATGTGAGAGGAGGGAACAGATTCATTCCATTCAGTGAATGGTATATTTAGAGAAGTGTGGCAAGCAGTTCTTTGCACCGGAGAGGAGTCATCCCGGCAATCTGGATCACTTTTCGCGATGACTGGTGCCCGGATACAATACGAATATCCGATCTTGAAATACCCATAACCTTTGAGACGAGATCGATGATCGCCGTGTTGGCACGTCCTTCAACCGGAGGGGCGGTTATTGCAATGCCGATTGACTTTCGCCAGGCATTATATCCATCGGGAAAGGCATTTCTTCCAGATCCTGGATGCACATCAAGAGTGATCAACAATCCTTCATTGGATATCCGGAATGCATCTTCAAAAGAAGCCATACTCACTATGGGTTAATGTCACCCGGTGATAACTGATCTCGGTCATCGGTGGCTGCTGCCGTCCCTCCCGCATCAAACCCGTCACCGGGTGGTGCCTGTCTCGCAGACGGGTTGTCCCATGGATCATCTCATGACATACGGCATATGGATCACCTGGGGACCTATGAATGCGAATGTGTTGGCACATTATTCTATGTGTTCCACAGGATGATAACCCCTTCCCGGCATCCATGTTCCAGGTTCATGAGTATACTCTCCCTCGCGATATGCAATCCTGCCGAAAAGAACAACAAGAGAGGGGAAAACTCCCATCATACCCTCATATGGAGTCCACCCACACCGGGAATGGAGTTTTTCTGTTTGTATTTTTTCTGGTTTCATCGCATAGAGGGCAAAGTCCGATCGTTCTCCTGCTCCAAATCCGGAAGGTGGTATTCCAAGTACCCTGCATGGGGTTGTTGCTGTCTTTTCGATGACAGATTGAAGGGTGAATGTACCTCTGACCACCTCGTTCATCAGGAGCGGGAGCATCGTCTCAACACCGGGGAGCCCCGAGGGGGCGTCTGCAAAAGGAACCCGCTTCTCTTCAGGCGTATGGGGAGCATGGTCGGAGGCGATCAGATCAATAGCATTCCAGGATGCAAAAAGCGCTTTCCGCTCAGCCTCCGATCTCAAAGGGGGATTTACCCTCCCAAACGTATCTTCGGGTTCAAACTGTTCAATCGAGAGGAAGAGATGGTGGGGAGTCACCTCCTTTGATCCCGGTGCAACCGCCAGGGATTGTGAGGAGCTTATATGACAGATATGTGGTTTCATTCCTTTCGGGATGGCCGATCGTATCTGCTGAAATGATTCTGCTTCTCCCTCAGCGGATCTAAGGGTATTGTGATCTACAAGAGTTTCCGGCGATCCGGGAAGGACCTGTTCACAGTGGATGGTGGCGGGGGCGCCGAGTGAGTGGATCGCAAGAAGCGCATCTCGCAGCTCCTCAAGGGTGAGGGTATCACCATAGCTTGAAGGGGCAGCGAAGATCTCGCCAAATGCCATAGCCCCTGCGTTCCAGAGAGGCAATGGATCTGAATCCGTGGATACACCCCCGTTCACTCCGAATGAGCAAAGGGCACCAGCAGACGCTTCCCTGATACGATTCTGGAACTGTTCGCGTGAAAAGAGGGGGGGGATGGTATTTGGCTGATCGACAACCGTGGTAACCCCGCCAGCAAGGGCGGCCATAGTTCCTGTCCTCCAGTCTTCCTTTGCAGACTGAATCCCGCCACGCATATGGACATGCATATCGGTGGCAGCCGGTACACAGAGGAGACCACGGCACTGGATCTCCTCATCTGCCCTTCCTGCGCTTCCGATATGGAGGAGTGCACCATCCCGGAAGGCGAGATCGGCCACCCTGCCATCAGGGAGGGAGGCGTTTCTCAGGACAAGATCTAGCATACCCTTGGCACCGGATCTCCAAGAGGCGGTTCGATAAAGCGCTCGCCTCCGATACTGGTCTGCATCACAACCCGTGAACCTGAGACAACCTCGCCAATGATTGCAGCATCAGCGCCGGTCGGGTGGGAGCGGATTGCCGAGAGGATAACTTCTGCATCATCTGCCGCAACCCCCATCACAACTTTACCTTCGTTTGCAACCTGAAGGGGATCGATTCCAAGTATATCGGCTGCAGACCTGATGCTCCTGCGAATCGGAACCTTCTCTTCATCCAGCAGGATTCCAAACCCGCTCTTCCGGGCCATCTCGTTGATAGCAGCTGCAAAGCCACCTCTGGTCGGATCCTTCATTGCATGAATGTCACCGGCAGCGAGCGCACGCTCAACTATCGGCCAGACCGGGGCAACATCAGACCTGAGCGTCTCACCAAATTCGAAGCCCTCGCGGTATGAGAGGATGGATATGCCATGATCACCAAGTGTGCCCGAGGATATGATAAGATCCCCTTCCTGCAGGGTGCTGTCACGCACAGGGCGATCGGCTATCCCTATACCTGCTGTATTGATGATGATACCATCAAGGGATCCCCGTTCCACAACCTTTGTATCACCGGTGACGATACTGGCACCGGCTTCGCCGAGTGCCTGATCCATCGAGGCAACAATACGGGCAAGATCGTCAACAGGGAAACCCTCTTCGATGATCATTGCAGAGGTGAGGGCAATCGGCCGTGCCCCCATAACTGCAAGATCATTCACCGTACCACAGACGGATAGCCTGCCAATATCGCCTCCCGGGAAAAAGAGGGGGCGGACCACATGGGAATCGGTGGTGAGGACAATATTGTTGCCATTAATGGGAATAATTGCTCCATCATCAAGGGCTTCAAGACCAACACCCCCGGCATTGTTGTGGGAGAAAGCCGTCAGAGTCCTGAGGAGTTCCCCCATCACCTCTCCACCGGCACCATGCATCAGATTGACTTTCATTCTTCACCTGTATCTATCTCAATATTTTTCACTACAATCTCTTTTCCGGCAACAAGGACAGGTAGTTTTCCACAATCAGGGCAGACATAGATCTCTTCACCCTCATATCCGCATATACAGCGGGTTCTGGGAGGGATGATCTCACAGACGATCTCTGCTCCGTTCATTACCGGATCATCTGCTGTGAGGGTCTCAAAAAGAAAGGAGACCTGCTCCGGATTTATCATAGCCATCTTACCGAAGTTCACGGTGATCTTCGTTACATGACTGGCATTATGATCCAGTGCCGTTCTGCGTGCCGTTGCATAGATATCATATGCTATGCCATATTCGTGCATCAGGCACCCATGGCCTCATAGACCTGACGGAATATCTCCCGTGTCTCAAGTCCTTCCTCACGGGAAAGCCGCTGGATAGCAAAACCGACATGAACCAGAACAAACTCACCAACCGCTACATCAACGAGATCAAGCCTGACTTCATGCTGGAGATCGCCGAAGTCGACAAGTCCGATGTTCCCATCCCTGATCTCAATTACTTCTGCAGGCACTGCAATACACATGAACCGTTCCTCAAGATCCTCTTGTATTCTCAAAGTGATAAAGAGAACGAATGTGGCTGATAGATCAATGAGTCAGAGAATAGAAAAGAGTCATAAAAACGCCGGGGGAGAGATTTGAACTCCCGAGGTGCAACACCAGTGGCTTTCAAGGCCACCGCCTTTCCGGACTAGACTACCCCGGCACGTACACATATATGCTCTTTTGAAATAAGAGATTATGGTTTCTTCACCAGACAAATGACGAGAATTGCCAGTGCAACCAGGGGCATAAGGATAAACGCCGGAGACTCTTCAGCAGGTGAGTGCCCCGGATCCACAAGATCTCCGAACTTATCTGAAGCCGTCGTGCTTGTGGTTAAAGAGACGATGTTCTGGCCATAGATGTGAACTGTGCCGGTTTCCCCTCCATCGGGGTATGCCCTGATATGAATCATGCCACCATTCCCTTCAATGGTAAATGTCTCTGCCCTGTCTGCCCCATACTCATTGATGACATGGTGAGTCCCTGATTCATCAATATACTCGATCACCCAGTCAATTCCAAGCGAAGTGCTGATTGTTGCCGGCCCGGATCTCGTCTGCATCACAAAATATGCCGGATTTTCACGTGAGGCAGTCGCGCTTGCAGAGATGATCGATTGTGATGGTGTTGGAGTGACGGGGATTGGAATGCCCTCCCTGACTACCTGAAATTCCACGGCTCCAATCATTCCTCTCCGATCTGCAATCTGAGCAGAGTATGTTCCCTCCATGTCGATCCGGACTTCCTGAAAGAATCGCCCCATCTGATCTGTTGAAACCCATTGTGGTCCGAAATATATGCCAGCCGGACCAGAAACAGTCAGTTCAATTCCTCCTGAGCCCAGTTCGTCTACCCTGCCGTTAATGGTCAGCCACCCATCATAATCCTGTTGCAGAGGTGACGTTATTGTCAGGAGAAGGCTCCTGTCGACCAATCGGTAAATGAACCAGTTTCTTTGTGAGCTAAGGAGGTAATCGCCGGGTGCCTGGATTTCAAAGCGATAATCCCCTTCCCTCAATCCTGCTGTTTCAACAACTGTCCTGAAGTGCCCCTCATTCTGGACGACCATCTGTCTTGTCAGAAAATAACTGCCCGGACCTGTCACGCGAAGCGTCAGTGTGACTCCGGGAGGTATGTTCTGGGAGACTCCCTCAACGACTACCGCATCCCCAACATAACCAGTGAGACTGCCAGAGTCACGCGGTGGCCCGATAAACTGAAAGGAGTATGCACCTGCTGCTGAGATACAGAGCAACAGAAGGATTGAGGCAAGTGCGATCTTTTTCATGATCGAGATATCATATTTATATGGTTTTAATGGTATCCCGAAGAGTTGAGAAGCCCCTTGCCTCATGGATGGGGGAGGACAGAATCGATGGCATAGTCAGAAGGACACTGACCATCATTCTGAAGTCAGGAGGGTGCCGCTGGAACAGGTGCAGGATGTGCGGTTACCGGTTTGAACGGTACCATACAATGGACAAGAGCGAGCTGACAGAACGGATGATTGCCCAGATCCGGTGGATCGAAGAGAATTATCGCTCCGATGACTACGAAGTGATCAAGATCTTCACCTCAGGGAGTTTCTTTGATCAGAACGAAGTTCCGCTGGAAGCGAGGGAGGAACTTGGGAGGGTCATCAGGGGGAAGATTGCGATTGCCGAATCCCGTGCAGAACATATCAGATCCTCGGAGATCAGTTCATTTAGGGATCAAATTGATTGCGGCGATCATGAGTTGCCCCTCTATGTTGCAATCGGGCTTGAGACAACAGACGATCGAATCAGAGAGAAATGCATTGACAAGGGAATGAGATTTACCGACTTTATCCGGGCAGCAAAAGAGGCACGGGAAGCCGGTGTCGGTGTCAAGTCATACCTTATGATGAAGCCCCTCTTCCTGACCGAGAAAGAGGCGATAGCAGATATGAAGACCTCTATCCGTGAGGCGGCACCATATTCGGATATGATATCGATGAACCTCTGTACGGTTCAGAAGCGAACAGATGTTGAGTACTATTGGAAACGCGGAGCATACCGGCCGCCATATCTCTGGAGTGCCCTTGATGTCCTCCTCTCAACCGATGAAAAGGTCAGTTGCGATCCGGTTGGGGGCGGGTTTGCCCGTGGACCCCATAACTGCGGCGAATGTGATCGGGAGATAAAAAATGCAATCAATCTTTATTCGCTGAGCTTTGATCGCAGCCTTCTCCAGGCTGTATATGATACAGGCTGTGATTGTAAAAAAGAGTGGGAGTATGTCCTTGGCCATGAGATGCCCTGGTGCATGCCCCTTACCCGTTAATTTTAATTTTACGTCTCTTTCTGGTGCTGGAGTGCGGCAAGGAGAGCCGGAATGAATGTTCCTGCATCTGAAACAACACCTATTGCCTGACTGGTTCCACGATCCATCAGTTTTGTGACAGATGCCGGGTTGATATCAACACAGATCGTCTTCACATAGGAAGGCAGGCAGTTGCCAACAGCAATCGAGTGGAGGAGGGTTCCGATCATGAGAACCATCCCGCAATCACCAAGATTAGCCCTGATTGCATCCTGTGCCACCACAACATCGGTTATTACATCAGGAAGAGGTCCGTCATCCCGGATTGAGCCTGCGAGCAGATAGGGGATACCTGCTTTTACACACTCATACATAATTCCCTGTGTGATCACACCGGATTCAACGGCAGCTGCTATTGATCCGGCACGCATCACCTCGCTGATTGCGATAATATGGTGCTTATGACCGCCGGTGACGAGATCACCTGTCTTGAGATTCATTCCAAGGGAAGTTCCAAACAAATTGCTCTCAATATCATGAGTGGCGAGGGCATTGCCGCTGAAGAGGATATCGATGTATCCTTTCCGGATCAGGGTCGCAAGTGCTTCTCCTGCGCCGGTGTGAACAATTGCCGGTCCGCCTACGAGAGCAACCTTCTGCCCTTTTGCCTTAACTTTCAGCAGCTCCTCTGCGATCTTTCTGACGATGGTCTCGCTTGGCCGTTCAGAGGATACCTGTCCGTGCATGAACTCAAACATGCCGGTTTCACGGGGCCGTTCAGGATAGATAACCCTGACACCCGCTTCACCCAGGACGACATAGTCACCTTTTCGCAGCTTTGAGAGGGGGATACAGAAAGCACGCGAATTGTTTGGATCTACTTTGATTATACAATCCATCTCAATATTCTCAACCTGAATCCACTCATCATTATACCGGATTGATGTCGGATGATTGGTTGTTGAATAGAAGCCGGTCGGAATAACCCGGTCGGCCTCCGCAGGAAGAAGCCTGACATTATCAGCATCAATGAGGCGTATACCATACCGATGAAGCTCGCTTGTTATTAAGTCGAGTTTCGCCTCTGTTTCGGCAAAGACACGGATTCTGGCAAAGCTTGGATCAACTTTCTTCTTTCCGACATCAAACGTGATGATCTCAAAGTCTCCCCCCATATCCATGATACGGTCAAACACCCGTGTCATAATGCCCGAATCAATGATATGACCCTCGACCTCGATCTCCCGTGAATGGTTCATATATACTAGTCAGCAGTTTTCGTTATATGCATTCTGACGAATCGGTCCTTGTATAAGGGATCATTTCTCATAGTTTCATGAGTGACTGAAAGTGCTTTTCAAGAAGTTCAAGCTCAAAACGGGTATTTACATTGAATACAAGCCCCGAATCATGAAGAAGGAGCCGGAGTTCCTCCTGCTCCGCATGAATACATGAACCATCAAGGATATTGATGCCCGCCGGGCTTGCCGGGACACCATTAATCTCCATCTGGTAGCGGGGCGTGGTTTCAAAACAACTGCAGAGAGTGAGAGGGATCCAGGTTGAGCAGGCCTGCATCCCTGAAATCGTATACTCCTCCCATACGTAAGAGATAATATCCGGCCGGAGACAGGGGATGTCCGAGACCGCTACAAAAAAAGGACCGTTTTCTTCAAGAATTGAGACTGCCTGAGCGAGATCTTCGATATAACCCGTGCCATCAGTAGAGACAAACAGGATATCATGTGCCCGGCACCAGTTTTTTGTGTAGGGCGTTTGTGTGGATGTAACGACGACCGGAGTTACACCTGCTGCTAAAAATGCATCAATAACAAAACGAATCATCGGACGGCCTGCTATTCTGACAAGTGGCTTTTCCCCCATGTCAAGGCGCGATCCAACTCCTCCTGCCATGATTAAGGCGCGCATGCAGATAATGCCTCAATGAGAACCTGATTCTCCTCATGCCTTCGTATTGCAACCCTGATCGATTCCGGGAGACCAAATGATGTGCAGTCCCTTACCAGAACTCCTTCACGAAGAAGACGCCGGACCAGATCTGATGCGGACATCCCCACATCAACGAGGATATAGTTCGCAGATGACTGATGTGGAGTGTAACCGATAGCGCTGAGTGATTGGTTGAGATAATCACGCTCAATTGCTATCATTCTTCGTGATTCTGCCAGATCAGGGAGATGCCTGATAGCCTCGGTTGCGTATATCTCAGCAAATCTGTTCACAGTCCATGGAGGTCGGGTGCTCTCGATCGCTTCGATCAGATCCGGATCGCCAAAGCCAAAACCAAACCTGATGCCCGGTACAGAAAATGCCTTTGTAAGTGATCGGAGGATGAAGATGTCGGAGTCTCTCTCCTCCACCATGCTCTGATCGGGATCTGAGAGATCAATGAACGCCTCATCCAGAAAGAGGATGGAGCCCTCATCCCGGCACTCCTTCAGCCTTTGTTTGATCGCATCTTTTGAAAGGAGTTTTCCGGTTGGATTGTTTGGATTACAGATATACCGGAGATCAACTCTGTCTTCAGGATTATGGGTAATTGTACCACCGGCAAGACGAACCGACTGGGCATACTCTCCAAATGTCGATCTCTCGATAAATGCCCGCGACCCCGTGGGTGCCATCACCTGCGCAAAGATTCTGATCAGCTCGACTGATCCGTTGCCAACCGTGATCTCTTCAGGATCTCGTGAAAATGCAGATCCGATCGCCTCCTTCAGATCCAGATAGGTATCATCGGGATAATCGCCCAGATCACATGCTTCTGGCTCCCATGCAACAGCAGGAGGGAATGGGTTCATGCTTGCACTGAAGTCCAGCAGATCCTTTTCCAGCCCATCTCTGCGAAGATTCCTGATAATACCACCATGTATCTGCCTTTTTGGCATGTTTTTGATCCTCATAGGGCAGGCCACCAGGAAAGGAACTGACTAAACCATTTTTCAAAGAAAGCGGGTTGAATCATACTCAAATTAATTTGCATTGTTCTGAATAAAAGGGTTCTGAAAAGGCTGTTCGGGGGCGCTTCCGCAGTTTTTCGTAAACTATATATACACTAACGGTATATCTACATTCATCTGATTAGTAAGATCAGACTATTGTGCGCTTAATGTCTGACAATTAGCTTAATTATGTATGACAATTGTCTGACTGGAGTGAAAAATGGACAGAATCACCATCCGATTACCCAGGCAACAGGTCGAAATGCTGGAGAAACTGGTAGCGGCCGGAGAATTCCCAACCGTATCTGAAGCGGTTCGATATGCAGTACGGGAACTCCTATCCAAGCACGGAGATCGGGTAATGCGCGAAAGCGATCAGGTCACGTCTTTAAAAATTTAAATGAGGGGTTGTAGTATGCAGACAATCATAAATGAAGCTCTAAAACACGCAGAAATTGAGAAAGACCGCGTTAAATCATCGATCATCGATGATGATGAGATGCTTGGCAATCCACGCATCGTCATCATCGGGTGTGGCGGCGCAGGTAATAACACCGTAAACAGGCTTCACCACATGCAGGTGAATGGTGCTGAGACGATCGCAATCAACACCGATAAACAGCACCTTGACATGGTTCAGTCCGATAAAAGAGTCCTGATCGGCAAATCCCTGACCAAAGGTCTTGGAGCCGGCGGATTCCCGGATGTTGGCAGACGCGCAGCCGAGATGGCCAGACCGACCCTTGAGAGCCTCCTTGAATCAGCAGATCTCGTATTCGTCACCGCAGGAATGGGTGGAGGAACCGGAACAGGATCTGCACCCGTCGTGGCTCAGATCGCAAAAGAGCAGGGTGCAATCGTCGTCGCCATGGTGAGTTACCCCTTCCAGGTTGAGAAGGCACGCATGCTCAAAGCCGAAGAAGGACTTGAAGCGATCCGCAATGCAGCAGATTCCGTCATTGTTCTTGACAATAACCGGCTGAAGAATTTTGTTCCAAATCTTCCACTCGGACAGGCATTTTCTGTTATGGATCAGCTCATCTCAGAAACAGTCAAAGGGATCAGCGAAACAATCACTGAACCATCACTCATCAACATCGACTATGCCGATGTTCGTGCCACCATGAGCAAAGGCGGGCTTGCCGTAATGCTTGTTGGTGAAAGCAAGCAGCAGAACAAAGCGGAAAGTGTTGTTCGCGAGTGCCTTGATCACCCGCTCCTTGATATCGACTATCGTGGCGCAACAGGATGTCTCATTCATATCACCGGTGGCAGCGATCTTACACTCCACGATGCAGAAGAGATTGCAAGCCAGCTTACATATGAGCTCGATCCGCATGCAGATGTGATCTGGGGTGCGCGCGTCAGAAGCGACTATGAAGGGAAAGTCAGAGTAATGGCAATTATGACAGGCGTCCAGAGCCCGCAGATACTCGGTGGACTCCCAAGCCTCTCGATGCAGTCAACACGCTCACGAAGTGAAGCAGTTGTCCCGGGACGAAGTATCGGCCGGGGAACAGCAGATGCCCGCTCAGGAAGCCTGCTTGACTGGGTAATGTAATCCAAAAACCTATTTTCTTTTCTACATTCTACCATCAGACCAAGATACACCCCATTCAGAGAATTCGATACATTTAATAGCAACCTTAACCTTTACTTATAGAAAGTCGTATCAATGCCTCTGGAACCGGGAACAGTTTCTGCCACCGGAATTGAGCAATTGATCGCTTTTCGTATCGGAGGTTGAACAGGATGGTTTACGCGCATCAGCACTCACGTGAAGTGCTGTCTGTTTTTTTATCTACTACCCGGAACAGAGGATACTCTGTACAAACGGGGCGCATATACTCCAACCTGCAACCCAGAGGCAAACGTATCGACATTTGAGGATTGTTGAGCATGTTGAATGATCTCGTAGACAAGAGAAAAACCATTCTTGCTGAATCTGAACAGCACAAGAACAGAAGAAATGAACTCAATGCCCTCGCAAGCAAATGTGCCCGCGAGCGGAATGAGCTGAACAACCAGACGCGCCAGTATGTCGAAGAAGCCCAGAAGCACAAGGAGCTTCGCGACTCAAGCAACAAAGATGTCTCCGATCTGAAAGATCAGAGAAATGTCCTGAATGAACAGGCAAATGTACTCTTTGAGGAGCTTGAAGAATATAAAAAAGAACATGGCAATATAAAAAAGGGCCAGGTTAAAGACATCCAGCGTCAGATTGAGTTCCTCGAGTTCAAACAGCAGACCGAAGCAATGAGTTCTGACAAGGAACGTGAGCTCGTTGAGAAGATCAAACAGATGAAAAGCCAGGTTCGCGAACAGGAAGCTGAACTTGAGCAGAATAAAGAGATCCGGTCAAAGCTACAGGAGGCACGTGACCTCCGGAAACAGGCATCCGATCTCCACATCAAGGTGACCGAGAGTGCAGAGCTTGCACAAACTCATCACGATCTTATGGTGGAGTGCTACAGGAAAGCCGATAAATCCCGTGAAGAGGCAGATGCCAGGCACCGTGCATTTGTCGAGGCACAGGAAGCAGCAGATGCCGAACATAAATCTTTCATCGAATGCCAGAAAGAACTCCGTGACTACGACAAGGTCATCAGCGGCATGCGGACAAAAACCAAGAAGGTTAAAACTATTAAAGAGAATAAAACAGTCAGAATGGAAGCAGAAAAGATCTTCAACTCATTCAAGAGTGGAGAAAAGCTTACCACCGACGACCTCCTTCTCCTCCAGAAATCCAAACTCATTTAATTTTTTTTTTTTTTTTTCGATAT
>NPIF01001720.1_pt1 | contig 11606 bp, 11 predicted proteins | sample 8637461 | NCBI WGS metagenome assembly NPIF01 (sample SAMN07420641, study PRJNA396082) | bioreactor metagenome | isolation source: sample BR12 brine-fed electro-methanogenic bioreactor BR | place: Japan: Kochi | collected 2016-12-09
GTTGCCGCGCATCTCCGTATCCTGAATGAGCCCCCGCCGCGAACTCAGGTCACCGCTCACCGGGCCGAAGTAGTCCTCCGCGGCCGCCACTTCGAGCTTCATCACAGGTTCCAGGATGACAGGCGACGCCTTCTTGACCGCCTCCTCGAATGCCAGCCGCGCGGCATTCTCAAAAGCCAGCTCGGAGCTCTCGCTCTCGCGCTGTTCGCCGTCGAGCAATGTCGCCCGCACGTTCAGCATTGCGTAGCCGGCAAGCACGCCGACCTGAAGCGAATCACGCACGCCGCGTTCAACCGCTTCGATAAACGCAGTATCCAGTTTGCCGGGGGCGCTTTCGTTTCGAAAATCAAACGGCTCTTCACCCTTCGCCGGCGCGAACGGTTCGACGCGGAGCTTGACCACCGCAAACTGCGGCTGTGTCGCCGTCGGCCGAATGAAGCTCGCACTCGCCTCACCCTTCTTCGTGATGGCTTCACGATAGGCGACGCGAGGCTTGCCCACGTTGACGGGAACACGGAATTCCGTATCGAGTTTGAGCGCGAGAACCTCAAGGTGCAGTTCGCCCATGCCGCTGATCAGCGTCTGCCCCGTGTCCTCATCGAAACTGTGCCTGAAGGTCGGATCCTGTCGGCTCAGTCTCTCCAGGGCGTCACCCAGCGCATCGCGGTCCTTGGTGCTCCTGGGCTCTACGGAGACGCTGATAACGGGCTCGGGAAACTCAATCCGCCCCAGAATGATCGGGTGATTCTGATCGCACAGCGTATGCCCTGTGAGGGCGTCTTTCATTCCCACGCAGGCGACAATATCGCCCGGACCGGCCTCGCGAATCTCCTCGCGCCGCTTCGCGAACATGCGGAACATGCGGCTGAGGTTCTCCTTGCGGCCGGTGTTCGCGTTATACACGCGGGTGTTGTTCTTGAGCTTGCCGCTGTAAATGCGCAGGTAATAGAGGTCCAGCGGCTTGTCGGCCACGATCTTGAAGACCAGCGCCGCAAACGGATCCGTCTCGCTGGGCTTCCGCGATTCCTCAGTCCGATCCTTGATCGATCGAACGCCGACGACGGGCGGCCGATCGAGCGGCGAGGGCAGATAGTCAATCACGGCGTCCAGCAGCCTTTGCACGCCGATGTTCTTCAGCGCCGAGCCGCACAGCACAGGGTTCGCGCGATGCTCCAGCGTTGCCGCTCGCAGCACGCGTTTCATCTCCGCAGGCTCCAGCGGCTTCTCTTCGAGGTACTTTTCCATCAGGCCGTCGTCGAGTTCGGCGACCTTCTCCTCGAGTTGTTTGCGCCACTTTTGGGCCTCAGCCTTCATCTCGTCGGGAATGTCGATAGCCTCAACCGTCGCCCCCTGATCGCCGGCGAACCGATACGCCTTCATCTCGATAAGATCGATCAGCCCCTTGAAGGTCTGTTCCGCCCCGATCGGAATCTGCACCGCGACAGGGTTCGCCTGAAGTCGCTTCACCAGGGTGCGAACCGACATCTCGAAATCGGCCCCGATTTTGTCCATCTTGTTGATGAAGCAGACGCGCGGGACGCGATAGCGCTCGGCCTGTCGCCAGACCGTTTCAGACTGAGCCTCGACACCTTCTTTCCCGTCGAAGACAACAACCGCTCCATCGAGCACACGCAGGCTGCGCTCAACCTCCGCCGTGAAATCGACGTGCCCGGGCGTATCAATGAGATTGAACGTATGGTCACGCCACGGGATCGTCACCGCAGCACTGAAGATCGTGATGCCGCGCTGTTGTTCCTGCTCGTCGTAGTCCGTGGCGGTGGTGCCGTCATCAACCTCGCCGATCTTGTGTTTCTTCCCCGAATAGAAAAGGACACGCTCGGTTGTGGTCGTCTTACCGGCGTCGATATGCGCGGCGATGCCGATGTTCCGCACCCGCGATAATGGGCCTGTGTCCGCTGTTCCATCGTCGTCGGAGTCGCTGTCCGCGGCTCGTGGCATGGTCTTCCGTCCTTATCGTTTGCTCGAGTCTTCGTTCATCCTGCTGAAAACAAAACGCAGGATTATATGGAAACTCCCCGCCGATGGCATATCAAACCGAACAGGCCGACGGGCGATCCGGCATCGACCACCCTGCTGCTTTGATGCCCGCTATTCAGTCGAATACGACCGTCTTGTTCCCGCTGACAAGGATTTCATCTTCGACATGATGATGAATGGCCCGGGCCAGCACGACCCGTTCCAGGTCGCGGCCCTTGCGGATCAGATCTTCGACGCTGTCGCGATGACCCACGTCCAGCGTCTCCTGAGCGATGATCGGGCCCTGATCCAGATTGTCCGTCACGTAGTGACTCGTCGCTCCGATGATTTTCACGCCGCGGGCATGGGCCTGATGATACGGCTTCGCCCCGGCAAACGCCGGCAGGAAGCTGTGGTGAATGTTGATGATCCGTTGAGGATATGCCGCCACAAAATCCGGCGAGAGAATGCGCATGTATCGCGCCAGCACGACGAAATCAATGTCGTATTTTGACAACAGCGAGAGGATTTCGCCCTCCTGCTTTGCCTTGTTTCCATCGCGAACCGGGACGCAACGAAACGGCACGCCGAACGCCTTTGTGTCCGGCTCGAGATCGGGATGATTGCCGATCACGATCGGGAGTTCGACGCGCAATTCGCCTGTGCGCCATCGCCAAAGCAGGTCGCTGAGGCAGTGCCCTGCTTTGGTGACCAGCACCGCCATGCGTTTGATGCGATTGCCCCAATGCATTTCCCACTTCATGCGGAACTGATCGGAAACCGGTCGCCACGCGGCCGCGAAGGTCTGTTCATCCAGGCGGAAGCCGTTGAGGTCGATTTCCACCCGCATGAAGAACTTCCTCGCCTCGCGGTCGGAATGCTGGTCCGCGTCGAGGATGTTTCCCTGGTGCTGAGCGATGAAACCCGCCACGGCTGCGATGATGCCGCTCGCATCGTCGCAGGTGATCAGCAATCGTGCGGTGTTTGCGTGCAATTGGCGGCCCTCGCTCGGCGTACGACGTCCGGACTCACTTCAGTTCGGCAACATGCGTCCGTGGCAGAAGTTGCAACTTCGCCGGATGTGATTGGTCATGGTTATCGGGCGGCTTTTGTATCGTGGTCGCTGCAGAAGTGATGCGCGCGTCCTCAGGGCAGCAATGACCGATCGCCGCGTTCGAGGTCAAGCAGGAACTGCTTACGCCAGAGCCCCCCGCCATAGCCGCCAAGCTTGCCGTTTTTGTTCACGACCCGATGACAGGGGATGATGATGCCGATTCGGTTCATTCCGTTCGTCATGCCGACCGCCCGTTGGGCTCCAGGCCGTTCCACGTCTGCCGCCAATTGCTCATAAGAAATCGTCTCCCCGTAAGGGATGTCGATCAGCCGTTTCCAGACGGCGACCTGAAACGGCGTGCCGGGATAGACCAGTGGCACGGTGAACGCCCGGCGTCGGCCCGCGAAGTACTCTGCGAGTTCGGCCTCCGCCTGATCGATGGGACCGTTCCGGCCCGGCACGACGGCGCACGCGAAGTGCTTGCGGAGTGTCTTGAACTGGTTGTCGATCGCCCGCCGATCGGTGAATTCCAGCAGACACATCGCGTCCGACGTCGCGCACACGATCAAGGGCCCGATCGGACTCTCTATCGTCGCGGTCAGGATGCAGTCCGACCCGCGGCTTTGCCCCGGCGTCGCGCCGAACGTCTTGCCGAATGCCTCGCGGAATCCGCTCGGCGACTCGTACCCATAGCCCAGTGCCACATCATCCAGACTCGCACCATTCCGTATGTCCATCATGGCCTGCCCCAATCTTCTCGCCCGATCGTATGCCTGGAACGTCATCCCGTAGTGTGTCTTGAAGTACCGCCGCGCCCGGGCCGGGTCGATGCCGATTAACCGCAGGTCGCGGTCCCGTATCCGCCGCCCTTTGATCCGCTCGACTTCTTCGAAGATGCGATCGACCCACGCCGGCGGTCGGCCGTCGGTGTCCATCGGCCGGCATCGCTTGCACGGTCGATAGCCGGCGAGCAACGCCTGCTTCGCCGTCGGGAAGAACTCGAGATTCTGCGGCTTCGGTCGCCTGGCCGGACAATTGACGCAACAGAACACGCCCGTCGTCTTCACACCGAGGAAGAAGACGCCGTCGTAGGTGGCGTCCCGTTCGGCAACGGCCTTCTGCATCTCAGCAATGGGCGGCAGCTTCGACATGTCAACAGGCTACCGCCGTGCGATCGGCCGATCTACCGATTTCTGAGCGCGGAAGTCAGATCGCCCCAAATGCAACGAACCCTCGCCGAAGGGCGAGGGTCCGCTGAAGGTCCATTTGATGTGAAATCGCCGAGAGGCGAATCAGACATCCTGCGTTTCGTGTCGCGGCGGCGCCGGCTTGGGGCTGGGCTTGCCCGCCTCCTGCGTCGTGAGCAGCGCCTGCGTGATCTGCTCACCGACCTGGTTCATGCCATTTGGCGTGTACGGAACCATCATGATCGTGCTCTTGCTGTGAGCGCCGACGGCCGTGACCGTGTCGTAGTGCTGCGTGAGGAGGACCATCTTGGTCGCCTCTTCCGGCGAGATGCCCGCCTCGGCACACGCCTCGACCGATTCCTTCAGACCGTTGGCGATCGCCAATCGCTGCCGAGCGATACCGACACCTTGCAGCTCCTTCGCACGGGCTTCGGCCTCGGCCTCGGCGATCACGCGGATCTTCTTCGCCTCGGCCTCGTTCTTGGCCGCTTCCTTCATACGGGCGCTGGCGTTGACCTGGTTCATCGCAACCTTGACCTTGGCGTCGGGCTGGATGTCGTTCACCAGCGATTGCAGGATCGTGTAGCCGAACTGCTGCATCGTATCTTCGAGACGTTCCTTCACCGCAAAGGCAATCTTCTCTTTCTCGGAGAAGACATTGTCGATGCCCATTTCGGGCACGAGGGCTCGCACCGTGTCGAAGACATACGAACTGATCTGCTGCCCCGGATTCATCAGCTTGTAGTGGGCCGCCAGCACGTCCTCTTCGCTCTCGCGAACGAAGAACTGNNACTGCACGGCAATCTTGATGTCGACGAACACGTCGTCCTTGGTCTTCGACTCAACGTCAATCTCCAGCTCTCGCACGCGGTGCGTGATGCGGCCGGAGACGCGGTCGAAGATTGGGATTTTCCAATGCAGACCCGGCCCCGCCGTTTTGATGTACTTGCCGAAGCGTTCGACGATGGCACGCGTCTGCTGTTCCACCGTGAACAGACCGGAGAAGACAAGGATCACAAGAAAAACAATCGCAATGCCCGCAAAGATGATCAGCACTGGCATCGAAGCAATCCTTTCTCCCGCATCTGCGGGGCTAGTCGGTTGAGCACAGACGTCCTGATCGAAGCTCCACTCCCAGCGAACTCGCCGGCTGCGGCACTTCATAGGACGGTATTTCCAACGTCGTCGTCCTGCCGCGAGGGAGCCGTTCGACCGGCATGTCGAGGCCGAAGACGATTTTCTTGTGAGCATCAAAGCCGCGGATCCGCAGCACAACGTCTTCCAGCGAATAGCCGCCGTTGAAAAGCACGACAGCGATGGTCTCCGTGCCCAGCAGCATTACGCCGCCCCACGCGGCATGCCATTTGAAATGCAGATCGGTCATGCCCTGCACCGGCTGAAAGCCCAGCCCCGGCGCGAGCGGCGTCGGGTGTCGGGCCGGAGCGGAGGCGGCCGGCTCGTGCGCCGCCTCAACGAACTCCTGCCCGCAGCGGCGGCAATATCGGGCCACCGGCTGATTGCGAGTCTGGCAATTTGGACACGTCCGAGTCGGCATTTCTAATCCTGGAAGATTGCTCGGCCTCAGTCTGATCAACGGCGTGCCGCCCGCGACCTTGCTGCCGCGGACGAACCGGTTCGGGCCTTGCTCACTCCTTCCAGCCAAAGTGTAACTCACAGGCGGCGCGCCGCTACTATAAACCGGGATCGGGAGTCTAACCGCGAGGTGACAGGATCACCGGAACCTGAATCGCCTGCCATGAAAGAGACGAACTGCGAGCCGGAAGTGAATCAAAAAACCCCTCCGACCAATCGATCGGAGGGGCTGTGCTTAAGCACCCCCACGGGGACTCGAACCCCGGTCTCCAGGATGAGAACCTGATATCCTAGGCCGCTAGACGATGGGGGCCGGATAGACTCGACTGTCGCTCGTGACGTCGAGCCAGACTTAAGAGGGACAGGATTATTTAAGGCCAACGCCTGCTGCTTGGCAAGTGCAAAAATCGCCGCTGACGCCTCGTAACGGCCCGTCGACATCGCGCCTGTTTGTCACGCGTCGGAGCGACCGATATACTGCGATATTCCGCGCGTCGGACGCGGCACCATTCACCAAGGGAATCGGAATGCCGATTTACGAATTTCATTGCACCGCCTGCGGAACCGACTTCGAAGAGTTGGTCCGCTCGCCGTCGGCCGCCAACTCCGTCACCTGTTCGCAATGCGGCAAGAAGAGCGTTGAACGCAAGATCAGCGGTTTCGCCGCTCATTCGGCGCCGGCCGGCAAGCCCGGCAACTGCCCCCTGCCGGTCAATCAGGGCTGCGGCCAGTGCTGCATGGACGGCGCGTGCGGGATGCAGTAGCGCGGTAAGGAGTTGGATTCATGGCTGAGCCCGTTCCACGGCTCGCACCCCGGAAGATGCCCCCTGCGACCGTCGCCGCCGTGTGCGCATGGTTGCTGCCCGGTCTGGGCCATTGGCTCATCGGCCAGAGGGCCCGCGGCGTGATCTTCTTCGTCGTTTTGACAGCGACGTTCTGGAGCGGCGTGGCCGTCGGCGGCGTGCGATCGACCGTCGCCGGCAGGGAGAACGGTGCCTGGATCGCCGCCCAGCTGTTCATGGGCCCGCAGGCGATCGGGGCCTTCCTCATCAGTCGAAACATCCAGCTGCAGGGCGACCCGGTCGAGTATCACGCCTTGTCGCCCGCATCGAGTATTGCAGTCGTTTATGCCGGCGTCGCCGGCCTCCTGAACCTGTTGGTCATCGTGGACGTACTGGCGCGCGTGGACAATGCGACATCGGCAACGCCCGCCCGCGCCTCGCCGACGAGAGCCAAACGCTGAGAGCCGCCATGGAGCACCTGAAGCGGTTGTTCATGGAACCGATGCAGATCACCGGGATCTGGCGTCTGCTGATGCTCGTGCCGCTGGCGATCAGCATCAGCGTTGTCTGGTCGACCATGCGCCGGGAACGAATGGCGGCGATCCCGATGGCCACACTGAAGATGTCGGCCCAGATACTGGTCGGGATGATGCTCATCGGCATCGTCCTCTATGGTGTATTTCAGATGCTCGCCTGACGGCATGCGCTCCTGCCGCTCGCGAGTATCTCACGACAGCCCGGCCGCCCGATCGCGGCGGCTTCATCCGGAGACATGAAGATGCACGCGCACAAAGTCGTCGTCGGTTGCCTATTGGTACTGTCAATCGTCATCACAGGCTGCGATAGCAAGTCGAGCAATCCACCTGCCGGAGCGGCGCAGGCTCAATCCCCGAGCACGCCCCCCGCTGCGAAGGCGGAGTCCGCCAAGCCTGCATCGCCCGCCAACCCGAGCGCCGGACCGGCGACCACACCTCCCGCCGCAGTACAAGGCACCGGCCCGCACTGGCAACTCACCACGGATACGATCGACTTCGGGACGGTCTGGGCCGGCGAAGAGATTCTCAAGAATTTCACCTACAAGAACGTCGGCGACAAGGTGCTCAACATCATCCAGATCAAGCCGCATTGCAGTTGCTCCGCCGCGGAGAACTACACGAAACAGGTGCCGCCCGGCGGCGAAGGCGTGGTTCCCTTCAAGCTGAATACGCGGAGCAAGCACGGCCCGGTGCGCGAATACCTCGACGTCACCACGGACGACCCCAAACAACGCATCATGCGGGTCTGGCTGACGGGCACCGTTATGGAGGTGTGCAGGCTGGAGGTCATCGAAGACTCGATCTACGAGGCGCAGCGGGCTGCGGGCAATGCTCCCGCAGAATTCCCCACTCGCCGCAAGGGGCACTTCGGACGCATCGAGCGCGACGACAATCTCCGCCGCGTCATCAAGCTTATCAACACAAGCGGTGTCGAACCGCTGACCCTGGAACTGCTCCCGACGCCGCCCGGTGGCCGCTTTGATCTGGACTTCAAGGAAACGGTGCCCGGCGCGGAATTCACGCTGACGATCGTGAGAAACAGCCCGTTTATGGAGGGCTACTCGAGCGTGGCGGCACGGTTGAAGACAAACGTCCCTGAGCGGCCGATCTTCACCGTCCCAATCACGGCGCAGGTGCCGCCAAGGATCGAAATCCGCCCGCCCAAAATCGTCATCGACCGCAAGTTCCCCGGCAGGAACCAGCGATTGGTCCGAATCGTCAACAACGGGTCGGCGCCGCTGAACATCACCGGCATCGAGACGACGGAGCCCCGATACAACCTGGAAATGATCGACAACAATTACGCTGAGACGAAAACGTACCTCTTCAAGATCGACCTTCCCTCGGAAGACTACCGGCCGCCGCCCTACGGCGAGATCATCCGCATCCACACCGACGACACCGAGCACAAGGTCGTCAATATCTTCGTGCTACCGTCGCTGCGAGCGGGGCCCACGCCGCGCCCGGCGGACAAGCCGGCCACATTCCATCCCGGCAAGACGCTGCCCTGATCCGGCAGCACGGCGCCACGACGCGCGCCGATTCGCGCATGAAAAAACTGCTCGGTCCGCCCCATGCAGGGTGAGCCGAGCAGCTTGCATTTCAGCGTAAGCGGTGGTGCGTTTACTCGCGTTCCGCGCGGATCAGAATGACGTCCTCGACAGGTCGGCTGTTGGAATCAACCTCGACCTCGGCGATCGCGTCGATGACATCCATGCCCTCAATGACGTTCGCGAACACCGTGAATCCGCCGTTCTGGTTATCCAGGTTCGACGAGTTGTCCACGAGATTCACGAAGAACTGCGATGTTGCCGAATCGGGATCGTCTCCCAACTTCGCCATCGCCACCGTCGCACGAACGTTCGAGCGATCCGGGCTGAACTCGTTCTGAATCGGATCGCGTAACCCCTCCTGAGGCGTACCCAAACCCGGCCCGGGCAGAAATCCGCCACCCTGCACGACGAAGCCGTTCACGACGCGATGGAAGATGGTGCCGTCGTAGAAATCGTCTTCGACGTACTGGAGGAAATTCTCGGTCGTGATCGGAGCGTCATCGACAAGCTCGAACAATACGTCACCGAACGTGGTTTCCAGCCGGACGAGATTCGGCGTCACAACGCGGAAGCCCTCCTCCAGAACCGCCGTAGCCGTGTCCGGATTTTCCACGATCACCGTGTAAGCACCCAGGGCCGCGCCGGTCAGATCGAAGCTGACCAGAATCGTCTGGGCATCCTGCACGACCACCGACGTTCCGTCGATCACGTCGCCGTCGCGTTCGATCCGTACCGTCGCGCCGTCCTCGAAGTTCTCACCATCGATCGCCGCGTCGGTCACAGTCGTGTCCACTTCGCCGGTGGACGGCGTCACCGAGCGCACGAACGGCTCGGAGCCGGTCACGTCCACGATCCGCGTGGTCGAGATCACCGCACCGAAGTCATCAACCACCGTCAGCGTAACGCTGTAGTCGTCGGGCAGGTTGTACGTGTGCGAAGTCGTGATGCCCTTGCCGAGGGCCGTCCCGTCGCCGAAGTCCCAGCTATAGGAGCGGATTTCGCCGTCGGGGTCGGAACTGCCGCTTGCGTCAAAGTTGAAGCGCAGGGCGTTGTCGGGATCGACCTCGAAAGTGAAGCTCGCGCTGGGCAGATCGTTGAGCAGAATCGATCGCGTGGTCGTGCCCGAACCGCCGCGATCGTCGCGAACCGTCAGTCGCACAACATAACGGGCGCTCTGGTCGTAGCTGTGCTCGATCGTCGCGCCGCTGCCGCGCTGGCCGTCGCCGAAGTCCCATTCATATGAAGTAATCGTTCCGTCGGGATCGCGGCTGCTCGTCGCGACGAACCGTTTCGTTCTGGTGAGGTTCACGCCCTGATCNNACGTCCTCGACCACGAACTTCGCAACAGGCAGCGTGTTCGGCCCGATCACCTCGACCGGCAGCGAACTGCTCGCGATCATCTTCGCGCCGGTATTGTTGATCCAGTCCTTGCCTGAGAAGAGAAAGACGCTGACCTCGAACGTACCGTCCCTCGTGAACTCGTGCGTCACGCGCTGTCCCGACTCGACCGGCAGATTCACCGCCATCGAACCGTCACCGAAGCTCCAGTTGATCGTCCGCGTCTGCGGATAGTCGCTCAGATCAACGCGGAACGTGCGCAGCAGCGTCTCTTCACCGGGATTGGTCGGAATAATCGTCGGCGGCTTCATCAGGCCGATGGGCAGACCTGTATCGACCTGGCAACCCTGGCCCGACATGCCGAGCATGACCGACAGCCCGCCGATCAGACATACAATCGTCAAGCGGTGCATTGGATGATCCCCTCACGCGATGGAGTCCCCGCGTCCCCCCAGCGGATAGACACCTTTCGCCCTCGCTTCAAAAAGCTTCGTTCGATTGTATGCCCCGCAAGGCCGCGAAGTCTGCCCGCGCAAAGCGCGAAAGCGGATGCGGCAACTTGGACGCGACCTGCCGACCGGTAATCTGCGGCACCACAGGTTTCTGGCCGGAGTGTCAGCGTCCTTCGTTCGAACGACCATGGCGGAAGAGACGCTTCCGGTAACGCGGACGCATCTGCACGAGCCGTGAGTTGTAGCGGCGGTGTCAGTAATCGGACGCCCCAGCCACCTGGCCTTGCCGGCCGACCCGATCGACGTTGTACCCCGCCTGCGCCGGATCGCCGGACGGTCTTTCCTGATGTGCAAACGAAGCGAGAAGATCGCCGCTGGGCAATTGTTCCCAATTGGGGCTCCCAACCTTGGTGAATGGTCCCCAGATTCGCCCCCAATTCAGGGTCGCCAGCTCGCCGCAAGGTGCATCTTCAAACGCCCTTGCGTTCCAATTTTCGTGTATTGCGGATATTAGCGACGTGGGCGGCGTCTGGCGCGACGTCGTCCAAGGTTCTGGCACGGCGGTTGCCTCAATGAAGTGCGAAGCGTCCTGAGACACGGGATGCCGATGACAATCCGAGCGTACGAACCCTCCTGTTCCGCTCGGTTCAGACGTGCCTGACCCAGTAATGGGTCGGTTTGTTGGGCGGGTGTGAGTGCGAGGCACACCCGCCCTTTTTTCATTTCCCTGATTGTCTGACTGAATCACCCCGGCGTAGCGCGGAAGAACTTCGCATCGACACCGTCGGCGGCGACACGGAGGCGGATGCGGCGGCCGCACTTGGGGCAGAAGCCGAGGTAGTGGTCGTCCTCGGGCTTGCGATAGACGCGCTGATAGACATCGCAGCACTCGAAGTGAATCCCGATCCAGGGTCGGCGTGAGGCGGCGCTGCCTGCCGCCGGACCGGCCGCGCTGCCACCGGACCCGACTGCGGAGGCTGGATCGGAAAAAGACGATACGCCGCTGTTCGCTCCCCTGCCCTGCGACGTATGGCCCCTCGGCTCGCCTTCGCTACTCGTCGAGACGACGAAGTCCCCCTCCGCCGTGGACACGATGTCGATTCGATTGCCTGTGAGGCCGTTTCCCATGCAGCC
>NPIF01001591.1_pt3 | contig 11590 bp, 9 predicted proteins | sample 8637461 | NCBI WGS metagenome assembly NPIF01 (sample SAMN07420641, study PRJNA396082) | bioreactor metagenome | isolation source: sample BR12 brine-fed electro-methanogenic bioreactor BR | place: Japan: Kochi | collected 2016-12-09
CTTCGCGCGTTGATCCTCGCAGGGGGGCTGGTCGCTCTCCTGGCGCTCTTCCGCAATCGGCGATGAGCGCCCAGTCGTAAACCCTAGGAAAAGAGAGCTTTGACCGGACGCCGCCCGTGAGGCGGCGTCCTTGGTGTTGACACCTGTACATTTCAAGTGTACTAGTACACTAGTACACTAAAACTCCAGGGATATCCCGGGTCCACCGGAGCTCCCAGGACCTTCGAGCCCGCCCGAAGCCCATCCGGCCTGGGCGAGGCCCCGACGAGGAGGCGTCTCATGCTCGGCAATCGGCAGGTCGTCACTCTGGTCGTCCTCGCGGCGTTCGCATCGGCCGCACTGGCAGCATCGTCCACCGCGGCCCCCGAGGCCGCTTCCGCTCCCGAACACCCCGACGTCCTCGTCGTCGCCGAGATCCAGGACCTGGCGGCGCGCTGGGACCACGTGCGCGGCGTTCCCGGCCTCGAGCGTTTCCTTCGGGACGCGTTCACGCGCATCGGGATCGACGGCGCGAGCCTGCCGGGCTCGTTCGCGGAGCGCGAGTACTTCGTCCTCTGTCACACGGGCTCCGGCATCGTCGAGTTCCGCCGTGCCGCGGCCACCGAGCGCGCGATGGTCGCCCGCACCCTCGAGACCGAGTGGAACCCGAAGCTAGACCGCGACAGCCTCGTGCGCGGCGTCGTGCGGCTCGGCGTGCTGCGCGCCCACGTGAAGCAATGGGGCGCGCGTCAGTCCGTCGCGCCGCTCGCGATACTGGCCGAGGTGGTCGCGGCGGACCTCGCTGGGCTCGAGTCCGTCAGCTTCACCCGGGAGATCGAGTCCGGGGAGCTCCTCTTCGAAGCGCGCGTGGACCTGGCGCCTGTTGGCCATCGCGCGGCCGTCGAGCTGCCTGCCGGCGCGCAGCCCTCCAAGGCGCCCGGACCTTTGGCAGACGCCTGGAGCGCCGCGCGGGAGCACGTCGTCACGACTTGCCTGGCGCTCGCGCGTGCCGCCCTCGGCGAGGAGCGCGGAGGCGAGGCGGCCGTTCTCTCCGTCGCGCGCCTGCTCGTCGCGATCGAGGACATGGAGCTCGCCGTCGAGCGTGATGCGGACGGCTTCTATGCGAGCGGCGTCGTCAGCTTCGTCACGGCGCGGTAGAGGGCACTTCGGCGCGGCGGGGAGCGCGCAAGAGCGCGATGGTCCCCGCCGCCGCGAGCACCGCGACGCCGCAGATCGTGAACGCGAGCGGGAAGTTGCCCATGTCCCCGAGCACACCCCCCATTTTCGGGCCGGCGATCCCGCCGACGCCGTACGCGAGGAAGACGAGCGGGTAGTTCTGCCCGATGTTGAGCGAGCCGAAGGTCTCCGCTGTGATCGTCGGGAAGAGCGCGAAGTTGCCGCCGAAGTTGAAGCCGATGATCGTCGCGCCGACGTAGAGCAGGACTTCACTGCCAGCCATCCAAGGGAACGCGAGGACGACGAAGCCCTGGCTCGCGAGCATCAGCACGAGTGAACGCTGGCGTCCGAGGCGATCACTGATCGCTCCCCAGGCAATGCGCCCGAGGCCGTTCGCGAGCGAGAAGAAGACGGCCATGGCCGTGCCGGCGATTCCGGAGGCACGCGCTTCGTCGACGCCGGCCGCCATCAGGGCGTGCATCGGGAACAACTTCATCAGGCCGATGCTCATCAGGCCAGCCCCGCCGCCCGCGACGAAGGCGACGAAGATCATGAAGAACTGCGGCGTCTTGAGCATCTCGCCGCTCGTGAAGTCGACGTTCGCGCGCGCCCCGCCCTTGGGCTCGCGAGGGACGAAGCCCTCGGGCAGCCATCCCTCGGGGGGATGCACCATGACGAGCCCGCCAGCGACGACCATCACGAGAAAGGCGATTCCGTAGGCGATGAAAGTACCGGAGAGCCCTATGCTCTCGATCAGGTGTCCCCACGCGCCCGCGCCCTTGACCCAGCCCATCGCGCCGAAGCCGAAGCCGGCCACCGCGAGGCCGGTGATCAGGCCCGGCTTGTCCGGGAACCAGCGCATGCCGACCGCGATCGGCACGACATAGGCCAAGCCGATCCCGGTCCCTCCGACGATGCCGACGAGCACGAGTAGCGGAAGGTACGCGGTGCCGGCGAAGAGGCCGGCGAGCAGATAGCCGCCGCCGAGGACCAACCCGCCCGCGATGGCGAGCGCGCGCGGACCGAAGCGGCGCATCAAGCGCCCGGCGATGACGCCGCCGACCGCGAAGCTGGCGAGTCCCGCGGCGAACACGTCCTGGGTGGCGCTCTTGCTCCAGCCGGCCTCGACGAGGGTCGGAGTGAAGACCGACCAGGCGTAGATCGCGCCGAGCGCGAGCTGGATGGAGATGGCGCCGGCGACGACGAGCCAGCGGCTCTTGCTGTTGACGATCATGAAGACACACTCCGAGCGGCGAGCTGGACCCACGTCGGGTCGGACCGGGACGCGACGCGCCCGGCCAACGGGGGGAGCGCACACTCTAGCGAAAGCAGGGTCCGTGAGTCGAGGGCTTTTCGCGTGCCCGATCGGCGAAGGGGGTTGGTAGGATGTCGCCATTCCTGGGAGGTGAAAGATGGCCTTGCTCGCCGGGCTCTGGCTGCCCGTTCTCGTGTCCGCCGTACTCGTCTTCGTCGTCAGCTCCGTGATCCACATGGTCTTGCCATGGCACAAGAGCGATTACCGCAAGCTGCCGGACGAGGAGGGGTTGCTTCGCGCGCTCGGAGGGCAGGAGCCCTCGCGAGGGGTGTATATGTTCCCGCGCGCAGAGTCGATGAAGGAGATGGGCTCCGAAGAGATGCTCGAGAAGTTCGAGCGCGGGCCCGTCGGCTTTCTCACCGTGATGCAGAGCGGGCCCCCGGCGATGGGGCCGCGTCTCGTGCAGTGGTTTCTCTACTCGGTCCTCGTCGCTTTCTGCGCTGGCTAAGTCGCGTGGTCGACGCTCGGCGCGGGCGCTCACTACCTGGCGGTCTTCCGGGTCGTCGGGACGGTCGCGGTGCTCACCTTCTCGGTCAGCTACGTCCCGGACTCGATCTGGAAGGGCGTGCCGTGGATGGTCACGTTCAAGAATGTGGTCGACGGCGTCGTCTACGGCCTCGTGACGGCGGGGGTGTTCGGCTGGTTGTGGCCGGCGGCATGAGCCGCTTCGGCTCCGGACTGCTCGCGTTCGCCATTCTGGGCGTGGCGCTTGGCGCCACGTCCGCCAAGGAGCCCCGCATGAGCACGGAGAAGGTGCTGGTCGAGGAGGTCGAGCGGCTTCACCAGCTCTTCGAAGCGTGGTTCACCGGGCGGAGCGTCGACTTCGACGCGGTGAAGGACGCGCTGGCTCCCGACTTCGAATTGATCGCGCCGTCGGGCATGCGCCACGTGCGCACCCCGCTGCTCGAGAGGCTGCGCGCCGCGCGAGGCGCCTGGCCGGAGGGCGCGCGGATCACAGTGCGCGCGGTGCGCGCGCGGCGGGTGGGACCGAATCTCCACCTGGTCACCTACGAGGAGTGGCACCACCCCGTCGGCGAGAGTCCTCGTGGCCGGCTGAGTAGCGCCCTCTTCGAGTGGCCGCGCGAAGGGGCGGAGCGGCCCCTCTGGCTGCACGTGCACGAGACCTGGCTGCCCGAGACCAGTGACGCGCCCGAGTAGCGCGCCCGCGAAGCTCGCCTATGCTCGTCCTGCTTGCGGAGGAGAATGGTGATGCCGGATCGGAAGCGGGGAGCGAGGCTCGTCTACTCGAGTGACGAAGGGCAGGTCTGTCCCGGCTGTGAGCGCGTACTCTCCTCCTGCGTCTGCGATGCCGAGCAGCCCGCGCCCTCCGCACGGGGCCCCGTCCGCGTCGGGCGCCAGACGAAGGGCCGTAAAGGCAAGGGGGTGACCGTGATTACCGGCCTGCCCCTCGCGGGTGCCGAGCTCACCCGCCTCGCGAAGGAACTCAAGCGCCGCTGCGGCTCCGGCGGCACCGTCAAGGACGGTGTGATCGAGATCCAGGGCGAACACCGCGACCTGCTGGTCGAGGAACTCGTGAAGCGGGGCTACGGGGCGAAGCGCTCGGGCTCCTGATCAGTCAGCCGGTGCGATGTTCGCCTCGATGCGGTGCGCGCTGGAGACGAAGGGACCCCACACACCGTAGGCGGGCTCTTCCGTCCCGAACGGGTCCTGGCTCGTGTCGTAGTAGCCGTAGAACTCCTCCACCCACAGCGTGCCGTCTTCCGCGATCACCGCGCGGCCACGCCGGACGATCGTGACGATCACGCTTTGGTCGTGGCCTCGCATGTACGCCGCGAGCGTGAACACGGCGCCGCGAGCTCCTGTCCGGCGGGCGGTGCCGACGTAACGCGAGTGGTCGAGCTCCAGCGCGGAGCCTGGCGGGCCGACGAGCTCGGAGACGACGGTGTAGCGACCCCGGCCGATGCTCGTGATCGTCGTGAGCCCTCCACTCCCGCCTTCTCCGTGGTTCGACGAGATCCACGCGCCCTCGAAGCGGGGCGGCTCGGCCCGCTCCGCATCGGGCGCACCGGCGAGCGCGAGCGGGATGAGCAGGACAAGAGGAAAGACTTGGCAAAGAAGAGACTTGACGCGTGTTCGCATGGAGTGACCCCCGTGGCGAGACGTCACGCGGCCGCGGCACTCCGCCGGCGACAGCGCAGCGTCGGTCTCCTCCCCTCAACGCCGAAGTCGGCGTGACCGGACGCCGGAATAGAGGTTCGCTCGGGCGAGCGGGGGGGGACGGCTGGGGGGCTCGAGCAGGGAGTTCCTTGACGTTGTCGCCGGCCCTCGACGCCCCCTGGCGGCGTTGCTCCTCCTCGCAGTAGCNNTCGCGCCTTGCCAGGATCGCCGAGGGCTCGCCGACAACGGCAAGGAACTCCCGGCTCGAGGGACTAGAGGGTCCAGGCGTAGCCTAGCTTCGCGAAGATCCGCCGGTTGCTCGTCGTCAGCGGGATCTCGTGGTCGCCGTACGCGCTGTCGGTGTAGCCGAGGAAGAACACGGTCTGGGGGTTGACCTTGTACGAGAAGAGCACCTGCTTGTAGACCGAGCGGTACTCGCGATCCCAGCCTTCGTCGTAAAGAGCGACGTTGTAGTCGTACGCGACGCGCTGGATGATCGTGCGCAGGAGCATGCGCGCGTTGAACTGGTAGGAGAAGTCGAACGCGGTGACGTTCGCCTCGTAGAGCTCTTCGCCGCCAACTGTCATCCGCTCGTAGTTGTGGTCGAGTCCCAGGTGGATGTGCCGGCCGATCTTCTGCTGGATGTAGGGCTGGATCCGGGTTCGCCTTCCTTGGCGGACGTTGGTGAAGTCGACCGCTTCCCCCGTGCGCACGTGGATGCGGAAGAAGGTGTCGCCGCCGACGTGCTGGCAGTGGTGCAGGAAGATCTCATCGCGGTCGAAGACCTCGCCGCCGTAGGCCTGGTGCTTCTTGAAGAGCTTGATGAACGAGTGGATCTGGTGTGGGCCCTCGTAGCTGAGGAAAGCGCTGGCCTCGTTCTCGAGCAGCTCGCCGTTCTGATACTCGATGCGGTAGACCTCGCCTTCGGCGCGGAAGTTCAACCAGCCGCGGTTGTGCTCCTTGGCGATCCACGTGCGGCTCGCGCCGAGAACGCCCCAGCGATGCCCGACCTGGGTCATGAAGCCGAGATCGGAGCGGAACTCGTCGCCGATGTCGCGGTAGGCCGCCCAGACGCTGTGATAGCGGGCGCGGTGGGCATAGAAGACATCGAGGGCGGAGTCCTCGAGCGTGCCGAGGGGCTGGTCGTACTCCCGGGCGATCCCGTCGGGGTACTCGGTGCTCGAGCGGGCGTACTGCACCTCGAGCCGGTCCTTGTCCGTGAAGCGGAAGTCCCCGTCGAAGCTCGCGACGCTGTTGTGGTAGTTGTCGGCGCTCCGGTGAGTGGCGAGGAAGCCGAGCGTGTGCCGATCCCGAATGTCCCGCTTGTAGCGCAGGACGGAGGCGGTGGACTCGAGCTCGAGCGGTGCGTCGAGAGTCGACGAGGAGTTCGGGCCGGGGAAGAGGAGGCCCGTGAGATCGTCGCGGACCACATACGCACCGATGGTGTGCTTGCCTTCCTTGCCGGTCAGCTTGGTGCCCCAGGAGGGCGAGATCATCGAGCGCGTGTGGACGAGGCGGAAGCGCGTCTCGAAGAAGTCCGCTCCCTCCATGAAGAAGGGGCGCTTCTCGGCGAGAAAGAGCGTGAAGGGGTTGTTGATGTCGAGCTGGAGGTCGTCGGCTTCGACCTGTGAGAAGTCGGGATTGACCGTGCCGGCGAGGGTGAGGTTCGGCGTCATCCCCCAACGCACCGTCAGGCCCGCGTCAGTCTCGGTGTCGTCGCGCTGGAAGCTACCGCCGGGCCAGGGTGTGCGGGCTTCGTTGCGTCCCATCGTCAGAGTCGGCGCGAGCTCGAGATTGAGGCCCGGGCTCACACCCTCGAACCCTTTGATCTTGACGGCCTGGCAGAGGTAGCAGTTGCGGTCGCGGAGACGGGGGAAGAGGGCGAGTCGATGGCGTTCGGAGCGGGGATATGCCCGGACCGCGTCGATACCCCAGACCTGGGGCGTTTCCGTGCGCTGGAAGCGCAGCGACGAGAATGGGATCCGGATCTCGACGGCGTAACCCCAGTCGGTGATCTTCGCGGCCGAGTCCCAGATCGCGTCCCAATCTCCCGAATGATGGCTGTTTTCCATCTCGACGTGGTCGGACTGGACGCCGAGCGGGTTGACCATGAACGCGAAGCTGCGGCGCTCGTCGTTGAAGGTGTCGAGGTTGATCAACACCCAGTCGTCGGAGCCGATCTCGTCGCGGTCGGAGAGGTGCGCGCGGATCTCTTCGGGTCTCGGGTCGAAGGCGCGGAACGCGAAGTTGACGGCCTCGTCGTCGAAGTAGCCGTAGACGATGGTGCGTACTAGCGCCGGCTCGTTCTCGGCGGGGGAGACTTCGTAGACGAGCTCCATGCTCCACGCGTTCTCCCAGGCAGCCTCGTCGAGGACTCCGTCGAGATTGGGCTTGGCAGCGATGTGCGGGATCGTGGATGGAGGAGTCGCCTGGGCGAGGGCGCTGAACGGCGCCGCGATGCATGCGAGTGCGAGGAAGGTGAGGGCGAAGTGTCGCAACGTCACGGAGGTCTCCAGCGCGGGTGTGCTGGCTTAGGATTAAGTGGAGACCTCGGTGCTGCCAGGAGGTTCGGGTAAAAGCCTGTAAAGCGCGCTGAGCGGTTCGCGGACGCCCGCGAGCGGCGCCCCTCTCAAAGCCAGGAACACACGAAAAACCCCGCGGCGAACCGCGGGGCTTTCGATCTTCGAGAAGTGGTGAGAGCTTACATCTTCACCAGGTTCTCGGCGGCCGGGCCCTTCTGGCCCTGGACGACGTCGAACTCCACCGACTCACCCTCGGCCAGGGTCTTGAAGCCCTCGCCCTGGATGGCGGTGTGGTGGCAGAAGACGTCCTTCTCGCCGTCGTCACGGGTGATGAAGCCGTAGCCCTTCTCGTCGTTGAACCACTTCACGGTGCCAGTAATACGCATTGCTGTACTCCTAAACTGGTGTTCCACTGTTCTTGGTCCGTCGGAGTGCAGCGCTGCGATCTGGTGGATCGTTTCGAAGCTACCCGACTGAGCCGTGCACGGGAGTCCGTCCCTTGGCGGCAGCCACCCCACTTGGAGCGGCTGTTCAAGATACACATAGTGCGCGAATCTCGAGTCAAGTCAACAACCTCACGCCAAAAGATCCACGAAAAAAGGAGGGTTTCTCGTGGGAGCGGGCTCGTAGCGGTGAGGTTGCGAAGGAGTGTGGCACGAATATCTGAACAAGGAGCCGGAAAGGTCAGCTCCGAATGATGCAGAGTACCTACTGTAAAACGAAGATTTGAAACGGGTTATGGCTCCCGCTGTTCGCTCTCGGTCCGCACCGGGTTTGGCCCGGGGCGCCAGCGTGGGCAGAATCTCCTCCTTGGGCGGGTCCTCTTCGGGCCGGCAGAAAAACGTGGCTGAATGACGGCCTTTGCGAACACGAAGGCACGGAGCGCCGCGACGCGGCTCGGACAGCGTCGATGGGAGATGGTGTGACCAAGGCTGGTTCCGATACGAAAGTCCTGCTCGCGGGCGCACTCCTCTTCGCCTTCCTCGGTGCCGGTTGCGGAGGGGGTGGCGACGGCGTGAACGCGGGCGCGGCGGGGGCGGCGAGCGCGACGATCACGAGCACCGCGCCACGCGACCTCGTCCTCGTCACGATCGACACGCTGCGCGCCGATCGTTGTTCGAGCTACGGTCACACGCGCGCGACGACGCCGACTCTCGACGCGCTCGCGGCTCGAGGCGTGCTCTTCGAGAACGCGTACGCGAGCTCGTCCTGGACAGCGCCGTCGATGGCCTCGCTCTTCACGGGATTGCCTGCGCGCGCGCACGGCGTCGTGAGCGGGGCGATTCAACACGGTGGCGTCTACGGCCAGGAGTATCTCGACGACTCCTTCGCGACCCTTGCCGCGGAGCTGACGAAGCATGGCTACCAGTGCCTCGGCTTGTCGTCCAACACCCACGTCGGAGTGCGCACCGGCTTCGCACGGGGTTTCGAGGAGTTCCGGGAGCACTTCTGGGAGGACGCCGCGCGGGTCAACGACGGCGCGCGTGCGCTCGCCGCGCTCCGTGATCCTTCGCGGCCTGCGTTCTACTGGGTGCACTACATCGACCCCCATGTGCCCTACGAGGCCCGCGAACCGTGGACGGAGCGCTTCGTCGTTGACGCGACGGCTCGTGAGCATTGGGCCGGCGCCTCGCACGGCGAGTTGATCAAGGCTCTGCGCGGGAAGGCCAACGACCCGAGCGCGCGCGAAGCGCTTCTCGGTCTCTACGACGCCGAAGTCGCCTACGTCGACGACGCGATGGGGCAGCTCCTCGAAACGCTCGAGCTCGCGGACGACACGCTGATCGCCGTTACCTCCGACCACGGCGAGTCGCTCCTCGAGCACCGGGCGTTCGGCCACGGCTCGTCACTCTACGAACAACAGGTCCGCGTGCCGCTGCTCATCGCGGGGGGCGGGCTCCCTCGGGGAACACGCGTCCCGACGCCGGTGGGCAACGAGGACTTGATGCCCACGCTCCTCGAACTGCTCGGGCTCCCTCGTCCCGCTGCCGTCGAAGGGCGCTCTCTGGCCTCTTTGGCGCTCGGTGAAGGCGGAGTGACTGGGCGTCCGGTATTCATGGAGCTCTCGCGGGCGGCTCACGACGTGTTTGCCGTCCGTCATGGGGATTGGAAGCTCACCCGCCGCTTCGAGCCGGTCGCGAAGGTGACCCTCCACCACCTCGGAGAGGATCCCGGTGAGACGATCAACCGGGTCGTCGACAGTGACGCGGCGTTGCGCTCCTTGACGGGCGCGTGGCGCGCGTGGGACGGAGCGTGGCCTCGCTACGAAGCGGGGCAGGTCGTGATGGGCGATGTCGATGGCGAGGAGGCGGAGCGCTTGCGTTCTCTCGGCTACCTCGGGCACTGAGCCGGCACAACAACGCAAGACACCCTGGTATCGTGGGCCTCCGGTTCAACCCGGCTCAGGGAGGTCCTCGATGTCGCGTCGTCTCGCACTCTGCCTGCTCTTCCTGTCGCTCGCCCTTGGTGCCGCGCCCCTGGCGGAGACGAGCCCCGACCCTTGGGACGCGAAGCGGTTCGAGGGTCTCGCGCTTCGCAACATCGGCCCTGCGCTGATGTCGGGGCGGATCGCGGACATCGCGATTCACCCGAGCGACCCGTCCCTCTGGTACGTGGCCGTCGGATCGGGCGGCGTGTTCAAGACGACGAACGCGGGAACGACCTGGACGCCGCTCTTCGATGCCGAGGACTCCTACTCGATCGGCTGCGTCGCTCTCGACCCGCAGAACCCCCACGTCGTTTGGGTGGGTACTGGCGAGAACGTCGGCGGTCGGCACGTGGGTTTCGGCGACGGCGTCTACCGCAGCGAAGACGGGGGCGCGACCTGGACCCACATGGGGCTCGGCGACACCGAGCACATCGCCAAGATCCTGATTCACCCGGAAGACTCGAAGGTGGTCTGGGTCGCGGCCGAGGGTCCGCTCTGGACCAAGGGTGGTGAACGCGGCCTCTACCGGAGCCGCAACGGGGGGGAGACTTGGGAACGCGTCCTCGGTGACGATGGCTGGACGGGTGTGACCGACGTCGAGATCGACCCGCGGGATCCCGATCGCCTGTACGCGGCGACGTGGCAACGGCATCGCAGTGTGGCGGCTTACGTCGGCGGAGGGCCGGGCTCCGGTGTCCACGCCAGCTCCGATGGGGGACGAAGCTGGACGCGGCTCGAGACCGGTCTCCCCGAAGGCAACCTCGGCAAGATCGGTCTCGCGATCTCGCCCCAGAGACCGGACGTGCTCTACGCCGCGATCGAGCTCAACCGGCGCACGGGTGGGGTCTGGCGTTCGAACGATCGGGGGGCGAGCTGGGAGAAGCGCTCCGACGCTGTATCCGGTGCCACCGGGCCGCACTACTACCAGGAGCTCGTCGCGAGTCCACACGCCTTCGACCGGATCTACCTGCTCGACGTGCGGGTCCAGGTCTCCGACGACGGCGGCGCGAACTTCCGCAAGCTCGCCGAGCTCCACAAACACTCGGACAATCACGCGCTAGCGTTCCGCGCCGACGACCCGGAGTACCTCCTGATCGGCACGGACGGCGGCGTCTACGAGAGTCACGATCTCGCCAAGAGCTGGCGATTTCTCGCGAATCTTCCCGTCACGCAGTTCTACAAGGTCGCGGTGGACGACGCGGAGCCCTTCTACACGATCTACGGGGGCACCCAGGACAACAACACCCAAGGAGGGCCATCGCGGACGGACAACGTCCACGGGATCCGCAATGCGGACTGGTTCGTCACGCTCTTCGGCGATGGACATCAGCCGGCGACCGAGCCGGGCAACCCAGCGGTCATGTACTCGCAGTGGCAACAGGGGAACCTGGTGCGGGTCGATCGGACCACGGGGGAGGTCGTCTACATCCAACCTCAGCCCGAGGCCGGGGCCAGCGCCGAGCGTTTCAACTGGGACGCCCCGATTCTCGTCAGCCCCCACGCGAAGACGCGCCTCTACTTCGGCAGCCAGCGCCTGTGGCGCTCGGAGGACCGCGGAGACTCGTGGGTGGCGATCAGCCCCGATCTGACACGAGACCAGGACCGGATGCTCCTGCCCTTGATGGGACGCCAGTGGAGCTGGGACGCGCCCTGGGACATGTCCGCGATGTCGCAGTTCAACACGATCACGTCGATCGCCGAGTCGCCGCTCGCCGAGGGCCTGCTCTACGTTGGCACCGACGACGGGATGTTGCAGATCAGCGAGGACGGTGGCGCGCACTGGCGCGCGGTGGAGGTCGGTTCGCTTCCAGGCGTCCCCCCGACCGCTTACGTCAACGACATCAAGGCGGACCTCTTCGACGCCGACACCCTCTACGTCGCACTCGATGCGCACAAGGATGGGGACATGCGCCCTCTCCTCTACAAGAGTGACGACCGCGGGAAGGGTTGGGAGCGGATCGCGGGGGACCTGCCGGAGCGGCACCTCGTCTGGCGCGTCGTCCAGGATCACGTCCGCCCCGAGCTGCTCTTCGCGGGGACCGAGTTCGGCGT
>NPIF01007516.1_pt1 | contig 11565 bp, 9 predicted proteins | sample 8637461 | NCBI WGS metagenome assembly NPIF01 (sample SAMN07420641, study PRJNA396082) | bioreactor metagenome | isolation source: sample BR12 brine-fed electro-methanogenic bioreactor BR | place: Japan: Kochi | collected 2016-12-09
CGCGTCGAGCTTGGATTCCGTGGCCACTGCGAGGGCGTCACGCTGCGCCAGCGACACCCACTTGCCGAAACGATCTATCCACCACCAGTCGCGCACGAACTGCTTGAAGCGAGAGGGCTTGATTCGCGGATCATAATCCGGGAAGGGGGTGCCGCGGTGCGCGCGCGGATCTCGCACCGCGTGGACTTCCACGCCGGGATACTCAAACGGTTTCGGCCCATGCGAGGCTGTGACGACGTGGCACTTCCATCCGTGCGGCGGCAGGTATTTCGCGAACGCGCCGACGCGCTCCGCCGCCGCGCCGACGGCCGGCGGAAACCAGTAAGAGATGATGAGCAGGCTGCCGGAGTATGTCGTGTTCGATTCCGTCACGGTGTTCATTGAAACGCGAGTCCGCGCCAAAGTCCACGATGCACACGCAGGCAGAATTCGGCAAACCTGCTATGATGGGGACATGCCCAACATGGAAGGCATGCACATTCTGATTGTTCCCGCATGGTGGCCGTCGCCCGAGCAGCCGATCAACGGCATCTTCTGCGAAGATTACGCGCGGGCGTTTGCGGCCGCGGGCGCGAAAGTGGGTGTCGTGTTTCCCGACATGGTGAGCCCGAGGTATTTCGGGCGCGGGACGAACGTGTCGTGGCTGCCGAGCCTGATGCATGAACGGCTGCCGGATGCGCCAGAGGTGGAGATCGTTCGCGTGCGCGGTCTACACACGGCACTGGGCAGGCCGGCGCTGCAGATGCGGCGATTCGAGCGATGGATGAAGCGTGGGCTGGGTTACTACGCCGCGGCGCACGGCGAGCCGGACATCCTGCACGCGATGTGCGCGATTCCGGCGGGCTGGGCCTGCACCCGGCGTGCGGCGACGGCGAACGGCAGGCCGGTGGTGGTGACGGAACATACCGGTCCGTTTTCGCTGGTGATGTCGCGCCGCAAGGGCGAGCGATTCGTGCGAGAGGCTCTGCACGATGCGGATGAAGTTGTGGCGGTAAGCGAGCCGCTTGCACGAGAAATGCGCGATAGGGGGATCGATCGCGAGATCGGCGTGATACACAATCCGGTCGCGCCGTGCTTTCTGCGTGAAGCGGCCGCGCCGCCGCCGATGCAGCAGGACGCAAGCGGCAGGCCGATCTTTCACGCGGTGTTCGTCGGGCGACTGACGCCGCTCAAGGGCGTGCTGGAGATCATCGAAGCGGCCCGCCGGCTGTCGAATGACCCGCGATTTACGATTCACTGGCATTTTGTCGGCGACGGCGAGTTGAACGGCGAGATACGCACGCGTTTCGAGGCCGCCAATATGACCGATCGCCTGCACATGATGGGCCTCTGCCGCAAACGCATGATCGCCAATCTGCTCGACGCGTCGCACGTTCTGCTGTTGCCGAGCCAAGGCGAGAATTGTCCGCTGGCGGTGTGCGAGTCGTTGTGTGCGGGACGGCCGGTCATCGGGACACGCGGGACGGGTTGCGAAGCGCTGATCGGTGACGGCGACGGCTTGTTGACGCGGATCGGCGATGCGGCTGAACTTGTCGATCGCATCGTCGAATGTCTGGAAAACTATGGGCGTTGGGATCATGCGGCCATCGCGCGGCGGGCGGCGGCGCGGTTTTCGATGGAGGCCATCTCGTCGCAATATGCCGAGGTGTTTGGACGGCTTCTATCGCGATGATGTTCATCGGCGCGTTTCCTGACGAACGCGCCACGCAGCCGCCGCGTTGATTCAGTTGACCGATCTCTTAACTGGCAGGACGCTTATCGTCGCATGTGTGGCATCGCCGGGCTATTGCTGGATGAACTCGACCCGCGCGGGGCGCAGTGGCTGACGCGCATGACGCAGCGTCTGGTGCATCGCGGACCGGATGGCGGCGGGGCGGTCGTTTTCGGGCACCAGGGCAGTCCGTGGCAGCAGCGAAAGCTCGGCGCGGCGGATGAAGCAGTGGAGTGGCCTTATCTGCCGGTGCGGGCCGGGCTGGGGGCGCGGCGGCTGGCGATCCTCGATCTGACCGAGGCGGGGCATCAGCCGATGGCATCGAGCGACGGCCGCGTCTGGCTGGCGTTCAACGGCGAAATCTACAACCACGCGACGCTGCGTTCGCAACTCGCGGCGCGCGGAATCGAATTCCGCGGGCACAGCGATACGGAGGTGCTGCTGGCAGCGTATCGCGCGTTCGGGCCGCAGTGTTTCGCCGACTTCGAGGGGATGTGGGCGTTCGCGATTCTCGACTGGGGCGAGCGCAAGGCGTACCTCTGCCGCGATCGACTCGGCATCAAGCCGTTGTATCTCGCGCGGTGCGAGCGGGGGCTGGCGTTCGCGTCGGAGATCAAGTCGCTGCTCGATGTGCCGGGCGTGCCGCGGGTGGTGAACGAGGCGCGGTTGCTGGATTTCCTTTCGCGCGGCCTCGTCGATCACACCGACGATACGTTATTCGACGGCATCTGGTCGCTGCCGAGCGGGTGCTGCGTCGAGCTGTCGCTCAACACGCGGAACACGATGCTGGAGGCGGGGCGGGTCTATCGATACTGGACGCCGGAGACCGACCTGCCGCTGAGCGACGATCCGCCGACGGCGGTGCGCGAGACGCTGGAGCGTGCGGTGGCGTCGCACTTGCGCAGCGATGTGCCGGTCGGGTCGTGTCTCTCGGGCGGGCTGGACAGTTCGGCGGTCGTGGCGATGATCGATCGCGTCGCCTTTCGCCGCGGCACGATCGCGGAGAACTGGTCGCAGCATACGTTCACGGCCTGCCTGCCGGGATACGCGCTGGACGAGTCGAAGTACGCCGAGATGGTGTCGGATGCGTGCGTGTCATTGCAGTGGCACCGGGTGGAACCGACGGCGGAGCGGCTGGCGGACGACATTGCGTCGCTGATGTGGCACCAGGAGCAGCCGTTCGGATCGCCGTCTATCTTCATGCAATGGGATGTGATGCGGGCGGCACGCGAGCGTGGCGTGAAGGTGCTGCTCGACGGGCAGGGCGGGGATGAGTTGTTCTGCGGATACGAGGGCTTTCTGCCGCCGTATCTAGCGCGGCTTGTGCGGCACTGGCGGCTGCGCGCGTTTCTGCGCGAATTGGGGCACGCGCGGCGGGGGCACTATGTGAACAAGCCGTTGATGAAGCACATCGTGGCGTATCTGCTGCCGCGGCGGTTTCGATCGTCGTTCCGGCAAGGGCTTAACGCGACGTCGCAGACGTGGCTGGCCGGCGAGCTGTTTGAGGCGGAAGAGACGCCGGGTCTGTGCGAGACGCTGAAGTTCTCGCCGCCGGTGGATTGGCGCAAGACGTTCGGGCTGGGGATGTTCGCAAGCCATCTGTGGCACGTGCTGCTGGGCGAGAGCCTGCCGAGCCTGCTGCGGTTCGAGGACCGCAACTCGATGGCGTTCGGGGTGGAGGCGCGGGTGCCGATGCTGGATCGGCCGCTGGTGGAACTGGCGATGTCGCTGCCGCCGGAGGAGAAGATTCGCGACGGCGTGTTGAAGGCGGTGCTGCGCGACGCAGTGAAGGACATCGTGCCGAATGAGATCATCGAGCGGCGCGACAAGATCGGGTTCAGCGCGCCGACAGGGCAGTGGCTACGTGGCGGGCTGAATGACTGGTGGCGCGACATGCTGTCGTCTCAGTCGTTCCGCGAGCGGGGATGCTTCAATCCCGGCGGAGTGGTGAAAGTCGTGGAGCGGTTCGAGAAGGGTGACACGTCGACGGCACTAACGATCTGGCGGATGGCAATCACCGAGCAATGGGCGCGACAATTTCTCGATCAGGGGTGAGGCCTCTTGTAGGTCGGGCTCTGCCCGACGTTCTGGGCGAGTGGTTTCCGGGTTCGCGCGTGCGCAATCGTGGTCGCGGCGCGTCGGGGTGATGTGGTTTCTTGATCCGTGTGGCGCGGCGTGTCAGCGTTTGGCGTGATGCGTGGTTGTTTCACGCGTTGAGCCGTGGCCCCTGTGTGTCTCTTCTGTAGGCCGGGCCTCGCCCGGCGGATTCCGCCGATCGGCCTTTCGTTCACAGATTAAGCGTCGATTCGGGAGTGCCGTGCGGGTGGCACGGATCTTGGGCCGTTCGGCACGCCGCCGGCGTTTTTCACGCCGCCGGTCCGGCGAACTTCCGCCGCCCGCTTCGGGGCGGGCTGTTCATGATGGCGACGCCTTCCACGGGCTTTCGCTCGATCGGCTCGTGCCGATCTCGCTCGACCCGTGGCAATTCTCCGGCGACCCTTCGGGTCGCAGTGGGGGGACGCGGCTCTTGAGCCGTGCGGTGCAGCGTCGGTGTGATTCTGGTTGATGGTCCGGCAGATTTCGGCCGCCTACTTCGTGGGCTTGATAACTCTGGATGCGGCCGCCCACCCGAGGCTCGCGCCTTGGGCTACTGACCTTCGCCCATTTCATGAGCGGGATGGCTTTGCGTGTTGCCGACTTTCGTTTTGCCGCGTTCTGCGTTGTGGCCGTTTGCGTCGGTCCCTTCAATTGTCGCATCGCCCGCCGGTTGTTCTCCGTACGCCGCCCCGCATTCGGGGCAGCGGCCGGTGGTGTTGCCGCGGAGATCGTAGCCGCAATGGGAGCATACGCCGGGCTGCTTTGCGGGCTTTCTCCGAAAGAAAACACGCCACAACACGCCGAAGAACAGCGCAGGAATCCAGCACGGGATCCGGACGCGTGTACAGGGAATCGTCGAATGGGGAAAGTCGTAGCGGTAGATGTTCGGCAGGCAAAAGCTTACGGCAATACTCTCGGTGAGTTTTGCTGAGTACTCCCAGCCACCGGGGCCATAGATGGTCGTGTAGCCTCTGGCTCCGTAGACTTCCACTATGCCGTCGTAATTGGACGCTGCGTAGTAGCCGTACTTGCTAAACGAAGATACATCGAAGCAGAAGAACACCGTCAACAGCCACAAGGCGGTGCTTGTGACGGCGCAAAACGCGACGAGCCGTCTGAATATCCGCCGAGGGCGTTTGCCTGTACCTATATCCCGCGTGTCCTCGGCTCGCACGGCGAGAACATGCACCAGTGCGTCATCGTCGTTGCGGCCACTGGCGTCTGTTTGCCCTGCCTCAATAGGCATCGCAATTCGTCCTTTAGCGCCCACGCAAGCCTGAAGCATGGCGCGAACGCTCGGCCAAGAGCCAATGGATGACAGTCAGCAGCCCCTTCCCATCGCCGCGCATCACTGACGCGCCGCATCGGCTACATACAGCCAAACGCATTAGTCCCAGAAGACTAACGGCGTCGTTCTTCACGCTTGATGCGGCCGCGGAGTTTGAACAGCTCCCAGAACGCGCGGGCGATGACCTTGAAGTTCGCCCCCGTCTGCTGGCCCGCGGTGCGCGGATAGTGGTTGACCCCTACCTCGGCGATCTTGAGNNATTGAGCCCGCGATAGTGTGCCTTCGCGAGCAGTTCCGTGCTGATGAGCGCCCCTTCGCTGTGCAGTTCGATCGCGTCAATCAGCGACTTCGGCAACAGTTTGAACGCGCAGTCGATGTCGCGCACCTTGATGCCGAACAGTGCGCGAACGAGCGTGCCCCAGCACCACGCGTTGAGCGTGCGGACCAGCGGATCGGCCCGCTTGATGCGATAGCCGACGGCGAAGTCGCAGCGATCGAGCAATTCGATCAGCTTGGGCAGCTCGCGGATGTCGAACTGGCCGTCGCCGTCGGTGAAGAAGATCCACTCTTTGGTCGCTTCGGTGAGCCCGCGCATGACCGCCCCGCCGTAGCCGCGGTTGGGCCGATTGTGGGCGGCGCGGACGTGCGGGATTTCCTCGGCGAGCTTGTCGGCGATTTCGCCGGTGCGATCGCGGCTGCCGTCGTTGACGATGATGACTTCGAAGTCGTTGGTGAATTCTCGTGCCGCCTCGACGGCCGCGCGTGCGACGCGCTCGACGTTCCCTTCTTCGTTGTAGCACGGGAAGAAGATCGTAAGTGAGGGCAGTCGCTTCATATCCTGCAGTAAGCGCGTCGCGGCGCTTCGAGTCAAGGGTTATGTGTTGTGTTTACGCGTCGTTCGCCGACTTGAGCACGCGCTCGATGATGTCGGTCGTGCTGCGGCCTTCGACCAACGGCGCGAAGACGACCTTGCCACCGTTGGCTTCGACGACATCCTGCCCCACCACCGTCTTGCCCTGCCAGTCCTGTCCCTTGATGAGCACGTCGGGCAGCACGGCCTCGATCAACTCATGCGGCGTCGGCTCGTCAAAGATCACGATGTAGTCGATGTCCTGCAGCGCGGCGAGGACGCGGGCGCGATCGTCCTGCGGCGTGATCGGCCGCCCGGGGCCCTTCGCTTGCGATCGAACCGAGGCGTCGGAGTTGAGCCCGACCACGAGCAGTTCCGCCTGCTGTTTGCAGAATGCGAAGTTGGCGACGTGCCCTGCATGGAGGATGTCGAAGCAGCCGTTGGTAAAGGCGACGGTTTCGCCGCGCTGGCGGCGGCGGGCCAGCTCGGGCAGGAGTTCGTCGAGCGTGCGGATCTTGCCCTGCCGCTGGTGATGTTCGAGCAGGATTTCGCCGAGCATTTCCTCGCGGCGGATCGGAACGCAGCCGAATTTCTCGACCTCGAGCCCGCCGGCGACGTTGGCAAGCGCGACGGCCTCCCTGAGGCTTGCTCCGGAAGCGACAGCGACGGCCAGCGCGGCGAGCACTTCATCGCCCGCACCGGTGACGTCGTACACATCTCGCTTCTTGGTCGGGATATGCTCGAATTCGCCGCCGGGTCCGATGAGTGCCGCGCCATCGGCATCGAGCGTGACACAGACATTCTGAGTATGGCAGGCTTCGAGGATTTGCGAGGCCGAGTCGCGCACGGCGTCGATGCTGCGAAGCCGCAGGCCGGAGACCTTTTCGGTTTCGGTGCGATTGGGCGTGATGATGGTCGCGCCGCGATAGCGTGTGTAATCGTTGATGCTCGCCGGGTCGACGAGGACCGGTACGCCGCGCTGCTTTGCGCGTTCTATCACCGTAGCGGCCAGTTCGGGCGTGACGACGCCCTTGTTGTAGTCCTCAATACAGACGACTTGGCAGCGATCCATCAGGGCGTCGATGCGGGCGAGCATCTCATCGAGTGCGTCCTCTTTGACGGGATGAGCGGATTCATCATCGATGCGAATGAGCTGCTGGCGATGGCGATGCTGGGCGGAACCGATGAGCCGGGTCTTGCGGGTGGTGGGGCGATCGGTGACGCGGACCAGGCCGCTGGGATCCGCTCCGGAATCGCGCAGCAGGCGTTCGAGGATGGCGGTATCAGGGCCTTCGCCGACGACGCCCACACAGTGCGGCACGGCGTCGAGGGCGGCGATGTCTGCGGCCACGGAACCGGCTCCGCCGAGGGCGTCCTCCTGCTTCATCACGCGCAGGACGGGGACGGGCGCCTCGGGGCTGATGCGTTCGGCGTCGCCGTAGAGGTAGCGATCGATCATAAAGTCGCCGACCACGAGGACATGCGCGTCGGCGGTCCGGTCCAGCAGGTCACAAAGCCTCTGCCACATGCAGCAATATCCCCATTCCGGGTGGTCCTGGGCGGCCGAACGGACGGCAGCCGCGCCGGGCGACCGATCGAACGGGCCTATCAGCCTGCTACGGCGGTTTGACGTGCCGTCATGTTATCGAGAGGGCGATCGTCTATCAACGGGCTCAGAGGGGTGCTGCATGGAGGCATCGTCGGGCTGGTTTGATCCGTAAGGCACTTTTTGACAATGGGTTAGGGTTGCGCGTCTCGTATCAAAGCGTCCGCGGCTGAAATCTCGGCGACCAGAGGGTTGTGAATTTCGAGGAGTTGGGCTGGAATTGCGGGCTGGCAATGCTGAAAATGCGGATTCGTCCGATAAAGGCTCAAGATAGCAGTGCTGCCCGGCCGAATTCAGATTATCGGAAGACGCAGTTTCTGCGGGTGTGGAGCGCAGGATGTGCCCATGCCGCTTCGGGAAAACCGACGCCGTTCGCCTGATGTGAAGGATCGCCCAATATGAGGATCATCGCTGTTGCCAACCAGAAAGGCGGTTGCGGAAAGACGACCGTAACGATCAACCTTGCGGCGTGTCTCGCCAGGGAGGGTCAGCGGACCCTCGCTCTGGACATGGATCCGCAGGGGCACCTCGCGCTGGGGCTCGCCGTTCCGGAAGAGCAGATCGAGATCAGCATCGCCAACGTTCTGCTCGCCGAAGGCGGGGAATCCCCGATCGATCTGTCGCGCGTCGCGTGGCAGATATCGAGTCATTTTGATCTGGTGCCGTCGAAGTTCGACCTGTCGACGCTCGAGCAGAGGCTCGCAGCCGTTGAAGGTCGAGAACGCCGGCTTCGACGCTGCCTTGAGTCGGTGCGCGATCGTTACGACGTGGTGTTGATCGACACGCCGCCGACGGTGGGATTCCTGACGGAGAGCGCGCTGTTCGCGGCCGACGAGATCATCGTGCCGATGGACACGGGCTACTTCTCGCTTCAAGGTGTCGCGAAGCAACTGGAGACGATTCGTGGGATGCGGGCGCGATGGAATCGAGCCGCGCTGGTGCGCATTCTCGCGAACCTATACGACGTGCGCACGAAGCTGGGCCGCGAGATCCTCGCGGAGATGCGCAAGCGTCACAACGATGTCATGTTCACCAGCTTCATCAACTTCAATACGAAGTTGAAGGAGTGTTCGAGCCTCGGTCAACCGATTACGGAGTACGATCCGTCGAGCAGCGGTTGCCGTGATTTCGTGAAGCTCGCTCGCGAGATCATCGCACTGGAGAAACAGGCGCCTTCCGAGCAGCCGGTTGCCGTGGCCTCTGCGCCGGCCGCCGGAATCGTCGCCCAAAGCGAAGAGAATCTCCTGCGCCGCGCGGACGCATTGGCCGCCGATGCGAACAAGCTGCTCGCAACGACCGAGACGCTGCTGGGATCGGGTCGCATCAATAGGCAGCCGGAACAGGCGCCGACGCCGCAGGAGACGCAACGCAAGATCGAGCGGATTTACGGACCGCAGCGCGTGGAAGACGGCATGGCGTTCGTCGTTCGCGCGAACGGCGCGTCGAACGTCCGGCTCGCTGGCGACTTCAATGACTGGAATCCGGAGCGGTCGCAGTTGCAGCGGCTGGATGCGGATACGTTCCACATCAAGCTGCCGCTGAGTCCGGGCCGGTATCAGTACCGCTATGTGATCGACGGCCGGTGGGAGAACGATCCGGCCAACGAATGGATTGAGCACAACCCGTTCGGCGAAGTGAATAACGTGGTCGAGGTCTGACACCCAGGACTCTCTGACCAGCCTACACGCCTCGAGCGAGGGCCCGTTCAAGCCGCGGGCCTTCGCTTTTTTTCGCGCACGCGAGGACTGTCGGGGCGATTTCAACCGATCAGTGGATATTCGGCACCGCTTGTAACTTATTAATTAGAGCCGAGTTACGCGCGATTCGCGATTGACGCGACGTTCTGGGCGACCTATGTTGTATGTAGCCCTAACGAGCGCTTGTTTGGAGATTGTCATGGCGGACATCATCGCCCCGCGCAAGGACCAGATTCATCGCAGCGCATGTCACCTCTTCCGCGAGCGTGGATTCCACGGCACGTCGGTGCGTGATATTGCCGAGGCCGTCGGCATACAGGGCGGCAGCCTCTATGCACACATGGCGAGCAAGGAAGACCTGCTGTGGGATATCGTCGATGCGGCCGGCGATCGTTTCTTCGCCGCGCTGCGACCGATCGTCGAATCGGGCCTCGATCCCATGGAGCGGTTGCGGCAGGCGATCATCGTTCACGTCGGCGTGATCACAGACGACCTCGACGCCGCGGCGGTCTACACGATGGAATGGCGGCATCTGACGCCGGAACGCCGGGAGGCGGCCGCGGCGAGACGCGACGAATACGAAGTGCTGTTCCGCTCCCTGGTGGATGACGCGATTCGCGCCCGTTTCATTCATCCCGTCGATAGCGCGGGCGCGACGCTCTTCATTCTCTCGGCGCTCAACTGGGTCTTCACCTGGTTCCGCCATGACGGTGCGATGACCTCGGAGGAAGTGGGCCGCATGCTGGCGGACTACGTCTTCGACGGAGTGCGACGACGCACGGCATAGACACAACGTAACACGGGCCGGAGACAGACAATGATGGTGCAGGCCGTTCAACCGATGAACGACAAACCGGGCGATCCCGGTTATGACGAGCGACTCGCGGCGTTCGAGGGGCGGATCGCGCGCGGCGACAGGGTGGAACCCGGCGACTGGATGCCGGAGGCGTATCGAAAGCAACTAATCCGCCTCATTCACAACCATGCCAACAGCGAAATCTGCGGAGCGCTGCCGGAAGGCGGCTGGATTCCCCACGCGCCGAACTTCAAGCGTAAGCTGGCCCTGTGCGCCAAGGTGCAGGACGAAGTCGGCCACGCGCAGCTTCTTTATCGCGCGGCGGAAACGCTGGGCAAATCGCGCGAGGAGATGATCGAGGAACTACTCAGCGGCAAAGCGAAGTACTCCAACGTCTTCCACTATCGGGCCGAGACGTGGGCTGATGTTGCTGTGATTGCGTGGCTGATTGACGCGGCGGCGATCGTCAATCAGACGATGATGGCCGACGGCTCCTACGGTCCTTACGCGCGGGCGCTCAAGCGCATCTGCTATGAAGAGGCCTTTCACCTCACGCACGGCTACGACATGTGCATTTCGCTGGCGACGGGAAGCAAGCTCCAGCGCGATATGTTGCAGGACGCCCTGAATCGCTGGTGGGGGCCGATCATGATGTTTCACGGTCCGTCCGACAAGCACTCGCAGCACACGCAGGTGCTGATGAAGTGGGGCATCAAGCTCAAGACAAACGACGAGCAGCGGCAGCAGTTTCTCAAGAAGTACCTGCCCAAGATCTTCAACCTCGGCCTGACGGTGCCCGACCCGAACCTGCGCTTCGACGAGGCGGCGAAGGAATGGCGTTACACGGAACCGGATTGGGACGAATTCAAGCGCGTGGTGAACGGCGGCGGACCGGCGAGCGCGGATCGGCTGCGGGTGCGGCAGTTGGCGCACGACGAAGGAGCGTGGGTGCGCGAGGCGCTGGAAGCCGCGGCGCAAGGGCGAAAGGTGTCGCCGCCCCCGGCGGCGGTGGTTTCGTAAGCCGCGATGGCGGAGTGCTAGACCCTCCCCCAAACCCCTCCCTGAGAAGGAGGGGAGTTGATGGCGAACGCGGTCATGGACAGTCTGTGAAAGTGGATGGCCGGATGATGACGGATACGCAGTGGACAGTCTTCGAGGTGTTTCATCAACAGTCGCGCGGTGAGCCGCACGTGCATGTCGGATCGGTTCACGCCCCCGACGGCGCGAGCGCGTTGATGATGGCAAAGGAACAGTACGGCCGCCGGCAGGCGTGCGTGAACATCTGGGCGGTTCCGGCGGAAGCGATTGTCGCGACGGCTTATGAGGACGCGGACATGTTCGAGCACGGTACAGACAAGAGCTATCGCGAGGCGTTCGGGTACCAGACGACGAAGCGTGCCCGTGCGATCGGCGACAAGGGCGATATTTAGAGAGCGAGCATGACGCCTCTTCCTTGGAAGGGAGAGGTTGAGAGAGGGGTGAAGGTCGGGCAGGTTTCGACCCTCCCCCAGCCCCTCCCT
>NPIF01000677.1_pt2 | contig 11562 bp, 11 predicted proteins | sample 8637461 | NCBI WGS metagenome assembly NPIF01 (sample SAMN07420641, study PRJNA396082) | bioreactor metagenome | isolation source: sample BR12 brine-fed electro-methanogenic bioreactor BR | place: Japan: Kochi | collected 2016-12-09
AGAAATCGACACACTGTCCTATAATACTGCTGCACGATCAAGATGAAGACCCCTATCTCTGGAAGAACCGCTTGTTTGAAACGCTGTAAGCTAATCGCTCAGAAAAGCAATAACAAGTGCATGATTCTGAATTGGATCACAGATCAAGAGGATCGTCTACCGGCTCTTCATGTTCTTCCTGTGCAGCATATCTTTTGCTCCTCTCGCTCGGAGTTCGGAGAATCGGTTACGGTGAACCTGCAAATGTCTCCCGCCGAAGGCGAGACTCAAACGGACGGGAACAGACGTCAGGAGCTCGTCAGTCCCCTATTCGAAATGCTACAGGATGACAATTTCAGACGATTATGCAATTCTTTTGTAGGGGCGAACGGCCGTTCGCCCGAAAGAGGTCTTGGTTGGAATTTCTGCCTTTTACGCGAAAAAAAAGACCTTAGGAACTGGTCAGTCCCCGTTTTCGCTCTCGTGTTCTCTTGAGCAAAGTGAACTCTCGAATATGTTCTTTCTCGACTCTTCACAGCCTTGCAACTTGCGACATGGCACTTGGAACTGTTCTTCCAGCGTTCAGAGGGTCCAAATCTTAAGCCGACACCGGCTCTTTCGGCTAGGCTCACTTCAAACGTCTCTTATCATCAGTCTATTTGCTCTCTTCAATAGCACAGGCCAGGAGATTGCTATTCCTACGATCCCGATCAGGGTCAGCGCGAGAGTCATGAGCGTTCCTGAGATCGTATCCTTCAGCAGGAATGCAAGATATCCGAAGCCTCCAACGTAACCGAATACCACCGGTATTGAAAGCGCGACGTTAACGTTCTGCTTCATGGCTCTCTGAGGGTTCTCCCATTCAAGGATCGGCTTTATCGAGTCGATTATCATTTGTAGAATGTTCAAGAATGTGAGAGTCAATGCTCCGACAGCAAATACAACAAGCGCTTCTACGAAAGACATACCAAGGATAAGACTAAGAGCGACTGCGCCGAATGCCGGTCCTATCAAACTCAGCGTCTCGATATGAAGAAATTTGACTTTCACAATTTCATTTACGTCAACGGGAAGAGCCTTAAGTTCCCTGATCAAATCTCCTTCTCTGCTGAACATGGAGGAGGCAAGTCCATTTATTCCTCCTGCAACGGCTGCAACCAGTGCGCCAACCGGAACGAAGAGTGGCTTATACTGCTGAAACTGATCTAGCATCTGACCTAACTGGTCTGTTTGGCCAGCAACGGCCGCTATTACAAGTAGAATTGGGAAGACCAGCACATTCCCAAATCCGTTGAAAGCGAAGGCAGGGACTTTGAGGAAGTACCACCATTCTCTTCTATACAGCGCGGAGAACTTTGCTTGTTGTTTGCCCATAAGATTGACTATCTCGCCTTCTTTGAGTTTTGTCCGTTTGGCGAAATTCTCTTGCAGGCTCGAGTAAACCGAGTAGTAGAACTTGTCGCCGAAGAAGAGAAAGACTCCGAGAGCAACCACGTGAAGACCAATAAATGCAAGAAGCCACAACAATCCCTCAAAGAAGGGTCTGCTCAGGGCCTTTGTAACCAAAATAGTGGGAGGGTATGCCCCGGCCGTTTTGTTCAGTATCGCATCCTCGCTCGAGAAGATCTTTGCGAACTCCTCGGCGCTCATATTCGGACCAACGCGGCTAGTGATGGAGATGAAGATAAGCACTCCCACCAAAATGAGTGCGCTCAAGAGATAAACCATATTATCTCTATGCCTTCTGAATCTAAACAGCCTCGAGAGAGGAAGGACGATTATCGCGGAAAGCATTATCGGCAACACCTGACTTAGGAGAAAGACAATCACCATGAAGATCCAGTATCCGATTCCTGCCGAGGATCGCACGCCATACAGGATGTATGCTGGAAGAATTATGGCAAGTGAGATCAACATAAGGTCCATCAAGACTACGAGGAACTTCGACATAAGTACTTCTGTCGATTTCAGGGGCAAAGGTATCAAAACGCGCATATCGTCGCCGAAGAAGAAGGTGCTTATCATAAGGAAGACCCCAAAGATGAATCCAAAGAGATTTGCAATCAGGAAAGGTCCTGCCAGAAAGAGCGATCTCAGTCCGGAAGCTTCATACTGATCGTACATCGTGTTGAGCAAACTACCGTAAAGCGGTCCGAGAGTCAAGCCCAGTAGGAGTATGACACCGATTATCAGGGCCGGTTCCCAGAGCCTTTCCCTTCTCTTGAAGTGGTATAGAGATCTTGGAATGTTGTAGTGAGAATTAATCAGCGTCGAGGTAAGAGAAATCACCATTTTCAGTCTCACTACCAGTCACCTCCAGGAATAGTTCTTCCAGGCTTCCCCTGCCTCGAAGTTTTCGCAGCTCTTCCACGGTGCCCACGAACTCTAGTTTTCCATTGTTAATAATTCCAATGCGATCGCAGATTCTCTCGGCGACTTCCATAACGTGAGTAGAGAAGAATACGGTATTGCCCGACTTCGCATGGTTCCTCATCATACGCTTCAGAATGAAGGCCGATTCCGGATCGAGACCGACAATAGGTTCGTCGAGTATCCACAGATCTGGATTGTGGATGAGAGCTGCGATCAAGGAGAGTTTCTGTCTCATGCCGTGTGAGTACGTTGAAACCGGGTCCTTGATGGCATCTGAAAGCTTGAAATTTTGAAGCAGCTTCGAAGCCCTTTCTGTGCGGGTTTTCGGAGGTACCAAAAATACGTCAGAAATCATGTTTAGATATTGAACTCCTGTGATTTTCTCCATAACCAGTGGTTCGTCAGCAACGTAACCAATCTTCATCTTCGCTTCCACAGGCTGAGAAACTACATCGATATTGTCAATAGAGATACTTCCGGATGTCGGCTGAAGCAAACCGACTATCATTTTTATCGTTGTGGTCTTGCCGGCTCCGTTTGGTCCGAGAAAGCCGAATACTTCACCTTTGTTCACCGTCAAGGAAACGCTATCAACTGCTTTGACACTGCCACTATAAATCTTCGTAAGGTTTCTAATCTCTATCACGGTACTAACCTCCTGAACTCAAACGGAATTGCCATTCTCGCTCCTAACAAGTATCTGGAAGAAGTCTTCAAGATCGGGGATCGAAATGGTTGCCTCGTCTGTTTTATAAAATCTTTCCATTGCCTCTGAGTTTTCGACGATTATCGAAAGTCTGTTAAGTTCCTTTGCTGCCGCCAGACAGTCCGTACAATTGTCGAGTTGCTCTTTGTCAAAGGGCATCCTGACAATTCTGTATTTTTCTTTGACTCCGTCGAGATCACCGGAATACTTAACCTTCCCATTTATCATAATGAAGAATTCGTCTGCGATTTTTTCGACTTCAGGGATTATATGGGACGTGTACAGTACAGTCTTTCCGAGAATGACCTTCTCTCTTATGAACTCCAGGGTGTCGTCTCGCATGATTGGGTCTAGACCCCATGTCGGCTCATCCAGTATATATAGATCTACGTCGGTTGAAAGAGCTAATGAGATGTATATCGCTGTCTTCATGCCGTTTGAGAAGGTTCTAATCTTCTTTGTACAGGGAAGTTTGTAGTGTGCGATATACTTGCGCGCTTGGGTTTCATCGAATCTGCTCGAAATTCTGCGATTCAATTTGAGAGTCTTCTCTATGTCCAGATTCTCATAAAGATTCTTCTCCTCAGGAACGAACGAGATCATTTCTCTGACCTCATCAATGGGTTTTCCAAGAACAAGTATCGATCCAGAGTAATTGATCAATCCCAGTATGGATTTCAGAACTGTCGTTTTGCCGGCTCCATTTGGGCCAAGCAGCGCGTAGATTCGTTGTTTATCCAGCTTGACATCGATCCCGCGAACGGCCTCAACATTGCCCTTATAAGTCTTCTCAAGGTTCTGTATATCCAGGGTCAATTCATTTCTTTCCATATCTTCTCAATCACCTCCAGGAGCCTTTCCAGAGAAATTCCCGACTTCTTCAAACGCAGGATGGGCTCCCTAAGCTCAGTAAATAGACTTTCAAAGACGGAGTCTCTTACCTGATCTTTGTCACTGACTACTATATACCCCAATCCCTGTCTTGCCATAATCAGGCCTTCCATCTCGAGTTCTCTGTAGGCTCTGGCAACCGTGTTAGGATTAACCCTGATTTGAGAGGCCATTTCACGGATTGAGGGAAGAGGATCTCCTTCCTTAAGTTTCTCCTTGAGGATCTCCTCCTTCACCCCCCTCTTGATTTGATCGTAGATCGGTAATGGGGATCTTATATCGATGTCAAACCACACATTATCACCTTCCGTACGGCTTTCCAGAGTCGCGTTGCTTGCAAGAGTGCAGACACTACTACGTCAATTCGGCTTTGCATACTCTACTAAATGTCGGCCTTTCTCTGCAACTGAATTTAATCTATGGTCCTCCTTTGAAGGAGAATGCCTCTTACGGTTGAGGGTGTGAAGATTTCAAGAGAACACACCCCGTCGACGATGGGGCCGTCCTCAAAAAGAGCCGCTGTACGCTTGAGAGCAAGGACCCGCTGAACGCTGTAAAGAGCCGTCCCTCGTCCTTCGAAAGAGCAGTTAAGAGTTGACTGTTCCAAGTTGCAAGCCATAGAACAAAAAAGTCAAATGCCGTTATGCTGAAACTAGAGTCACCCTTTGAGAAAAACGGTTCTTCGTTCCGACGCTACGCGTCCAAGTTCTTGGCTCTTCGTCCGAGATTTCGTCATTCTGAACTTGTTTCAGAATCTCGACGTTTCTTTCCAGTCACCCGCATGCTTTCCCTCGGAGAACGGAGACCCGCTCAACGATCAACCAGTTTCTCTTGCTCTTACGAATCCGCCACCGATACCCCCGACAACGGTTTCTCATAAGCCCAGATCTTGAACAGGAGCTTTTCAGACAGAATAGGTTCGTTCAACTATTGAGGAGGACGATCTCCGTCCTTGGGAAGACTGATCCTCAATAGCGGGCGTGCCGCCGCACGCCCCTACATCCGTTTGGATCGAATTTATTCGCACATGCAACTGACAACTTGCAACTTGGAACTGATCCTTTGCTCTTACGAACCCCCTACCAGCTACCACCGACCACGGTTTCTCAAAGTCACTCCAACTCCTTAATCCATTCGACAATCAGGTCAATCAATTCAACCGAGACATAACCCGGTCTGTTGTATTCTTCAACGCTCTTCATCTTTCCGTCTGTTTCCATGAAGAGATGATTGAGGCCTTCAAACAATTCAAGTGTGATATTGGGCCTATCTCCAAGCTCCTCAACGAAAACATCAAAGTAGTGTTTGGGGCTCTGGAAATCCAGTTCGGCATTTGCGATCAATACAGGGAGCTCTGTTTTTTCCAGTATCGGCATACAGAAATATCTGTCCAGGCTGTAGTAATAGCCTGCCGTAAGTCCGGGAGACAGTTCCGTTTCTTCCGGGATTTCTCCATTCAGTAACTGAGTAAAGAACTCGATTGTCTGAGCTTTCTGTTCTTCCGTCATCTGATCGCCGGCAAGATCGAGATTCTGGTCTAGACTTATCTGAGCAAGTTTGACTGGAGAACCGGCAAGAACTATGACGCCATCGACTCCGGCTTCTTCAGCAATCCAGGGAGCCACCATTCCACCCATCGAATGGCCGGCGAGGTAAATCCCGCTGAACTGAGGAATTGACTTCATCTGTTCGATGACCACCAAAGTGTCGTCCACGTATTCTGCTTCGGCAGTAATTCCGATTTCATCCACTTTGTCCGGGTAGACCAGGTACTTCTTCGGATATCTCAGTGTTGCAATTCCTTTCGATGCGAGTGCCACCGCGATGTCTCTGTAAGGCTTGTTCGGGCCCAGAGTGCCATCGATATCGTGTGTTCCCGAACCCTGTAAGATGATTACTAACGGATACGATTCAAGACCGTTTGGAACCATCAGTTTTGCCGGAAGATAATATGGTTCCTTGCCTACAGTGATATCTTGTTCGGTGTAGGCTGAAGGGTCGGCATATTCAGGCAACTCCCTTTCGGAATATGCTGACTGACGGAAATAGAAGCCCGCTACCTTTTCCTCGCTATCGAGAGTGACCGTAATGTCGAAGATTCCATTTGCAAACCTGCATGCTAGGACAAAAGAGACCATACCGTCACTCGTTGATGATTCCAAATTCAGAACTTCTTCGAATTTCCCGGCTACGCCAACAATATTCGCGTATGCGCCGCCTAGCGTTTCGGGAGTGAGACTTGCCTTCACCTGTTCATTCTGAAGGTCGAAGATGTAATTGAATTCTCCGGAGAAGAATCCCTTGAGATAGGTGTCGACTATTTCATTTCCTGTTTCAATCATTATGGTCTCCGTTTCGGGCTTTACGTAAGAAGACGGTCTTATGAAGAATCCCGCAACCTTTTTCTCGGCATCCAGAGTAATTATCACATCGAATATCCCCGCCTTGAATTCTGAGGCGAATATGAAGGACACAAGATCGCCTTGAGGTACTTCGCTGATATTGAGGACCTGGACGAAATCTCCAACCTGCATCTGCAGTTGCCCTCTGAGATTTCTCATAGCAGAAAGCGGCTGTGCCTTCTTCATCTCGGCATTCTGCAACTCATAAGCTTCGGAATATTTCCCGTTGAAGAAACTGTCAAAGTACTTTTCCGCCACATCAATCGACGCGAAAGATAGAACCGATGCAATTAAAACCGCACTCACAAGAATCCTTTTGATCATTTTCCTTCCTCCTTAACCATTAGCTTTATTACGATTGTCTTTGAGAATCAAGATTTGTGTTCGCCGTAGAGAAACGCTGAACGCTGTAAATAGCCGTCCCTCGTCCTTCGAAGGAGCAGTTGCAAGTTGTCAGTTCCAAGTTGCAAGCCCTAAAGTAAAGAAACGTCAGATACCTCGTTCTAAACATGAGGTCCGTTCTTGATGTGCACACACCCCGTCGACGATGGAGCCGTCCTCAAAAAGAACCGCTGTACGCTTGAGAGCAAGGACCCGCTGAACGCTGTGAGAAACGGAAACCCTCTCCTAGACTTTCGTTGAAAGTCACGGTCCGGTCCTTCGATTAGATTGAAGAAGGATCTTGAGCTTCCTTTTTCTCAGATCTCTGTCTTGATTAATGGCGAAGAGCTAGCCTTTCTCCGTGAAGCAGGCGTTGCGTCCCAGGATGCTTTTCCTGGCCTTGCGCCAACCTCCCTCTCTTGGCAGTTCTTCACCCCGCCGAAAGCGGCTGAATTTAAACTTCTTTCTTTTCAAAGACCTTGTAATCAATTACTGTTAGTACTACAGTCGCTGCAAGCAATGAGACCAGATAGATCCAGTCAATAGTTCCTTTCTGCGCCACACTCGATCCCAGTATAAAAGGATATGGATTCAGCCAGGAGAGCGCGTCAATCATTCCAAGTATGGGCAATCCTAGAACTATTACTATTCCTGCGACGACGGGTTTGACCTGATCTCTACTCATTATAGAAATCATCGTAAATAGAGAGTAGAAAAATGTGACTCCGACCAGCTGCTGGAGCAGCACCTTCAGTGAATCGCCAAACGTCGTGCTGTAACCGGCTAGATTCATTGCAATTGGACCTAGCAAGGACAGGACAGTTGTTATTAGCAGTACTGCTCCGAGTCCCGCCAGATATTTCGTCCTGAAGACTTCGTTCCTATTCTTTCTAGAAAGCAGGAAGTAGATAGTCTTCTTGTCGAATTCCTTAGCAAATATGGGGAAGGCGATTAGCAGAACGACGAATGGAAGGAACTGCCCGTAGTTCTTTCCGTGCCATTGACTTAAGAGATAGTAGTTGTCGTCATTAAGTCTCGAAAGACCAGAAATGTCGCCCATAAGATTCTTAAGAAAATCAGGCATCTCTTCGAGTTGAGCGGTCATTTCTTCCATCATCTGTGCTGCATAAGGTCTTAGAGCAATAGTTGTTACCAATGAGACCAGCAAAACGATGAACATGATTATTACTCTCAATTTCATTTCATGAATTTCCTTATAGAACATGCTTATTCCCCCTTACTATAGCCCCGAAGAAGGATTCAAGATTAACCTCTTCTCTTTTTGATCCCTCTATCTCATTCAGTCTCGCAATCTCTTTAGGGTTATCGGTGAGAACTTTCAATACATTTGCTTCTTTAACAACGGCGGTGAAGTCATTCTTATCGATTGCCGTTTTCAAAGGAAGAGAGTAAAGAGCAAATCTTCCGTCCAATCCCTTCATTTCTCCTGTGTAGAGAATTACGCCTTTGTACATGATTGAAAAGACATCGGCTATCTTCTCCACCTCCGGAATAATGTGTGAGGTGTAGAGAACTGTCTTCCCGCTTTCAGACAATCCACTAATCATGTCTAGTACTTCATCTCTCCTCAAAGGATCGAGTCCCCAGGTTGGTTCATCGAAGATGAAGATATCGGCGTCCTGAGCCATTGCGATTGCCAGATAAGTAGATGTCTTCATGCCGTGAGAGAAAGCAGATATCTTCTTATTCATCGGTAGATCAAAGTCCTTCATCTGTTTGGCGGCCTTTTCTGCGGAGAAATTGCTGATGAGCATTGAACACATCTTGATTGCCTTTTCCGGAGTCAGGCTGTCGTAGAAGCTCTTGTCTTCTGGAACAAATGAAATTCGCTCCCTTGCCATACTGATTTTCTCACCCAGAATTGTTATCTCTCCTGAATACTGTACCAAACCAAGAATGGACTTAAGTGTCGTCGTCTTTCCAGCGCCGTTTGGCCCCAGAAGAGCGTTGACCTTTCCGGGTGCAAGGGAGAGGTCTATCCCTTTTACAGCCTCGAAATTTCCATAGTTCTTTCTAAGGTTTCTAACTTTGATCGCTTCGTCTAACACTGAATTCACTCCTCACTGACTATCTTAACTGTACTATATCAACTAATACAGTTAGTTGTCAAGGTGAGTGTCCAAAAGATCGAGATCCCTACTGAGGCATTACTGGATGGTGGAGAAGATCAGTCTGTATGTAGAGACGAACGACCATTTGTCTACATGAATTTGTCCGGAGTTCTAAAGAACTGGCTCTCCGTTATGCCGAAACTCAACTGACGAATGACGATCGGGTAATTTTGATTAGCGGATTAGTTCGGAATATTTGGTGCAGGTTTTGAATGCTCAAAAAGATATTCTGGGCAGGTGTCCAGCCCATTACACCATTCTGTTGTATCGAAAGATATTCGAGCCGAGCAGAAGATCCTTGGATCTCTCAGTTCCGCGAATCTGTCCCTGTCGAGGATCTCTTCAAGATCTACTGATCTTTCTTCTCCATTGTTGAACTCGAGGATGAATTCATATGGCTTGCAATGCTTTATGGCGTTTACCCCAATGTTCTTGTCAGTACATCCGTCGTCTTAGAGGATCTATGTTGAATGGAAGTTCACCGTTTGTCACTAGCTCCATTTTGCCAGTAACTTTCAGAATGAAGTCAACTAACGCAGTCGATTCACGCGTAGCCCGTCGCATCTCGTAACGAACGCGGATCTCTAACTTCCTCCGATAGCAGGCATGAGACTTGTCGAAACGAAGATCTTTTTTACAGGTTCAATGAGTCATCTATTTTGAAGATCCACCTAACTTCTTCTCTTAATCTCTTAATAAAGTAAGACGGTTCCTTTTTGAGCTTATTCCACTCGTCTAAAGTGTAGATCAGAAGATCGACCGGAACCGGTAACATCGACAGATCCCATTCCGTTCCCCGCTTTCCGAAAGGAGCTTTGGAGTCTTTCACTATAACAATTCCATCAAGGTCGCTGCCCACTCCATTATCGCCCCGAGCATAGGAACCGAAGTAACCAATACTGAGAATATTGGAATCCCCCTTCAATGCTTCTGACCACTTAACAAGTGCATCGACAACAGTCTCTTTACTTGGCCATTTCATTATTGACGAATTCAACGATCTCACCGGCATATGCGATAGCCTCCTTACTTTGCTTGCTTCCGAAATACTCAAAAGGAGAGCCTTCGGGATGACCACTTGGATATCTCGCAGTTATGTAAGAATTGTCAAGAATTCTCGCCTTGTCCAACAACTCATCGGGCAGCTCAATTTCTTTAGGAAGTTCTTGAATCAGTTTGCTTACCATGTGTCCCCACGCTTCCTGTCCCAAAGAGAGATGGAGAGCCTTTACTGCCTTTTCAGCTGCCTGCTGTGCCGCAAAGCAAGCCCATTCATGCTTTCCATTTACAGCAGACTCTCGAGCATGTTCAAGATCTCTTCTTGCTTGACGAAACCAATCCAGCGACCTATTAGGCATGGATATCCCTCCCAATCTTGATTATAGCATTATTAGAGAGAGGCTAGTAACCTTTGGCGGCCAGTCACACTGCATGCGGTTAGTCTCACCTCTGATGAGGCCAGTTTCGCTATGCGGGCAGAATAGCCGCTTAACGCTTGGAAGAAAACGCTTTACGCTGAAAGTCCGGGTTGATCGTTAAGGGTTCGCCGTCCTCCGACAAGAAAACGTGAATATCGGGTTATAAGATGCGGGTTAGCAGAACGGGTTATCAAAACCGGGTTATGAAAACCGAATAGGATTGCTTTGCGCAAAGGCACATTTGCTTCGGGAAGACGCAGTGAGGGACTTACGATAGACTGCTACCAGATGACAATTCCAGACGATTATGCGAATCTATTGTAGGGGCGAACGGCTGTTCGCCCGCGAGAGCAAAAAGATCTCGGAGGGTTGCGTTTTGGAATACAATGAAAGACTTATAGAAAGGCGGTCAATTAGACTGAAGGAGTTTGATTATTCTCGAACCGGAGCATATTTCTTGACAATATGTACGCATCGCCGGCAATGTTTGTTGGGAGCAATGGTTGATGGCAGAGTAATCTTGAGTAGCATTGGCAAAATCGTTGTTGAAGAGTGGCTAAGATCTGCAGAAGTCAGAAAGGAAATCGAACTAGATGCGTTTGTGATAATGCCAAATCACCTGCACGGGATTGTGGCTATACATGAAGGCGAAAGGGAGATTGTCAGCAACTGTTTGGAAGCAGAAAGAAGGACTATGAAACCAAAAACGATTGGTTCTTTCGTCTCGGGCTTCAAAGCAGCTGCAACGGTTCGAGCGAACGAACTTCGCGGCACACCCGGGAAATCTATTTGGCAACGAAATTACTATGAACATGTCATCCGCAGTGAGAAAGAACTGAATCGAATTCGTGAGTACATTGAGAATAACCCCTTGAGATGGCAGATAGACAGAGAGAATCCCGACAGAAAGACAAATCAGGTTCGTTCAACTATTGAAGAGGACGATTTATATCCTTGGGAAGATTGATCCTTAATAGCGGGCGTGCCGCCGCACGCCCCTACACCCGTTTGGATCGAATCTATTCTCACATGCAACACCACAACTTGGAACTTGTAACCGTTCTTTTCTGAGAACGGAGAACCTTTCAACGGTCAACCAGTTTTACTTGTTCTTACGAACCCCCTACCTGCTACCACGTACCACGGTTTCTCAAAAACCCAGATCCCAAAACAAGCTCGGGATGACAGTCCTTCAGGTCATTCTGGCACGCTTCTGGCCAGAATTTGGTTCGTTCAACTATTGAAGAGGACGATCTCTATCCTTGGGAAGATTGATCCTT
>NPIF01002372.1_pt2 | contig 11545 bp, 8 predicted proteins | sample 8637461 | NCBI WGS metagenome assembly NPIF01 (sample SAMN07420641, study PRJNA396082) | bioreactor metagenome | isolation source: sample BR12 brine-fed electro-methanogenic bioreactor BR | place: Japan: Kochi | collected 2016-12-09
CGACGTCATTGCCGACGATGTTTATGTCGGCTTCCTGGCCAACAGCCGTGCATATCGAGTCGTGTACTCGCGATACGCCATCGTGGAAGAGCTGCGCGGCCCCACGCACAAGTCCGAGTTCTACTCGCACAAGTTCAGGAAGACGAATGCGTTTCTGCGCGAGTCGCTTCGCTTCATCCATCGCCTGCCGGACATGACCGCTTTCGGCAAGACCATGGCGCTGACGCGGATCGGACAGCAACTCCTGCTGCCCTGGGCGGTCGCGCTGTGGTCGTTGCTCGCGCTGACCCTGCTGACGCTGGGACGGCTCGATCTGCTCATTGTCTCTGTCGCAACACTGATGCTGACGGTGATCATCGCCAGCCAGGCGTTCCGATCCGTGGACGTCCCGCCGGGCACGTCGGCTCGATACGGCATCATCAAGCAAGGCACCGTTTTCTTCGAGACCCTCCTGCTGTTGATCGCCGCGGCCTTGAGTTACCCCTTCTTCCGTCAGAGCAGTTCATACGCACGACTCGGCGGGGTTAAAGCCGAAGAAGACGCCCCGGAAGCGGGTGCAGAACCTGCGCCGTCGCGTTCGTGGCCCGCAATCGCCTCCTCTCCGCAGATCAGCAGCACTGAAGTTCCACTCGAAGCCACTCAATCCCGGCCATGACCGTTCAACGCAGCAGCCGGCCGGCCGATCGTGCCGATACATAAACTGCCATCGAACATCAAACCGGGAGCCTCCCATGCGAATCGCGCTTTTGTCGCCACCTTTTAAGCGAGACTACATGCGGAATGCACGCTGCGACTTCGTGTCGCTGTCGTCGACGCAGTGGTATCCCCTGTGGTTGGGTTACGCGGGCGCGTGGCTGGAGACATGCGGCCATGAGGTGAATCTGGTCGACGCACCTTCGCGCTATCTCGATCACGATCAGACCGAACGCATCATTACCGAATGGCGACCCGATATGCTCGTCGTCTACACCGGCCAGAAGAGCCGCGTCAACGATATCGAGTTCGGCGATCGGCTCACGCAGAAGCTCGGCTGCATCGGCGTCATGGTCGGTCCCTACTATTCCGCGTTCGCCAAAGACAATCTCTCGATGTCAAAGGCCATGCAGTACGGCGTTCGAGGCGAGTTTGAGCACCCGCTGGCGGAGATCGCCGACGAGCGCCGCCCCGCCGACATCAAGAACCTGCTTTACCGCAATGGCGACGAGATTGTCGAGAATGACGTGCGGCCGTATCTCAACACTGAGCAACTCGACGCGATTCCATTCGTCGCGCGCTTCTTCAAAGAGCACGTCAAGATTCCCGACTACAAGACGATCTCCGAGTTCTACCCGTTCATGGACATGATGACGGGACGCGGCTGCAACTGGGGGCAATGCACGTTCTGCCTGTGGGTCCACACGTTCGTCAAGGGCTTTACCTACAATGTCCGCAGCGTCGACAACGTGATGGAGGAGTTCGCCTATATCGAGAGGGATCTTCCGGAAGTGCGGTCGATCATGCTCCAGGACGACATGCTCACGGACGATCGCGCCCTCGAGCTGTCCGCCCGACTCGTCAAGCAGGATAATAAACTGCCATGGTCGTGCTACGCCCGCAGCAATCTGACCTACGAGACCATGCGCGTCATGCGCCGAGCGGGCTGCCGCGTGCTGCACGTCGGCTACGAGTCCGCGGACCAGAAGATCAACTACACGATCAAGAAAGGTGTGAGCGTCAAGAAGATGACTGAATTCACGTGGGATGCAAAACGCGCGGGTTTGCGCATCCACGGCGACTTTGTCATCGGCTTTCCCGGCGAAACGCGCGAAAAGGCCATGAAGACGATACGCTGGGCCAAGCGGCTCAACCCGCACACGGCCCAGTTTCAGCTCGCCAACGTGCTCGAAGGCACGCCGTTCCACAAGATGCTCAAGGACAACGGCTGGCTGACGCCCGAAGGTGAACCCGACTATCCCGATTTCTCCAATGAGGAAATACGGGCGATGGCAAAGCAGGCCTATCGCAGCTTCTACCTCTCGCCCCAGTACGCGCTCAAGTGCCTGCGCCACCCCTATGAGCACTTTTTCGGCAGACTGAAAACGATCTCGGTGGCCCTGCCGGCGATGTTGTGGAAGCGATGGTAGCCCAGGCCGAAAGCCGCCGGCCGGCTCTGGGCTCTGATGTGCATAGAGCACGAATGACGACGCTACGCCAATTCTCTGCAGGAAGAGCACGCAGGCTTTGTGCCTCGTGGACTTTCGCAGCCATCGGGTTGATCACTTTCCTCGCATGGAGACCGCGCGGAGCGTTCGTCACTGCAACGTACTACGTCTCGCACGTTGCCTACATCGGCGCCGCCGTCCTTCTCGCGTTGACCATCGCGGGCGCGTGGTTCAGGTACTGGACCAGAACACGGAGCGCTGCGGCGGCGAGGATCATCTGCCTTGCCGTAGTCTATTCACTCGTCGTCGGGCTCGACGGCTTTGTCGCACGAGCACAGGTCAAGTCATTTGAGCGGCGCGTCGCGGCCGATCACCGCCTGAACATCTTCGTCAACGGCTGGCTGCGGGACCAGGACTATCGCAACAAAATCCTCCGCCACCGCAAACAGGACAACTCACCCGGCCCTTACACCGCCGGCTATGAATGCGCCATGCTCAGCTCGGTATTCCGCGTCGGACCGCAGGGTTGTCGCCGGCATAGCAATCGCGATGTGACGAGCGATACACGCGTCGTTCTCTGCCTCGGCGGATCGACGACCTTTGGAATGACCGTAACAGCGACGGATCGGCCTTACCCCGATGAACTGGAGGACATGCTGGTCGCCGAAGGCCGGGCGTTCGCCGATGTACGCGTCATCAACGCCGGTGTACCGGGCATGAATATCGAGGGATGTCTCAAGTTACTTGATGACTGCGCGATGTTGAATCCCAGGGTGGTCATTTTCTATGAAGGCGTAAACTACATTCCCAAAGATGTGTGGGGACGTCCGACGAGTCGGAACAGTGGCCTGATGTCCTGGGCGGAAGGCTACACGATCAAATCGCGGGCGCTGCAATGGATTCGAGGATACGACGGCTCAGATTACGGCCGCCTTCTGAACCAACTCATCGACAAAGTCGAGGCAATGTCGGCGACGCCGGTACTCGCGACATTTGCGTTCGCCTATACGTCCGATGCGGACAAGGTCACGCTCTCTTACTATGACCCGATCCAGAACGGCCACGGCTGTGCGTATGTCGCGGCGAAGCTTGTTGAGATTCACAATGACGTGATGCGCCGAGTTGCCGAGCAGCGTGGTGTGAGATGCATCGACCTTGCCGCGCATTTGACAGGCCGCGATCAGTATTTCATCGATCCGTGTCATTTCACGCAGGAGGGGCGACGCCTGCTCGCGTCAAACCTGGAGCCCGCCGTTGCTGCGGCATTGCAGCCTGTTTCCGCCGCCGCACCGCCGACCGTTGCCTTGGGCGGCGACGAGGATCGCAATCAGTAAGTTTAGTTGACAAGGACCGCCGCCTCAGGGCGTATCCATGGCCGTTATCGCACGCGCAATGTTTGCTCGATCAACAGCGTAGAGCCTGAACTTCTCGCCCTCCTCGATGAGCCTGAAGACATCGACACGCCCGGCAAGCCATTCGCCCTCCGGCTCCTCACCGACTACGAGCAGCACGCGATCCACCCTCAAGCGAGCCAGGTTCCGGAGCCAGATGCGCTCATCCCACCCCTCGACCATGGCTGCGCGATACGGCCCGGACGGAATGTCGCGTTCTTCATAGATGGACGCATATACCGCACGATTCTGCCACTGCGAACCCAACAGCGGATACCAGAACCAGCGGGAAACGGCCGCCACGAAGCCCGTGTCACCGTGGCTGTCACGTTCGCCGGCATAGGCGATGACGTGCGGATGATCCGGCTCGTCGCACGCCTTCCATGCGGGCACGAGATCACGCACGAAGTCGTGATAATCAACGCTGTTCGCGTAGTGGAAATGGCGAGCCGCGTCGCGCCTGGCGACTAGCTGCTGAGCCCCGGCGGCAAAGGCCGCAACACCCATCAGCAGCGCCAGCACGCTTACGACCGGCCTGCGCATACATCGTTGAACCACAGCTGTTATACGTTTCGATGAGAGGGCGTACAGACACGCGACACTCGCGCCGCCGATTGCGAACAGTTCGACGGGATGCAGCGGCTGGCTATAGCCGCCGGCGAGCCAATCCAGGAGCAACAGAAGCGTGGGAATCGCGGGAACGATCCATCTCGGCCACGACGCGCGACTCAGCACGTACGTTGCGGCACACGCCATCACACCGACCTGCATCGCGAACATGCGCATGGAGGTTTCCGGCCAGCGACGCCGCATGCCCGCCGAACCGGTACTGTCTGCGACAAAAAAGAACAGCAGCGTCACCACGCCGATTGTCGCCAGAAGTCGCGAGGAGTACGGCCGGTTGCTCCTTCCCACCAGGGCCAGCAGCGCCAGCGGCGCGATCAACGCATACTTCAGCCCCCAGCACAACGGCTTCGGGGAGAGCATCAGAACAACCTGAGCCCAGTCGTGTGTACGCGTGCCGGCCGGGTTAACGTGCTGATCCTTCGCGATCAGCGGGGATGGTCCGAACACTTCGTGTCCCGCGATCCTCACAGGCCACGGATATGCCGGATTGTCGAGTTCTATCCAGTTTCGTATGTATTGATATCCGCCGAGCACAAATGCCAACAGGAACGCCGCGAGCAAAACGCGTTTGGCCCGCCGCGTGCGAACATTGAACACAACCACAAACGACAGGCAGACAAACACGAAAACCGCCGTGGGCACCGCCGTCTGTTTGGTACCGACGGCCAGCCCGAATGCCACGGCCGCGAGCAGGACATCCCGCCAGGCATTGGTTCGCACGTAACGCAGAACAAACAGCGTCCCGGTCAACATCGTCGCCGCCACGAGCGGGTCGACGTACTGTGTCGTCACCAGCGACCACATCGGAGGCGAAAAACAGAAGAACACCGGAGCCCAGATCGCCAGCCTGGGGCGTACGTCCAACTCACGGCAGATCGCGTATGCCGCCGCCCCTGTCAGCAGCAGAATCGGGACATTGACAAGGTTCGCGAACACATCGCCGTGCCATGGCAGACATACCCACGCGACAAGCAGTTCGAGGTTGAACGGGAACGCCCGGGCACAGTCCATCCCCCCCGCCGCGGCGAACGGCTCCACCCCGCCTATCTGAATCCAACGCGCCGGCAGGAACATGTGATAAACCAGCGAATCCCACGCCAGCGGCGGACAACGGAGACCCCTCAGTATCGCCTGTGCGGCCATCAATGCGGCCACGACAAAGAGCACGCCGTAGCCGTCGGCGAGCCGCCCACGCAACCACGACAGCGCGATGCCCAGATCATCTGAGAGCGAACGCGCGCAACCTGCACGGGCGGCGACGGCGCAATAGACCAGCGAGGCGGCGATACACGCCCTGACATCCAGCAAACGTGCCAACCCCATGAGCATCAATACAACAACGACAAACGTAATCGCCAGCATCGCCGCTGCGCACCATCGCACCGCGAGCGATTCGCCGTCGAACCAGCGAGACGCCAGTCGCCGGCTTGCCCAGAGCACGCCGCACCAGCAGATCAGCGATGCACAGGTTGCCAGAATGGAGTCAGTCAACGACATGTCGACAGGATCTACTCTTGGATACCACAGGGCTCAAACGCCGGAATTCCGGCTTCGTCGGAGCACATCCCTCATCCGGCGGCTGCGACGTCCCCGCCGACGATCGCACACGGAAATGCTCACGCGCCGCCCGCGGCTATCGGCCCGCCCTTCTGAGAAACAAGCCGCACGACACTGGTCCCGGCGAAGAGACGACGTATCATGTTTGCCGCCAGAGACGCCGCCACGAGCAGCGGATTCCTGTCGGAGACGATCAGGCGAAGCACACCATGTGTACCGCTCGCGGCAATCCGCCGCTGCGTGCTGTAGATCACGTCGCCGACGGACAGGATGCGATTGTCCATCTGCATCACCCGCAGCCCGGCTGTTTCGGCGAGCTTTCGCAACGTCCGCGGGCTGAAGACCGTCAGATGCCGTGGAGCGTCGTAACCGATCCAGTAGCGGCCGAAGATGCGTTCCTCAATGCAGCCGGCCACGTGCGTCTCCAGATAGAGCACACCCTCCGGCGCAAGCAGGCTCGCGACCTTCCGCATCACGGCGACCGGATCGAAGAAATGCTCGATCACGTGATTGAGGATGACGAGATCGAAATGATCCCTCGGCAGGTCTAGGGATTCGATCGCGCCACCATGGAATTCGATCCCCAGTCGGCGCAGGTGCTCGGCCTGCCGGTCGCCGATGTCGACCCCGTGCAACTCGCATTCCGGCAGCAGGCTGCCGATCGCCGCGAGGTTGTGGCCGTTGCCGCAACCGATATCAAGTACGCGGATCGGCCGATCGACTCGCACATTCCGCAACACGCGTTGCATCCGCGGCAACACGATCATCCGTCGCCGCACGGCCTGCACCGCCCGCTTGAGACTGGGCTCTTCCACACCCTCGGCGTACTGCTCGTAGTCCTCGGGATAGGTCCGGCCCAGATCCTCCCCCCGCGGCCGTGGCGACAGGTAGATCAAATCGCAGTCTCGGCAGCAAACATATTCAAACGCATTGGAGACCGTGCGATACTCATAATCGCGCACGTCGCCCAACAGCGGCGCTGCGTCGGCCGATCCGCACAGGGGGCAGTTGCATGTCTCCAAAGTCAATTCCACCGTCCGTGATTTCTCCTGCCAGCGCCGAGAGAGGAAACTCCGATCACGCGTGCAGCACTTCCTTGACCACCTCCAGCGCGATCGAAGGATGCAGCCGGAACGCGTAGCTGAAATCGTTCACCGTATTGCACGTCACACAGCTCAGGTTGTCTTCGAGGTACTGCCAGCACTTCTCGAAGCCGTGCTCGAAGTAGTTCATGCCGAGCCCCCATTGCCAAGAACACGCATACATCATGCCGTCGGCGTCGATATAACACGAGCGGTGTCCGAACTGGCAGCGCACAAACGGCCGCGCGTCTCTTGGCCAGTCCTCGAACTTGTTGTGAATCAGCTTGTCCTCAAACGGCCAGTGGATCATGTGCAGGATCGCCGGCGTCGAGTTGAGGATACGATGGCCGTCGCGTTTCATCTGTAAATACTTGCGATAGAACGCCTTCGCCCGATCCGGCGGTACGTACAGCTCGGGATGCGTCTGTTTGATGTCCGGAAGGCACGCCGGGGCACACGTGAACGACACGTCGTACTTCTTCGCCAGTTCGGCCATGTAGTCGAGCGAATCGAGCGTGTTGTTCGTCATCATGCCGTGCAGGCGCACCGTGATGCCGTTTGCCTGACAGGTCTCGATCGCCTCGATCACCTTGTCGTGGCAGCCCTTGCCGCGCAGGAAGTCGTTCGCCTCGCGCGTGCCGTCGAGACTGATGCAGACCGAGTCCAGCTTCTTGAGTGTGTCGATCCGCTGTTTGACGAGGTAACCGTTGGTGTTGATCTCCGTCACCAGTCCCAGCGCCAGGCAGTGGTCGATGATCTCACCGATATCCTTGCGAATGAGCGGCTCGCCGCCCATGATCCGCACCGCCCGCGTGCCGCGTTTGTGAAAATCAGTGAGCAGATCCTTCCACTCCTGCGCGCTTCGTTCAGGATGCTCCTCCAGCGCGTCGAAATCGACATAGCAGTACTTGCACCGCAGGTTGCAGTACTTGGTGACGTTCAGGTCGAGCCGAATCGGGATACGCTTGCGCGTGATGTTGGATTCGAGGATCTTAAGCGTCGGCAACGCAAAGCGATATAGTTTTTTCGTCTTTTCGATCATACACCGGCCCCGTTGCCGCCCGCGCGACGGTGAATTCCATTCCATCCGGCGCAAGCGGATCGCGGAAGCGAATCCACTCCGACGGCTTGGCCTTCAACGCATAAACACAATAGAGATACGCGACGTACATGAGATAAGCCGTCAACCCGATCGGCTCTTTGAACTCAGCCGTATCGCCGGGCTCATACCCCATCGGACACCGGCCCTTGACGTGCCGCACCCTGTGATAGACTCGGCCGTCAAAAGGATCGCGATAGATCACGAACTCGACCTTGTTCCGCACGCTGGGGCACTGCACCACCGCGCTGTAGGTATTGTACGTGTAGAAATTCAGGTTGCCGCCCCCTTGAAGCGTCAGGAAATACGGCGTCAGCGTCTGATACGCCGTGAAACACTTGACGTTGCTCTCACACAGAAGCTCCGGCACGCCGCGTTCTTCGCCCGGTTCGCCCCGCTCCCCAGACACCTGCAGCGACACGCCCGAGAAGTCGTAACATCCGCAATCTTCAGCCGACTCGTCGTCGCCCGATTGCAGGAACTCGAAGTGATGGTCGACCGCGTGATCGGGGCACGCGATCGCCTTGTTTGCGATGCAACCGCTGCCGTGCTTCAACTCGTGGAACACATGCGGATAAATCGAACTGAATGCCGCGGGGCAGATATAGTTGAACAATCCGTTGAGGTTGAATCGATATGACCGCCGCGTCGCGTAGCCGCTCATCACCTGGTTCGCGACGTAGTCGATGTTGCAGACTTCCTTCGACCACAGCTTCACGGGTGAGATCAGCGTCTTGATCAGGTTCTTCAGCCTCAGCTTCGGATCGGGAGGCCGCTTGACCAGCAGAAAACTGACAAACTCGTTGGTCGGACACCGTACGACGATCGGGTTCCTCGGCATCCGCGCGGCATAGATGTACGCGAAACTCAGCGGATACAGCGCGTAGTACATCTCCAGCGAGAGCCCCTCGGGCCCCAGCTTCGACAGATCGAATTCCTCCGTACCGACCTTGTGATAGCCGCACGAGGCCTTCGCATTGAGCCTCAGTGTCGAGCACTGCTCACACGTCATGCTGCGTACCCGATCCTCCGCTCATCGCCGTCCGCACCAGCAGCCGATCCACCAGCGGCGGCGACAGTCGATTGAGGTAGTTCAGTATTCGTCCCTTCTTCGTCAGAACAATCCGCCGCTTGCGCTTGTCGATGGCCGTGATGATCTGCTCCGCGACGTCGTCCGGCGTCATATCCTGCGGCGGGTTATCTCGCACCTGCTGCGGCACGTTCATCGAATTCGTGATGAACTCGGTGTTGGTCGTACCCGGCATCACCAGCACGACATCGATGTTGTCGTCCTGCAATTCCAGCATCATGGATTCGCTGATCGCGTTGAGGGCGTGCTTCGCCGCGCAGTAGTAGCCGTTGAAGGGCCACGAGCGAAAGCCCGCCGTCGACGAAACGTTGACGATGCACCCGCCCCCCGCCTTCGCCATCAGCGGATACACTTTGTTGATCGTGTAAACCGGCCCGAAGAAGTTCAGTTCGAACGCGTGCCGGATCTCGTCCATCTTCGCATCGGCGACCTTCGCGTAGTAGCCCGCACCGGCACAGTTCACGAGAATGTCGATACGGCCGAAACGCTCCATCGTTACGTCGCAGAGGCGGTCGATCTCCTCGGGTCGCGTCACATCGGTCGGGCACACCATGTTGTCATGCCCGCGCTTGTGCATCTCCGCCGCTAGTCGTTCCAGGCGATCTGCGTTCCGCGAGGCCAGCACCACCTTCACGCCTCGTTCCTGGAGCTTGACTACCAGGCTCTGGCCGATTCCGGACGAGGCCCCGGTCACGATCGCTGCTTTTCCGGCGAAATCCATGGCATCACACCTCGACTCATCCGCCCTGTTTCATTGCCCGCGCTCAATGCCGGCAGAAACCGCGGTAACACTCCGGCAGGAAGCCGACATTTACACCCGTCTCTGTGAAGTAACCAGCAACGTCCTCTCGCCGCATGCCGCCATCCGGAACGAGCCCGGACGTGCAACCCGCCGTCACGAGAATGGCCGGCGCATCTGTAAACGGGAAGAACGCATCCGCCGCGAAAACCGCGTCCTGCATGTCATGGTGGCGGCGCGCCCGCGTAACGGCCGTCTGGGCCGCCTCAACTGTCGACGGTCCACCACCGACCGCCAGAAGTTGCCTGTTCTTTGCGATGGCGACTTCGTTGCCGCCGTGATTGGACGTGTAGGCCGCGGCCCAGGCGACAATCAGCGTCTCGGTGACCGAATCATCAAGCGGTGTCGCGCCTACCCATGCGACCTCCTGGAAGTCCAGAATATAAAGCGCCGGCGGCTGACGCAGCAGGCCACCGCGGACGGGGCGATAGGTATGCGGCACGGCCGCCTGTAAAGGTTGTTCGAGCGCCGGATTCGCCAGCACCTTCGTCATCTTCCGCCTGCCCAGCACTTCCGTCGCAATGGCCCCGAACGACGGCGCCGCAATCACATCCAGCATCCAGCGATCGCTGTTCTGCGTCTGCCCGCGTCGCTTGCTCGACACCATTGAAATGGCCTGCGGTCCGTCAATGCGGAAGTTCGCGACGAACTCGCCGCCCCAGACAGCGAGGGGATTGCCCCATAATGCCGCCTCGATACACGCGTCCTTCCTGCTCCAGTCGACGCCGATGCCGCAGGTGTTGCCGTGCTTGGCGGCGATGGCGATGTAAGGCACGCGCTGGAAGTTCCTCTCGAACGCGGCCACCAGCCTGCACATCGTTTCAATGACGCAGTCGAGGTCCGCGAGGTTTGTAAAGCATGGTTGCGCGTCAGTCAGCCTCTCGAAGCGATGCAGTGCCAAAGGATCGTCACCAGCGCAGGACAAGAGGGACGCCGGCACCTGATAGGGATTCTCGCCGTTTGCGAGCTCGTAACACGCGCGGGCGACAATCGCATCACACGCGGAGTGTGTCAGCCGTTGTGCGACGGCTGCATGGTGCCGGACGACCTGTTCGGCAGTTGCAGCTCGTACCGAGGTCGTGAGGTCATCCGGCAGCTCAACGCTGACTTCCAGCGCCGCCATCACAGCCGCCATGTCCTCTTCGGTGCAGATGGCGATGCGTCCGCCCTTCAAAGCAAGCGACAGGAGTGTGTGACCGCCGACGTCGATGCCCTCGTCCGCCGGATACGGCAGGTCATAGACGATCTCAATTCGATCCTGAGCATCCGTCGTGAGGGCGAGTTCCATTTTCGGGTGCAGCGTAGGCGGGAAGGGATACGACTCCACGACACCGACAAATCCTGCAACGCTGATCGCATTCAGCCCGGCCTCTCGAAGCAACTCCAGCGGCCGGTCTGTGGCGATGATCTCGTATCCGCGCGCGATCAATACGCGCGCGAACCTCTCGACGTTATCCAGCCTGTTTACCGAGATCAGCGCGTAACGCGCCATGCTCACTCTCCAATCGGTAGCGGGCGATTTCGCCGTCGAGGCAGTGCCGTCTGACTCCGCCGCGCGCGCACCTCCCGTCGGGGTTTCACCCTATGTATCATCGACGAGAGGATTCAGCGGACTGCAATGGTTTGAATGCCCGACGCCGCCTATTCCGATCCGCCGGCAGCAACAGCTTCGTGAATGTCGCCGGCCCCCAGAATCAGGCCATCCTTCAGCGTGGCCAGCGGCTCACAGCGCACGCACTCGCGAAGTAACCAAAGCTGG
>NPIF01000436.1_pt1 | contig 11534 bp, 10 predicted proteins | sample 8637461 | NCBI WGS metagenome assembly NPIF01 (sample SAMN07420641, study PRJNA396082) | bioreactor metagenome | isolation source: sample BR12 brine-fed electro-methanogenic bioreactor BR | place: Japan: Kochi | collected 2016-12-09
TCCTATTAGAGTTCAATTATATACCGAAGAAAAAGAGTGTGAAGTATAATCCTGACATGCAGAAAAAATATACCCCTATTGTGATCGGTGTAGCAGGAGGGACGGGTTCTGGGAAGACCACCGTGGCTAATGTCATCCTGGATTCGGTTGGGCGCCATCGCATCGCTTATCTACCGCATGACGCTTATTACCGTGATCTACGTGACCTTCCGCTGGCCAGACGCGCTGAGATCAATTTCGACCACCCTGATTCACTTGAGAATGAGTTGATGATCGAGCATGTCAAGACGCTCAAGGCAGGCGAGGCAGTGGATATCCCCGTTTATGATTTTGCAAACCATTCGCGCACTGAGAAGACCATCCATGTGGAACCGCAGCGGGTGATATTGGTGGAAGGCATCTTGATCTTCGCCGAACCGGATATGCGTGAGGTCTTTGATATGAAGTTATTCGTGGATACAGATACGGATATCCGCTTCATCCGGCGTCTGCAAAGGGATATCGCCGAGCGCGGCAGAACAATGGATATGGTCATTCAACAGTACCTGGGAACGGTACGCCCCATGCACCTGGAATTCGTGGAGCCATCCAAGCGTTATGCTGATGTGATCATCCCGGAAGGTGGCATGAACCGGGTGGCAATGGATATGGTCGTTGCGCGTATTGAATCGTTGTTGAGCAAGCAGGAATAAGCCAATGAAAAAGGGGAATCAACGCCAGATCTTGCGCAGCGTTGCCATCCTTGCTGCTATCCTGGTGTTCATGACCCTGGTATTCATTTACCGTGAGCAGATCCAACAATTTGAACAGCTCGGATACCCCGGGTTGTTTTTAATCTCTTTTTTTGCCAACTCGACCATCGTTTTCCCGCTGCCGGGTGTTCTGGTAACTTCGGCGATGGGCACGGTATATAACCCTTTCTGGGTGGGTTTGGTGGCAGCACTTGGTGCGGCACTCGGTGAGGTCTCAGGATATCTGGCAGGCGCAGCAGGGAAGTTGGTGGTCGAAGAACGTGATTGGTATGATCGCATTCAATCTGCAATGCAGAAAAAAGGAGGGTGGATCATTTTCTTATTAGCTTTCATCCCCAACCCTCTATTTGATCTGGCGGGTATTGCTGCAGGCGCGCTGCGGATTCCGTTGTGGCGCTTTTTCTCATTCTGTTTCTTGGGAAAGTTGCTCAAAATGTTGCTGTTCGCGTACACAGGATTTTCCCTGTTCGCATATTTCTCATAATTGGAAGGTGGAGACGTGACTATCGATTACAAAGTAGCTGATGAATTTATCGAAAAGAACCTGGATGATAGCATTGAAGAGGTGAAGAAGATCGTTGCGCAGCCGAGCATATCTGCCAAGAAACTTGGCTTGCGAGAGTGCGCGGATATGGTTGTGGCGATGTTGGAAAAGAGGGGCTTTGACGTGACCCTTAACGAAACAGATGGTGCCCCGATCGTGACCGCTGAACGTAAAGGACACGCTGATCGAACGCTTCTTTTCTACAACCATTACGATGTACAGCCGCCTGAACCACTTGAACTGTGGGATTCTCCTGCGTTCGAGCCTGAGATTCGCGATGGAAAACTATATGGTCGCGGTACCAGCGATGACAAGGGCGACCTGGTGAACAGACTGCTGGTTCTGGACGCCATCCTGGCACAGCAGGATGACTTGCCCTGCAATATCAAGTTCCTGGTCGAGGGAGAGGAAGAAGTTAGCAGCAAGAACCTGGAATTATTCGTATATTCGCATAAGGATGAATTAGCATCCGATGTCTGTATCTGGGAAGGAGGTGGAGTGGACCATCATGGAGTCCCAGTGCAGTATCTGGGCTTGCGGGGTATTTGCTATGTCGAATTAGAAGTCGAAACTGCTAACCAGGATATCCATTCAGGGTTAGGGGGGTCGATCTTCCCTAATGCTGCCTGGCGTTTGGTTTGGGCGTTGAACTCGTTAAAAGATGAGCAAGAGAATATTCTCATTGAAGGATTCTATGATGATGTACTTCCGCTTTCGGAGGAAGAGAAAGCGTATTTCAAAGCACTGCCGGATTTCTCGGCGGATTATCAAAAGCGTTATGGTATCAAACGTTTCTTGAAAGATATTGAAGGTGGGTATGCGATGAACCTGGAGGAGAACACGCGTCCCACCTGCACTATCTGCGGTTTAACGTCGGGTTATCAGGGTAAGGGGTCCAAGACCGTTATGCCAGCCAAAGCAACTGCAAAGATCGATTTTAGGTTGGTGCCAAATCAGACGCCAGAGAAGGTTTTGGAACTACTGCGTGCTCACCTCGACCGGAATGGTTTTGAGGATATCAAGATCGTTTCATTGGGCGGAGGGCTTCCTTCAAAGACCGATATCGGGCATCCATTTGTGCACCTGGTTGTGGATAGTGCTAAGGATGTGTATGACGCACCCATGCAGATCACTCCAATCACGGGCGGCTCTGGGCCAAATTTCATTGTGGAAGATGCCCTTAAGGTTCCGATCGTCTCATTGGGGATCGGGTACATGGGTGCGGGAGCGCATTCCCCTAACGAGAACATCCGCATTGAGGATTATTTGAAAAGTGCAAAACACCTGGTGCGTGTGCTCGGGGAGTATGGGGAACTCTAGGACGTTGATAAGTCAAATGAAAAGGCGGTGTTCACTGAACACCGCCTTTGTATATAGGAGATCGTAAGCTTTTACTTATATTTGTTCGCAGTTGCCATAAATTCTCTCACTCGTTCTTCGGATACCTGGTTGTACACATTACCTTCTTGTTTGAAGGAAGATCCAACGATGGCACCATCGGCAATAGAGAGGATCTTCTTCACATTCTTGATATTTGTTCCACTTCCGGCGATCACAGGGAGATCCATGACCTCTTTGACCCTGCGGATGTCATCAGTCGGAGTTTCAATTCCCGTAGTCTCACCAGTCACAATGACGGCGTCTGCCAGAGACTGGCTGGCCATTATTGCAGATTCTTCTAATGTGGTCTCTATCATGTTTCTTGAATACTTCGGATGCAAATCTGCCCAGATGGCTATTTTCTCCTCTGCACCTAGTACTTTTCTGTAGCGAGTTACTTCAGCACAGCATGGTTGGATGATCCCAGAGGCGGTGATGACCGTGTCGACAAAGACCTCAACACGGATGAATTGCGCTTTGCCAGCAAATGCGATCGCCATTTCTGCTTTCCAATCATTGAAATGGACGTTGATACCTATGGGGATCGAACTTTCCTTCTGTATTTGTCCTGTGATGGATGCCATTAGGGCTATTTGCTCGGTTGAGATCTCTTGGCAGGGAAAAGGCTCATCATTGAAATTTTCTATGATCATGCCATCAACCCCAGCTTCATTATAGATTTCGGCTTCATGTAAGGCCCGTTCAATGATTGGATCGATATCCTGTGCATACTTCGGCGTTCCGGGTAGGGGTAACAGGTGAACCATCCCAATGATCGGTTTTTGTGAGAACAAGGAATTCATATTCATAAAACATCTCCAAATCTATTGACAAACTTTGTTATATGACGTAAGATGTATGATGTTATACATCTTACAATAGTTCGGATATTATACTATACTCTTCCTAAATTCAAGTTGGAGAGGAGAGAAAAAATGAAAAAAGATGAATCCATGTTTGAACAGATAGTTTCTAACGAAACCTTATCCGAATTAGCGTATAACGCATTAAGAAGTCAGTTTGAAAAGGGCGCTTTTTCTCCCGGTCAAAAACTGCCTTCTGAGCATGAATTATCGCGTCAACTAAACATCTCTCGGGTGACATTACGAGCGGCTCTACAAAAACTTGACCTGCAAGGATATATTGAGGTCAAAAGAGGGGTGGGTACTTTTTTCTTGGGAATGCCACGTGAGTATATAGATGCTGGTATAGAGCGATTGGCATCCGTCTCCGATGTCATTCGTGAACGGGGACATGAACCAGGGACCCGGGAACTAGAGATCATAGATGCAAAGGCTGATGCGGAGATCGCAAAAGAACTTCGTCTTTCCATTGGTGATCCGGTGACAATTGTTAACCGCGTGAGAACAATGGATGGTACCCCAGTAATATTTGATAACAGCATATTCCCGGCTAGAATCCTACCTCCTGATACAGATCCAAAAGAAATAGGCGAATCTCTCTTTTCTTACATAGAAAACAAAAAAGGACTTCATATCAATCATGCAATTGCACGCTTACAACCTGGAATTGCCGATGATTTTCTCGCAAAAAAACTATCTATAAAAAAAGGAGCATTACTTATACGTTTAGTACAAACACACTATCTATTAGAAGAAGATATTCCCATATGGCAAGGGAATTTGAGCTTCCAAACAAATAAATTTAGTTGGTATGTAGTTAGGACAAGATAAAAGGTTGGTCGAATATGAAAAAGATTTGGTCCGTCGGAATTGCAATGCTCGATATTATCACCCAACCGATCATTGAATTTCCTGAATATGGGGGCTCGGTAGGGGCGGATACGACAGAGATGGTATTGGGGGGTATGGCGTTGAATACTGCTGTGACAATAGCAAAATTGGGTAAAGCACCAGTTGGACTGATTTCAAGCATTGGCGACGATAACAGCGGAAATTTCCTCAAGAATGGACTAGAAAAATACAATATAGATATTTCCCAGTTGTTTTTGAGCTCTACAGCCAGTACAGGCACGGCATTGTGTTTCATTCATCCAGATGGCGAGAGATCCATGGTGCTGTGTTTGGCAGCCAATAATGAATTATCAGAAGAAAAGTTCAATTATGCTGCTTTTGAACCGGGAGATTATGTTCATTTTGGTGGCTCTATGGTTGCTGAAGGAACTAGAGGGGAAGATCTTGCCAGGATACTCAAAAAAATCAAAAAACAGAACGTAACTATCTCAATGGACACATGTTGGGATCCGACGAATAGATGGAATGAGATTCTGGATCCATGTCTCCCCTATTGCGATATCTTCGAAACAAATAAGGAAGAAGCAATATTGTTCTCTGGCAAAGAGAATGTTGAGGATGCGATTGCTTATTTCTCATCATTTGGACCGAAGATCATTGTGGTGAAGATGGGTTCAGAAGGTGTAAGGATCAAATCGGATGATTTTGATGGGACGATCCCGATCTTCAATGTGAATGCTGTTGATGCAACTGGAGCAGGAGATTCATTCAATGGTGGCTTTCTCCTCGGCTTGTATCACAATTTCCCAATCGAGCAGGCCGCAGTATTTGCTTCCGCAGTTGGTGCAAAATGTGTCACAGCCTTTGGAGCAACTACTGGGATATGCAGTTATGAAGAAACGGTGTCATTCATTGAATCACGATCGCGATTAGGGAATTGGAACTGGAGTTTATCGAAATGACCTCTATTCCTGAAAAAACTCCTGTGCTGCAAATGAACGAAATTGTTAAGGAATATCCTGGTGTTGTTGCTTTAGATAATGTGAATTTTGAAGTAAGACGTGGTGAAGTTCACGCCCTGCTTGGTGCAAATGGCGCTGGAAAATCTACTCTCATGAAAGTCCTCTGTGGTGTGATCACACAGGATTCCGGAGAGATTCTTGTCGAAGGTGAAAAAGTAGATATATCGAACCCTGCTGAAGCGATCGAGCACGGCGTAAGTTACGTTCCCCAAGAGTTAAGTCTTGTTCCCACCATGAGTGTTTGTCATAACATCATATTGGGGCAGGAACCATTATTGAGCAAAACTTTTGGATATATCAATGAGAAAAAATTAAGAAAGCAAGCCAAAGAGAGCTTAAATTCCGTTGATTTGGATGTGGATTTCGATTGTGCTGTGAAGGACCTCCCGGTTAGTGATCAGCAGATGATCGCCATCGCAACTGCTTTATTTAGAAAAAGCAAAATAATCATTCTTGACGAACCGACCGCATCATTATCACAAAATGAGATCAATAAACTTTTTGAGATTATGCGAAAACTGCGCCGAGATGGTTATGCCATCATATTCATTACACATCATCTCGAAGAGGTTTTTGAAATTGCGGATCGAATCACCATCTTGAGGGATTCGATCTATCAAGGAACATTTGACCTGGGTGATATCACGCGAGAAGAGATTGTCACACTCATGACCGGAAGAAAGGGAGAGACGATCACGCAGCAAAGGAAAGGTGGTAATTCTCGGGTTGAAGCGCTGCGAGTTGAAAATCTAAACACGCAAGCGATATCGAAAAACATTTCATTTACCTTGCATGAAGGTGAGATACTCGGATTTTTTGGGCAGGTTGGTTCTGGAAGAACAGAAATATTGCGCGCGATTTTCGGCGTCGACAAGATGGAATCTGGAGATGTCTATTTATTCGGGAAAAAGACCAGGATACATACTCCAACCGATGCCATCCACGCAGGAATAGGCTTCATAACTGAAGATCGTAAAAATCAAGGCATCATCCTTTCCATGGACCTGATCGATAACATTAACATGGGAAATTATGAAAAAGCTAGTCACCTTGGTTTTATTGAGATGAAGAAAACAAAAAGGATCGCAGAAGATTTCCGAAAATCCTTACATATCAAGAATAACAATTTAAAACAATTGACAAAATTTTTAAGTGGGGGAAACCAGCAAAAAGTAATCCTTGCAAAGTGGCTCAATCATGAACCCAAAATACTACTCATGGATGAACCCACGAAAGGCATTGATGTCGGTGCCAAGCAAGAGTTCTATCAACTTATTCAAAAAATGGCTGCCGATGGTGTAGCTGTATTATTAGTGACTTCTGAGCTTCCTGAAGTGCTCGGCCTCAGTGATCGGGTCCTCTTGTTCCGTAAAGGAGAAATCGTTAGTGAGATCAATCCTCTCGAAGCGAATAAAGAAGAAATCATGGCGATGACCTTATAGGAGAAAGAATGCAATTAAAAACAAAGGCCCCTGCAAAATCAGTAAGAAATAAGCGAATCCCGGCTGAGACTGGAATCTTGTTAGCTTTATTCTTGATGGTAGTTACGTTTTCAGTATTGAGTGAGTACTTTTTTACTTCTACCAATTTCTCGAACATTCTTGTTCAATCGGCTATTACTATAATTATCGCCAGTGGCGCGACGATCGTGATCTCCACTGGAGGTATTGACCTTTCTGTTGGTTCTGTTCTTTGTATTTCCGGGATCATCATGGCAATGGGGATCAAGGCGGAATATCCGATTGGATTATGCCTGCTGGCAGGTCTGATATGTGGCGTATTGATCGGTGTCCTAAATGGATTATTGATCGGTGTAGTCAAGATCACCCCTCTTATTGCGACATTAGCAAGCCTGAGTGTGTTTCGAGCTGTTGCCTACATCATTACCGATGCGCGTCCTATCTATGGTTTCCCACAAACCTTCCGAGTATTGGGAACCGGATACATTGGTGGAATTCCGTACGCTTTTCTCATCGCGTTACTAATGGCCTTCTTCATTCATCTGGTACTAAAACAAACCCAAGTTGGTCGCTATGCACTGGCTATTGGCGGCAATGAAGAGGCAGCACGATTATCTGGTGTCAATTTGTGGAAAACTAAAATGATCGTTTATGCACTGGCAGGTTTGTGTGCATCGGTTGGTGCCATGATCTTGACAGCGAGGCTCAATGCGGCAGAACCATTGGCAGGCAGTGGGCTTGAAATGGATGCTATCGCCGCCGCAGTGATCGGGGGTGCATCTCTGGCGGGTGGCGTTGCTAGCATACCGGGAACCATCATAGGCGCGATATTGATGGCAACGTTAAAGAATGGACTTACCCTCATGAGCGTGCAGCCATATTTTCAGCAGCTTACTATCGGCGTTGTTATTGTTGTGGCCGTTGTATTAGATAAGATTCGAAAACATTAAGTCTAGGAGGTGACAAAAAAAGATAAATCCTATAACCATTATTAGCAGTAAAAAATATTAAAAGAAAAAGGATAAGAAATGAAGAAAATTAACATTTTCGCGCTAACAATCACCATCATCCTGGCTTTTGTATTGACCTCTTGCGGGCCAGTCAGCACCGAAACAGTTGCTGAAGCCCCGAATACAGAAGATAGTGAAGCGGTGAGCGAAGTAAGTGAAGAGACCGAAGAAAATGCAGCAACCGATACAGAAAAGACCGTTTTCCAGCAAATGAGAGAAGAATCATTGGCCGGTATGGTCGGTTTTGAAGCACCTGCCGATCCAGAAATGCGCATTGGTGTATTGATGATCACCATGGCGAATCCTTTCTGGGTTACTTTTGCGGATGGGGTTCAGTCTATGGGCGATGAATTGGGTGTACAGATCGATATCCAATCAGCACCAACCGAAGGCGATATTTCATCCCAATTGGCAACTTGCGAATCCATGGTTTCTGCTGATTATGATGTGCTGGTGCTGTATGCGATCACAGAGAATAACTTGATCCCTTGCATCACAAAAGCAACCAAAGCTGGTATCCCAGTGATCGAACCTAACATTATCAGTGATATTGAAGCCGTAAAAGCTGATGGCGGAGAAGTAACACAGATCACAACGCTAGATTTCTTTGACCAGGGTGTGCTTGGTGCGCAATATATCGTTGACCAACTTGGTGACGAAGGTGGAAAAGTGGCGATCATTGAAGGTTTGGCAGCCGCTCCTCAATCCATGGCAAGACGTGATGGCGCAAAGTCCGTGTTTGAAAATACTGATAATGTAACCCTTGTAACCAGCCAGGCTGGTGATTGGGATCGCACTGTTGCTTTGAATGCAGCAACCAATATTATTCAAGCCAATCCCGATATCCGTGGTTTCTATTGCGCGAATGATGTTATGGCATTAGCAGTAGTTGAAGCTGTGATCGCGGCCGGAAAACAGGATCAGATCTATGTAGTAGGTACAGATTTCATTGAAGACGCAAAAACTTCAATTGGGGATGGCCTACTGAGTGGTAGTGTTTCTTTCTCCCCGTATGTCTGGGGTGAGCTTTCGGTTCAGATGGCCGTCATGGCTGCTGAAGGCAAAGAGATTCCATCCACCGTTCCAGTGAAGAATGTTCTTGTCACGATTGACAATGTAAACATGATGGAAGATTGGCGATAATCGCCACCTAGATCCAAATTAGTTAATCTTACACACATTGGGTGATTTCACCCAATGTGTGTATAAATACAAAGGAGATATGGAATGTCAGAGTTTTACAAAAAGAAGATTTGGGGTTCATTTGCCGGATTGGCTGTGGGTGATGCTTTGGGAATGCCACTCCACGAATTGACCCCAAATGAAATTCAACAACGCGTTGGTGGTAAGGTAACAACCTTCTTGCCCATTTGGGATGATGAGTTCATCCATTTGGATTATGTACAAGGACAGGTTACTGATGACACCACTCTGGCGATCGTAACAGCAAAATCGATCATAAAGTACCAGGGAAAAACAACCACGGACCAATTTGTCGAAGAATTGGCTGCATGGGTGAAAAATAACACCAAAATTTGGAAGCATGGCCGAGTCTATGGTCCCAGTACATGTAAAGCGTTTGAAAACCTGATGGAAGGAAAATTTGATTATTATAAGGACCGCCAACGGGCCTGGTGTGCTACAGGTACATCCAATGGTTCTGTCATGCGTATATCACCCGCTGGCTGGCCATTCCCAGGTGATGTTAAAAAGACGGTAGAACTTGCTTGTCGACTTATTCTCCCAACCCATCCCACAGAAATTGCACTTTCAGCTGGGAGTGGACAGGCGGCAGCAGTATCGGAAGCACTGACAGAAAATGCAACAGTTGATTCAGTGATCGACGCAATGATCGCAGGTGTCAAATTAGGTGAAGAAATCGGGAAGAAATCAGCACGCGTAATTGAACAACGCAATCCATTAAAGAATTTGGAAATCGCACTCGAATTGGCACAGAAAGCATCGGATGCTTTCGAAGCTGCCGATCTTGTTCGTCGAGTGATCGGCTCACACTTACATGCTTCTGAGACGTTGGGCACAGTTGCAGCGGTATTCTATGCTGCAAAAGGCAACACTGAAGAAGCTATTCTCGCCGCCATCAATAATGGTGGTGATACAGATACAAATGGCTCCATCGTCGGTGCGCTTACAGGTGCATTGAACGGTATAGAATCTGTGAAGGCAGAATGGCTCGATACAGTTGAAGAAGTAAATAAGCTTGGTCTTGAAGCTTTAGCCACTGAGATGGCAGAATTATAAATATTATTATCAATAACAAGTTTCAGGACTATTACTAGTAACAAATCCCGAGAATCATTCTTGGGATTTGTTTATTAACATTCGCACCTGAATATTTCTAGTATTAAAAAGAATTACCTGGTAGAAGAACTTACGTGATCAATCCGGCTGCAACAGCCAACTCCTGGATCTCTTTGGTGATCTCTTTCTTGCGTGCCATGGCGATCTCGATGGTGAGCTCGTTGATGAGGCGATCGGTGTTGTTCTTGGCTTCTTCCAGGATGCGATGTCGAAAGGAATTCTCACTGGCAATAGAGTTAGTGAGCACTTCTTGAAAACCAAGCAAGGTGAATACTTTTTCGATCTCCGCTTTGATCTCTTCCGGTTTGCTATCGATCACAAATGGAGGGAATTCCTCTTCATCTACTGGGTGGTCTATTTCTGATCCTTCTTCTACTACGGTTGCTTTTCTTCGGATGGGTGTCGAGAGCTGGCTCTTAGCGTATTGGTTGTAGATGTAGAATGTGTACTCCTCGTTCCCAATCAGCTCAGGGATATTGGCGAGTAAAGCTGCCGCGCTTTCAAAGGTCAGGTCATAATCAAAGGGGATATACTTCGGCTGAAAGGATGCATCAGTGAACTGACTGCGGAAAAAGGAGGCGCGATTAGTGATGATGATGACTTGCGGCAGCACCTCGGGGTTGGCTTGACGCAAGCTATCCAACTCATCTTGCAGCAGGACACTTAGGCGACGGTTAAAATTGCTCACCAGCCCTTTCTGGCTACCGACCACGACCCATAAGGGACGATCGTTGTTTATAGGCTCAGGCTTGGCAATCTTGTGAACTTGCGTTGAAACTGTGCGCAGTACTCGCGAGAGATCGCTGCGGTAGGTGTGAATGGATTGAATACGGTTTATTGCCATTTTCCAGCTACCCAATGATGAGTTGCGCATAGCATTCAGGTAGGGTTCTATGGCTTGGATGTTCTCTAGACGCTTCTTTGATTCTTCTATCATAGTTGATCTGAACGATTATTCTATCTGTCCATTCTCCTCTCAACCTTCAACCACTGGTAGGAATAGGGCCGAAGTTGACAGGAATCATGCTGACAGGATTCCTTCCCAACAAGATTATAAAGGATATCTTCTTGATCGAGATGGTGTCTTAGATCGACTTGTAGAGTTTGATCCGAAAGATTATGAATTGCGATGATGGCGCCACTTGAATTCCAGCGCTTGATGCAAAGCAGGGCGGGTTTAGTCGGAATAGGGATGATCTCATAATCGCCCTCTGCCAGGACGGGATTTGTTTTGCGAATTGATATAAGATCACGGATGCTATTGAATAATGAATCGGGATTGTCTTTTTGTGCTGCAACGTTGATCTTGTGATAGGAGAACTGATCGCTTCG
>NPIF01002259.1_pt5 | contig 11532 bp, 11 predicted proteins | sample 8637461 | NCBI WGS metagenome assembly NPIF01 (sample SAMN07420641, study PRJNA396082) | bioreactor metagenome | isolation source: sample BR12 brine-fed electro-methanogenic bioreactor BR | place: Japan: Kochi | collected 2016-12-09
TCTGCGAACTGTCGTGCCCGATACTGTGCTGCCGGAACTGCATGTGTCTACATATGAAAGCGTCGGCGAGGAAAGCGCGGCGGACTCGTCGATGACGCATTTCCGGCGGCAGGCGCATGCGGTCCTGTCCGCCAGCGTAGCCGTAGCCGCGCGTCTGATTAACGAACGGCGCAGCGTCATTCTCGAGGGCGCGCACCTGCTGCCCGGCGAGGTGCGCCGTCAATTACTTGCGCGGAACTCGGACGCAATTGTCGTTGAAGTTCTGCTCACGGTCGCGCAGGAAGATTCTCATCGGGATCACCTGCTGAGACGGCTGCACCACGAGCCCGGCCGAAACGGCCGGCGTCACCTGGCACATTTGCCGGTCATTCGTCGCCTGCAGGAGGAACTTCAGCGTCTGGCGCGGTCGGCAGGCGTTGCCGAGCACGACATCTCGCATCCCGAGGATCTCACGCAACGCATCGTGGACCAGGTGGTCATGGAGATTGACAGTCGAAACAAGCCAGCAAAGGTAGGGGCATGATCAAGTCACGGGTTGATCTTCTGGTGCTCGATGCACACGGCGTCGTCCTGAATGCGTATTGGCCGCGCTTTCTGAACGAAGTCGCACGGCGTATGAAGGTGTCGGCCGAGNNCTGGCATGCCGGCATCCGTGATGATGCATGGCTGGGCCGGATAGATGACACCCAAATCTGGCGACGACTGACCGGCTCGGAGGACGCGCCCTATGACTGGCGGTACATCCTCGAAGCCGGGTACACGTACGGCCCAGCCGCCGCACATCTGCGGTGCTGGAGGACATACGCGCCGATCTGGTTGCTTTCAAACCACCGGACGCACTGGCTGCTGCCGCGATTGGAGCGGTTCGAGTTGGCGGGGCTCTTCGACCGAGTTCTCGTCTCGGACGGCATCGGCGCGTTCAAACCACAGCCCGCAGCGTTCGCCGCAGCCCTGGCGCACACACGCTCGCCCAAGCGAATCCTCTTCGTGGATGACCAGCGGAGCTATGTTGACGCCGCCCGCGCCCTTGGAATCCGGGCGTTGCACGCAACGGATGCAGATAACTGGCTGTCAGGCGTGTATGAACATCTCGGCCTCGATCCGCAGCACGGCATCCCGCCGCCGCTGCCGGAACCCTGCCGCCACAGACATGCACTCGTGAATCGTCATCCGATTCACTCCGGCGCCGGCTTCGAACCATGCCCCCGTTCGAGCGGATCCGCATAACAGCATTGCCAACATGCATGTGAGCCCTCGCCCGACGGAAGCGGTGCGCTTCCGACTGATTTGGCAGAGGTCATAGGCAGAAACGTGTAAACTGATACCATCTGAGATATCGGAGTCGCCTGATCGTGCCCTGGATGATCCCCATCTCGTTCTGCGCCGCACTGGCAGCGCCCTTGCTTCACCGCCTGCTGCGCGGTCGCGTCGCTACGTGCCTCGCGACGGTCCCGGCGGCACTGACCGTCGCGATTGCGCTGCGCCTGCCGATCTCGCCGACAGAAACGAATCTGCAATCACTTGCCTGGGTTCCCGATTTCGGCGTGTCGCTGGCGTTCCGTTTCGACGGCCTGTCCGCGGTCTTCGCATTGCTCATCTGCGGTATCGGCACGCTGGTGCTGCTCTATGCCGGCAGTTACATGCGGAATGATCCCGGCCTGGGGCGCCTGTGCGGCCTGCTTCTCTTCTTCCTCGGCTCGATGCTCGGTGTCGTTCTGAGTGATGACCTCTGGCTGCTCTTCGTCTTCTGGGAGCTCACCAGCGTCGCCTCCTACCTGTTGATCGGATTCAAGAATGAGAAGCAGGAATCGCGGGATTCCGCAAGGCAGGCGTTGCTCGTGACAGGTGCCGGCGGATTGGCACTACTCGCGGGTTTCGTCCTGCTTAACCTTGCCGCGACGCGGAGCGGTGTGCCTGTCGCCGAGGCGTCTCGCATTTCGGCGTTGGCTGCGGCCGATTTTTCCGCTCACGGTCTTTTCGTTCCCGCTATGGTCTTGATCGTGCTCGGAGCGTTCTCCAAGTCGGCCCAGATGCCGCTGCACTTCTGGTTGCCGAACGCAATGACGGCGCCCACGCCTGTTTCGGCATACCTGCACTCCGCGACCATGGTGAAAGCCGGTGTGTTTCTGCTGGCGAGATTGAACCCGCTGTTCGGCGACAGCGTGCCGTGGCATGTGCTGCTGACCGTTATCGGCGCCGCGACGATGCTTCTCGCCGCGGCCATGGCGGCGGCGCAGGCAGACCTCAAGCGGATTCTGGCCTACACAACCGTCAGCGTGCTCGGCACCCTGACCATGCTGATCGGCGTGGGCACGGAACTCGCGATCAAGGCGGCGGTGGTCTACCTCGTTGCGCATGCCTGCTACAAAGCCGCATTGTTCATGATTGCCGGCAGCCTGGAGCACGCGACCGGCACCCGAGACATCCACCAACTCGGCGGCCTGTTTCGCGCAATGCCGATCACCGCCGTCTCCGGAATGCTCGCGGCCTTCAGTATGGCCGGCGCTCCGCCGCTCTTCGGCTTCATCGGCAAGGAACTCCTGCTCAAGGCTAAACTCGACCTCGAGTTCCTCGGCGTCATTCTCATCCTCGTCGCGAGCGCGGCCAACATATTCCTCATCGCGATGGCACTGACGGTCGCGATACGGCCTTTCTTCGGCCACAGAAACGCTCACGATACGTCGGCGCACGAGGTCTCCCGTACGATGTTCGTCGGGCCGCTGTTGCTTGCCGTCGCGGGGCTCTTCGTCGGCGTGATCCCCGGCGTGTTCGACAGCGCGTTGGGCTCGGCGATGGCCACGTCGATCGCCGGACATCCGATCGAGATGGATCTCAAACTCTGGCACGGCGTGAGTCCGGTCGCGCTGACGGCGCTGGGGATCAGCGCCTTCACGCTGACCATCGGCTTTCTGCTGTTCATGCGCCTGCGCGACGGCCTCGCCCATTTCACTGACGTCGTGATCAGGCTCGGCCGCTACGGCCCGGCGCGTGTGTACGAATGGGCCGTCGCCGGACTCCTGGAAGCCGCACAGGGCATCTCGCGGCGGACGCAAACCGGCAGCCTGCGTCACTACGTTCGCATTGGCCTGCTCGTACTGGTCGGCGTCTGCGTGTATCCACTTTGCCGGAGCCTCGAACTGGACAGAGGCCTGTTCACGGATTGGAACTGGCATGAAGTTCTGCTTGTCATGCTGATTCCCATCGGAGCTATCGCCGCGGTGCGCACGCGCTCGCGCCTGTCGGCGATCGCGATGCTCGGCATCACTGGGATCCTGATCGCCGTTCTGTTCGCGGTCTTCAGCGCTCCCGATCTCGCCATCACGCAGATCATGGTGGAGGCCCTGACAGTCATCCTGCTTGTGCTGATCTTCTATCGCCTTCCGCGTTTGAGCGATCTGCGCGGCCGCGCCGCCCGCATCTTCGATTTCACGACCGCGCTCACGGCGGGTGCGATCATGGCCGGACTCCTGCTGACCACGGCAGCGGTGCAATTGCCCGCCGACGTCAGCGCTCAACTGTCGCAGATGTCCAAACAGGAAGCCCACGGACGCAACATCGTCAACGTCATCCTGGTTGACTTCCGCGCGCTCGACACGCTCGGTGAAATCACCGTCGTCGCGGCGGCCGGATTCGGCGTGTACGCAATGATGAAGTTGTACCGTCGTAGAAAGCCGGCGGGAGGTGAATCGTGATTTCACTCGTGCTGCAAACGACGACCAAGGCCGTCACGCCGCTGCTGGTTGCCTTCTCGCTCTTCATGCTCCTGCGCGGGCACAACGAGCCCGGCGGAGGGTTCATCGGCGGGCTGCTCGCGGTGAGTGCTTTCGCGTTGTATGCGCTGGCGTTCGACGCGCGGCGGGCGCTCAGGTTGCTTCGCGTGCCGCCCCAGGCGCTCGCGGCCGCCGGCCTCTTGATGGCAACGGCGAGCGGCTGCCTCGCATGGCTGATAGCCCAGCCGTTCATGTACGGCTTGTGGCTGCCGTTTGAACTGCCCGCCGAACTGAAGCTCGGCACGGTGCTGCTGTTTGATATCGGTGTGTATCTGGTGGTATTGGGCGCCGCGCTGCTGGTGCTCCTGACATTGAGTGAGGAGTAAGCGTGTTTATCGTCATGGTATTGCTGGCAGGCGCGCTTTACGCGGCGGCATTCTATCTCCTGCTCGCCCGCAGCAAGACCCGGCTCGTGTTCGGGCTGCTGCTGCTGGGCCACGCCGCCAACCTGCTGATATTCACGGCGGGCGGCCTCACGAGAGCACGGCCCGCGATTGTGCCGCGCGGTTCGGAGATACCGCCGACAGGGCATGCCGATCCGATACCCCAGGCGCTGATCCTGACGGCGATCGTGATCAGCTTCGCGGTGCTCGCGTTTGCAGCGGTGCTCGTCAAACGGGCTTACCTGGAGAGCGGAACGGACGACACGGAAGAAATCCTGAGGACCGAGTAGCGAACATGCTGGTTGCATTGCCAATCCTGATTCCGCTCGTCACGGCAGGTCTCTGTCTGCTGTGCGGCCGCCGCGCACGAATGCAACGCGCCGTCGCGATTGTCGGTAGTAGTGCTTTGCTGCTGACCGCCATCGGGCTGTTTGCGCGGACGTGGTCCGGCGGATCGCAGTCGCTGCATCTTGGCGGTTGGCGTCCGCCGCTCGGCATCGTTCTCATTGCGGACACGTTTGCCGTGCTGATGGTGCTGACTGCGGCCATAATGCATATCGCGGTCAGTGTCTACTCGCTCGCCGATACCGACATGCGCCGGCAACGCTTCGGCTTCTTCGCCTTCATGAACATCATGGTCATGGGCGTGTGCGGTGCGTTCCTCACCGGCGACCTGTTCAACCTCTACGTCTGGTTCGAGGTCATGCTGATCGGCAGCTTCGTGTTGCTCGTGCTCGGCGGCGGACGTGAGCAGATGGAGGCCGGCATCAAATACGTCACGCTCAGCCTGCTCAGTTCCGCCCTGTTCCTGGCGGGCATCGGCATCATCTATGGCATCGCGCACACCCTGAACATGGCCGACCTCTCCGAGCGGCTTGCAATTGCTGCGAAAGAACATCCGTGGGTGGTCACGTCGGCCGGGCTTCTGCTGTTGCTCGCGTTCGGCATCAAGGCCGCCGTCTTCCCACTGCACTTCTGGCTGCCCGACAGCTATGCCGCTCCGCCGCCGGCGGTCACGGCCATCTTCGCGGCCCTGCTCACGAAGACAGGCGTCTATGCCATGGTGCGCGTCTTCACGCAGGTCTTTCCGCCGAGTGATTACCTGTTCGGCATTCTCGCGATCATTGCGGGGCTGACCATGCTGATCGGCGTGCTGGGGGCCGTCGCTCAGTCGCACATCCGCCGCATACTGAACGTCCACATCGTCAGCCAGATCGGCTACATGGTGATGGGATTGGCGTTGCTCAGCGCCCCCGATGCCGAAACGCGCCGCTTGGCGATCGCCGCTGTGATCTTTTACGTGATACACAACATGCTGGTGAAAACAAACCTGATTCTGCTGAGCGGCACGATCCGCGCGACGACGGGTACGGAGCGCCTCGCCCTTCTCGGCGGTCTCATGAAGAAGATGCCGCTTGTTGCGATCCTGTTCTTCGCCTCCGCGATCAGCCTGGCCGGATTGCCGCCGACGTCGGGATTCTGGGCCAAGCTCGGCGTCATCAAAGCGGGCTTCGATGCGCAGGCCTATCTGTTGACAATCGTTGCTCTCTTTGTCGGACTGCTGACGTTGTTCAGCATGCTCAAGATCTGGAGCGAGGCATTCTGGAAAGCGACGCCAGGCGCGCAGAGCCCGAGGGAATGCGTGCAAGAAACGAGTCTGCGCAAAACTTCCCGTCGCCGCCGCGCCTTGTCGCTCGCGCCGAGCATCGCTCTGCTGATTCTCTCTGTCGCCATCGGCCTGTATCCGCAGCCGCTGCTCAACGCCGCCGGCCAGGCCGCCGACCAGTTGTTGCATCGACCGGCGAATACCGTTGTCGCAGCCACCCTGGCCGATGCTCCTCCAGCGCCTGCCGCAGGGAAGGAGGCACGACCATGACCCTCTTTCTGTTCAATATCATCCTGATGGGCTTATGGCTGGGGTCGACCGGCGCGCTGACGCCGAGCAACGCCCTGCTGGGATTCGTTGTCGGCTACCTGGTACTGTGGTGGCTCAAGCCGCTGTTCGGCGCGACCGCGTACTTCCGCAAGGTGCCGCTTGCCATCTGGTACTTTGCGCTCTTCATGTGGGAGGTGCTCAAGTCGAACCTGCGCGTGGCGTGGGATGTGGTGACGCCCCAGCGTTTACGGAAGCCTGGCGTGGTGGCGGTTCCGCTCGACGTTGAGACGGACCTGGAAATAACCGTGCTCGCGAGCATGATCACGCTGACGCCCGGCAGCCTCTGCCTCGATTTTTCTGAGGACCGCCGCACCATGTTCATTCACGAGATGTTCGTTGACGACCCCGAACTGGTCCGGGTGGAAGTCAAGACACGGTTCGAACGGTGGGTGTTGACTTTGTTGCGTTAACGCGATGGAAGAGACAGGAATGCCATGACACTACTGCTGGATATCCTCGCCGTCTTGTTGGTCGTCGCGATCGCGATTGCGACGATTCGGCTCGTGCTCGGTCCCACGTTGCCGAGCCGCGTGGTCGCGCTGGATGTGATCGCCGTGCTCGGCGCGGCGTTGACGGCGCTGTTTGCGATACAGTTTGATCAGCCGGTCTTCCTGGATGTGACGATTGTCCTCGCGCTGGTCAGCTTCATCGGAACCGTGGCATTCGCGTATTACGTTGAGAAAAGGGGCTGTGATGTCGGTGATCGTTGACATCGTGGTGGTTGCATTGCTCGTCGTCGGCGGCCTGTTCTGTCTGGTGGCGACGGCGGGCATCCTGCTTATGCCGGATTTCTATACGCGCATGCAGGCCGCCAGCAAGGCTGTCACGCTGGGCGCGACCTCAATCCTGCTGGCCGCGGCCGTGCATGCGCAGGAGGTGGGCATCGCCGCGCGTTGCCTGCTGGCGTGCGTGTTTCTCTTCGTCACCATTCCGGCCGCGTCTCACCTCATCGCCCGGGCGGCCTATCGCTCGCGTGAACCCTTCGCGCCGGAGACGGCGTTCGACGAGTCGGGCGAACAACCAGCACGTTGACCAACCCGATGGCCTCTCAGTCATTCTCGTTCAGGGATACGGCCTCCTGCATCCGTTTGCAGGCCATAACGGTCCGCCCCATCGGACGCGACAACGGGCTCAAGCGGAGCAGTCATCGCGACCAATTGACCTTTTGATAGAGAGCGGGATTCTATCATCGGTATTCACGGGTTGAATATGGTCGCTACGTGACACTGCCACGAGTGTGGCACGGCGTGTTCAGACAACTCACACGTCTAATCCTGTTCACTGTTTGCGAACAAACACCAGAGTAGTCCTTGCACTTCGCGCGATCGAATCGATACGATAGCGTTCGTATCGAGCCGACAGCGCTTCGGCACCAATCACTCTCACCTCGCATTCGCCGAGGCGCACTGCTTCAGTTCGTTCAAGTGTTGATTGCTTGCTCGTGGAGCGTGCCATCATCACGCGTCGCGTCGATCAGGCGGTGGGATTGCTCGCAACTTGCCGATGCAAGGCACGCGTATCGCGGACCCCCTCGCTACTCGATAAGGACTGGAATCCGAATACCGTCTCCGAGTCCGCAATGGGCGGAACGAATCGTTCAAGTCAGTACCCTAATAAGAAGGATGGATATAAACATGAGCGATGCAAACGCCACTAACATGGAATCGAAGCAAGCACCCGCACGAAGCCTCACGGTGATCATAGTGCTCGCGCTGATCGGCGCAGATTGGAATTCATCGGCATTGGCGCAGGAAGCCTGCTGCTTTACTGATGGAAGCTGCACCGATGTGCTCCCCGCCGACTGTCTGGCGGCCGGAGGACTGGCGGGCGGACCGGGCACGACCTGTGCGACAGTCATCTGTCCGCCCACGGACTCGTGCAGCTCGCCGGCCCTCGCTGTACCGGACAACGATGCAACCGGCGTTACCGACACAATAAGCGTCCTCCATACCGGGACGATCTCCGATCTCAACATCTATGTCCGTTGCACACACACTTGGGTCGGCGATCTCATCTTGACGCTCGAACACCTGGATACCGGGACGACGGTGATCATCTACGACAGACCCGGTGTTCCGGCCTCCGTATTCGGATGCGGATCCAATGACCTCGAGATCATCCTCGATGACGAGGCCGCCGACCCAATCGAAGATCAGTGCGAGCCCGGGCCGCCCGCTCAGTTCGGCAGCTTCTCGCCGAGTAACCCACTTTCGGCGTTTGACGGCGAGGACAAGTCGGGCACGTGGTTGCTGACCGTCTCGGACAACGCGGGCGGCGATGTTGGAACGCTCGTTGAATGGTGCCTCATCTTTGACACCGACGGCGATGATGTGCCAGACAGCGCCGATGCCTGCCCCGGCTTCGATGATAATCAGGACGCGGACGGCGACGGCGTCGCGGACGGCTGCGACGCGTGTCCGAACGATCCCGCCAAGAGCCTCAATGCCGGCATCTGCGGCTGCGGCGTCTCCGACGCAGACACCGACGGCGACGGCCTGATTGACTGCCTGGACCAATGCCCGAATGATCCGGCCAAGATCGCGCCCGGTCTGTGCGGCTGCGGCGTCCCCGACGCGGACACCGACGGCGACGGGTGGCTGGACTGTTTCGATAATTGCCCCAATGACCCGAACCCTCTGCAGGAAGACGGAAACGGCGACGGCGTTGGCGATGCCTGCACACCGCCACCGGCAGGCGCGGGGGCCCCATGCGGCAGCGTCGGCTTTATGATGGCGCCGATGGCGCTTCTGGGCGTCGGACTGGTTCGCCGAGGAAGACGACGTGCGCAGTAGTGCCGAGCCAGACTGGCTTGCAGGACACATTGTCGAGAGTGCCTCCGGCCAAAGGCCGAGAGACTTGTGTAGCTAACGGCTCTTTTTGCCGAACGCGTCCAGTACCATCTGCCGCGCCTTCGCGTGGTCCACGATCGGTGCGGGATAGTCGACCTCCACGCCCCACTTCTCGCGCGGGCGGTGGAGCACTTCCGCCGGCACGTCGGCCAGTTCCGGCACAAAGCGGTGGATGTACATCGCATCGGCGTCGTAGCGCTTGCTCTGGCTGAGCGGATTGAATACGCGAAAGTACGGCACCGCGTCGGTGCCGGTCGAGGCCGACCATTGCCAGCCGCCGTTGTTGCTGGCGAAGTCGCCGTCGACCAGATGCTGCATGAAGTATCGCTCGCCCATGCGCCAGTCGATGAACAGATCCTTGGTCAGGAACATCGCGACGATCATCCGCACACGGTTGTGCATCCAGCCGGTCTGCCGCAACTGCCGCATGCCCGCATCAATGATGGGGTAGCCCGTGCGGCCTTCGCACCACGCATCGAAGAGATCGTCGTCGTCCCGCCACGGCAGTGCGTCGGTCTCAAGCTTGAACGGCCGCCCCATGCACACGCGAGGGAAGCCGATCAGTATGTGTCGATAGAACTCGCGCCATATCAGTTCGCTGATCCACGTCGTCACGCCCTTCTTGCCGCTGTCGAGCCGGCCTTTGTTCACGTCCAGCGCGGCGTGCAGACATTGCCGCGGCGACAGCACCCCGGCGGCGAGATACGGCGAAAGCACGCTGGTACCGTTGATACCGGGAAGATCGCGATCGTTGTCGTAATCGCCGATGCGTTTTGAGATAAAAGCCGTAAGTCGCTTCTGCGCCGCCGTCTCACCCTCGGGCCAGAGGTCCGGCCGCCTGTGCCCTTTGAAGCCGGCGAGCGCCTGCGGCACTTCGTCGGGGCTGATGCCAACGCCGGCCTGCTTGCGCGGCTTCGGGAGCGGTTCCGGCGCGCCGCCCTCCTTGAGTACCTGACACCACCTGCGTTTGAACGGCGTGAAGACGGTATAAAAACCGTCGCTTGTCGTGCGCAACTCGCTGACATCGGCAATCGTCTGATCGCCGAACGCGTGGACGCTGAAATTGTTCTTTTCAAACAGCGCGCGGACTTCTTCATCGCGCCGCAGTTCGTTGACTTCATGCTCTACATTAAAGTAAACCGCGTCACACGCATGCCGGTGGGCGAGGTCGAGCAGCTTCTTCGGCAACTGTGTAAATGTATCGGCCATGATGATGCGTAGCGGGATACTGAGTTTCGCCAACGCATCCGACAGCGCGCGGACATTCCGCAGGACGAAGTCAACCTTCATGCTGCCCCAGTCGTGCTCGCCCCACTGCTTGCCGCAGATCGCGAAGACGCCGACAATACCGTCATCCGCTGCCTTGCACGCGTGATGCAACGCCGTGTTGTCTTGCACTCGCAGGTCCGATCGAAACCACATCAACGTCCGCATGGTGTGCTTGCTCCGCGCCCGATACGCAAGAAAGGACCGCTCGCCCCCTCTTCACTCTTCGATCCTCACCGCTCCTCCGCCACGACGCGAAAGCCGATGCTGTAGTTCTGTAGATCGGCCTTGCTCGAAAAACGATTCGCGCATCGCAGGTTTCGTGAGCTGATGACCATCGAACCGCCGCGCAGAATCCGCTCCGTGCCGCTCGACGGCCCAGTCGGATCCGTCTGAGGCTTGTCATCGTACGGCCCAAACCAGTCGGCGCACCACTCCCACACGTTACCCTGCATATCATACAGGCCCCACGCATTCGGTTTCTTGCCGCCCACGGGATGCCGCTTGTGATCGGAGTTGAGTCTATACCAGGCATACCGATCAACATCACTTGCATCGTCGCCCCATCCATAAGCACCAGTGCCGCCGGCGCGGCACGCATACTCCCACTCAGCCTCTGTCGGCAGGCGCACCGTCTTGCCGCTGCGTTTCGACACCTTCTCGCAGAATTCCACGCAGTCCTCCCATGAGACGTATCGAACCGGCAAACGGCCGTCGTCGTCCGTACGCTTCGGATCCTCACCCATCACCGCACGCCACTGCGCCTGCGTGGTCTCGTACTTCGCCATGTAAATCGGCTTGCTGATGCGTACCTGATGTTGCGGCCTCTCAAACCGCTCCTGCCCAAGTTCCACAGGCGCCGCGCCCATCATGAACATCCCGATCGGAATCCGCACCAGTTCAAGCTGCTCGCCCTTGCCCAGATCCAGTGTCAATGTCGACTTTGACTTCGCGGCGACGTGCTCCGGCGGCGGTGTTCTTTCCGCTGGCTCGGTCGCAATCAACGCGGGCTTCTTCCCACGCTTGCTCTCTGCCATGCGGGCCAGCAGGTCATCCATCTTCGACCAAGTGCCGGCGGCCACGTCACGATAAGGCGTGATTGTCACCAGAGCGCCCGAGGAAGCCACCGGGGCGGTCTTCGCCGCTGCGAACAGGCTCTTCGCGAATGCGTGCTGAGCATGGAGAAACAGCATGCGGTCACACGGTGTCATCGCCCCGGCATCTTGCGCCTCAAGCCCGAGATGCATGCGCCACGCGATCGTCCCAGCCGTAACCGACAATTGCGCCGCCGCATAATGCTCATCGAGCCGTTTCGCGGCGGCCAACTC
>NPIF01007568.1_pt1 | contig 11512 bp, 3 predicted proteins | sample 8637461 | NCBI WGS metagenome assembly NPIF01 (sample SAMN07420641, study PRJNA396082) | bioreactor metagenome | isolation source: sample BR12 brine-fed electro-methanogenic bioreactor BR | place: Japan: Kochi | collected 2016-12-09
ATCCTCGTCGTCAACAAGATCGACCGGAAGGACGCGCGGGCCGACGAGGTGCTGCAGGAGGTCTACGACCTGTTCATCGACCTCGACGCGAACGACGAGCAGCTCGACTTCCCGGTGGTCTACACCAACGCGAAGCTCGGGGTCGCGCACCGTGAGCTCGGAGACGACTCCGAGAACCTCCTGCCGCTCTTCGAGACGATCGTCGACGCGATCCCGGCCCCCGAGGCCGACATCGACGCGCCGCCGCAGATGCTCGTCACCAACCTCGACTACGACAACTACGTCGGCCAGCTCGCGCTCGGCCGCATGGTGGGCGGCCGACTGCGCATGAACAAGAGCTTCGCGCTCTGCGGCGAGAACGACCGGACCCGCAACGTGCGTTTCTCCGCGCTCTACACCTTCGAGGGGCTCGCGCGCGTCGCCGTCGAGGAGGTGAGCGCGGGCGACATCGTCGCCTTCGCCGGCATCCCTGACGTGCAGATCGGCGACACGGTCAGCGACGCCGAGAACCCCGACCCGCTGCCGCGCATCCGCGTCGACGAGCCGACCGTCTCGATGCTCTTCATGGTCAACGACGGCCCCTTCTCCGGCCAGGAAGGGCGTTTCCTCACCTCGCGCCAGATCCGCGAGCGTCTCGAGCGCGAGACGCGCGGCAACGTCGCGCTGACGATGCGCGACACGGAGCGTCCGGAGGTCGTCGAGGTCCTCGGCCGCGGCGAGCTCCAGCTCGCAGTCCTGATCGAGACGATGCGGCGCGAAGGCTACGAGTTCATGGTCTCGCGCCCCCACGTCCTGACGCGCGAGATCGAGGGCAAGGTCCACGAGCCGGTCGAGCACCTCTTCCTCGACATCCCGGAGGAGTTCGTCGGGGTGATCACCGAGAAGCTCTCGCTGCGCAAGGGCCGCATGACGAACCTGATGAACACCGGCTCCGGGCGCGCGAACCTCGAGTTCGACATCCCCGCACGCGGATTGATCGGCTTCCGCGGAGAGTTCCTCACCGACACGAAGGGCGGCGGCGTCATCAACACGCAGATGGAAGGCTGGCAACCCTGGTTCGGCCCGATCCCCCAGCGCAGCAGCGGCGCACTGATCGCCGACCGCGCTGGCCGAGTCACTGCCTACGCCACCTTCGCTCTCGAGGAGCGTGGCGAGCTCTTCGTCCCCGTCGGGACGCAGGTCTACGGCGGCATGATCGTCGGGGAGCGCAACAGAAGCGGTGACCTCGACGTCAACGCGGTCCGCGAGAAGAAGCTGACCAACGTCCGCTCGAGCACCTCGGACGTCCTCGTCACGCTCCGCCCTCCGCGCAAGCTCAGCCTCGACCAGGCGATCGAGTTCATCGCCGAGGACGAGCTCGTCGAGGTCACTCCGGCGTCGCTGCGCCTCCGCAAGCGCACGCTCGGCGTCTCCGAGCGCGAAGTCGAGCGTAAACGCGCAAAACGAGAAGCTACTCGATAGTACGAGCGGGTATGATTGGGCTCTCTTCTCTTCGGGTGGGGAGCCCTACCATGTTCCAGACACGTCTGCGTTTCGTCCTGGCAGCGTCGCTGCTTTGTGCCCTTCTTCTGTTCAGCGCCTGTTCGCGTGACGAACCCGCCGCGAGTGGCGAGGAGGCGAGCGCGCCGGAGCCCACGCCTCTGCCGAGCGCCGCCGAGCTCGCGCCGTCGCTTCGCGCGAGCGGACCATCCGGGGCAATCCCGACAGCGATCCAGATCGACCTCGCCCGGGAGATCGCCAGTGAGGACGAGGTGGGCGCGTCGGCTCCTTCGGGGACGCGGCTCATTCTCGAGCCGGCGATCAAGGGCTCGCTGCGCATTGCGGGTCGGTCCACGCTGACCTTCGTCCCGGATGGCGGCTTCGCACCGGACACCGCGTACGAGGCAACGCTCGCCGCCGTCGAGACTCCCGGCGGGATCGTCGAAGCCCCCGAGCCCAACCCGTGGGTCCTGCGCCTCAAGACGCCCGCGTTCCGATTGAATCGCCTCAGTGCGCAGTCGCTCAATCTCATCCGCGGTGAGGTGGAGCTCCGGCTGATCTTCAGCGGCCCCGTCCGACCGAGCCAGGTCGAGGAGCGGCTGAGCGCGGAGCTGAGCGGTCAGGGCATCGACGGCAAGCGCGCTCTGCCAAGACCGACGGTCAAGGCGGGCAGCGCGCCGCACGAAGTGCTCGTCACGCTGAAGAACCGCCTCCTCAAGCCCGAGCGCCGCCTGGACCTGAGCGTCGCGCAGGGGCTGCCTCTCGCTGGAGACGTAGAGGTCGTCACCGCAAGAAAGACGACGAAGTGGATGAGGCTCCGCCCCGACAAGGCGATCAACATCCTGGACGTCTACCGCGCCGAGTCCGCGACCGGGCACTACATCGAGGTCGTCTGTCACGACAGCGCGGTCAAGGACACCCACTACTACTGGGATCCACAAACTCAGACGCGCAGGACCAACCTCTCCGTGCGCTGCCAGCTCACCGAAGAGGATGCGCGTGAGGCCGTCTCCTTCGATCCTGCCGTCGACTTCACGGTCTCACCGTCGGGCGGCGGCTTCCGCCTGATCGGCGACTTCCGGCGGGGCTCCTACGACCTCCACATCGCCGCGGGCGCCCGCTCCGTCGACGGCGGGCTGCTTCACACGGACTACGAGACGAAGATCAGCGTCCCGCGTCGCGCACCCCAGATCAGCTTTGCCTCGAACGGCCGCTACCTCCCGCGCAAGGCGTGGCGCTCGCTCGGCATCCGCCACCTCAACCTCAAGAAAGCGAAGCTCGAGGTGCGCCACGTCCCGGCCGAGAACCTCGTCTTCTGGCTGAGCCAGGAGTGGGGCGAGGGCGTGGACGAGCGCACGGGCGACGTCATCGCCCGGACCACGATCCCGCTGCACGGCGCCGTCGACCGGCACGAGACGAGCTTCCTCGACATGAACGAGTTCGTGCCGGCGAACACCAAGGGGGCGCTCGAGCTTCGCTTGGGTGCGGGTGGCGAGCGCGACACGGCGCGCCTCGTCCTGACCGACATGCAACTGATCGCCAAGCGTTGCGGTGCCGACGAAGCGCACCCCGGCGGGCGCAGCGTGCACGTCTGGGCCCTCGACGCGGCCTCGCTCGACCCGCTCGGCGGCACCGAGGTCCGGCTCGTCCGCAAGAGCGGCCAGGCCGTCGGGCGCTGCGAGGTCCGCGGCGCGAGCGGCTGCGCGATCACGCTCCCCGAGGACGAGCACGAGAACGGTCCCCCGTTCGCGCTCATCGCGACGCGCGGGGAGGAGATCTCNNCGGGCTCCTACATCCGCTTCGCCGACCTCGAGATCGAAGTGCAGGGCGCACGGATCTCCGGCCTCCCCTACGGCGACGAGAGCGCCTATCGCGCCGCGCTGTACGGAGACCGCGGCGTCTACCGCCCGGGCGAGACCGTGCACGCGGCCGCGATCCTGCGCGACGCCACCCATCGCGCTCCGGACGCGGGGATGCCGGTCACGCTCGAGCTGCGCGACGCGCGCGGGCGCCTCGCCGGGCAACGTGTGCTCCAAACGAACGCCGCAGGGGCAATCGCAGCCGACTTCCGCCTGCCGGGCGCGGCGGCCACCGGTCGCTACGAGGCCCGCGTCGAGGTCGCCGAGAACGTGGCCGGCTCGTGGAACTTCCACGTCGAGGACTTCGTCCCCGAGCGCATCGAGGCGAAGACCCGCGGAGTGGGAGAAGAACGCCTCGCTCGCGAGGGCGGCGCGTTCGACGTCGAGGCGCGATACCTCTTCGGTGGGACGCCCGCCGGAGCCCGCGTCGAGCTCAACTGCTCGCTGGCACCCCGCCGTTTCGCCCCGGAGAAGTGGGAAGGCTTCGAGTTCGGCGTCCGCGACACCGAGGGCAAGATGCCCCGTGCGCTCACTCTCGGCATCAGCGAGGGCAAGCTCGACGAGGAGGGGAAGGCGCAGATCGAGTGCCCGCACCCCGAGCTCGCCGCGACCTATCTCGGGCCCGCGCGCCTGATCGCGCGCTCCGCCGTCTTCGAGGCGGGGAGCGGGCGCAGCACGACGAGCAGCGCCGAGCTCGCGCTGCACCCCGCTCCGTTCTACATCGGCCTCTCGTCCGGGAGCGACTCGGTCGAGAGCGGCCAGGATCTCGACATCGAAGGCGTGGTCGTCGACTGGCAGGGTGCACTCCGCGAGGACGCACCCGCGCTGACGCTCGAGCTGATCCGCTTGGACCCGGAGTACGGATGGTCCTACGACCCGCTCCGGGGGCGTTGGAGCCACAGGCGCTACCTCAAGCCGATCATCGAGGAGCGCCTCGAGGTCACCCCGAAGAAGGGGCGGTTCCGCGCACGCCTACACCCCGAAGGCTGGGGGACGGCATTCATCGTGCGCGCGCTGGGGGACGAGGCCCGTACGGACCTGCGCCTCGACCACGCAGGCGGCGGGTACTGGTGGAGCTTCGGGGGCGACGAGGACGAGACGCCCGCGCCCGACCGCCCGCGATGGCTCCCGCTCGAGCTCCCCAAGCTCGCGAAACAAGGTGAGGACGTCGAACTGAAGCTGGAGCTGCCCTACCGGGGCCGCCTGCTCCTGACCATCGAGACCGACCGGATCCTCGAGCAGCGTTTCGTCGACGCCGACGCCGGCCCCTACACATGGGAGTTCAGCGTCGACGAGTTCGTACCCAACGTCTACGTCTCCGCGCTTCTGCTCAAGGACCCGCACCTCGACAGCAAAGAGGCCTACCTCCCCGCGCGCGCTTTTGGCGTCGCGTCCCTGCGTGTCGACCCAGAGCGTTACGAACGCGCCGTGCGCATCGAGGTCCCGGAAGTCACCCGCTCGGAGCGGCCCCTCTCCGTGCGCCTCGAGCTCGGCAAGAGCTCCGAGCCGACCTTCGCCACCGTCGCGGTCGTCGACGAGGGCATCCTCTCCCTGACGAACTTCGCCTCGCCGGACCCGATCGCCTCGCTGTTCACCCGGCGCGCGCTCGGCGTCGAGACTTTCGAGACGATCGGCTGGTCGCTCCTGGCCCCCGGGCGGAGCGGCGCGCACCCCGGTGGAGGACGCGGGGGGAGCCCGTCGGACCGGCCCCAGCCCTTCGAGTCCGTCGCCTTGTGGTCGGGGCTCGTCGAAGTGCCGAAGAGCGGACGCGTCGACCTCGACTTCGACATGCCCGCCTACCAAGGTGCCGTGCGCGTGATGGCCGTCGCGATGGACTCCGAACGCAGCGGCTCCGCGAGCACGCGCGTCGTCGTGCGCGACCCGCTCGTCGTGCAGCCGACGGTGCCGCGTGTCCTTCGCGCCAACGACGACGCGGCCGTCCCGGTCCAAATCGACAACCTCTCGGGGAGTGAGCAGGAGATCACCGTCTCGCTGCGCACCGAGATCGGCGAAGACCGGCCGGGCGCGCTGCCCGCCCCCGTCAGTGTGCGCGGCGAGAGCCAGCGGACCCTGACTCTCGCCGACGGCGCCTCCGGTCTCGCCGTGTTCCATCTCCGGGCCGCCGCACACGGCGGCGTCGCTCGCGTCGTGATCGAAGCCCGCGCGGACGGACTCGAGTCCCGCCGCGTCGCGACGGTGCCCGTGCGCGGTCTCGGCATCCCCCGGCGGACGAGCCGGATGATCCCGCTCCACGAAGGGAGCGTCGAGCTCGGCGAGCACCTGCGTGGCTTCGCGCCGCTGTCGGAGAAGACCACGCTCCTCCTCACGCGACTCCCCTACGGCGAGGCGCTTGGGCGCCTGCGCACCCTGATGCGCTATCCCCACGGCTGTCTCGAGCAGACCGTCTCCCGCGCGCGGCCGCTCATCGAAGCGGGAGCGCTGCTCGACGCTCTGCAGCCGCGCTTCCCGGACGGGGGCACTCTCGAGTCGTGGGCCGAGGCGGGCATCGCCCGCGTGCTCTCCATGCAGACCGCGTCGGGGGGCTTCTCCTACTGGCCGGGCTCGGACTACGAGTCACCGTGGTCGAGCGCCTACGCGATCGCCTTCCTCCTCGACGCGCGCGAAGCGGGGTACCGCATTCCCGAAGAGCCGCTCGAGCGCGGCCTGAGCTGGCTCGAGGACCAAGTCGCCAACGCGAGTCGCAACACCTACGCCGCACGGCGTCTGGCCGCCGCCGAAGCGCAGCTCCACTACACGCTCGCGAAGGCGGGCCGCGCGCGGCGGGGCCGCATCACCCACATGATCGAATCGCTCAAGGGAAAGAGCGGAGGAGGAGCGGCCGAGCAGCGCCGCTTGCTGATGGGCGCGCTCTATCTCGCGGGTGACCGCAGCTACGAGAGCACCCTGCGCAAGCTCGACACCTCGAAGATCATCACCGAGTACCGCTCGGGCACCTTCTACTCCGACCTCCGGCGGCGGGGGCTCGCGCTGTCGATCTACGCCGACCTCTTCGGCGCCGACTCGGGCGCGGACGAGGCGGCCCGGCAGCTCGCCACGGCGCTGGTCAACCGCCCGATTCACTCGCTGAACACCCAAGAGCTGTCTTGGGGCTTGACCGCGCTCGCGCGCTTCGACGCGGCGATGCTCGAGTCGCTGCCCGCGGTGCGCGTCGAAGCCAATGGGCGACGGCTCGACCCGCACCCGGGACGCGGCGGCCAGCCAGCCCGGAGCTGGCACATCGAACGCGCGAGTGAGCTCGACTCGCTCACGATCGAGCTAAAGGACGAGCCGGAGTCCGCGCTCTTCCTCGCGCTACGCGCCGAAGGGCTTCGTGCGGGCGGCGCGCTCCCCGAAGCCCACAGCGTCGGGCTCAAAGTCCGCCGCAGCTATCACGATCGGGAAGGCCAACCGCTCGACCTCAGCACCCGCGGGGTGCCGCTCGGCACGCTCGTGTTCGTCAAGATCACGGTCGAGAACACCGGGCACTCGGTCACGAACCTCGCGATCGTCGACCACCTCCCCGGCGGCTTCGAGATCGAGAACCCCCGCCTGGGTCGCGAGGACCCCGCCAGCGAGGCGCTCGTCTCGAAGCCGTTCGACGCGGAGTACATCGACATGCGTGACGAGCGCATCGCGGCGTTCGGAGAGCTCAGTGTAGGAAAGACCGTGGAGTTCGCCTACGCGGTGCGCGCCGTCAGCGCCGGCGTGTTCCGTGCCGCGCCGGCGACGGCCGAGGCGATGTACCGTCCCGCCCAGCGCGGGCGGACTGGCGTGAAGACCGTCAGGATCCAGGAGCCATGGGATCCCGCGCCCTGAGCTTCGGGCGGGCCCTCGCCGGCCTCGCCGCCTTCGGGCTGATCACCTGGGGCGCGTTGTGGGGCATCGCACATGCGGTGCCCCTCCCCGAGCGCCTGCGCGCGCCTGCCTCTTCGGTCGTCACCTTCGAGGACGGGCGCGTCGCGCACATCTTCCTCGCTCCCGACGGACGCGCGCGCATCCGCGCCTCGCTCGACCGGATCGACCCCGCGTACGTCGACGCGCTCGTGCGCTACGAGGACAAACGTTTCTTCTGGCACGCCGGGATCGACCCTCTGGCCGTCCTCCGCTCGGCCGCGCTCAACATGCGCCACGGGCGCGTCGTCTCCGGCGCTTCGACCCTGACCAGCCAGCTCGTCCGCGTCGTCGAGCCGCGCCCGCGCACCTTGCGCTCCAAGGTGACCGAGGCGCTCCGCGCCCTGCAGCTCGAGCTCTGCCTCGACAAGCGGGAGATCCTCGAGGCATACCTGAGCTTCGCGCCCTTCGGCGGGAACCTCGAGGGCGTCGAGGTCGCGAGCCACGCGCTCTTCGGCCACGGGCCAGGGCAGCTCGCCCCGGACGAGATCGCCACCTTGCTCGCCATCCCCCAGCGCCCGGCGCTCGCCCCCGGCGCGCCGCGTGCGGCTGAGCTCCGGGCTGCGCGCAATCAGATCCTCGACTGGCTCGCCGGCCACGCGCTGCTCACGCCGCCGGGAGACGACCCGAACCGATTGCGCGCGTGGCTCGGGGAGCTCCATGAGCAACCGGTCCCCAAGGCGCTGCGCGCCCTACCCCGCCACGCTCCCCACGCCGCGCGGCGGCTCGTGCAGCGAGAGCCCAGTGTCGAACGCACCCGGAGCACGCTCGACGCGGGTATGCAGGAGTTCGCCGCCAGTCTCCTCGGACGCGCCGCGCCGCGCCTCGCGGCCCTCGGCATCCACAACGGCGCGCTCATCGTCATCGACCGGCGCGAGCGAGCAGTGCGCGTCCTCGTCGGCAACCCGAACTTCTGGGACGAGAGGCACGCGGGCCAGATTGCCTCCTTCGACGTGCCGCGCTCGCCAGGCTCGACCCTCAAACCGCTGATCTACGCGATGGCGATCGACCGCGGCCTCGCCCTCCCCGAGCGGCTCGTCCGCGACGTGCCGCTGAGCTGGGCAAGCTACCAGCCCGAGAACTACGACCATCACTACTCCGGGCTGCTCCCCCTCGAAGAGGCGCTCTCGGCGTCGCGCAACGTGCCCTTCGTCGAGCTGCTCGGCCGGGTTGGGCTCGAGCGCTTCCTCGGCACGCTCCGCCAGTCGGGCTTCGACGCCCTCGACCCGCGCCCCGGCCACTACGGCCTGTCCGCCGCGATCGGAGCGCTCGAAGCGAGCCCGCTCGAGCTCGCCGAGCTCTACACCGCCTTCGCCGGCGACGGGACGACGCGCCCCGCCCGCCTCGTGCACGACGCCGAGCCGGGCGCGGGAGTGCGCCTCGTCTCGCCGGGCGCTGCATGGCTGACGCGGCGCGCGCTCGCCCGGCGCGATCGCCCGGACTTCCCGGGCCGTCGACGCATGGGCGCCCGCCGCGTCCCGATCCACTGGAAGACCGGAACGAGCGTCGGGCACCGCGACGCCTGGGCCGTCGGCTCCGGTCCGCGCTACACCGCGGTCGTCTGGCTCGGCAACCTCGACTACCGCCCTGCCTACGACCTGATCGGGGCCGATGCTGCCGGTCCCCTGCTCTTCGACTTGCTCGAGGCGTTCGAGGACCAAGCACCCGCGCGTCCGAGCTCCCCTCCCGGCGACCTCACCGCGATCGAGGTCTGCGCCGTCAGCGGGTATCTCCCCACCGCGGCGTGCACGACGCGCAAGACCGTCCTCGCGCCGCGAAGGAGCGTGCCGACGGCGCGTTGCCCGTACCACCTCGCGCTCGACATCGACCTCGACACCGGGCTCGCTCTGACGCCGACGTGCCGGGCGAGCCGCCGCTACGAGACGCGCAGCTACACGCTGTGGCCGACGAGCCTGCGCCGCTTCCTCGAACGCCAGGGCCGCCGCACACCCACGCCCCCGGCATACGCGCCCGGGTGCACACCTCCCGACACTCTTCGAGCGCCGAGCATCACCTCCCCACCCCGAGGACTCGAGCTCGTGCTCCTCCCGGGCGTCCCGGCCGAGAGTCAGGAGCTCCCCCTCGAAGCGGAGAGTCCGCGTACGGGCGAGGCCCTGAGCTGGTTCGTCGACGGGCGCTACCTCGGCAGCAGCACCGGCGAACGCCTGTGGTGGATCCCGGAGCCCGGGACGCACGAGCTCCGGGTCGTCGGAGAGAGCGGACGCACGGCGAGGCGCGTCGTCAGGGTGCGCCAGCCGGATTGAAGTCCCGTCCGTCCGCCGCAGTCGGTCTGGGTAATCCGGGCTAAGCTGTGCGGCGATGTCGACCAGAACGCACGATCCGCGCACCGAATACCACAAGCGCCTGGCGCTCCAGAACGCGCGCGTCGCCGCGGCGCGGCGTCGCGACCGTCAGCTCGGCGCCGGCCGGCTGATGGCTCTCGGCGTTGCCGTCGTGCTCGGAGGCGCTCTCGTCTTCGGCGCCCCGTTGCCTCCCGCCTCTCTCGTGCTGCCCATCCTTGCCTTCCTCGTGATGGCGCTGTGGCACGAGAGCGTCGCGCGGCAGCGCCGCCGGGCGGAGCGCGTCGCCCGCTTTCTCGGCGGCCGCATCGCCCGCCTCGAAGGACGCTGGACACCCGAGGGCGCGGACGGCGCGGCGTATCTCCCGGGCGACCATCCGTATGGCGCGGACCTCGACATCGTCGGCGAGGGCTCGCTCTTCCAGCACATCTGTCTCGCCCGCACGGGCGCGGGCGAGGAGACGCTCGCTCGCTGGCTCCTCGAGGCCGCGAGCCCGGTGGAGATCCGGCGCCGCCAGGAGGCCGTCGGCGAGCTGAGCGAGAGCTTGGCTCTTCGCGAAGACCTCGTCGTGGCTGGTGACACGCTGCGCGCCGAGCTCCACGTCGCCGCGCTCGAGGACTGGGCCGGGGCGCCCGCCGCCCAACTGTCCGGCTGGCTCGGCCCGGTACTCTTCGGCTTCCACATCGCACTCCTCGCCGCGGTCGGGTTCGCCATCTCCGGGCAGAGCTGGCTGTGGCCCATCGGCGTCGCGCTCGTCCAAGCGCTCGTCGTGCGCGCCGGCAGCCGCGAGGAAGCCGAGCTCGTCGCTCGCTGCGAAGCGCGTGCGCGGGACCTCGCCTTGCTCGCGGAGCTGCTCGAGCGGCTCGAGCGCGAGAGTTTCCGCGCGCCCCTCCTTCGGGAGGCCCTCGCCTCGGACGCCTCAAAACGCCCCTCGGTGGCCATTCGCAAGCTCGCCCGGCTCATCGGCCTGCTCGAGTGGCGGCGTAACCAGCTCTTCGCTCCGATCGCGATCACCCTGGCGTGGACCACCCACGGGGCGCGGCGCATCGAGCGCTGGCGCCGCCAGCACGGCGCCGAGCTCGCGCGTTGGCTCGAGGGCGCCGGCACCTTCGAGGCGCTCTCGTCGCTGGCCTGCCGGGCGTGGGAGCATCCGGACGAGATCTTCCCGGCCGTCGAGGAAGGCGACACGCCGCGTTTCGAGGGGAAGGGACTAGGCCACCCGCTTCTCGCCGAAGAACAGGTCGTGGTCAACGACATCGCCCTCGGTGGTGACCGCCGTCTCCTCGTCGTCAGCGGCTCGAACATGTCCGGCAAGAGCACCTTCCTGCGCACGATCGGCACCCTCGCCGTGCTCGCCCAAGCTGGCGCCACGGTCCGCGCAGAGGCGCTGCGCCTGTCGCCGCTCGCCATCGGTGCCTCGATTCGCGTGCAGGACTCGCTCCGCGACGGGCACTCGCGTTTCTACAGCGAGATCCGCCGCCTGAGGCAGCTCTTCGAGCTCGCCTCCGGGGAGCGCGCGCTGCTGTTTCTGCTCGACGAGCTGCTGCAAGGGACGAACTCCCACGACCGGAAGCTCGGCGCCGAGGCGCTAGCCCGCGGCTTGCTCGAGACCGGAGCGCTGGGACTTCTTACGACTCACGATCTCGCACTCAGCGAGATGAGCGCGCGCCTGCCCGCGACCGAGAACGTCCATTTCGAGGACCGCCTCGAAGACGGGGAGATCCTGTTCGACTACCGCCTGCGCCCCGGCGTCGTCGAGCGCAGCAACGCGATCGAGCTGATGCGTTCGGTCGGCCTCCGCGTGTGACGCGAACGAACCCCGCACCGCCAGAACCCCCTCACCACGCGCGTCGGCCAAGGGTTCAGCCCTCGCCGGGCGGTGCGAGGCACCGCAACGCGATTCCTGGGACGGTTCTCGGCTGGTAACGCATTGTCGCGCTCCGCGCGACCCGGCAAGGGATGAACCCACTGCTGTCCAAGAAC
>NPIF01009466.1_pt1 | contig 11512 bp, 8 predicted proteins | sample 8637461 | NCBI WGS metagenome assembly NPIF01 (sample SAMN07420641, study PRJNA396082) | bioreactor metagenome | isolation source: sample BR12 brine-fed electro-methanogenic bioreactor BR | place: Japan: Kochi | collected 2016-12-09
GTCGACCTTGATGAGACAGAAACGTCGGTCATGCGAGGCAGAAGGCGTGCATCGTGCGCTGAGAAACCAGCTGTTTCTGGCGTGATCCGATCGCTCACCGAAACCCCACAATCTGTGGGCTTAGCCCCGAAGCGCGAAACGTCCGTGTACGACGCCCTCCGCCCCAAGGAACCAGCGCACTGCGGTCTCAGTTCTGACTCATCAAGGTCGACTTCTGCCGGGTCCCAAGCTGTCAGAGCCGTGAGAAGTCGACCGTCCCCGTTGAACCTTGTCGCGTGGTCTGGGGCCGACCGTTGGTCGGCCCCAGACCACGCGATCAAGCGTTGACGAACCGCCCTGACCTCACCGACGCGACCAAGCCGAACGCCAGGAAAGTCGCGAGCATCGACGAGCCCCCGAACGAGACCACGGGTAACGGGACTCCGATCGTCGGGAGGATGCCCGTCACCATGCCGAGGTTGATGAAGACCTGGCCCGCCCACAAGCTCGCGATGCCCACCGCGAGGAAGGCGCCGAGCGGGTCCTGCGCCATCGAGCCGGTCTTGATCGCCCTCATCAGCAGCGAGAGGTAGAGCCCGAGCACGGCGAGGACCCCGAGGAAACCCGTCTCCTCCGCGACGACCGCGAGGACGAAGTCCGTCTCGCGCGCTGGCAGGAAGTCGAGACGCGATTGACTGCCGCGGTAGAGCCCCTTGCCCCCGATGCCGCCCGAGCCGACTGCGATCCGCGACTGGATCACCTGGTACCCGGTCCCCGAGGGGTCGCGCTCGGGGTCGAAGACGTTGAGGATCCGCTCCTTCTGGTAGTCCTTGAGGACGACGAACCACGCGATCGGGGCCGCGAGGGCGGCGATCAGTGCGAGGCTGAGCAGCACCTTGGGCCGCACGCGCGCCATCCACGCGGCACCAACGAAGAGCGGGATGAAGGTCAGCGCCGTGCCGAGATCGGGCTGCGCGGCGATGAGGAGGACGGGGACGCCGATGATCGCGCCGAGCCCGACGAGGCGCCCGAGGCTGAGTTTCTCCCCGCGCTGAGCGAGGAAGACCGCGACCGCGAGCGCGACGATCGCCTTCATCGGCTCCGAGGGCTGCAGGCGCAGCGGGCCGAGCTCGAGCCAGGAGCGCGCGCCACCGATCGGGCGCGCGAAGAAGGGCAACACCGCGAGCAGACCGATGCCGCCGACGTAGAAGAACCCCCAGAGCTCCGCCCAGTCGTGGTAGTCGACCCGCTGAACGATGAGGAAGACGACGACGCCGACCGCGAGATAGATGAGCTGACGCCCGCCGGCCCCACCCCAGAAGCTCGGCTCCCTCGCGTGGGTCGCGCTCGCGACCGCGAGCACGCTGACGATGCCGAGCGCCAGAAGGTGCAGCAGGGTCGGGAGGTCGGAGCGTTCGCCGAGCCACCTCATCGGCGCCCTCCTTCCGCGATCTTCGTCACATTCTCCGCGTCTTTCTCGATGCCTTCGCTCGGGGTGCCCGGCGCGGCGCGGCGGCGCTCGAGATAACGCCCGACGACGGTCGAGACGATCGGAGCCGCCGACTCGCCACCGTGCCCGGCGTGCTCGACGACCACCGCCCAAGCGAGCTCCGGAGCCTCGACGGGGCCGTAGCCGACGAAGAGAGCGTGGTCACCCGGGTCGTTCTCCGCGTCGAGCGCGACGACCTGGGCCGTCCCGGTCTTTCCGGCGAGCTTGACCCCCAGCACACGCGCCGCGCCGGCTGTCCCACCCTCGCCGTGGACCACCAGCACGAGACCGCGCCCGACCGCCGCGAGCGTCTCCGGATCGAGGCCGATGTCGATCGGCGCGTGCGTGCCCGCGTCGCGCGGCCGCACGAAGGGCTGCACGCGCTTCCCGCCGTTCGCGACGACGGCGGCGGCGACGGCCATCTGGAGCGGCGTGACGTGGAGCGGCCCCTGGCCGATCGATACCGAGATCGTCTCGCCTGGATACCACGGCTCACCGCGCGTGCGCAGCTTCCAGGCGTTCGAGGGCACGAGGCCGCTCGACTCGGTGCCGAGACCGAGGCCGTAGGTCTGCCCGAGGCCGAAGGCACGCGCCCAGTGTTCGATGCGCTCGATCCCGAGACGCTGCCCGATCTCGTAGAAGAAGATGTTGCAGGAGCGCTCGAGCGCTTCCGAGAGGCCGATCTTCCCGTGCCCCCATCGGCGGTGACAGTGACGCTTGTCGCCGTAGTACTTCTTCACGCCGCCGCAGAAGATCTTCTCACCTGGAGCGAGCTGGCCCTCCTGGAGCGCCGCGGCGGCCATGATGATCTTGAAGGTCGAGCCCGGGGAGTAGATGCCGGCGAGTGCGCGATTCTGAAGCGGCCGCCTCGGGTCTTCCGAGAGCGAGCGCCACGTTGCGGCGCTCAGGCGCCCGGCGAAGACGTTCGGGTCGTAGCTCGGTCCGGAGTAGAGCCCACGCAGCGCGCCCGTCTGCGGGTCGAGAAACACCGCGGCCCCGGCACGCCCCGCGAAGGCCTCGTGCAGGTCGCGCTGCATCGCACCGTCGAGCGTGACGCCGAGCGCAGGCCCGTGCCGCGCCGCGCGCTCGGTCGCGACGGTGCGCAACGCGCGCCCCCGCGCGTTGACCTCTTCGAGCAGCCGGCCGTGCTCGCCGCGCAGGTCCTCGTCGTAGGACGCCTCGACACCGGTGCGGCCGACGCGATCCCCCGGGAGCAGATCCTCGCGGTCGCGCACTTCCTGCTGCGTCGCCTCGGCGACGTAGCCGATGACGTGGGCCGCAGCCGCACCAAGCGGGTAGTGCCGCTTCGCTTCGGAGACGACGTCGATCGCGGGGAGCTCGGGCCGGTGCGCCGCGAGGCGCGCCGCGGTCTCGAAACCGATGTCCGGGAGCAGCGGGATCGGAAGGAAGCGTGGTTGTCGACGCCGGCGATCGAGCTGCTCGAGCATCGGTGCGGGATCCTCGCCGAGGAAGCGGGCGAGCTTCTCGATCTCCCCGCGCTCGTCTCGCGTGCGTTGCCGATCGAGGTAAACGCTGAAGGACGGACGGTTCGAGACGAGGAGTCCCCCGACATCGTCGCGGATGACCCCGCGCACCGGGCGCTCGACACGGCGCCGCAGCCGGTTCTCTTCGGCCATCCGCCGGTACTCGGGCCCCTTGACCACCTGCAGGTAGCCGAAGATGCCCACGTAGAGGAGGAAGCCGAAAACGAGGGCGAGGCGAAGGACCAGCAACCTGCGAGCCATGACCAGCGACGCTTGATGGTCGCGGTACGGCTTCAGGCTGCGGTAGTCGACCCTCACTCCTCGAAGCCTCCGAAGCGCAAGAGCAGGCGGCGTCCGATCAAACCGAGGACCGTGTTCGCGACGATGGCCACGGCCCAAGCCCCCGCTCCGGGCAGGGCGCCGACCGGCTGGTCGAAGACCATGGCGAGCACCACCTGCAGTCCCCAGTCGGCGGCGGTGGCCGTGGCGAACGCGAGCGCCGCCGGCACGGGTTGCATCAAGTCGACCAAGTTTGCGATCAGACTCGTCGGGTACGCCACCACGAGGTGGATGAAACTGTACTCGCCGTACCAGCGCCCGACCCAGGCATCCTCGATCGCCCCGCCGAGCAGCGCCGCACCGAGCGTTCGCGGGCGACGCCCGGAGATCGCGGAGAGCACGGCGATGATCAGGAACGGGTGCACCGCACTCGCCGCCGGCTCCCAAAGGCCGGTCAGCCCGCGCAAGACCAACGCGATGAAGACCGCGTAGAGCAGAGCCCTGGGCTTCATGGCGCGTCCTCGTCGGGCTGCGGGGTGGACGGCGGGATGAGGAGGAGCTCTTCGAGGCGGCGTGCGTCGAACGCGAGCTCGACCTCGATGTCCCAGGTCAGCGGCGAACGCGCCTCGAGGGCGCGCACGTGCCCGACGAGCAGGCCGGGCGGGAAGAGTTGGTCGAGGCCCGAGGTAACGAGCGGGTCGCCGATCGTCACCTCGGCATCACGAGGCACGTACTCGAGCGGAGCGAGACGCGCGGGCCCGCGGTTGCCACCGCGCAGGATGCCGGCGTAACGCGTCCCCTGCGCGCGCACGGCGACGCCGCTGTCGGGATCGGAGACGAGCAGGAGCTCGGAGAGCCCACCGCTCGCCGCGACGACACGGCCGACGACCGCGCCTTCGTGAATCGCGACCCAGCCGGGGCCTACCCCGTCTCTGCGGCCACGGTCGAGGACGACGGCGCGCCGCAGCGGCCCCGAGCTGACGAAGGAGCGCACACGGGCGACGAGCCCGGTCGGGAAGGCCTCCGTGCGCAGCTCGAGCAGCTCACGCAGCCGCCGGTTCTCGCGGTAGATCTCGGCGAGGCGCGCGCGCTCCGCCTCGAGGCGCCCGACGCGGCGCGCGAGCGCGTCCCGCTCCTTGCGGACACCGACGAGGTCGACGTAGCCGTCCCATAGCGAGCCGACCCCACGCGCGCCCGAAGACACGCCGCCAATGAACGGAGCCGTCAGGGTACGGGTGAGGTGGCGAAGGGCGCTCTGCCCGTCTTCGCGTTGGACCTGCGCCGCCATCAGGAGGAGGAGCAGGACCGCCGTCGCGGCGAAGACGCTGGTCGCCTGCCGGTCGTTCATGCCTCTCCGTCGGGCCCTTCGCAATCGAGGGCCTGTCGTTGCCCGCTCAGTCGATGCAGACCTTCCGGAGCAGCTCGAAGTCGGTCAGCATCCGCCCGATACCCAGAGCGACGGAGGCCAGGGGTTCCTCGGCGAGACTGACCGGCAGGCCGGTCTCCTCGCGCAGCCGCTTGTCGAGATTGCGCAGCATCGCACCACCACCGGCGAGGATGATCCCACGGTCGCCGATGTCGGCGGAGAGCTCGGGCGGAATCTGCTCGAGCGCGACGCGGGTGGCGTCGACGATGACCGACGCGGTGTCGGCCAGCGCCTCGCGGATCTCCTCGTCCGTGATGCGCAGCGTCTTCGGGATGCCCTCGACGAGATCCCGGCCGCGAATCTCCATGCTCATCTCTTCGTCGAGCGGGAAGGCGGAGCCGATCTTGATCTTCACCTCCTCCGCGGTGCGCTCGCCGATGAGCAGATTGTGCTTCTTGCGGATGTACTGAATGATCGCCTCGTCCATCTCGTTGCCGGCGACGCGGACGGAGCGGCTGTAGACGATGCCGGCCATCGAGATCACGGCGATGTCGGTCGTACCGCCGCCGATGTCGATGATCATGTTGCCGGTCGGCTCGGTGATCGGCAGTCCCGCGCCGATCGCCGCCATCATCGCCTGCTCGACGAGATAGACCTCGGTGGCCTTCGCCTTGTAGGCGGAGTCGCGCACGGCGCGTTTCTCGACCTGGGTGATCTCGGAAGGCACGCCGATCACGATGCGTGGGCGGACGCCCATCCGCCGGTTGTGAGCACGGCGGATCAGGTCCTCGAGCATGCGCTCGGTGTGTTCGAAGTCGGCGATCACACCGTCCTTCATCGGGCGGACGGCCATGATGTTGCCCGGCGTCCTGCCAAGCATCTCCTTGGCAGCGTGCCCGACCGCCTCGACCTTACCGGTCTTCTGATTGACCGCGACGATCGAGGGTTCGTTGACGACGATCCCCTTCCCCCGCGCGAAGACGATGGTATTCGCGGTGCCGAGGTCAATGGCCAGGTCATTGGAGAACAGGGAGAGCAGCGAACGCGGCCAGAAAGCCAACCTCAGTTCCTCCTCGGTCGCCCCGCCCGTCTAGAGGGGTCGCGGGGCGTCGACCGGGGCAGCCGCCAGCGGGCGCGCGGCGGCAACATCAACACGTTGAGCCGGGCCGGGCCCGGCATGGGTGCCATCACCCGAAAAAAACGCGTACTTCACCGCTAAAATGCGGTTTCGGGCGCACAAATGCTAGCACGCAGGTCCACTTTCCGTGCTTCTTCGCAGTGGAAATGTCCGATTCGTGGGTGTTCGCCGTCCAGAGGAGGCGATCAGACGGGGGTCGGGACCTGCGATCCGGTCGGCGGCGCGAGGAAGACGCCGTTCTTACCCGTGTACTTCACGTGGTACATCGCCGCATCCGCGGCCGCGAGCAGGGTCGCCGCGCTCGGCCCGTTCTCCGGCCAGGACGCGACCCCGATGCTCGCCGAGAGGCGGATCTCGAGCCCGAGCTCGCCGAGGTAGCTCGCCTCGCGGATCATGCGGCAGATCCGCTCGGCCATCGCCTCGGCTCCCCGGCGCTCGGTCTCGGGGAGGACGACGGTGAACTCGTCCCCGCCCCAGCGGGCGACGATGTCGATGTCGCGGACGTTCTCGCGGAGGATCTGCCCGACCTCGACGAGGGTCCGGGACCCCGCCATGTGGCCGTGAACGTCGTTGACCTGCTTGAAGCCGTCGAGGTCGAGGAAGAGCAGCGAGACCGGGTGGCCGTAACGCGACGCGCGCTTCGCCTCCCGCCTCAGGTAGTTCTCCATGAAGCGGGCGTTGTAGAGCTGGGTCAGGTCGTCGGTGACCGTGCGCTCCTCGAGCTTGCGGAAGAGCTGGGCGTTGTCGAGCGCGATCGATGCGGGCTCCATCAGCGCGTGCACGGTCTCCGCATCCTCGATCGGCAGGGCGGTGCCCTCGGGATCCGCGAGCTCGGCGACACCGATGATCCGCCCCCGGCTGACGAGCGGCACCGCGAGCAGCAGCCCCGGCGCGCGGCCCGGCCACTCGAGCACGCGGTCGATGCGCTCGTCGTCGGACGCGCGCGGCAAGCGCGAGACCTGGCGGTAGCGGGCGGTCCAGCCCGCGAGTCCGGCTTCGAGCGGCATCTCCGCGGCCGGCCGCGGCTGCTCGGCGTCGTCGGCCCACGCGTCGAGGCGCAGAAGACCCGCAGCCTCGTCGACGCGGTAGAGACGCCAGCGGCTGCTCCCGACGAGGCGCGCAGCGCGCTCCATGATGAAGTGCGAGACCATGCGCGGGTCGAGGAGCGCCCCCGCCGCCTGGATCGTGTCCGACAGCAGAACGAGGCGGTGCTCGAGCAACGCGACGCGCCGCGAGGCACGCCCCCGGCCGAGCTCGGCGCGCACGCAGCGCTCGCGTTCGGCGGCGAGCGCCTCGAGCGGGCCCGGCCCGACCGGCGCTTCGAAGACGCCGTCGATCCGCTCGGACCAGAGCTCGCGCTCCGCCGCATCGAGCCCTTCGGGCGCGAGCAGGTAGAACGCGCGGCGCGGGTAGCGCGCCCGTAGCTTCTCGAGCGCCGCGGCGAGCTCGGCGTCGGCCGCGCGTCCCCGGACGAGGACGACCCGACCTTCGGGCAAGCTCACCGGGTAGCTCTGCCCGCGGCGCCGGACGAAACGCGTCTGCGCGGCGGCCGCGCGAGCGAGCGGCGCGCGCGGAGCCTTGTCTCCCTCGATCAGGAGTGCGAGCGGGGCCCGGGCCACGTCAGAAGGCCTCGACGTACGCGTACCCGACGCGCCTCGTCTCGTTGCCCGCGGCGTCTTGCGCCTGGAACGCGATCTTGTTCTCGCCGTCGCGGTGCAGCTTGATCACCCAGGTGAACGCGCCGGACTCGTCGACATCGACGCGCTCTCCAGCGATCCAGACGAGCGCTCCGGGCTCGGTGCTCCCCGAGATGATGGCGTTGGTGCCGACGACGAGGATCTCCGAGATGCGCAGCGGCGGCGGGTCGGCGTCGTCGGGGTCCTGGAACTTCGCGCCGAGCACGCGCAGCTTCCGGGTCTCCGACCAGCGGCCGCGCACGCCGGTGCCATCGGTGCCCGCCACGCGCCAGTAGTAGGTGCCTGGCGAGAACTCGGGCAGGAGCGCCCGGGTCTCGTCGAGACCCTCGAGCCAGTGCTCGCGCCGCGAGAACATCGGGCGGCTCGAGACCTGGAGCTGGTAGGAGTCCGCGCCTTCGAGCGGGAACCAGGAGAAGGTGATCCGCGCCTCTTGGGGCGCGAGGAAGGTGCGCTGGTCGGGCGGGTCGTCGAGAAGCGGCCCCTCGAGCACCTTGCTTCGCTCGACGATCGCCCCGCGCTCGAGAGCGACACGGGTGTTCGCCGGGAGGGCGACTTCTTCGTCCCGCGTCTGCAATCGCACGTCCCCAGACAGCGCGACGACCTCGGAGCGCCCCGCCTCGCGGTCGTGGTCGACGCTGAACTCGGCACCCTTCTCGGCGCGAACAGCAGCGGACACCGTCGAGACTTCGTGGACACCCTTGACGCCGGGGGTCTCGTTGGTCGACGCGTGGAGGCTTCCCCAGGCGAGGCGCTCGGAGACCCGGTGCTCCTGCCGGTTCTGGTCCCGATACAGTTCGCGGATCTCGAGCAGGGTGCCCGGGCGGACGGTCATCATCGTGCCGTCGAAGAAGATCAGTTGCGCGCTACCCCGGGGGCCGGTGCGGATCTGGTCGCCCATCGCGAGCACCGAGCGCTCCGTCGCGGTCTCCCACATGAACTGCCCGGCGCGTTTGATCCGGACGTCGCCATCGAGGCGCGCGACCCGCACCCCGACGTCCTGGTCCCCCGAGCCACCAAGCAGCTCGCGGGCGATCAACTCGGCGGCCTCCGCCTCGTCGATGGCTCCCGGGAAGCGGTTCTCGTCGAACGCTTGCCGCGCGCTGACGAGGTGGCCTCGCGCGACGTCGAGAGCCTGCGCGCGTGGCGACGCGATCCGAGCCTCCGCGAGCGTCTCCTCAGCCGAAGCGATCGCCCGCTCGGCGCGCTCTTCGACCGGGAGCGACCCCTCGGAAAGCCACCACCAGCCCGCGATTCCCCCCGCCACGACGAGCAGGACGCACAGCGCGACGATCGTTCGCGTCCGGATGTAGATCCAGTCGACCGCCATGCGCGGCGTCTGACCGGAAGTGTGGGGCGACACGGACATGCTGCTCGCTCCCTCTCGCGGAGGATTCAGCGTGGGGCTCCGCCCCGCGGTGGACTCCCCCCGCGGGACGAGACTCCTCTCTCCCCGTCTAACTTGGTTCCGGCTGAGGGAGCGCGCAAACCCTCGAATAGAGTGCGACTTGCTGCCCGAAATCCCTTCGGGTACGCTTCGCGACGGCTCGTATTCTGGGCTGACTCCAGGATCGGCTAACCATGTGTCAAGCTTGCGTCAGCTAGCCAGGGTCCCCTGCTCGCCGTACAGAAGGGGGCCCGCAGCCTGGGTTTTGCGACGCAGAGGGAGTTCCGCGGTGCTACAGATCTTTCGCGACAACATTCAGAAGCTGAAGTGGATCCTGTGGGCGGTTGCCCTCAGCTTTGTGGCCTTCTTCGGCGTGAGCTGGTGGGACACCGACCCGCGCTCCGNNCGCCGTCGTGGACGACGAGCCCGTCCACACGGGAGTCTGGGAGTACCAGCTCAAGGCCCAGCAGGAGCAGTACCGCCGGATCTTCGGCCCCCAGTGGCAGCAGCAGCTCCGCGGGATGAACCTCGAGCTGGCCATCGCCCAGCAGATGATCAACGAGAAGCTGATCGTCCTCGACGCGAAGCGGCTCGGCATCACCGTCTCCAAGGAAGAACTCGGCCAGGCGATCCAGGCCGACTCCTTCTTCCAGCGCGACGGGCAGTTCATCGGCAAGGAACAGTACGAGCGGGCCGTGATGAGTCACCCGTTCCGCTTCCAGAACTTCCTGGAGTACGAGGACTGGCTCTCCGAGCAGCTGCTGCGCAGCAAGTGGATCAGCCTGGTCCAGAGCACTGTCGTCATCCCCGACGAAGAGGTCGAGACGGAGTTCCGCCGCCGGACGGAGAGGGTGAGCGCCGAGTACGTCTTCGCCGCCTACTCCGCCTACCAGGAGGAACTCGAGCCGAGCGACGCCGAGCTCCGTAGCTGGTACGACGCCCGCAGCGACGAGTACAGCGAGGGTGAGGCCCGCCGCGCGATCTACGTGCTCTTCGATGAGGCCTCGGTCGGCGAGATCGAGATCACCGAGGAGGAGATCGCCGCGAGCTACGAGGCCACGAAGGAGCAGCTCTTCAACCGCGGTCACGAGCGCCGCGCCTCTCACATCCTGATCGGCATCGGCTCCGAGGACGACGCGGCCGCCATCGAGGCCGCCCGCGCGAAGGCCGCCGGCCTCAAGGCCGAGATCGAGGGTGGCGCCGACTTCGCCGCGCTCGCGGCCGAGCACAGCACCGACACCAGCTCCAAGGCTGGCGGCGGCGACCTCGGCTGGTTCGGCACGGGGCGGATGGTCGGCGAGTTCGAAGAGGCGGTGTTCGGCGCCGCGGAGGGCGACTTGGTCGGCCCCGTGCAGACGAACTACGGCTTCCACGTCATCAAGGTCACCGGAATCCGCGAGAACGCGTACAGCCCGCTCGACGAGGTGCGCGAGCAGGTCCGCGCCAGCCTGCGCTTCGAGCGCCAGCGCGAGAAGCAGCAGGAGCTCGCACGCGCGTTCCGGACCGGACTCGAGAGCGCCGACGCGCTGCGCGCGAAGGCTTCCGAGGAGGGCCTCGAGCTCCGCGACTCCGGGATGGTGCCGCGGACCGGCGAGGTGCCGGACCTCGGCCCGTCGTTCGAGTTCGTCACCCGCCTGTTCGAGCTCGAAGAGGGCGCCGTCTCCGACGCGTTCACCGTCGCGACGGGCGAGGCCGTCATCGCCTTCACGGACAAGGTCGACGACTTCGTCCCGCCGCTCGACGAGAAGCGCCGCCCCCGCGTCCTCGCCAACTATCGCCAGGACAAGGCCCGTGAGGCCGCCAAGGCAGCGCTCGAAAATGCGCTCGCGCGCGGCGGGGACAACCTCGAACGCATCGCGAAGCGCGCCAAGCTCGAAGTCAACAAGACCGGCTCGCCGGTGAACCGCGGATCGAGCTTCCCGGGCATCGGCCTGGACCGCGCGATCGAGAAGGCCGCCTTCGCTGCGATCCCGGACACGCTCGTCGGCCCGATCGAGGGTGAGCGCGGCGTCGCGATCCTCCGCGTCACGGCGCGCGAGGAAGCCGACATGACCGAGCTCGCAAAGATGTCCGAGCAGATCAAGGACCAGCTCGCCGAGCCGCGTCTCCAGGAGGTGCTGCAGAAGCGCATCGAGGCGCTGCACGAGAGCGCGACGATCATCCTGCACCCGGCGTTGACGCAGGTGCCGGATCAGCAGAGTTGATTTAGTCAGCAGTCCTGTTTTGGATAGCCCGGGTCCGGGCCCCTTGGGGGGTTCGGGCCCTTTTCTTTGCTCCGGGTGGAGCTCTGTTTTGTGTTGGTTCGGTGGGTTTTCCCTCTGACTCTTGAGGGAATGGCTTGCTTGTCCTTTTCGGCGCGCGCTGGGTTTCTTTTCTTTGGAACCTGTTTCGGTTCTTTTGCGCTTCCTTTTGGGGACAGGCGACTTCTGGGTTCGCTTTTCGCTCAGATGTCGCCTGTCCCCGTCTCTACGGCGGCGCCGATGTTCGTCGACCTCATGGGGGTTGTTTCGAATCTTGTCGGTTTGAGGTCGACGAACACCGGCGCTCGAACGTAGCTGACAATTCTGAATGCTGGCTTACCAAGATCGCTCTGGAGCGCCCCCCTCCATGCTCGCTACATTCTCTGCGGAGGCCAGCATGCCGATTCACCCGAGCCAGGAAACCCTGCAACGTGCGATCCGCGCGTTCCGTCACGG
>NPIF01004375.1_pt2 | contig 11488 bp, 23 predicted proteins | sample 8637461 | NCBI WGS metagenome assembly NPIF01 (sample SAMN07420641, study PRJNA396082) | bioreactor metagenome | isolation source: sample BR12 brine-fed electro-methanogenic bioreactor BR | place: Japan: Kochi | collected 2016-12-09
GCGGGCCGACATCCAGTACGGCTACGCGCGCGCCAACACCACCTACGGTGTGATCGGCGTCAAGTGCTGGATCTACAAGGGTGAGCAGACCGAGGTCGTGCCGACCCGTGGGCGCCAGCGCTAACCGGCGCGAGGTAGAGAAAGATGCTGCAGCCAAGCAGAGTCAAATACAGAAAGCAGCAGCGCGGCCGCATGAAGGGCAACGCCCAGCGCGGCAACACGGTGGCTTTCGGCGAGTACGGGCTGAAGGCGCTCGAGCGCGGCTGGATCACCTCGCGGCAGATCGAGGCCGCCCGAGTCGCGATGACCCGTGGCGTGAAGCGCGGTGGAAAGATCTGGATCCGCGTCTTCCCCGACAAGCCCGTGACGAAGAAGCCCATCGAAACCCGTCAGGGTAAGGGTAAGGGTGCCCCGGATCATTGGGTCGCCGTCGTCAAGCCCGGCATGGTGCTCTTCGAGCTCGAAGGTGTCGCCGAGTCGCTCGCCGCCGAGGCCATGCGCCTCGCCTCGAGCAAGCTGCCGATCCCCGTTCGCTTCGTGAAGCGTCGGTTGGTCTGAGGAGGACGTGGCGATGAAGGCGACCAAGCTGCGCGACATGAGCCCGGAAGAGCTCGGCAACGAGGTGATGAGCCTCCGGCGTGCGCTCTTCAACCTGCGGGTCCAGGCCGCGACGGGGCAGCTCGAAAAGCCCCATAAGTTGAAGCAGACCAAGCGAGACCTCGCGCGGGCGCTGACGATCCTCGGCGAGCATGAGGCCGCGGAGCAGGAGGCCCGCTCATGAGCGAGACGAAGAGGGCGCGTCACGGCCAGCGTAAGGTCGGTCTGGTCGTCGGGACTCCCGGCGCCAAGACCACCAAGGTCATGGTCGAGCGCTACATCAAGCACCCGATCTACAAGCGATACATCAAGCGCACGACGGCGTACCTCGTCCACGACGAGAACGAAGTCTGCCGCCTTGGTGACAAGGTCGAGATCATGGAGTCCCGGCCACTGTCCGCTCGGAAGCGTTGGCGCCTGCACCAGGTGCTCGTGAAGAGCGAGCAGGTCTAGGAGGCAGCCATGATCCAGATGCAGAGTGTTCTGAAGGTTGCCGACAACTCCGGTGCCAAGAAGATCATGACGATCCGCCTTCGCGGTGGAAGCAGCGGCAAGTACGGCCTGCTGGGCGACGTGATCACGGCATCGGTGAAAGAGGCGAGCCCGGACGGCACGGTCAAGAAGGGTACCGTGGTCAAGGCGGTGATCGTGCGCACGCGGCACGCCCAGCGCCGGCGCGACGGCTCCTACATCAGCTTCGACGAGAACGCGGCCGTGCTGATCAACGATGCGAACGAGCCGATTGGCACCCGCGTCTTCGGTCCTGTGGCCCGCGAGCTTCGTGAGCGGCAGTTCATGAAGATCGTTTCCCTCGCGCCTGAGGTCCTGTGAGGTAGCCATGCATATCAAGAAGGGCGACCAGGTCGTCGTGATTAGCGGCGCGGACAAGGGAAAGCGAGGGAAGGTCCTTCGCGTCTTCCAGGAGAACGGGCGCGTCATCGTCGAAGGCGTGGCGATGATGAAGAAGCACGTTCGGGCCAACCCGCAGAAGGGCATCCAGGGCGGCATCCTGGAGCAGGAGGCTCCGATCCCCGCGAGCCGGCTGCTGCCCATCGACCCCGAAACCAACAAGCCGACCCGTGTCGGCTACAAGATCCTCGACGCCGAGGGAGGGAAGACGCGCAAGGTGCGCATCGCCCGTCGCTCAGGCGCCGAGCTCGATAAGTGAGGTGCAGCATGGCTGATATCCCGCGCCTCAAGCAGGTTTACAGCGACGAGGTCCGGCAGGGGCTCATGGATGAGTTCGGCCTCAAGAACCCCATGGCCGTGCCGCGCCTGAGCAAGATCGTGATCAACATGGGCCTCGGCGAAGCCTCGCGCGAGCCGAAGATCCTCGACGAAGCGAACGAGGAGCTCACGGCGATCGCCGGTCAGAAGCCGACGATCCGCAAGGCCCGGAAATCGATCTCGAACTTCAAGCTGCGCGATGGGATGCCGATTGGTATCGCCGTCACCCTGCGCGGCACTCGGATGTGGGAATTCTACGACCGGCTGGTCAGCATTGCGCTGCCGCGAGTCCGCGACTTCCGTGGTGTTTCGGCCAAGGCCTTCGACGGCCGCGGCAACTACACCCTCGGCGTCAAGGATCAGCTGATCTTCCCTGAGGTCAACTACGCGAAGGTGAGCCGGGCGATCGGAATGAACATCACGATCGTGACCTCCGCCGAGACCGACACGCACGCCAAGTCGCTTCTTCAGCGCCTCGGCATGCCCTTCGCCAAGTAGCGGCGGACGAAGGAGAGCAGCATGGCCACCCAGGCCAAGATGGCCAAGATGCGGATGAAGCCGAAGTTCGCGGTGCGCACGCGTAATCGCTGCCGTCGCTGCGGCCGCCCCCGCGGATACATGCGGAAGTTCCAGCTGTGTCGAGTCTGCTTCAGAGAGCTGAGTCTCCAGGGCTATGTCCCCGGAGTCCGCAAGGCCAGCTGGTAAGCCGGCCAGGAAAGGGGTGATCGAATGTCGATGACTGACCCGATTGCGGACATGCTCACGCGGATTCGCAACGCGCTGATGGCGGAACACTCCGTCGTTTCGCTTCCCTCGTCGAAGATCAAGTGCGAGATCGCCGAGATCCTCAAGAGCGAGGGATACATCACGGACTTCCATAGTGAAGACACCGACAACGGCCAGGGCCGTATCACGATCGACCTGAAGTATGGACCTTCGGGCGAGCGAGTGATCAGCGGACTCGAGCGCGTCTCGAAGCCCGGTCGGCGTGTCTACCTCGGTAAGCGAGAGATCCCGGACGTGCTCGGCGGAATGGGTATCACCATCCTGTCGACCTCCCGGGGCGTGCTCGATGGGCGATCCGCCCGCCAGCAGGGTGTTGGCGGTGAGTGGATCTGCAAGGTCTGGTAGGAGGAGAGGGCGATGTCGAGAATTGGTTTGGCCCCCATCTCCCTGCCGAGTGGCGTCAGCCTTCGCGTCAATACCGCGGAGGTCGAGGTCAAGGGACCGAAGGGTGTGCTCCAGGTGCCCGTCGCCGAGGGTATCAAGGTCAATGACGAGAGCGGCACCGTGTCGCTCGAGCGTCGCGACGACAGCCGGACGCAGAAGGCGCTGCACGGGCTGACGCGGGCTCTGCTCGCGAACGCCGTGCACGGCGTCTCGGACGGCTTCGAGCGTGTGCTCGAGATCAAGGGCACGGGATACAAGGCCGAGGGTGGTGGCAGCTCGCTGACCCTCTCGCTTGGCTTCTCGCACCAGGTGGACTTCCCGCTTCCCGACGGCATCACTGCCAAGGTCGAGGAGCGCGGAACGGTCATCTTCCTGGCCGGGATCGACAAGCAGAAGATCGGCCAGGTCGCTGCGAATCTCCGGGCTCTGCGTCCGCCGGACCCCTACAAGGGGAAGGGCATCCGCTACCGTGGGGAGCGCATCAGCCTCAAGCCCGGCAAGGCCGCCGGTAAGTAGTAGCGGGAGAAGACGATGTACTCGAGGAAGGATCGCAAAGCGGGCCGCGTCGGTACGCGGCGGCGCATTCGCGGGAAGCTCAGCGGAAACGCGTCTCGTCCGCGCCTCGCCGTGTATCGCAGCCTGAACCACATCTACGTCCAGGCGATCGACGACGAGACGGGGAAGACCCTGGCATCGGCCTCGACGCGCGAGCCGGCTTGCAAGCCGGCGGACGCGGGTACGGGCTGCGTCGCCGCCGCGAAGATGGTTGGCGACGAGATCGCCAAGCGGCTCAAGGCGCTGGGTGTCGAGACCGCCGTGTTCGACCGGGGCGGCTTCCTGTATCACGGCAGGGTCAAAGCCCTCGCAGACGCTGCCCGTGAGGGCGGGCTCAAGTTCTAAACGGCCTTGGGCTGCTCTGGAGGAAGACGTGGCTTTCGATAGAGATAGAGACCGCGACGGCTCCGATCTGAGAGATCAGGTCGTCTTCATCAACCGCGTGACCAAGGTCGTCAAGGGCGGAAAGAACTTCTCGTTCTCGGCGCTCGTGGTTGTCGGCGACGGCAAGGGTCGCGTCGGCTTCGGCAACGGGAAGGCGAAGGAAGTCCCCGCGGCGATCGCGAAGGGCATCGAGCGCGCGAAGCGTGCGATGGTCAAGATCCCGCTGCGTGGCGCCACCATCCCGCACGAGGTCACCGGTATTCACGGCGCGGGGCGTGTGCTCCTCAAGCCGGCCTCCCCGGGAACGGGCGTGATCGCCGGTGGTCCGGTGCGCGCGATTCTCGAGTCGCTCGGCGTGCAGGACGTGCTGACGAAGTGCATCGGGACGCAGAACCCGCACAACGTCGTCCGCGCGACCTTCGAGGGCTTGCAGCGCCTGGCGGATGCGAAGAAGATCGCCAAGCTGCGCGGCGTCGACATCGAGCGGGTCATGCCCACCCAGGGCCCGACCGCCGAGTTCGCCGGCCGCAAGGGCGGAGGTGAGGCGTGAGCACCGAGGGCAAGCTGAGGATCCAGCAGTACAAGAGCGGGATCGGTGCGCCGTACAAGCACAAACGCGTTCTCGTTGCGCTGGGTCTCGGCAAGATGAACCGCATCGTCGAGAAGCCGGATCACCCCTCGGTGCGAGGGATGGTCAAGAAGATTCCGCACCTCGTCCGCATCGTGGACGAGGACTAGCCCTGCTCGAGGTCAGGCGGAAAAGGGCGAGATCATGAGACTGCACGATATCGGACCGGCCCCCGGGTCGACCAAGAAGCGCAAGCGGATCGGCCGCGGACCGGGCTCCGGCTGGGGCGTCACCGCCGGTCGGGGACAGAAGGGCCAGAAGTCGCGGTCCGGCTACTCCCGCCGTTGGGGATTCGAGGGCGGCCAGATGCCGCTCGTCCGCCGCATTCCGAAGCGCGGATTCAACAACATCTTCCGCGAGGAGTGGGCGGAGGTGAACGTCGGTCGTCTCGGTATCTTCGAGGCGGGCACCGAGATCACCCCGGAGCTCCTCTACGAGAACGGCCTGTTGCGCCGGAACGAGCTGACCCGCGTCAAGCTCCTCGGCAAGGGCGACCTAGAGATCGCCCTGACCATCAAGCTGCATGCAGTGAGCGCCGGCGCCAAGGCGAAGATCGAGGCGGCCGGTGGAAAAGTGGAGCTGCTCGGAGGTGACGGGGAAGGGTCATGATCGAGAGCCTGCAGAACATCTTCCGGATTCCTGATCTCCGGAAGCGAGTGCTCTTCACGTTCGCGATGCTCGGGATCTACCGGGTCGGTGCTTTCGTGCCGATTCCGGGAATCGACCTCGGGGCGTTGAAGCAGTTCTTCGATGCCAATGAAGGCGGCGTCTTCGGCATGATCGACGTCTTCACGGGTGGTAACTTCAGCCAGCTCACGATTTTCGCGCTCGGGATCATGCCTTACATCTCGGCGTCGATCATCTTGCAGCTGCTTGCCGTGGTCTGGCCTTACCTCGAGCGCCTCCAGAAGGAGGGCGAGGTCGGGCGTCGCAAGATCACGCAGTGGACCCGCTACGGGACGGTGATCCTCTCGATCATCCAGTCCCTCGGCATCTGCCTGTGGGTGACACGGATCCAGTCGGACCGGCCGGTCGTGCCCGATTCCGGGCCGCTTTTCTGGTTCCTGACCGTGCTCACGCTGACCACCGGCACCGCGTTCGTCATGTGGCTCGGTGAGCAGATCACCGAGCGCGGCATCGGCAACGGCATCTCGCTGATCATCTTCGCGGGTATCGTCGCCGGGCTGCCGAGCGCCGTCCGCAGCTTTGGCGGTGAACTGCTCCGCAACGAGCGCTCGCTGATCGTCGCTGCAGGCCTACTCATCGTCATGGTTCTGACCGTTGCGGGCGTCGTGTTCGTCGAACGCGCGCAGCGAAGAATCCCGATCCAGTACGCGAGCCGCGTGCGTGGACGGAAGGTGATGCGCGGTGCCGCGACCTTCCTCCCGCTCAAGGTCAACACCGGTGGCGTCATTCCGGTGATCTTCGCCAGCTCGCTCCTCGCTCTGCCGCAGACGCTGGTCAAGTTGGCGTACTCGTCGCAGGGTTGGGCCTGGCTCGGCGTGCTGAACCGGCAGCTCGTCAACCAGATGCCGCTTTGGGATCTGGTCTACCTCGGGCTGATCATCCTGTTCTGCTTCTTCTACACCTCGATCATCTTCAACCCGGCCGACACGGCCGAGAACATGAAGCGGGTCGGGGGGTTCATCCCGGGAGTCCGGCCGGGCAAGCACACCTCCGACTACATCGACCGTGTGCTGACCCGCCTGACCTTCGCCGGCGCGATCTACCTCGGTGCGATCTCGCTGGTGCCGATCTTCCTGATCAGCGGGATTCCGCTCCATCAGCTCGAGCCCGCGGCCCTTGGTGAGTTCTTCAACGGCTTCGTGCCCGGCTTCATCCTCAACGGGATGGGCATCACCTTCTACTTCGGCGGCACCTCGCTGCTGATCGTGGTCGGTGTGGCGATGGACACCGTGCAGCAGATCGAGAGCCAGCTCGTGATGCGGCACTACGACGGGTTCCTCAAGGGGACCCGGATGAAGAGCCGGAGAGGCTGATGCGACTCGTGCTCTTCGGACCCCCGGGTGCCGGGAAGGGAACTCAGGCCGAGCGCATCTGCTCGGGTTGGGGGATCCCGCACGTCAGCACGGGGGAGATGCTCCGCGAGGCCGTGGCCTCTGGCTCGGAAATGGGTCAGGCGGTCAAGGAGGTTCTCGAGCGGGGGCATCTCGTGTCCGATGAGCAGGCTGCACAGCTCGTCGAGGAGCGGGTCGCGCGTCCGGATGCGACGAATGGCTTCCTCCTCGACGGCTTCCCGCGCACGCGGGAGCAGATCCGGTTGCTGGACCGCATCCTCGAGCGTCGGCGCGAGCATCTCGACGCCGTCGTTCGCCTCGACGTCCCCGCCGAGGTGACGCTCGAGCGTCTTCGGGGGCGCGCGGCCGAGACCAATGGCCAGCGTTCCGACGACAAGGAGGCGGTGTTTCGCGAGCGTTTCGCCGTGTATCGCGCGCAGACCAAGCCGGTCGCGGAAGTGTACCGGGCGCGCGGGGTACTGGCGGAAATCGACGGAACGGGTAGTATCGACGAGGTTTTTTCCCTGATCCGGCAGGCGCTCGAGGAGCGCGTGTCGTGATCGTGCGTCGAGACGACGCGGAGATAGAGCGCATCGACGCCGCTTGCGGCGTCGTGTGCACGGTCCTCGCAGAGCTCGGCGCGATGGTTCGGCCCGGAGTGACCACGGGTGAGTTGGACGCCCACGCGGAGCGGCGAATCTCCGAGATGGGCGCCAAGCCTGCCTTCAAGGGTTATCGGGGCTTCCCGGCGACGCTGTGCATCTCGATCGACGACGAGGTGGTGCACGGGATTCCGGGCGAACGCCCTTTGGAAGAGGGTGAGCTGGTCAGCATCGACTGCGGCTCTCTCCTCAAGGGCTACTACGGCGACTCCGCCATCACCGTCGAGGTGGGCGAGGTCTCCGAGGAAAAGCGGCGGCTCTCCAAGATCACGCGGGAGTGCCTGATGTTGGCGATCGAGGAAGTGGTCCCCGGTCGGCGCATCAAGGACCTCGGGCGGGCGGTGGAGGGGCACGCGAGAAAGCACGGCTTCGGTGTGGTCGAGGAGTTCTGCGGCCACGGGATCGGGACCCGGCTCCACGAGGATCCGGAGGTTCCCAACCTGGCGCGGCGCGGCAGGAGCCCACGCATCGAAGAGGGCATGGTGCTCGCGATCGAGCCCATGATCACGGCCGGGAAGCCCGGGGTGAAGACTCTGGGTGACGGCTGGACGGCAGTGACGCGGGATCGTTCGGCGGCCGCGCACTGGGAGCTGGTGGCCGTCGCCACCAAGAACGGTCCTCGGGTTCTCGGGAACCCGAAGTGGCCGGCGAAGGAGTGACGTTTTGGCCAAGGAGGAGGCCATCCAAGTGGAGGCCACGGTGGCGGAAACGCTGCCGAACGCGATGTTCAGGGTCGAGCTCGAGAATGGGCACATGGTGTTGGCTCACATCTCGGGTCGGATGAGGAAGAACTTCATCCGGATTCTCCCGGGAGATCGTGTTCTCGTGGAGCTCTCTCCGTATGACCTCAACCGCGGTCGAATCGTCTATCGCTACAAGTAGTGACTCCTTCTGAGGTGTCGAGATGAAGGTAAGAGCATCCGTCAAGAAGATTTGCGATAAGTGCAAAGTCGTCCGGCGCAAGGGCGTGATTCGCGTGATCTGCGAAAACCCCAAGCACAAGCAGCGCCAGGGCTAAGCGGGAGAATCTGAGATGGCACGCATCGCCGGAGTGGACCTTCCGCTACAGAAGCGGGTCGATGTCGCCCTGACTTACATCTTTGGAATCGGCCAGGCCCGGTCCAACAAGATCCTCGAGATGGCGGACTGCCCTGGGCACATCCGCGTCAAGGATCTTACCGAGGACCAGACGCGCCGAATCCGTCAGGTGATCCAGGACGAAGGGCACGTCGAGGGTGATCTGCGCAAAAACGTGCAGATGGACATCAAGCGGCTGATCGAGATCAGCTGCTACCGCGGCATTCGTCACCGCATGAGCCTCCCGGTTCGTGGGCAGCGTACGCATACGAACGCTCGCACGAAGAAGGGGCCGCGCGTGGCGGTGGCTGGAAAGAAGAAGGTCCGCAAGTAGCTTCCGAGACTTGGGTGGGTGTTCGACACCCCCGGGGGCGCCTGGCACAGCGCCGGGTATGGCCGTACGGAAGGCGGTCTGAAAGCGCCCCGAGACACGGAGCAGGGCAGCAGGGCTCCGACGGAGACTAGCAGTGGCCAAGGCTGGCAAGGCGAAGCGCTCCACGCGACGCCGCGAAAAAAAGAACGTTCCCCACGGAACGTGCCACATCCAGGCGACGTTCAACAACACGATCATCACGATCAGCGATCCGAATGGCAACGTGCTCTCATGGTCGAGCGCGGGCCGCGTCGGCTTCAAGGGTTCCCGAAAGGGCACTCCGTTCGCCGCGCAGATGGCCTCGCAACAGGCTGTGAACCTGGCGCGTGAGCACGGCGTCCGCAGCGTCGACGTGCGCGTCCAGGGTCCCGGTGCAGGGCGTGAGTCCTCCATCCGTGCGCTCGCGGCTTCCGGCCTCGACGTGCGTTCGATCAAGGATGTCACCCCGATCCCCCACAACGGCTGCCGCCCGCCGAAGCGCCGCCGGGTCTGAGGAGGAATAACCGATGGCACGCTATACCGGATCGGTTTGCCGGCTCTGTCGGCGCGAAGGCAGCCAGCTCTTCCTCAAGGGCGAGCGTTGCTTCAAGGACAAGTGCGCGGTCAAGCGCCGCGCTTACGCCCCCGGCCAGCACGGCCGCCGGCGGATCAAGCTCTCGGGCTACGGCATGCAGCTTCGTGAGAAGCAGAAGGTGAAGCGGATCTACGGCGTCCTCGAGCGCCAGTTCCGCATCTACTTCAGGAAGGCCGCGTCCAAGAGAGGCGTGACGGGCGAGAACCTGCTCAGCATGCTCGAGTGCCGGCTGGACAACGTCGTCTACCGCCTCGGCTTCGCCGCCTCCCGCGCGCAGGCCCGCCAGTTCGTCAACCACGGCCACTTCGCCGTGGACGGCCGCAAGGTCGACATCGCATCGTTCCAGGTCCGTCAGGGCCAGATGATCGAGCTGCGTGAGAAGAGCCAGAAGAACGCGACGATCCAGGGCAACCTCGACACCGCCCAGGGTCGCGGAATCCCCGGCTGGCTCGAGCTGGACGCCCAGAAGTTCAGCGGCAAGGTGAACGCGCTTCCGAAGCGCGAGGACATCACCATGCCGATTCAGGAGAACCTGATCGTCGAGCTGTACTCGAAGTAAACACGGGAAACGGGGCCCTCGCGGGCCCCTCCCGGAGCCCGAAAGCGCCGCCCCGGTGCTTTAGGAGGTGCGATGATCGAGAAGGGGTTCCAGAAGCCGAAGTTTCTCGAGGCCGACCGCGAGACGCTGACTGCGTCGTTCGGGCGCTTCACGGCGCAGCCCTACGAGAAGGGTTTCGGCACGACGATCGGGAACGCGCTGCGGCGGATCCTGCTCTCCTCCATCGAGGGAGCGGCCGTCACGGCGGTGAAGATCGAGGGTGTGCTCCACGAGTTCTCCTCGATCCCCGGCGTCATCGAGGACGTGACGGACGTCATCCTCAATCTCAAGAAGATCCCGATCAAGATGCACATCCCGCGCGTCGAGACGGCTCGCCTGATGGTCAAGGGTGCCAAGCTCGTCACCGCGGGAGATATCGAGACGAGCTCGAACATCGAGATCCTCGACTCCGACGCGAAGATCGCGACCCTCTCGGACGAAGGTTCGCTCGAGATGGAGCTGCGCATCAAGCCGGGTCGTGGCTACGTGTCCGCCGACCAGAACATGGACGAGGACCTGGCGCTCGGTTACATCCCGATCGACTCGGTGCACTCGCCCGTGCAGCGGGTCAACTTCTCCGTGGAGCAGGCGCGTGTCGGTCGTTCGACCGACTACGACAAGCTGACCCTCGAGGTCACCACCTTCGGTAGCGTCGCTCCGCAGGACGCGGTCGCGACCGCGGCGAAGCTCCTCAAGGATCACCTCTCGATCTTCATCAACTTCGAGGATCAGGCGGAGATCGAGGACGAGCCTGTCGAGACCGAGGACGAGAAGCTGCGCGAGCACCTCGACCGCTCGATCGACGAGCTGGATCTCTCGGTGCGCTCGTACAACTGCCTCAAGAACGCGGGCATCGAGACCGTCCGCGACCTGGTGCAGAAGACCGAGTCCGAGCTACTCAAGACGAAGAACTTCGGCCGCAAGTCTCTCAACGAGATCAAGGAGATGCTGGCCGACATGAACCTCACCCTGGGCATGAAGCTCGGTGGTGGAGGCGTCGCCACGCACGCGTGACGCGAGAGGCTGGATAATCATGAGACACCGCTGGGCACACAGAAAGCTCGGGCGCAAGACGGAGCACCGTCGGGCGACGCTGAGGAATCTCGCGACCGCCCTCTTCGTGCACGAGCGCATCACGACGACCATGGCCAACGCGAAGGAGCTGCGCTCCTACGCCGAGCGGCTGATCACCCGCGCCAAGACGGACTCGGTGCACGCGCGCCGGCTCGTCGCCCGCGAGCTGCACAAGCGCGACATGGTCAAGCATCTCTTCGACAACATCGCCCCGCGCTTCGCGGAGCGCCCGGGTGGCTACACCCGCGTGCTGCGCACGATGCCGCGCCGCGGTGACAACGCGGAGATGGCGATCATCGAGCTCGTCGTGCGCAAGGACGGCGACACCGCCGGGAGCGCGAGCTCCGAGTGAGCACCGCTCGCTGACACATGAAGAAAGGGTCGCCCTTCGGGCGGCCCTTTTTTTAAAGACCGGTTCGAGAGATTGCCCGTCGCCTAGCCCGGGCTATGGGGACGGCGGGAGGAGGGGCGGGATGCCGCGAGTCGCTGAGATCAAGAAGGTTCTCGTGATCGGCTCCGGGCCGATCATCATCGGCCAGGCCTGCGAGTTC
>NPIF01002139.1_pt1 | contig 11485 bp, 3 predicted proteins | sample 8637461 | NCBI WGS metagenome assembly NPIF01 (sample SAMN07420641, study PRJNA396082) | bioreactor metagenome | isolation source: sample BR12 brine-fed electro-methanogenic bioreactor BR | place: Japan: Kochi | collected 2016-12-09
TCAAGCAGATCGCTGACGAATTGTTCGACATCGAGCATGTCGTATTCGCCGTCCGCCGCAACATCCACCGCACAACGCTCCATCGGCGTCGCGCCCGCCGGTTCCATCAGAATCTCAACAAAGCGAGCGATGTCGGCACCGTTCACCATGCCGTCGTCGTTCGCATCGCACGGCAGCACGCTCGCACACGACACGATCCCGTGAATCTCGATATCGTCGATGTTCCAGCCGGGATACGTGTTGCGGTCGTCCGTCGTGCCCATGCACCAGCGAACGTAAACCGTCGACTCGCCGTCCGCGTAAGACGACATGTCGTAGCTCTGCAGCGACCACGACGTCTCGGCGATCAACGTACCGTTGTGCTCCCACACGGTGTGCCACGTCGAGCCGTCGTTCGAAACCTCGATCTTCGCATGATCGAAGTCCGACGTCTCGATACCCAGCCACCGACGGAACTTCAGCTGAACCGACGACAACGCACTGCAGTCGATCGCACCCGTCGTCAGGAACATCTCGCCGAGGTTGTTGGTGTAGTCGCCGTACAGGTTGTAGCCGTACACGTTTGAGCCCGTGTAACCGCTCGTCGGATCGTGGTTCCGGCTTCCAAGGCCCAGCGGCACGCCGTGATCCCACAGGCCTTCACAGGTCCAGCCCGGATCGCTGTCCAGCGTCCATTCGTAAACCAACTCCGGCGCGGGAGCCAGAATGCCGATCGAGATCAACGCCTCGTTCGACAGGCCGCCCTCAGGCGCCACGCCGCCGTCGTCCGCCATGAACGTGAACGAGTCGGACGCGAAACTCCAGAAATCCGGATCGTAGATCACCGCATTGCCGTTGCCGGCCAGCGTGTACGGCAGATCTCCGGCCGTGATCTCATACGACGCGCCCGCGTCGATCAGGACGCCGTCCGTCGGAAGGCCCGTGATCACAAACGAAAGTACACCCGGTACCTCGGGAAGCCCGTCGTCCGTCGCGCCCAGCGTAATCGGCAGGTTCACGTTCACCGGCGTCGAGTACTGGGCACTCAATGCCGTCGGCGGCTTCGGACCGCAGTTGCCCATCCCGCTCAGATCCGTCTCGTAGAACTCAGGATCGAGACCGCCACCACCGGACAAACCGGCGAGACCGTCTACCATCGCGACGCCCAGGTAGCTCAATACGATCGTGCCGTCGAAGAACATCTCAACCTGGCCCGTGTTCGTGTTCGAGGTGTTGTACTCCGGAACGTTCAGGTAGGTCACCACCACACGATCCGCAAGCTGCTTCCACGAAACGCTTCCGCCGGCGCCCGGATCGATATCGTCAAAGAACACCGAGATCATCGGCGTACCGAAGTGCGTCGAGAGTGACTCGGTGGTCGTGTCTTCACCATGAACGAACGTGATGTAGCCGTTCGTGCCGACGTAGAATGAACCGTAGCTCACGCCGTACAGCGAGACGGTCGCGCCCGACAATGTCACCTGCTGGTAACCGTCGTCGTCGTCGCCGCCGAAGGTCAGCGTCGTGCCGCCTGCCGGATCCGTCGGCAACGACGTGATCGGCTCCACGCACCCAGCGTAGAAGTCGTTGCTGCCGTTCGGCGTGAACTCGAATGTCTGGTTGTCCAGGTCGTTGTCGTTCGCGTCGAAGAGTTCCGTGAAGTAGTCCGGCACCGGAGGCGTCGAGAACATGTAGCACACGCCGCCGTTGTTCGACGTCGTCACGTTGCCCGCCTCGTCCTCGGCTTCCACCGTGTAGAAATAGGTCACTTCGTCCTGAAGACCGCTCAGTCCCACCAGCGGCGTCGTGCTGTGGGCCCCGCCCACCGCCGTCTCAGTCAGACTGCCGCACGACTCGCCGTAGTGAACCGTGAGTGCCACCGGCTCGTCCGCGTCCAGCGTCACGTTCGCGCTGCGGGGCTCGATGTCCACCGCGCGGATGTTGCTCAACACCGGAGGGGTGCAGTCAACGACTGCGGTATCGGTGACGGAAACGTTGTAGTTGCCGGCGCCGTCGTCCGCGTCGATGTACTCCGCCGTGATCGTGTCGCCTTCGGCAACCAGCAGAATGCCGGTCCCGTCGGTGCCGCTGATTGCCAGCGTGCCCTCGAACTGGGCGGATGAAGACGTTGTCTCCGTGAGGAGAACGGACTCACCGCCGCTTTCGGAGTCTGACGACACCGTGATCGATACCGTGTCGATTGTCCCATCGTTCAGGTTGAGGCCGCAGTCGGAGACCTTGATTTCAATGACGTCCTCACAGGCGTACTTCGCACTGTCGATCGTGATCGTGCCCGCATCGGAGCACGCGCCGGGGAACCGCATGCTCGGATCGCCCATCAGGTTGTACATTTCGAAGTAGCGTCTGGTGTTGGTGCCTGACGCGCCGAAGTAGGCGAGATAACGCGTCAGGGTCTCGATCCAGATGGGGCCGACGATGGGATCGACCAGATCCGTCTCGTCGTAGATCGAGTCGAACAGCCGCCTCTCGAGAATGTCGTCTTCGGTCCAGAGACTGTTAACCGAATGCCCGTAGATCGCACAAGCGCCCTTGTTGGTCGCACGGATCCATGTCTCGGTGAAACACTCGGTATCCGTGTAGCTTCCCGTCACACACGCAAAGCTGCAAACGAACGAATACATATCGGTATTCGTCAGATTGTTGACGTCAGTGGTGCTGAAGGCGGGGCCGTCCGCCCAACTGTTGTTTCCACCGTGACCGCTGTAAATGCCCCAGAACCGGCCCTCGTTGAACGCGTCACGCACCTGCTGCGTCGTCGCGTTGTAGGTATGGCAATAGAGCTTGAGTGAGTCGATCTCGTTCGGCGTCATGTACGTGCTGATGACGTAGTTGTGCGTTCCCTCGCTGACGGTGTAGTTGTCTTCGGAGGCCATGAACACCGCGCGCTTGGCATAATCGGGATCGCCCCATGAGCCGTTCTCGTAAGTGAGCACCTTATCGATGATCGCCTGCAACTGAGCGGTCGTCCGCGCGGAGAAGCGACCGAGCGGAATATCGGGGTACCAGTCGGTGCTCCCATCCATGCAGGCGTAGTACAGGTCGGTCTGCGGGGTCGACGTGCCGCTGCCGGTCCACGACGGTATCGTGTCCGTGTCGCCGACGAGCAGGATGTAATCGGGCTGATCACCCGTGCCCCAGAGTCCCTGGATGTAATTCTTGATGGTCGTCGCGTTGGCCGGCGCCACGTACGTGGAAACCGTAAAGCCCTGGTTTGTCTTCGCGGTGGCGAACGAGGCGATTGTCGACTGCAGGCCGCTACCGACAACGATCAGGTAGTTGCCCGAATCGCGATGAAGCCGCATGGGAACCACGCTCGGGTTCAGAACGACCTTGCGGATGTTCTGAAGCGGCGACACTGTCACGCCTTCGGCCTTGTCCTGCGAGAATCGAACATGAACGCTCACGTTGGGGTAGATCGTCAGCTCACCGGCCGCTGGGTTGTAGGCGACGGGGCGAATCTCGAGCAGGTATAGGCTCTGGCCGCCCGCCTTGCCCTGTTCCGTGATTTCCACGCGTTCGGCAAGGTATTTCGCGTTGATCTCATACGCAGCCTGATTGAATTTGAACTCCGCGTTCTCGATTGCGCCCGGCGTCTTCTCGATCGAACGCTGGGCCGGCTCGATCCGCAGCGGCATTCCAAGTGATGATTCGGTCACGAGGACGGAGGCGCCCTCCTCAACGGACCAGCTCACATCAGCTCCGGCCGGCGCGGCAAACATCCTGCGAAAAACCGGCAGCCTGGGGGCGCCGACGACATCCGTGTGGGAGGCTTCCGGCCAACCGATTCGCACGAACTCGCCCGCACTCGTTTTCATCTGAGTCAGCGTGAGACCTTCGGCACTCAGGTCCACGTCAAAACCGTTTACGCCACGATCATTCACCGAAAGGTTCGGCGCGCTTGCGGCGCTGCCGGCCAGTACCGTTGCATGGCCGTCGGGCGACAGGGTCAACAGTGCGTCATCAGCGCCTGCGCCGCCTGCAAAGATCAGACAAGCGGCTATCACGCAAAGTGTCAGCCTGACGTTCAACCTCAGTGCCTCCATTGTTTTCTCCTTGGTGCGGTGCTCGCTCTAAATAGGGATTGATAAGAACAGCCTGGAAATCGCGGGGGCCGCGATCACACTACGCGTATGACTGCGAATGGAATCCCCGCGTTTTGATCCACCAACAAAAACGCCGCGTCGAGCCGCGGCAGAAAGCCCTCCGGGAACTGTCGAACAGCCGATGTGCCAGCCTGTGCCGGATGTCAGAGGGCGTATCGCCGGATCAGCGGGGCGACTCAGTACGCACTCGTCCAAGCGCAGAAGACAACACGGCGTCGGCATGAACCAGTCCTTCCCCCCTCCCGCAGGCGCGAGATCCTCCCGGAAAAATCCGAATATACCACCTTATGGTCTGTAAATCAATGATTCGGGGTGTGTTACAAATGGTAACTCATATGCGCCATACGAGTCTCGTGACGTTCGTCCCGCGTTCGCAACACGCCATCGCGATGAATTCCGGACGTTGCCCAAACACGTCCGACATGTGATGCGTCTCCTGACTCCCAGGAGTTGTCTGCTCGCCATGATTGCAGGCAATGGCGTGGGAGAGTGTCACCGAACGCCGTGCCTTGTCCAATCGCCGCCGGATGTCCCCGCTCCTCGACCCCGAAGGTCGTCCGACGCCCGCCGATGTGCGGTGACCACGTCGGCTATCCAATCCGCAAAACACAGAGACGGCTCACGCAAGGCCGCTTTCGGCGATGTTGAATTGTGACCATCCACGCGCCCTTGGACCTCGCGGATTTTTACTGATTTCGCGCGGAGCAAACCGCGAATATCGAGGCATCATGCGGCTTTAAAACGCGTGAAGCCGCATCTTTATGCTAAGGGCTGACGGCACACGAATTGCAATACGCCCGACACGTTGTGAGACGCGGGCGGGGAGTCTCCGCTCAAACAAGTCCAGCCGACAGAGGGCATACGCATGTTCCCCATTCTCGACGCCAAGCAATTGGCCTCGGACGTCAAGTGGTTCAAGATCCACGCCCCCCTTGTGGCCAAACACCGCAAACCCGGTCAGTTTGTCATTCTCCGCCTCCGCGAAACCGGCGAGCGAATCCCGCTCACCATCGCCGACACCGATCGCGAAGCGGGCACGATCGAACTCATCGTCAAAGCCATCGGCAAGACGACGACCGAGCTCTGTGCCAAGGAAAAAGGCGACGACATCACCGACGTCATGGGGCCGCTCGGCATGCCGACTGAAATCGAGAAGGTCGGCCACGCCGTTCTCATCGGCGGCGGCGTCGGCACCGCAGTGATCTACCCGCTCGCCAAGGCGCTGCGCGAGATGGGCAACTATGTGACATCCATTACCGGCGGTCGCACCAAGGAACTCGTCGTGCTGGAGAAGGAATTGGGCGACGTTTCCGACGCCGTGTTCGCATGCACCGATGACGGCAGCCATGGATTCAAAGGCACCGTGGCAGACAAGCTGACCGAACTGATGAACGATGCGGAACGCCCCATCGGCGCGATCTACGCTGCCGGCCCCGTCCCGATGATGCGGGCAATTGCCGACATGACCAAACCCGCCGGCATCAAGACCATCGTCTCGCTCAACCCGATCATGGTGGACGGCACCGGCATGTGCGGTGGCTGCCGTGTCACGATCGGCAATGAGACGAAATTCGCCTGCGTCGACGGCCCCGAGTTCGATGGCCACTTGGTTGACTTTGCCGAACTGGCTGATCGACTGACTGCCTATCGCGAGCAGGAGCAGCGTTCATTCGACATGGCAAAGAACGAACAGTGCAAGGCGGAAGCCAGACTCCAGGACACCCTTGCGACAGAAAGGGCGAACTAATGGCCGAGCTGACCCCCAAAGAGCGAATGAAAATCGAGCGGCAGAAGATGCCGGAGCGCAATGCGGACGAGCGCAATCGGGACTTCAACGAGGTCAACCTCGGCTTCGAGTGCGAACTCGCCAAGATGGAAGCCGAGCGCTGCCTTCGCTGCAAGGACGGACGCTGCGTCGACGGCTGCCCCGTCGGCATCAACATCCCGGTGTTCCTGGACCTGATCGCCAAGGGCGACATGAAGGCCGCTGCAGAGAACCTCCTTTCAGCAAACTCGCTGCCCGGCATCACGGGCCGTGTCTGCCCGCAGGAAGAACAGTGCGAGCAGATCTGCGTGCGCGGCAAGGGCAAGGGTGCATCTGTCGCGATCGGCCACCTCGAGCGATACGTCGCCGACTGGGCCCGCGAGAATCTCGACCCGAAAGAGCTCTGCGTTAAGGCCAGCGGCTTCAAAGTTGCCGTCGTCGGCTCCGGCCCGGCGGGATTGACGGCCGCGGGCGAATTGGCGAAGGCGGGCCACAAGGTCACGGTCTTCGAGGCCCTGCATCAACCAGGCGGCGTGCTGGTCTACGGCATCCCCGAGTTCCGCCTGCCGAACAAGATCATCGAATCGGAGGTCGATCGTCTCCGCAAGATGGGCGTCGAGATCATCTGCAACGTGGTCATCGGCCGCACGTTCACCATCGACGAGCTCATGCGACAGGAAGGCTTCGACGCGATCTTCATTGCCAACGGCGCCGGCCTGCCGATCTTCCTGAACATCCCCGGTGAGCAGCTCAAGGGCGTGTACTCGGTCAACGAGTATCTCACACGCGTCAACCTGATGCGGGCCTACGACTTCCCCAACAGCGACACGCCGGTTATCCGCGGCAATCGCGTGGTCGTCCTCGGCGGCGGCAACGTCGCGATGGACGCGGTTCGCACGGCCAAGCGGCTCGGCGCCACCGACGCCATCCTCGTCTATCGCCGCAGCCGCACCGAGATGCCGGCTCGAATCGAGGAAGTCCACCACGCCGAGGAAGAGGGCATCGAGTTCCAGTTCCTGCGGGCGCCGAACAAGATCATCGGCGACGAAAAGGGCTGGGTGACCGGCATCGAGTGCATTCGGATGGAACTGGGCGAGCCCGATGACTCGGGACGCCGCCGACCGGTGCCGATCGAGGGATCGGAATACACCATCGATTGCGAACTGGTCATCGAGGCGATCGGCACGCGGGCCAACCCGCTACTGACGGCGACCACCCCCGCGCTTGAAGTCAACAAGTGGGGCTACATCGAGGCGAACGAAGAAGGTGCGACGAGCATCCCGGGCGTTTATGCCGGCGGCGACATCATCCGCGGCTCGGCGACCGTCATCCTCGCCATGGGCGACGGCAAGCGCAGCGCCAAGGCGATCGACAAGTACCTCCGCGAAGTCAAGAAGACGCCGACAGAGCAGACCAACTGAGTTTAGTTTCCTCCTCCGGCAATGGATTGCCGTTTGATCTTCGAGGCCCGTGAGTGCAACCCACTCGCGGGCCTCCTTCAATTCGAGCGGAGGGCGATCTCACACGAAGAGCAGTAAGACACAGGTTCCCAGAGATGCGGCAATGCCGATGAAGTTTAGGAGCATCCACCGGAGCAAAGGCGTAGCATGTTGATGCGTGGCCAGACTGAGCGTGTCGAGCTTCTGCTGGCAGTTGTGCAGGGCGATACAGCCGAACATTATCCCGGGCAGAATAAGCAATGCCCAGATGACGTCGCCCTGCGACGCCCCCGCCGACATCATCCCGATCACCAACGCAAATCCCGCCAGCCCCCAAAGCCAGCAATCCCTCGGACGAACAAGCATGTCAGATCCGGATACGGCTTTTAGTAACCAGAACGCTGCCAGGATGAACAGGAAGAACACATAGAGAATCCCGACCATCAGAAACAGCGTTCCACTCACGCCCAGTACGCCGACTAGCAATATCGTAAGAGAGCCGACCAACTGAAAGGCTGCCGCGTACTTCAATTCTGAAATGCGAAGGGCGCACCAGTCCCGGTTCATCGCGAGGATGCCCTCGCGATCATACCGGAAACCGCACTCCGGGCACCGTTCTTCGGGAATCGCGCGCAGATCGTAGCCGCACTGTGGACAATGCACGTCCGGCGGTGGGTCTTTTCCCCTCAGACCGGATGGCCGATCGCGGTTCAATTCAAAACAGGCTCCGCAGACTGCCGTTCGGGACGACGGATTGCGCGGCGCGGGCCAGCGACGTCGACCGATTTCTCGCCCAGCAGCCGCTCGACGTCGGTCACAAACGTTTCGTCCGGCCGCACGCCGACGTGCGTGCCGCAACGGACGACGCTCATCATGTTGCCCTGCGAATAGACATGCAGAAACAGCGGCTGGCCGCCGCGGTGAGCCTCGCAGACCTCCTTCAGGCGTTCCATGACCTGCGGCTCCGCGATGGACGACTTGATCTTGACGATGACGGCCTCAGCCAGCAGCGGCGGGCCTTCTTCAAGCGTCAGCACCTCAGTAGTCCGCAGCGATGGCTCTTCGCGTTTCTTGTCGATCGTACCGCGGAGGAAGACGATCGCATCGGGCCGCACGTGGCCCTTGTACTTTTCGAGTTCCTCGCTGAAAACGACAGCCTCGATGCTGCCGCTGAGATCCTCGAACGTCAACACGGCGAGTTTCGAGCCCGCGTTGCGGCCGTTCTTGGTCACCACCATTCGTACGCGGCTGATCATGCCGCCGATCACGACCTCCGCGCCCTCTTCCATGAAGTTCAAATCCGCACAGTCGGCCGTCGAGTACTTTGACAACGTCTCGGCATGATTCGCGAGCGGGTGGCTGGTCACGTAAAAGCCGAGCACTGCCTTCTCGTTTGCCAGCATCTCCGACTCTGACCACTCGTCGTTCGGGATCGACGGCGCCGGCACGTCTGCCCCGCCGAAGTCGCCAAACATGCTCATCTGGCCCGCCTGCCTGTCCCGCTGCGTCTGCGCGCCGACCTGCAACGCCTTTTCCAGCACGCCGATAAGCGCCTTGCGCATCGCGCCGGTTGTGTCGAACGCACCCGCCTTGATCAATGCTTCAATGACGCCCTTGTTGATCGCCGACAGATCGACGCGTTCGCAGAAATCGTAGATGCTGTCGAAGCGGCCGCCCTCCTCGCGGGCCGCAACCACCGCCGCGACCGCCCGGCGGCCCACCCCCTTGATCGCCGCCAGCCCGAATCGCAGGAACGGCCGGCTGCCGTCCTCGGGGCGAACGACGGTGAAATCCGTGTCGCTGCTGTTGATGTCCGGCGGCCGCACGTCGATCCCCAGCCGTTTGCACTCGTCCATGTACTCGACGACCTTCGCCGTGTCGCCCATTTCATAGGTCAGCAGTGCCGCCATGAACTCGTGCGGGTAGTACGTCTTCATGTACGCCGTCTGAAACGCCACCAGCGCATAGCCTGTCGAATGCGCCTTGTTGAAGGCATATTCACCGAACGGCAGGATCTGGTTGAAGATGCCCTCGGCGATGTCGCGGCCGACGCCCTGCTTGACGGAACCTTCGATGAACGGCTCGCGCTCCGCCTCGATCATGGCGGTCTTCTTTTTGCTGATCGCTTTGGCCAGCCGGAACGCCCGCTTGCGTTCGATACCGCCGAGCTGGTTCACAAGCCGCGCAACCTGCTCCTGATAGACGATAATGCCGTAGGTTTCCTCCAGCACCTCCGTCACGATCTTGTGCGGCGTGGTCCAGGGTTCGCCGTGCTTGCGGGCTACATAGGCGTCGATGTTCACCATCGGACCGGGCCGGTACAGCGCGTTGGCGGCAATCAGATCCTCGATGCGGTTCGGACGCATCTTCTGCAAAACGTCGCGCATGCCGCCCGATTCAAACTGGAACAGCCCTTTGGTCTGGCCGTTGGCGAATATCTGATAGACCCGCTGATCTGTCAGGTCCAGATGCGTGAGATCGACCTTGATGCCGTCGTGGTTCTTCTCGACAAGTTGACACGCTCGAGCAAGCACGCTGAGCGTGCGCAGCCCCAGGAAGTCCATCTTCAGCAGGCCGACCTTCTCAACGGTCGTGCCCTCGAACTGCGTCATGATCGCGTCGGAGTCCGACGGCTTGTACAGCGGCAACAGATCGTCAAGCGGTTGCTCGGCAATAACGACCCCCGCGGCGTGAACGCTCGGATTCCGCGCCAGTCCTTCAATGCGCCGACCGATGTCTATCACCTTGCGAACGCGCTCGTCCTCGTCGTACAGCCGCTTCAGCTCGGGCTCCTGCCCCAGCGCCTTGTCGAGCGTCATCTTGAGCTCTTCGGGCACCAGCTTCGCAAGCCGGTCCGCCTCGGCCAGCGGAACATCAAGCACGCGGCAGACATCGCGGATCGCCGCCTTTGCCTTAAGCGTGCCGAACGTGATGATCTGGGCCACGTGTCCGTACTTCTCGCGCACATACTGAATCACGCGCTCGCGGCCATCCTGGCAGATGTCGATGTCGATATCCGGCATCTCATCACGATCCGGGTCCATGAACCGCTCGAAGTAGAGGCCGTATCGCAATGGGTCGGGTTGTGACAGATAGAGGCTGTACGCCACGATCGACGAGCAGCCGCTGCCCCGCGCGCCGCACGGAATGCCGTTGTCGCGGGCATAGTTGACGAAATCCCAGCAGATCAGGAAGTAACTCGAAAAACCCTTGCTCTGGATGACTTCGAGTTCGTAGTCGATTCGCTCCCTGATCTCGTCCGTGATTTCACCGTAGCGATCTTTCGCGCCCTGATAGACCAGCTCGCGCAGGTATGCCTCCGGCGTTTTCTTTTCCGGCGGATGATAGACGGGCGTGTATCGCGACTTGAAGTTGAAGTCGACGTTGCACAGGTCGGCGATCGCCATGGTGTTGGCTGCCGCCTCGGGGTACTTCGGGAACAGCGCCTCCATATCCTCAGGCGACTTCAGGAAGAACTGATCGCTCGGGAACTTGAAGCGGTCCTCCTCTTCGACCTTGGCGCGTGTGGAGATGCAGCAGAGCACATCGTGGGCTTCGACGTCCTCGTGCTTGAGATAATGCACGTCGTTCGTGACGACCAGCCCGACGCCCTTACGATCGGCGATCTCGATCAATTCCGGATTGATCATCCGCTGTTCATCGAGGCCGTGATCCTGCAACTCGATGTAGAAGCGATCGGCGCCGAACACCTTGAGGTAGTAGTCGGATATCTCTTCCGCTCTGGCGCGATTGTGGTTCATCAGCGCCTGCGGGATCTCGGCACCGAGGCAGGTGCTCGTGCAGATCAAACCCTCATTAAACTGTTCGAGCAACTCGCGGTCGATCCGCGGACGATAGTAAAACCCCTCGCGATACGCGATCGACGTGAGCTTGAGGAGGTTGCGATATCCCTTGTTGTTCATCGCCAGCAGCAGCAGGTGGTAGCTGGCGTCGCTCATCGACTTGGCGTCCTTGCTGCGGCGATCGCCCGGCGCGATGGACGCCTCCATGCCGATGATCGGCTTGATGCCTGCCTTCATCGCGGCCTGATAGAACTCGATCACGCCGAACATATTGCCATGATCGGTGATGGCGATGGCGGGCATTCCCATCACCTTCGTCTGATGAATCAACTCGTCGATGCGGTTCGCGCCGTCGAGCAGGCTGTAGTGCGTGTG